>Ga0105092_10000034_pt1 | contig 62857 bp, 50 predicted proteins | sample PPLLak2March2015_FD_87021 | JGI IMG/M metagenome (GOLD analysis project Ga0105092, IMG submission 87021) | Freshwater sediment microbial communities from Prairie Pothole Lake near Jamestown, North Dakota, USA - PPLs Lake P7 Core (1) Depth... | ecosystem: Environmental > Aquatic > Freshwater >... | reverse complement strand
TAGAAATTCTTATCAATTGGCTTCAAAGTGATAGGAATAATATCCGGTATTTTAATCAGTTGTGCAACATCTGGGAAAATGCCGGTTCTGCAAGCGTCATGGAAAAAGCCTCCAAAGAAGCGCTTGAAAAACTGAACCTGCGCATTAAGGAAACAGACGATGAAAATCGGCAACCTTCTGACTTTTTGCACTCACCACGAAGGCTGTTAATTGGTTACCATCAGGCAGCCGCCATCGCGTTAATCCTGGTCGGGCTATCCTTTGCTACCTATTTTGCATTCAATAAAATAAAAAATAAATCTTCGCCGGTATCATCGCCCGGTTTTTATACGGTTATAGCACCTAATAATCAAAAAAGCAGACTATATCTTATCGATGGCACGAAAGTATGGCTAAATTGTGGCACATCATTGAAATATAAGTCAGATTTTAACATTGACAAGCGAGAGATATATCTTGACGGTGAAGCTTTTTTTGAAGTAGCGAAAGATCCTGCAAAGCCCTTTTTGGTTCATGCATCCTCGTTGGTTGTTAAAGCCCTCGGTACCAGCTTCAATGTAAAATGCTATCCGGAAGATAAAACAGTCGAAACCACGCTTATCGAAGGCAAAATAGCAGTTTATTCTGGTACTGCAGATGATTTAAAAGCCCATTCGGTTTTCTTACTGCCCAATGAAAAAGTAATCTTTAATAAAAAGGATTCCAAACTGATTATTTCGCAATTGAGCAACAGCAAAAACAGCAATAATGAGTTTAAAAATGCACCAGTGCGAAACGATTTTCATTCCGTTGAATCAGTGATTTCGTGGAAGGATCAGCAACTTGTTTTCGAAAATGAGCCTTTTGAGGAATTGGCAAAAAGATTAGAACGATGGTACAATGTCTCCATTGATATTAAAGATTCATCTATTTTGGATGGCAACAGATATACAGGGAAATTCTTACATAATGAATCCCTGGATGTGGTACTTAAGATCATTTCCCGTACAACCCCAATAAATTATACCGTTCTTCATGACAAGGTGACAATTGATGCTAAAAATAAAAATTGACTTAAAAAATCAAAATGCCTATGATGTAAACCATAATTAAAAAAAGAGACCGGAATATGGTTAACCATATTCCGGCCATTAAAGATTTAAACCATTACTGTTGCCGGACTTTTGCACAGACAGGCAACAATCAGTTAAAAACTTTATTACTACAAAATTATGAGAAAAAAAGACTTCTCCAGTGAGAATTACTGGAAAAACACCAAAAAATTTCTAATAGTCATGAAACTAACCACACTTCTCATTTTCGTGACAACAGTTCAAATGTCAGCCATGCTTTTTTCCCAGGAGACCAAAATCAATCTTGAATTACATGACGGGACCATTGCTGACGTTTTCAGCGAAATCGAAAAACAAAGCGATTTCAGGATTTTCTACAATTTAAAGCAAATCGATCTGACACAAAAGATTGACTATCTGGCACAAAGTAAGCCTATCAGCAATGTTCTTGACGACGTTCTCAGTAATTTGCATGTTTCGTTTGAATTATATGACAAAGTAATTGTAATAGTGCCCTCAGATCTTTCTCAGGATCTAAAAGTTACAGGAATTGTAACTGATGCGGCTACAGGAGAAATACTTCCCGGAGTCAATGTTTTAATAGAAGGTACAAACACCGGAGTGGTAACGGATGGAAACGGTGCATATTCAATTGAATTAAGCTCTCTGAGCAAGGTATTGATTTTTTCATATGTCGGATATACTACTGAAAGGATTGAAGTGGAAGGAAAAAGCCGGATTAATGTCGCACTTAATCCTGATATCAGAAGCCTGGAGGAAGTTGTTGTGATTGGCTATGGAACTCAAAGCAGAAAATCTGTAACCGGTTCCATGGCAAATGTAAAAGCAGAGGATATGAATTCCGTTAATGCTGTCAGTATCGATAATATGCTTCAGGGAAAGGCTGCAGGCCTGAATATTAGTGCCATCACTGCCCAACCAGGGGGTAACCTTACAATTAACATTCGTGGTGCCTTGTCTCCCAACAGTGAGACAAATAGTCCCTTGTACGTCATTGATGGCGTTCCCATCACCAATAATTCGCAAATTGATGAAATGTTCGGAAACGGGCAAACCACCTTTTGGGGTGGTACGAACAGGAATCCTCTTAACACAATAAATCCAAATGACATTGAATCCGTGGACATATTAAAAGATGCGAGTGCGGCAGCAATTTACGGCTCGGCAGCTGCAAATGGTGTTATATTAATTACAACAAAAAGGGGGAAAGATCAAAAAACCACAGTTTCGTATAGTGGAACATACTCTTTCCAAAGGCCAAAAAATTATCTTAAGCCATTGAATTCAACGGATTTCATGAAATATCATGAACTTTACGGCGAAGAATACTGGAAATATACCAATAAAATAGAGCCTTACGGTAGTACGGATCCGTCAACGGTTATTGCTTACAATCCATTATTCACCGCACAAGATATAGCAAATGCAGGTAATGGAACCAACACAAACTGGGTTGATTACCTGATGCAGGACGGTCTGATCAACGATCAGAACATTTCTATAACAGGCGGTTCAGAAAGTACAAAAGTCTTCTCCTCATTTAACTACCTGAATCAAAAGGCATTGCTTCGGAAAACGGAATTAAACCGGTATAGTGGAAGATTAAATCTGGATCAGAAAATAGGATCACGCCTGTTACTGAAACTGGGATTCAGCTATAGCCATATTAAAAATCAAAATGAAAATACGGGCAATCAGCGCGATCCCGACAGTCCCTCTCCTATGCAATCGGCACTCAGATATGCCCCTACATTTGAAGTTTTTGATGAAAACGGAAACCTGACACATTCTTATTTGATCAGGACACCCAATCCTCATAGTTGGCTGATGATTAAAAACAATACTACAACAACCCGCATATTCATTACGCCCAGTCTGGATGTTAAAATTACAGATGCATTAAAGGCTACCGTTGTTGCAGGGATCGATCAAAGCAGGGGTGATTATGATTTTTATATACCTGTTTCCGCTGCATTTCAGACTGTACTTTTGGGAGATGCGCAATTGGCTACCCAATCTATAGGCAACTATAATGCAGAAGGTTATTTATCTTATGATAAAGCCTTGGGGGAAAGCAGGTTATCCATTGTCGCCGGTGCGGGATATTATAAAACCGATGCCAATAATTATGGACTTGAGGGAATTGACTTTTTTACCGATGCCTTTAATACGGCACAGGTTTCGATAGCCGCCAACAAGGATAAAAATACAATTACTTCCGGAAGATCTCAGGCTACCAAAATTTCTCAGTTTATCAGGGTAAACTATATTCTGCGTGACCGATACATAATAACATTTAACGGAAGAAATGATGGCTCCAGTATTTGGGCCGAAGGACATAAATGGGGATTTTTTCCCGGTCTTTCAGCTGCGTGGGTGATAAGCCAGGAAAGTTTTCTAAAATCCAGTTCTTCAATAAATCACCTAAAACTCAGGGCAGGATACGGGACAGTCGGAAACGAAGGTATGCAGGGCAATTTCTCTCTATCGACATACGGAACCCACGATAACTATTATAAGTTTCCTTTTGGCGGGAAAATGAGCCCGGGCGTTTTACAAACACAGCTAGGCAATGCTGAAATCCATTGGGAAAAAGATATAACAATAAATGGAGGATTGGATTTTTCATTTTTTAATAACAGGATCTCTGGTTCAATTGACTATTTCGTCAGAACGGCAAAAGACCTTTTTAATTACAGATACCTGCCATCAAACAACGCGATAGCCCGTATCGGTGCCAATGTGGGTTCCACCAGGAGCAAGGGTTATGAGATTCTGATCAGGACAAAAAATTTTGATAAAAATGACTTTAGGTGGTCAACTAACTTAACGTTTAGTTCCTATAAAGCATTTTGGGTAGAACGTAGTAATCCGGAAGATCTCGCTAAAACTCCCTGGATTAGAGAAAATGATGAAATTAATGCAGTATATGGTTGGAAAACAGATGGGATCATTAAATCGATTGAGGAAATTCCAGATTACCAGGCAGGTGCATATGTCGGCAATACGAAGTACATCGATGTCAATAAAGACGGAAAGTTGGATGGACTGGATGTACAATATTTAGGAAACAGGGATCCGAAAGCTTTTTACGGCATTGGTAATACTCTTGAATATAAAGGATTTGACCTGAACATTTTTTTCTATGGTACTCTGGGCGGACTTCAGGTGGATAACTGGCAGTTAATTGGAAGAATCGGCCAGTCTGTGGGCTTATATTATCCTGCACCTTCTAATGCTGAAAGTCATGCCTTAAATACCTGGGCGACGTTTAACCCGGATGGAAAATATCCAGGCATTGCACCGGACATAGTCGGTGATGCAAATAATCCAACGCAATATAATGATCAGGGAGTAAGAAATGTAAATTGGGGAAGACTAAAAAGTGTAACTCTTGGATATAGTCTGCCATCAGATCTACTCCGAAAAAGCAAACTGGTTCAATCCATCAGGTTGTACGTTGACATGCAAAATCTGGCAGTTTTTGGAAATTATAGTGGCCTGGATCCGGAAATGGAACTTGACAGCAATTTTCCATATCCAATAGCTCGCACTACGTCCTTTGGACTTACTGTTAAGTTTTAATTACTTAAGAAAATCAATATTATGAAAAATATAATTTTCACACTAATATCCTTTGTCCTGTTAATTATCCTGATTACTTCGGGATGTGAAAAGGAACTGGAGTCAAAGGTTTTTGATCAACTGTCCCCGGCTAATTTTCCGCAAAATGAGGCAGACATTAAAACTGCGCTGACACCTTTCTATTCTATGTTTACTACTGATTGGGGTGTTGTAGATCCTGGTTCTGATGTGTATGTTTTTGCCTTTAATCCGGCTTATCTTGGCTATGACTGGCTGACACGAATCATGACTGATCAGGCATTTGATAATTGGTACAGTTCATGGGCCATGTATACTTTTGGACCGTCAACAGAGATGTCGGATGCCGGGACTAGTTTTTACAACAGGATTCGGTTTGTTGCCAGGGCTACGGATATCATCGACAAGATATCCAAAGCACCGGTTTCAGACGCTGTAAAGGAGAGGTATATAGGAGAAGCCAAAGCTCTCAGGGCCTGGTATATGTTTATTCTGTATGATCTGTATGGACCGCTTAATCCAAAGCTGGATCCGGCGAAGCTAACTGACCTCACCATTGAGCCAAAGCTCAGTAAAGAAGCCTATGTAAGCGTTATGGAGCAGGACCTGGAAGCAGCTATTGCTGCATTGCCTGATAAATTTAATGGAAGTAATAATTGGGGAAGAGTATCCAAAGGAGTAGCCCGTATGATTCTATTAAAAATTTATATGCAGGAAAAGCAGTGGGATAAAGCAAAAGCTATTGGCACAGATTTGATGGGTATGGGTTATTCGCTTCTCCCCGATTACAAAGATGTATTCATCATTCCCGGCAATAATGAGCTGATTTATGCAGTACCAGGAAATTCGGCCATGCTCCAGTTTTGGTATGATATGGAGTTCCCGGGTGATATTAAGAGGATCTTTGAACAGGATGTCACACCGGGATGGTGGCAGGGAGATGGAATGCCATGGTCCTATTATGATAAATATGAAGCGTCAGATACCCGCCTGGAAACTATCGGCAATTATTACATAAATATGTCAGGAGATACAATCGACAGAAATAATGGCTTGAATCTGGCCATACCAATGAAATATACTAAATATACTGCTAGTCAGCAAGGTTTTGAATTGGTTATGTACCGTTATGCTGATGTATTGCTTTCGATGGCTGAAATTGAAAATGAACTGAATAACGGACCAACATCAGCCGCCATCGGATATGCCAGTCAAATTACTGATCGGTGTCATACTACTATTCCGGAAAATGCCTTAACTGATAAGGAAAGCTTCAATAATTTTCTGCTGGATGAACGAGGACGTGAACTTTACTATGAATTCGGAATTCGCAGACAGGATCTTATCCGGCATGGAAAGTTAATTTCGTATGCAAAGGCCAGGGGATTACCTGCAATGGATTACATGACATTATTACCTATTCCGCAGGATGTAATTAATGAATCGAAGGGTATAGTGGAGCAAAATCCAGGTTACTAATTTGAAATATTCGCCGGTTTACTTGATATCAGCCACGAAGGGGGAGCAATGAATTCCAATTGCCCCCTTCGAACTGATATTGTATATTTAAATCTAATATGATATTTGCTAAATACAATTTGTGTTGATGGATAGCTATTTTACTTACGGCTTCTTCTCTTCGAAAACATCTTTTCAATTTCTACTGCAATAAAAACCAGGGATGAAAGAATGCAAACCACGGTGAATTCTTTCAGGGTTAATGGTTCCGTTTGGAAAACGGGATGAAAAGCCGGAACGTAAGTTAAAACCAATTGCAGTAACACGGCCAAAACCACAGATGCAATAAGCATTTTATTTGAAAAAATTCCGGAACTGAAAAAGGATTGTTTTTCTGAACGAATGGCCAGTACATGTCCAATCTGTGATAAACAAAGAACATTAAACACGATTGTCTGCCAATGCAACCCGTTATTAATGGCCCAGGCCTGGGATGCCAATGTGACAAACGCCATTAGCAATCCTACCCAAATAATATGCAATCCCCTTCCGTTTGCAAAAACACTCTGATGTGGGGGTCGCGGAGGTCTTTTCATAATGTCTTTTTCAGCTTTCTCAAATGACAATGAAATAGCTGGCAATCCGTCTGTAACCAGATTAATCCATAAAATATGGATAGGCAGTAAAGCAACAGGTAACCCAAAAATCGGACCTAACAATAATGTCCATAATTCACCTGAATTGGTTGTCATCAGATATTTTATGAATTTTAATATGTTGTCATATACTCTTCTGCCTTCTCCAACCGCTTTTATGATGGTCGAAAAATTGTCATCCAGTAAGATCATATGGGCGGCTTCCTTTGAAACATCGGTTCCTGTAATTCCCATCGCAATGCCAATGTTCGCTCTTTTGAGGGAAGGAGCATCATTAACTCCATCACCTGTCATGGCAATAAAGTGACCTTTCTGTTGTAATGCCTTTACAATCTGGAGTTTTTGATCGGGTGAAACCCGTGCATACACCTTTATTTTTTCCGCTAATGACAAAAACTTGTCATTATCCATGTCAGCCAGTTGTTGTCCGGTAACGACAACATCATTTGCATCACTCAATATTCCTATTCGTTGTGCGATGGTCCTGGCAGTGATCGGATGATCGCCCGTTATCATCACAGGCACGATTCCGGCGGTTTTACATTGCGAAACAGCCTCAAATACTTCTTCCCTGGGAGGATCAATGATACCCGTCAATCCAATAAATTGCAACCCGGATTCGTGAAGTGAACTGTCCGGATACTCGGGTAATTCATCCCAGAACCGGCAGGCAAATCCAAGCACCCTGTGGCCTTCATAAGCCATTTGATCTACCTTTTGTTGAAGGGTTGCAATGTCGATATTTGAACATCGTTCAAGAATGATATCCGGAGCGCCTTTTGTTAATGAGACAATCTTATTTTCATACTTATGAAATGTAGTCATTAGCTTCCTTTCCGAGTCAAAAGCAATTTCCGCCAGCCTGGGCCAAACGTCCGGCTTTATATGATGTTCCAGTGCCACCTCAAGTAATGCCACTTCAGTACTATCGCCTTTAATATTATTATCCTTATCCGGGGCAGCATCATTGTTTAGCGCAAATGCCTTCAGTAATAGAAGGAATTCTCCATTTTGCCCGTTAGATAGCAATTCATTTCTTTTATAAAACTTGCCATTTACAAAAACCTGTTCTACATACATTTTATTTTTAGTGAGCGTGCCGGTCTTATCGGTGCATATGTATGTAACCGATCCAAGGGTTTCCACAGCAGGAAGTTTTCTAATGAGACTGTTGAATTTTATCATTCTTTTTGCAGCCAGTGCCAGGGAGATGGTAATGACCGCAGGTAATGCCTCGGGGATTGCTGCAACAGCCAATGAAATACTGGTGAGAATCATTCTGATTAAATCCTCACCTCTCAACCATCCTGCTACAAAAAATAAGATGCACAAAAACAATACAATCAGGGAAAGTTTCTTTCCAAATTTTGCCATGCGCTGTTGCAGGGGTGTGAGTGCTTCATCTTCCTGCAGCATTCTGGCGATACGACCCAGTTCTGTCTGCATGCCGGTTGCAATCACTATGCCTCTTCCCCGGCCATACGTAACAAAAGTCCCCTTGAATGCCATATTCTTTTTGTCGCCTACTGAAAGTTTATCCGCATCCAGGGATTGCGTTATTTTGTCTACAGCAAAGGATTCTCCGGTAAGGACTGCTTCCTCAATTTTCAGATTAAATGATTCAATTATTCGCAGGTCTGCAGGAATCGAATTACCAGCTTCCAGCAATACTACATCTCCGGGAACCAGTTCGGGTGCAGGCAGCCTTATGACAACTCCATCACGAAGCACCCTCGCTTCTGTTACAGCCATTTGTTTAAGAGCCTGCATGGCCTTTTCTGCACGGAATTCCTGGATGAATCCAACAATTGCATTGAGCAGAACAATAATCATGATAACGATGGTATCCGTTAAATCCCCAATGATCCCGGATATAATTGCGGCTGCCACCAATATCAATATCATGACATCTTTAAACTGTGACAGAAGAATACTGCTAATGCTTTTCTTTTTCCCTTCATCCAGTTCGTTAGGGCCTGACTTTAGCAACCTTTCCCTGGATGCAGATGTGCTTAACCCATTCTGGGTTGTTCCCAGGGATTCAAAAGTTTCCTGGACACTTAATCTGTGCCAATTCATAGCTAAATAACTTTAATTAAAATAAATGCAGCTACAACACTTCCTGCTGTGATAAGAACAGCGGTTACAACACGGGATTGAATCCATTCTTTCACACGGTGTCCTGTTTTTATTGCCATAAACGCCAGAAAGTAATATTTTGTCCCCTGGCTGATCAGCGTGGCAAGGCAAACCATAAGAATGTTTATATCAAATACACCGGCAGAAATTGAAAATATTTTATAAGGAACGGGCATTAAGGATGCTACAAACAATATCCAGAAATCCCAGTTTGCAAATTGAAGCTGGATCTTATTATAGGATACCTCCGAAAATCCGGGAATATTATCAAATACAAAATGTGCGAGATGTGTAAACTCTCCGTTCACATTAAGCCATGCAAAATGTCCAATTGAATAACCCGCTATTGCACCCATCATGGTTCCTACAGTTGCTATCAAAGCGTATCTGTAAGCCCTGGTGATATTCAGCAGCACCAATGTCAGAAAAAAAAGAGGAGTCGGTAATGGCAAAAAGGATGCATCGGCAAAGGCACAAAAATACATTGCCCATCCGCTCCATTTTGTAGTTGCCCAATGCAGGAACCAGTTTTTTGCACTTTTAATCCGGTCAATCATATATCGATTGATCTATGTTTTTCATAATTAATGTTTTAATCATTTCAAGGATAGTTCAGAATAGTTGCATGGAGCTGATTTTTCCAGGCCATCAGTTGAGTAAAATTGAAAGGGTGAGGGAGAACAAAAGTCAAAGACTCTTATTACCTCTGCAGATAAAGATTTCCTTAAATTAAGCGAAATATTGAAAAAGGGGATTATGAATTGTCAGGCGGAAGCCATATCAGATAGAAAACAGCAGGAGGCAAACCAAAAGGCCGCAATGTCAAATTCCGGCATTGGTCGGCTATAATCTGATCAGAATAAGGTAGCAGAAAAAAGGTAACATCTTCGTCAGTCGAAGATTCCGAACTGCTGCTGGTTTGTGACCCGGCTTTATTTGAAGTATTCTCAATTTTAACCTTTTCATAAATGGCGCTATTAACAGTATCCTGTCCGATGAAAAAGACAGTGAACATGAATACCAATATCGATAACGGTATTTTATACAGGGCCTTCATAATGATGCAAATTTATTCAAAGTAAAGACTCGGCGTAAAAATTTAAGATTTATTAACTTCTTGTGAGCATTCAGGACTTATTTCATTCCTGCCTCGGATGCACTCCTGAGATTGCTTCGGTCGAGAAACTGATCGAAGCGAGTAATCAGCTTTTTTGCCTTCGATGTACCCCGATAGATTGGGGCAAGCTAAGTTGGGTGTTTTTCTGCAACCTGGTGCTGAACCAGTATTGTGTTTGCCTGTTTTATTTATTTAATTTTATATGATCATGAATTAGTGGAGTATTCAGCATATTCTTTTAATGCAATTATTGTTACATTAGGTAAAAACCTGCGGTATGACAAACAATCGGGAAACACCCATAGAAATCAGTAAGGAGAAATTCAAAAAAATTGGTTATCAACTAATCGATACAATATCTAACTTTATTGATACTATTGAAGATAAACCGGTTACAGCCGGGGAATCTTCCGGGCTATTGCAAAAACTGTTAGGCAACGACTCTCTGCCTGAAAATGGCAGACCTGCGGAAGAACTGCTCACAAAGGCTTCTGAGTTAATACTAAACCATTCACTACTCAACGGCCATCCAAAATTCCTGGGTTATATCACTTCTTCTGCAGCGCCAATTGCTGCATTAGCGGATTTATTAGCCGCTACAGTAAACCCGAATGTTGGTGCACAAATATTAAGCCCTATTGCTACCGAAATTGAAAAACAAACTGTTAAATGGCTTGCGGAATTTATTGACGTTGGTCCTGGCTATGGAGGAATCTTAGTTAGCGGTGGCAATATGGCAAATTTTACTGCCTTTTTTGCTGCTATCACTGCAAAGGCGCCTAAAAACTTCAAAGAAGATGGTCTTGGAATTTCCTCGAAAAAATTGCTGGTCTATTGCTCAAAAACTACTCATACATGGGTTGGAAAGGCAGCAATTTTATCTGGTCTGGGTTCCAGATCAATTCGTTGGATTAAAACGGATGATGGCAATAGAATGGATAATGACGTTTTAGAACGCACCATAAAAGATGATTTAAAAGAAGGTCACCAACCAATTATGATAATAGGAACAGCAGGAGATGTGAGCACAGGAGTTGTAGATAATTTAAAAGGTGTTGCTTCGATTTGTAAAAAGTATGATTTATGGTTTCATATAGATGGCGCCTATGGTATCCCTGCAGCTGTAATTCCAAAATTAAAAACGCTATTTGAAGGAATTAAAGAAGCAGATTCTATCGCACTTGACCCACACAAATGGTTATACAGCCCCCTCGAAGCAGGTTGTACTCTGGTTAAAAACCCAATGCATTTAACTGATACGTATAGCTCTCATCCTGAATATTATAATTTTAATAATAACGATGAAGATGCCTATCAAAACTATTACGAATATGGACTTCAGAATTCACGAGGATTCAGAGCACTAAAGGTTTGGCTCACATTGCAGCAAGTTGGGAAGAATGGGTACGTTAAAATGATTAGTGAAGATATTGAATTAGCTGAATTATTATTTAAACTCGCCAAAAACCATGCTGAATTGGAAGCCATCACACAAAACTTAAGTATTACAACCTTAAGATATGTACCTTTGAATTATCCGCAGAATATAAAAAATAAGGAAGCCTATTTGAACGCTTTAAATGAAGCATTATTGAATAAATTGCAGCAGGGAGGCGAAGTGTTTTTATCGAATGCCATTGTAAGGGAAAAGTATTGTTTAAGAGGTTGTATAGTGAATTTCAGAACTTCTAAAAAAGATATAGCGGAGATTATTGATATTATAGTTAGAGAAGGTGAGAAAATTCATCGAAAGTTTCAGGAAAAACAGATTCAAAAATAGCACCGAACACCGAACACCGATTGAAGAATAATGAAGAATGTCGAACTGCATGCAGGCCGCAAGGGAACAAATATTTAACTAAATTTGGTCGGATAACACTATATTCATTATGACCCAATATCTTGATGATAAGTTGAATATTAAAAGTCTCAAAAAGGGTGATGTTTTATCATTTGATAATATCTTTAAAAAATACAATAAAAAGGTCTACTATTTCGCATTGAGCTATTTAAAAAATAAAGAAGAAGCTGAAGATGTTGTTCAGGAAGTATTTATGAATCTCTGGAAATTCCGGGACCAGATCAATGAATATCATGTTTTCAGCAGGTATCTTTTTAAGATAACTTATAATGCAACTTGTAAAATATTCCGGAAACAGTCGCCTGATAAAAAACAGTTGAAAAAGGTAATGCAAAACTTTACCATTGAAGATAACTCCACAAACCTTGATATTGAATACAATAACTTACTTAAGACCACGAATTTGCTTATCGATAAATTGCCTTCCCGACAAAAAAACATATTTCTTTTAAGTATAAAAGAACAAATGACCAATGAACAAATCGCTCAACAACTGAATATTTCAAAAAAGACAGTGGAAAACTATCTGGCTCTGGCAAAATCTTCTTTAAGAAAATCACTCTCCGATGGACGCATATTGTCCATTCTTTTCATTTGCTTACTTTTCGAATAGTTTTATCAATTGCCTCCTGGCAGTCAAAAAAATAACTGGAAAAGTTTGTCCTATAGTCATTTCATCATTATTTCTTAATTAGACTGATTATAGATTAGTAGTTTTTTTGGGAATCGAAGCTCAAAGTTGGATATTATTTATCTGAAAAGGTTAGGTAATGTTACTTTTTGGATTGTTAGTTGAAGGATCAGCTCAATAGTAATTTTGGATTGGGTTGATAAGTTAGCAGAATTGAAGCTGGAAGGCTATAGCTTTTAGCTCCATATCTTATAATAATATAGTATTATGCAAATTAGCAAAGAAAACATTGATATTAAGATTTTAAAGAGATACCTTAAAGGGAATGGCTACGATGAAGATAAATGTATTGTTAAGCAATGGTTTACGAATGCTGATCTGGAACATGAATTGCATGACAAATCCCTGCAGTTCTGGGATGAAATCTCTCCAGAACCAAATATTAAAGAATATAGTGAGTCTCGTATTCTTGACCAGATTCATCATAAAATCAAGATTGAGGAAGGAGTGTTCTTAAATAAAACCAAACCAAAGATCCTATTTACTAATTATTTATTAAGGATCGCGGTCATCTTGTTTATACCAGTCTTAGCTGCTTCACTCCTTTTTTATTTTCGTAGTAATTCATTCAGGAATATTAAATCCTACTCTGAAATTCATTCAACTTACGGCACAAGAACTACCTTTTATCTTCCAGATGGGTCAACGGGATGGTTGAACGGGGGTTCATCGTTGAAGTTTCCAACGCAGTTTGGTAGTAAAACCAGAAATGTGAAACTTACTGGAGAAGCCTATTTTCATGTTGTTTCAAATAGTAAAAGACCTTTTGTTGTTTCAACTGATAATATTGATGTTAAAGTGTTCGGAACTTCGTTTAATGTTATGGCATACGCTGATGAAGTAATAACTGAAGTAACACTTGAAAGCGGAAAAATTGAAGTGTTTAAGAAATCAAATAACATCATAAAAAGAATAGGAATTTTAAAATCAAATGAGTCATGTATTTATAATTCTCTATTAGATTCAGGTAAAATTCTATCTGTTAACTGTAAGGAAAAGCTATCCTGGTTAGATGGTAAACTGACTTTCAAATATGAACCATTTGATGAGGTAGTTCACAAATTAAAGCGTTGGTACAATGTTAATATTATAATTAAGGATGAATTGCTGAAATCCTATGTTTATTATGGAACTTTTAAAGATGAAACCCTGGAAGAAGTGTTAAGGCTTCTTCAGTATACTGCACCTATAAGATACAGGGATATTGAAAGGGAGAGAAATCAGGATGGGACATTTGAAAAAAGAAAAGTTGAGATCTATTATAAAAAGTAAAATGAAATTACCCTATTAATAATATTAACTATAAAAGCCTATGGCAACAAAAAAAAAAATAAGATAAGCGTATCCGCGCTTTCCTAATAATTCAGCAGTTTTCCCAGTGAAAGGCAGAATAATGATATTAACCCACTTAATATAACAATTTATGAAAAAATATTGTACCTGTACAGGAGTTTATATAAAAAAAATTCACTCCTGGAATATCTTTAAGCTTATGAGGAATGTTTTGTTGCTAATTTTTATTACAGTCATACAGGTGTATGCCGATGAAACATTCTCGCAAAACTCCAAGCTTTCTCTGACTCTAAAAAATGTGACTGTAGCAAATGTTTTGGAGGAAATCCAAAATAATAGTGAATTCTATTTCCTTTTCAATTCAAAATTGATTGATGTTGATAGGGAAGTCTCTATATCGATGGAAGATAAAAAAATATCCGAAATCCTTACCTATCTCTTTTCAGGGACAGGAGTGAATTTTCTTGTTTACGACAAGCAGATAATACTCACACCAGGTGATACAACAACTTTGTCAGCTATAATGAAGCCACAGCAGTTAAAAATTTCAGGAACTGTCACCGAAATGAATGGTGAACCTCTTGTGGGTGTGAATGTAGTTGTTACAGGGACAACTCATGGAACGATTACCGATATTGCCGGTAAATACAGTATTGAAATTCCTCAGGGAGCCAAGAGCCTGACATTCACATTTATCGGGATGGAACCACAAGAAATTACCATTGGGACATCTGGCGAAATAAACGTGACCATGGCGGAGTCGGCAATTGGGCTTGAAGAGGTTGTGGTTATTGGGTATGGTACTCAATCAAAAGCAACCATAACAGGCGCTATATCTGTAATAGATAATGATATACTGGAAAACAGGCCAAGTACCAAAACGACTGATCTGCTTCAAGGTATCAGTAGCGGAATTCAAATTACAAGGAATAACACCGGAAATATCAAAACAACGAACGATATTGTCATAAGAGGTGTAACATCACGCAGTGCACCCGGGATATTGGTTGTAGTGGACGGTGTTGCGCAGGCAAATACTGATGCCAGTGCGTTGGACAATATTAACCCCGATGATATTGAGAATATCAGTATATTAAAAGATGGTCAGGCAGCAATTTACGGGGCACGGGCTGCAGGTGGCGTTATTCTCATTACGACCAAGTCAGGTAAAACAGATAAACCTACCATCAATTTTTCTGCTGTTTCTACCATTCAGAGCCCTTCACTCAAGCGGGAAACGATTAATATATTACAATTGTTTGAAATGAATAATGAGGGCTATATTAATGATGGGCAGCCCATTAATGCATTTACTGGCGTTTTGAAAATTATTTCTGATAATAACTTTACGGTCGATAAATTAAAAGAAAATAATCATGAGATTCTTGTAAACGAACCTTATGACCATGGTAACCCTTATTACCTGGGTGATTATGATTGGCAGGATATAATGTGGGAACCATCCTTGCAGCAAAATTATAATTTATCGGTCTCAGGAAAAAGGAACAATTTTAATTATTATGAATCTGTCAATTATATTGACCAGCCCTCAATGCTGGCACACGGAACGAATTATAGAAGACGATTCTTAATTACTTTGAAAAATGATTATGATGTTACCAGTTTCCTGAAAGTAAAATCAAATTTCAATGTCGGAATTTATAAATTTACAGAACCCTTTGGTTATTCTGGTGGTTTCTACGGTGTTGAGGGTTCTTCCTATTTTGTATTACCCTGCATTGCACCCTATACAACCGGGGGTCACTATCAAAATGTAGGTGGTTTTTACTCTCCTCTCGGTTTTGCCAAGGACGGAGGTAATTCCACTGATGTGTCACATATATTGCATGGCACACTGGGGGCAGAAATCAGGCCTTTCAAAGATTTAGTAATTACAGCTGAAATTGCATCAAATTTCGACATCACAGAAACCGATTGGGCAGAGATCGGATTCGATATGTACGATGCTCTTGACAATTATAGTGCCAATTCAACCGACGGCATCAATCGGGCCGGAGCAGAATATAGCCGGACCAGATATATGGTCGGCAATCTATATGCCAACTATAGTTATGAGAAATTTGAAAATCATAAATTTAACCTTATGGCAGGTTATTCTCATGAAGAAAATGATTTCCGGAATTTTTCGGCCTATCGCCGGTATGGTTTAATTAATGGTCAGTTGCCTACTATGATTGCAGGTTCTGCCAATGAGCAATACAATTCGGAAGTAAAAAATGACTTTAGCCTGAATTCGGTATACTCAAGGTTGGATTACAGCTTCAAAAATCGATATCTGTTTGGAGGAATATTCAGATATGATGGATCTTCCAAGTTTGCAGAAGGACATAAATGGTCTCCGTTTTTCGGTTTTTCAGGAGGTTGGGTAATCTCGGAAGAAAGCTTTATGGCAAATCTGAAAAATGTGGTTGATTTTTTTAAGATCCGCGCATCATGGGGACAGTTAGGCAATCAGACCGGTATTGGTTTATATGATTATATCTCTCAGGTAACGGTTGGAAGTGCCTATCCGATGGGCAATTGGAATGCTCCTTCCCAGAGCCAGATTGCAACCTTGGGACCTATGGCCAGTACGACCAGAACGTGGGAAACGATTGAATCAAAAAATCTTGGTTTTGATTTCAGGGCTCTCAGCTCAAAATTAACCGGAACTTTTGATGTTTATATCAAGGACAATAAAAATATGTTTTTTAATCAGGAATTTCCACAGGTTTTAGGGACCACTTCACCGAATATTAATGGGGCACATCTCAGAACAAAAGGTTGGGAATTGGAAATTGGCTGGGCAGACAAAATCAGCGATCTCAGGTATTTTGTGAGGGTGAACTTCAGTGATAACACCAATAAAGTCATTGATCTTGCAGATGCTATCATACCCACTCCAGGTATAAATACATTCGTTCAGGGCTATCCCACTCATGCCTTTTTTGGATATGAGTATGACGGGAAAATAGAAACAGCTGCGGAACTGACAGCCTATAATTCAAGTTTTTCAGGAGAAAGTGGCATACCCAACAATCTGACACTTGGAGATACCCGTTACAAGGATTTAAATGGCGATTCAAAATTAACATCTAACCCTTACACAGTAGATCAGAATGGCACACCAACACCCACATCAGGTGACCTTGTCTATTTTGGAGAAGGAGGACAACACTATCTGTATGGAATAAATTTAGGCTTAAGTTGGAAAAATTTTGATTTCAGTTCCTTTTTTCACGGAGTCTTAAAGTGGCACATAGTTTCAGATCTTCAACCACTCCCGGATTGGTGGAGACCGGCTGTTGAATCTTACTTTTACCATCAAACATGGGCTCCTGACCGGACCGATGTTCTGTGGCCAAGGTTGAGCCAGAATTACCCGGTATTAGACTATGATTACCAGTATTCCAATGCTCCGTACAAATTATTTAACAATAGATATATCCGACTGAAAAACATTCAAGTGGGATATACATTTCCAAGAAATTTTACCAACAAACTAAAAATAGAAAAACTGCGTATCTATTTTAGTGCAACCGATTTATGGGAACATTCAAGTTTGCCAGGTAATCAGGACCCGGAAACTCCGTTCACTCAATATCGCTCACCATTTCCTCGGCAATATTCATTTGGACTGAATTTGACCTTATAATCTTAATACTCAATAACTATGAAACGAATATATTTTCATCACTATAGATCCCTGCATGAATTGAAACGTAGTGGAAATCCACAAAATGAAAATAAGATTATGCAGGATTCAGCCGGAGATATGAAAATGAATTGCCTTGGGATGAAAAACATATTTTATTCCACATTTCTTATTTTCCTGGGCTTTTTTCTGTTTTCCTGCGAGAAGAATCTGGATTTAGTCCCGAAAACTAATTATTCAGAGACCAATTTTTTTACAACAGTTGAAAATTTTGAATTATTTACAAATCAGTTCTATATGGACTTGCCGGCTATCGGCTATGACTACACTCGTGATGAATATACAGACTTATTTGTAAGTAGAAGTGTGAATACTGTTAGCGATGGAAGTTATTTTGCAACAGCCACTAATCCCACTTGGGAAACTTCCTATCAAACCATCCGTAATGCAACTTATCTGATTGAGAAAGGAACCAGCTCTGATTTGCAGGATGCGGTAGCCGTTTATGTTGGGGAAGCAAAATTCTTCAGGGCACTTTCTTATTTTAACCTGTTCAGGGATTTTGGCGGGGTCCCGATTATTGATAAAGTCCTGGATTTAAATGATGATGAATTGTTATATGGACCAAGGAACAGCAGGGATGAGGTGGTTAATTACATTATGAAAGATTTGGATGATGCCATCAATGTTTTACCTGTTCAATCAGCCGTAGCGACGAATGATCTGGGACGTGTCAGCAAAGGAGCTGCTCTTGCTCTGAAAGCCAGGATTGCACTTTTTGAAGGAACATGGAGAAAGTTTCGAAGCATGTCCGGATATGAAACATTGCTCGATATGGCTATCGATGCATCTGGTCAGATCATAAGCAGTGGGGAATACGAGATTTTCGACAGACGGGATGTTTTGGGGGATGAAAGTTACAGATATTTTTTCATTCTTGATAAGGTAAAGGCAAATCCCTCCAATTTATTAAATTCCGATCAAAAGGAATATATATTGGTGAGCAGGTATGATGAAATCTTCAGGCCCCAACCCATAGGCAGTATAAATGATTTTCCATTTCCCACAAGAAAGTTTGCTGATATGTTTCTATGCACGGATGGACTGCCGATAGATAAATCACCCCTCTTTCAGGGCAAACAAACCATAACCAGTGAATATGAAAACAGGGATTTAAGAATGATCAATGATTTCACTCTTCCGGAAACCAAGTTTTGGGAACCGGCAATTCACCTTTATTACAGGGATTGGAATGACCCGGACGCAAGAGGGTATGTATATATACCTTTTATAGAGGCCTTCACCTCAATTACAGGTTATATGTTGCATAAGTTTCAGCCTGAAATTGAATTTCCTTCTATGAATTTTCCAGTTATCCGTTATGCAGAGGTATTATTGATTAATGCTGAGGCTTTGTTTGAAAGGAATGGTTCTATTACTGATGACCAGTTGAACTCAACGATAAACATCCTTAGGGACAGAGCAGGGATCGCATTGATCAGTAATGCATTTGTATCATCAAATGGGTTGGACATGCAAACAGAAATTCGCAGGGAACGTTCAATAGAATTGTGCAAGGAAGGTCAAAGGTTTGACGACTTAAGAAGATGGAAAACTGCCGAAACTGAGATGCCACAATCATTAAAAGGCGTTTTATGGACAGGTACACAGTGGGATACTGATCCTCGTTTTATTAGTGCTGCTTTTCCATTGGATGGAAACGGATATCTGATTCTTGACGATGAAAGCAAAAGACAATTTTCAGAAAAAAATTATTTGTTCCCATTGCCAACCAGGCAGATATTGCTAAATCCTAATTTGGAACAAAATCCTGGATGGGAGTAAATAGCGTGGAACGAAAACCTTGCCTTAAATAAAAGATTATTTCAAAAGGCAAATGCGATGGAAGATCCGAATCGGCAATATCAGGACGTATGTAAGAATGAAAAAATTCATAATTCCTTTTCTGCTTGATATTACTATAGCGTTATTATTTTTAACTGGTTGTGAAAAAGCAGATTTACCGACGCTAAATACTATAATAGTAAGTAGTATTACTGGAACTTCAGCAGTAAGTGGTGGTAATATTACATCTGATGGAGGAGATGCTATCATTGAGAGAGGGATATGCTGGAGTAATAAAATTAATCCTACTATTACCGATTCAAATACAAGAGATGGTTCAGGAACGGGTACCTTTTCAAGCAACATTGCTGGCTTAACTGAAGGTACCCTATACCATGTCAGGGCTTATGCAACTAATTCAGCTGGTACCACTTATGGCCAGCAAGTTTCATTTACTACACTTACAGCTGCGGACATTCCTTTTCTTATTACAACAGCCGTTTCGTTTATTACAAATACCAGCGCAACAAGTGGCGGTAATGTAATTTCTGATGGGGGGGCAGCAGTGACAGCCAGGGGTGTTTGCTGGAGCACGAGTACTAATCCGACAACTGATCTCAGTACAAAAACTATTGATGGCACAGGAATTGGTAAATTTACAAGCAACATTACAAGCTTAACAGCAGACACCACCTTTTTCGTAAGAGCATATGCTGCCAATATCATTGGCACTGCTTATGGGAATGAGGTTAGCTTTACAAAAACATCTGATGGGCAAACAGGCACAGTAACCGATATTGATGGTAATGTTTACAAAACCATTACAATTGGCACCCAAGTGTGGATGGCGGAAAATATGAAAACCACAAGGTACTGTGACGGTACTCCTATTCCTTATGTATCAGATCATACACAATGGGCTGATCTTAACACAGAAGCATATTGCGATTACGACAACAACCCGGCTAATTCTGCCACGTATGGCAGATTGTACAACTGGTATGTAGTTGATTCCAATAACCCCAAAAAAGTATGTCCCACAGGCTGGCATGTGCCGACTGATGATGAGTGGACAACTCTGGCAACCTTTTTGGGAGGTGAAAGTGTTGCCGGGGGCAAACTAAAAGAAACCGGCACAACGCACTGGATTAACTCCAATGCTGGCGTATCAAACGAAAGCGGTTTTACTGCCCTTCCGGGTGGCGATCGCTATTACTTTGGAACCTTCCATGATATCGGGTACCTCGGTTACTGGTGGTCAGCTACGGAGAGTAATGTAACGCATGCCTGGTGGCGTGGCTTGCACTATGATAATAACAATTTAAAAAGACACGACAGCGGTAAGAATGATGGGTTCTCTTTACGTTGCATTCGGGACTAGGAGAAAAATCGATCTCGCCTCACCTGACCCACGGCGGCTTCGCGGGTCCACTTCGGCGGAGCTACTTATATTCCCGAAATGTCAGGCAAAATTATAGGGTCCCTGTTTCCAAGACGGTCTTATTTTAAAACACCACTAAAAACAAAATTATGATTTCCAGAATTTGGCATGGTTATACAACCAAAAGTAATGCTGATACCTATGAAAATCTTCTTCGGAATGAGATTTTTGTCGGCATTAAAAACAAAAACATCCAAGGATACAAAGGTATTCAACTGCTCCGGCGAGAACTTCCCTCCGAAACCGAATTTGTGACTATCATGTGGTTTGACTCAATCATTGCCGTCATTAATTTTGCCGGCGAAGAATATGAGAAAGCAGTAGTTCCGGAAAAAGCTCAAAAATTCTTATCAAGATTTGACAAAACATCCGAACACTACAGCGTAATAATCAACAATTTTAATGGATAATACCAGAGTAATAGGTACGCATCTTTATAAAGAACCATATTGATATTTGATTGGACTAATTGGCGGATCAGAAAGAAATTTTCACCAATAACCCACCATAATTAAAGATACATATTCATGAAAAAACTGATCGTTTCTCTTTTTCTGTGCCTCACTTTCATGTCGCATTGTACCATTGGTACAGGACAGACAATGACTTCCCGGGCCGAAACCGGCGATCAGGTTATGCATATTCAACAAGTTTATAAAACAATTGACACTTTTAAACTGAAGGTTGATATTTTTTACACCAGGCAATCCCTTGAAAGAGAAAATAATACAGCTATCGTATTCTTTCATGGAGGCGGATGGGCCTATGGCTCGCCGGATGAGTTTTTTACAACTTGTGAACGATATGCGAAGATGGGTATTGTCACGTTTTCCGTGCATTATCGTTTATCAATTGAAAATGGTGTGACTCCCCATAAAACGATCAGCCCTATCGAATCTGTAATGGATGCAAAAACTGCTATGCGCTGGATACGGGAAAACGCAGGAAAATTCCACATTCACAGGAATAAAATTGTTGCAGCCGGTCAGTCCGCCGGTGGCCATCTGGCATTATGCACGGCCATGATTGATGATTACAATGAAGAATCGGATAACCTTAATACAAGCAGCCGTCCTGATGCAATTCTGCTGTTTTCGGCATGTGTAAATGCCGTTGAGGGCTGGTGTGACCGTCTGCTGGCTGACCGTAGGGATAAAATATGGAGCATCTCCCCTGCACATCATATAAAACCAGGATTACCCCCCATGATTGAATTTCATGGTATTGATGATGAACAGGTCCCTAAATGGACGGTTCAGTTTTTTGAATCTGCGATGAAAAAGGAAGGTAATTATTTTGAACTTCATATTTATGAGGGAAGGAAACATTATCTGGGAGACGGAAACCCAAAGTATTCACGCTACTATGATGATGAAATTCTTAAGATTACAGATGATTTTCTCCGGAAATATGATCTTCTGAATTAGATAACTGCTTATTAATTTATTGACAATCAATACTGTGAGTACCGAATCCCTGCCTCACGGCAGGCAGGCTGGCTCTCCGAGGAATTAGAAAAACGTTGCACATTTTGCTACAATACCAAAACCGCTCCGCGGTAACCAAATTATTTTCTCCATCTCTTTTCCTACCTTTGCCAAATGTTCCCTGCCTAAACTAAAACATATGAACAGAATCCTTGTATTGATATTCATATTGCTGTTTGCCTTACAACAGGATAATAAAGCTCAAACCGGCAATGTCCGTATATGCCATTCCGTGGTTTTTAAGCTTCGACATGCACCGGGCTCGTCAGCGGAGAAGGACTTTCTTGAGGCTTTGTTGAAACTCGCCAAAATACCTGAGGTCGAAAACCTGCACCTGGCAAATGAGATCAGCAGGAAAAACAACTACGATTTTTTCTTGTCTATGGAATTTGCCAATCAAGGAGCCTATGACCGGTACAATAATCACCCCGACCATGTGGCATTCGTTCAACAACGGTGGTTAAAGGAAGTGGAAGATTTTCTGGAAATTGATTTTCCTCTGGAAAATTGATCACAAGTTTTATTAGGATAACAAAAGAATTTGGAATTGGCATATGCTTTTAAGTTTCAACTTTCTTTGTCTTAAAACAAAGAAAGTAGCAAAGAAAATTCAAGTCAAATCGATGCTTCAGCCCACATCCTCGACGATTTCCGGCCAACACCCAGACCCGCTAAACGCTCGCCCATCGTCTTCGTCTCGCCTCACCTGGCCCGCCGATTTGACGGGCTCTCGCGCGCGGATCTGAGAATATTGTGAGGATGTTAGTTCTTCAAATTAGCTCTCAATGATGTTTCTATATTGGTAGAAAACGGAATAAACTAATATCACTTCGGCGATCTGCTGTTTGAGCGAGGCATGTGTGCAGACCGTCAGAGCTTTTTTGGTAGCTATTTGCGACGCCTGGCAGAAGTAACAGACTGAGAATGTGTATTAAAATTTAGTCAGGCCTGAACCTATTCCCCTAATTTTTGTTCTGTCAATTACTTAGTCTCAATTAATTATGCAATGGTTTGGGGTGTGGTTTCCCTTAGTCGATCGGCACACAAAACGACATATACCGGCGCGAATGTGTCGGCCTTAAGAATCGGTATTTAAAAATAAAAGAATGAATTGAAATGAAAGAAAAAAGCAAGACTGAGGGTTTTGATGAACGTGATTTGACAGAGGCCAAAAAATCCCTGAAATCCGCATCATTTAAAGGACGTTTCATCCGGACCGAATGCAATATCCCAAATCCGGAATGGAATGCACCTGACGGGAAACCGATAAACGAGCACGTCCGCAAACAATTGAACCTGTTCAGAAAGGATGTGGAGACCGTCGGGTTCAATCAATTCCATGGTGGTGTTTTCCAAAAGTTCGATTCCAACATCAAGCTGACGATCGCACATCACCGGTTGTTCGAACCGGTTATTCCTGCACCAAGGGAATTACTTCATGTGTATGGACCCGATCGCGATAACCTCCAGGATTGGAAGCGGTATTATCGATATGCATGGAAACAAAAAGGACCGAACGGGATCATTTATTCAACCGATACACAGATCATCCGGGAAGGAAAACTCGGGTGTAACTCCTATGCATACTCCGGTCAGGGTTCTTACGCGATTGTCGGTGCCGGCATGTTTTTCCGCCCGTTATTCGGCGACGCTAAGGTCAGTATCAGGCCTTATGTTCAGTGGCTCACCAGTGCCAGTTTCACCGGAACTGAGAGTACACCGGCCTCAGCCACCGCAAGCCTGGGTATTTACGTCGAGAGTTGGCAACTTAGCGGCGGCGGTCACTTTGTTGATCGTGACTTTTGGATCCCCGTGTGGTCACAGAACACACAAAGTTATATGAAAAATGCCACTGCCGGGGGAGCTGCAACCGTGGGAGACGGGTTTACAACTGATATTCTTGCCGTCGCACAACGCAAATATGCAATTTATGTTTATGTCTATCTCGAGACGAGTGCAGATCCTCAACAGCAAAAGAACGAACTGCGTTTTGTCACACTTGACATCGAAGCCACCGTTCCATTTGTAGTGGTGGAGGAAAAGCTGATTTAATAAAGTTCCTCGAATCTTCACAAATCGGCCGGGGATTAATCTATTTTCTCAAATATTATATTACTGATCTTGCCGCCGGATGCAACACATCCGGTAATTGTATTTTTATCATCACGTATGAATTCAATTCGTTTGAGAAACGACTTGCCGCTTGAGAACTGATCGGGTTTCACCGCAGTAAGTTCAAAATCACTCAGGCGGACATGTCTGGCGATGAGTTGTCCGTTTTTAGTGAAAAATGTATAAACGGTGCCCAGTTCGGGAACAAACTGCTGACAGGTTTTGAACACAAAAGAAAAAAGCTAAAAGCTTTACGGTCATGAGAGGTTTTTGATTCATGAGATTTGAGTTTGGGGGTTATTACAAATGGATGCATGTACTTTAGATTTTCCATGAAGCACTTCAATGAAAAAAAAGGGGACGGCGCTTGCACGGTGGTGCTGTCATACGGTCAGGCGGGCTTATTCAAATTTTGTATCTTTTTTCTTTCACCCACTATCCAAACCGTATCGCCCCATTTGAAAATAACACTGGAACTTGGATTCAAAATTCTTTCATTATTTCTTTCAATACCAACGATCAGTCCGTTTGTACGTTCTTTTATTTTTGAATCCCGGATCGTCATGTCTTTGAGCTTATTATGCTCGTTGACCACAATTTTCTGGACTACGAAATCATCAGTATGATCATCCCTGATCTCGATGGTCTCCGTTGCATTAAAGACGGATTTAAAATTATTCAACTGATCATCAGTACCAATCACGCCGACATGGTCATAAGGAAGTAATCTGCTGCTTTTCCCCGGTGTATATATTATTTTATCGCCTCGTTTAATGTAAGCTATATTAATTCCATATTGCTCACGCCATAAAAGTTCGGAAAGCGATTTTCCAATATAATCCATATTGGGACTTACCTCCAGATCTACCAAATGCAAATCCCAGGGTGACAGATCAGATTGCGGATTAAATTGTTTGCGCAGCAAGTTCTCCTTTGCCTGGAACTCAGCATTATCTATGTCTTTTTCATTCAGATTTATTAAAAAACCCGTTTCCAGGCGATGGTAAAACTTTTGTATAATTTTTGAAAATATTATTAATGCTGTAATAATTACCGGTACGGCTACTAAAATGGCCGTTAAGGTATTGAACAGTTTATCAATAAAGAAAATTACAATTATTATACCTATACAAATTCTTGATATTTCTAAAATAAGCAATGGTCCGCGATTGTACTTTTTTTGAAGCCACAACTCCTTATAAGCCTGGTTATTTGGCTGTTTTGCCATAAGAGCCCATAAAAAAGGAATTGTAAAAATGAGAATTACCATAAGTGTAATTATGATCCCTGTATCCGGGTTATTAAAATAATCTTTCATTGCGGGCAATAATAACTGCAATGAAAGAAATATGATGGCCATACTTATGATCCCATTCGTTAAAATGATATTCATATACCACTTTGTCATTTTTTTCCAATTATTTTCTGCCTGAATTTTTTGGGTCCCGGATGAGTAAATATTTATGGAAGAGACCCATTTACCAGGCAGAAATTTTAGTATTAAATTATAAAGACCAGGCGACATCCTGATCATATAAGGCGTTGTAAATGTGGTTATAGCCGATACACCAACCGCAACGGGAAATAAAAAATCACTTATAATTCCCAAAGAAAGCCCAAGGGTGGCAACAATAAATGCAAATTCGCCGACCTGGGCCATGCTCATTCCTACCTGGATTGATTGTTTCAGGGTTTGTCCCGAAATTAAAGCTCCAATTGTTGTACTGATCAGCTTTCCAAACAAGACGAGCAAAGTAACCCAAAGAATCGGCCAATGATATTGGATTAATATATCAGGGTCGATGAGCATACCAATTGAAACAAAAAAAATGGCCCCGAACAGGTTTTTGACCGGCTTGATCAAGTGTTCAATTTTTTCAGATGAATTGGTTTCAGCAAGAATCGATCCCATGATAAAAGCCCCCAATTCCGCAGAAAATCCAACCTGAGTGGCAACCACAACCATTCCGAGACAAAGTCCGATTGAAAGTATCAATAAGGTTTCTTCATTAAGCAACTTTTTTGCCTTCTTTAGCAGGGTAGGCAAGAGGAAAATTCCGGCAACGAACCACAGAATAAGAAAAAACAGCAATTTGATAATGGTAAACAGCATCTCAGCCCCTTCAAATTGCTGGGTTACGGCCATGGTTGAAAGCATTACCATTAATAATATTACAACGATGTCTTCAACAATCAATACACCAAATACGATGCGAACGTATTGTAAAGTTTTTATTCCCAGCTCATCAAATGCCTTGATTATGATTGTAGTTGAAGAACTTGCGATCATGCCGCCTAAAAATATGCTATCCATCGCAGACCAACCCATCCATCTTCCCAAAAAATAACCTGAGAAAGTGATCGTAATGATTTCTACCAAAGCTGTTATGGATGCTGATCCGCCTACACGCTTCAATTTTTTAAAGCTAAACTCGAGTCCCAGGCTGAACAATAGAAAAATAACTCCGATTTCAGCCAGAATTTTTATGTTATGGGTATCCACCACAGTTGGTGTCAATGACAAGTGAGGACCCACCACGAAACCTGCTATGATATACCCTAAAACCAAAGGTTGCTTTATTAACCTGAACAACAGGGTCGTTATGGCTCCCGTTATTAAGATCAATGCTAAGTCCGAAATCAGGCTTGGTAAATGTTCCATCCTCTAATTCATTTTCTGATAAATTGTAATTAATCCGTTAATTTTTTTTTTTTGGAAAGTTACGCCGACTTAATTAATAAATCCTTTGGGAAATTTTAAAATCACTCACCAAAATGTTTATCACAAAGGAATCCAGAGATCAAATTGTTTCAGGTTTCAGGGGCTGCGCCTGTTTCGGGTTTCCGCAAAGTCGCTAATACGTCAAGACATTGTGCAGAGGCCGCCCAGGTATGCCCCAAAAAAGCATACAGGGTGACATGATCAACAAGTGATGCATTTAGGTTTGTTATTTCTTTTTAGATTCAATGCCGAAGGTAAATCCGGATTTAACACGATCAATCAGCTCCGGTAAGATATCCTGATATTCTCCCAAAATGCCAAAATCGGCATGATTGAAAATGTTCGCTTTGGGGTTATGGTCAATTGCAATCACTTTTCCGGCCTCTTTCATTCCGGATATGTGTTGAATTGCGCCTGAGATGCAAACAGCAATATATACTTTAGGACGAACAGTCTTACCTGTCTGTCCGACTTGTCGGGGATACTCTACGAAACCCTCATCAACCACCGGACGGCTGCAGGCCCATTCTGTATTCATACCCTGACTTTTCAGTGCATCAGCAAGCGCTTTTATCAGACCCAAATTATCATTTGTTGTACCCCTTCCGCCCGAAATTATAATGTCAGCCGTGAAAAGATTTTGCAATCCTCCTTCACCCCTCTCTGTTTTCACAATTTCAACCATAAAATCTTTATCATATAAAATTGGGTTGAAACTCGAAACGATTCCTTCTCTTCCTTCTTCACGCTTGGGAACCTCAAAAGTTCCAGCCCTGGCAGTTGAAACCTGAGGGCAAACAAAACCAAGAATGGTGGCAAGTTTGCTTTCACCATAGGTAGGCCTCCGCGATTCAAGAATCGGTGTATAAATTACTTTTTCCTTTTTGTCAATATATTCTCCAATGTCAAGTCCGGTACAATCTGCCGTTACACCACTATTGGTTTTCATTCCTATTCTGGGAGCCAATTCCCGCCCGGAGGTGGTTGCAGCAAAAAGAGCAATTTCAGGTTTTCTTTCCTTAATGACTTGTGCAAAAATTGATGAAAAGGGAAGAACCAGATACTCTTCAAGCTTATCATTCTCAACAAGTATTACTTCATCTGAACCATGTTCAATCAGAGTCTGGGCAAGGTGTTGAACCTTTTTCCCAATAATTAATGTCATTACTTTTGTGCCGTTACCCAATTGTGTTGCCAGCTTTCTGGCCGGAGTAAACAGCTCAAGTGAAGGTCTTGAGATATTGCCATTGGCAACCTCGGCCCAGGTAATTATTCCTCTTGCTCCATTTCTGAAATCTTTTTCAGGAAAATCAGGCCGCTCGATTTCTTTTTTGGCGACATTCTCCTTTTTCTCCGCAACATTTCCGCCTTTTTTAAAGTTCGCGATTAAACTATCTACCAGAGAGGCTTCATCATGACCTTTTGCCATGGTTACCGGCGGACGTTCACTTACAATATTGACTACTTTTACTACAATAGTTGGTGAACCATCAATTCCAATTTTCTCGGTTCCCAGACCAATATCGTCAATATTAAAAGTGGTGATTTTCAGGGTACGGGCTTTAATGGCTCCGCTTAAAGAAGGCTTACGGGGAGGTATTCCTGTTGGAGTTAAAGATATAACACAAGGGACGGGAAGTTTCAACATTTGATATCCGCCTTCTATAATCCGTTTTACAATTACTTTGTCGGAGTCATCAGTTTTTATGCTCTCAACAAAAGTGGCCTGGGGGATCCCAATGCTTTCGGCTACCTGTGATGGAACGTGAGCGGTATCGCCATCGCTGGTTTGCCTGCCGGCTAAAATAATAAAAGGGTCCACGGAGTCTCTGGTAAAACCTAAATGCTTTAGCATAGTAGAAATTGCCAGGCCTGTAGCATACGTATCGCTACCACCCAGTTTACGGTCTGACAATAGGTATGCCTCGTCATAACCCATCGAAACAGCAGTTCTTAAAGAGGTCTCAAAAGAGGCAGGACCCATCGAGCAAACTATTAATCTGGCGTCGGGATGTTGTTTTTTAAGTTGCAATCCGGCTTCCAAACCAAACTGACAGTCGATATTAATGATTGATTTTGCTTTTGTCCGGTCCATTAACCCATCTTCACCCATTCTCATTTCACTGGGAACTGGTACTTGTTTTATTAGGCTGATTATCGTTAAAGCCATCGTTATCTTTTCTGGTTTTTGTTACATGTTTTGAAAATTGGGTCCATTACCACCATTGGGTACTACCCAGGTAACTCCATCATCGGGAGATTTAATATCGCAGGTTTTGCAATGCATACAATTTTCAGCATGAATTCTGAGTTCCTTCTCGCCGTTTTTCTTGGTATGAAGCTCATATACTTCAGACGAACAAAAAAACACACAAGGTGCTCCGTATTGTTCAATGTTGACCGCTTTAAATTTCTCCGGGTCGTTAATATGCAGATGAACTACTTGTTGCTCGTCATGATATACTCCCGAATAGAATACATTCGTTGCCTTGTCGAATGTCAGTAATTTGTCGAATTCCAATTTGCCTTTAAACCGTTCTTTAAAGGGTTTCTTTTTAAATTCGCGCAGCTTAAGTGTAGTCTTATTATCGGCATGTGATCTCAGTCTTCCAAAAAAACCAGCCCCACCTGTAATTAATTGGGTTCCAAAATGTAATCCTCCAACGAATAATCCTTTAGAAAATCCTTGTCTAAAATTCCGGACAGGATACATTTCTTTTTGAATAATGCTGTTGTAAACCAGGGTCTCATATTGCTGAAGGCTCATTTCAGAGGTGTCATCTTTTAACAATGCATTGGCAGTGGCTTCAGCAGCTAACATGCCCGATTTTATGGCCAGATGTATCCCTTTTAATGCTGGCATAACAACCAGACCAGCACTATCGCCAACGATTAAAGCATTGTCGACAAACAATTTTGGAATGGCATAATAACCTCCCTCAGGTAGGGTTTTGGCACCATATTCTATTAATTTGCCACCCTTTAAAATTTGAGAAATAAAAGAGCTGGTTTTCCAAACCTGGAATGCATCATGCACATCAAAAGTGGGGTCCTTAAAATCGAGTCCGACAACAAGTCCAACCGCCACTTTATTGTCGTTTAAACCGTAGATGAACCCCCCGCCAAATTCATCATTATTGAGAGGATAGCCCATTGTATGATAAACCTGACCAGGCATTATGTTGCCTGGTGGTACTTCCCACAGTTCTTTTACTCCCAGGGAGTAAACCTGTTCGTTCTTACCTTCGGTCAGGTTGAACTTTTTCATTAACATTTTGGCTAAACTTCCGCGGGTTCCTTCAGCGAAAATGGTGATTTTAGCCTCAATCCTGGTTCCTGGCTGGAAATTTTCCAATTGATTCCCGTAATGGTCTAATCCCGTATCTTTGGTTTTGGCACCAATTACTTTTCCGTCTTTGTATAGGATCTCATCAACGGCAAAACCGGTATAAATTTCCACCCCTTTCTCCTGTGCCTTGTTGGCCAGGTACCTGCAAATCAGGCCTGCTGAAGCAGTGTAATTACCCGTATTATTCATATAGGGAATATGAAATGGCAAAGTTATGCTGCTCTTTTCCCTTAATAATACCAGGCTATCCTTTGTTACTTTTGCATTGAAAGGAATTTCTGAAAATTCAACGCCGGGCAATAATTCCTTAAAAACATCAGGCTTAATGACTGCGCCTGACAGTATATGGCTTCCGATAGAACTGCCTTTTTCAATAAGCAGTATTCTGTAGCCGGGGCCTTTTTGTTTTAATATATCCGCTAAATGAATTGCCGTTGCGAGGCCAGATGGTCCACCTCCTATTACCAACACATCCGTTGAGACCGTATCAACATTACTCATTTTAAAACCTCCACTGCAAGTTTTTGTGAATTCTGAAAAGAACCTTTAAAAAATTTAATACAACGTTCTGAATGGAATTTGTATTTTAAAGATCTATGCAAAAATACAAAATAGCAATCAGTAAGCCACGAATATCGGAGGCTTTAACCAATCATAGCAATAACAGTACAGCTGAGCATACAACTCATTATTTTCAAGGGTTTGCACCCACGGTTATTTAGATTGGGCTCCTTCAGAGCCGTCGCGAAATATCCTTGATTTCTTTACCCAATCCCTTATGCTAAAGAATAAAGAAAGAATTAATGCCGTAATAAAAGCATACAGGGTGACATGATCAACAAGTGATGCATTCAGGTTTAAGCCTGTAATCCTGTCCACCAGGTATTTGATATATGAGTTTGGGAGATCGGTTTTCCCAAGTTTTAAAAGAATATTAAAATGCCAGTCTGTTAAAGGGCAATAACCTAATGTTCCATATATTAAGCCCAGGAATAACCATGAAGCACCCGTTAATAATAATGTTATGAGATTAATTATCCTTGTTTTTTTCCATGTCCATCCAAAAAGGTTAAAGAGAATCAGGGAAGAATGGAATACAACGAAAAATATGTCGAGGATGTGGTAAATCATATTGACTTTTTTGTAAGATTCACCACATTACTGCTGTATCAGAATAGGGAACTAAATTAACACCCTGCCTGCTAGGATGCCGGGAAGGTAAATAATGGAGTCCCGCTTAGGGCTTTAGCCTTGATGGTTTCTATTTCACTTTTTTGAAGCGGTTCCAAATGATTTTTGAGATTAAGGGCAATCCTGAAAAGTTCGGCTTCACCGGAAGGCAATGCTGCGGTTACCGGATGGGATAATGTAAAACGCAATCCCATCCTGATGTCTTCCTCCCTGGTGAGTGGCTCATACCAGCATCTCGGATACCTTGATTCGTCAGCATCCTTTGTCCAGGGCCTGTTTGCCATCGCTTTAATGGCCAGAATTCCCATTTTCTTTTCTTGTGCGAGAGCCAAAACCTGCGGACCAAAGTTACCGGCATACCACGTAGTAAAATTGACAGGAAACAATAAGGTATCAAAATCAAATCCTTTCATCAAAGCCATGGCCGCTTCAACAGAATGTGCCGAAAATCCAATGTAGTGAATCTTGCCCTCTTTCCTCGCTTCCAGGAATGTCTCCATTGCCCCTCCCTTCCCAAAAATGGTATTGACTTCCTCTACGGTTGTCACCGCATGCAACTGATAAAGATCAAAATGATCGGTACGAAGGTTTTTAAGAGATTGCTCCAAATCCTTCCTGGCATCAGCCTTCAGCCGGCCACCGGTTTTACAGGACAGGAATACGTTTTTCCTGTATGGTTCGAGTGCTGGTCCGAGTTTAATCTCGGCATCTCCGTATGATGGTGCAATATCAAAATAGTTAACTCCGGCGTCAATTGCCAGTTTAACAATTGAAGAAGATGCTTCAGGCGTCAGATCCCTGACCATGATCCCGCCGAATCCGAGCATCGATAACATTTTTCCTGTTCTGCCAAGAGACCTCTTTTCAAGGTTCCCAGCAACTGATTCCCTAGTGATGGATGAGAGATCCGGGGGGAATATTCCCATCACAGGAGCCATAATTGATGTTGTTTTTATAAAATCGCGGCGTTTCATAAATGAGGTTTGAGGTTAACAGATATGATCTTTCATTCAGGTAAAGTTATGAAAGAGCCGGGAGATTAACACGGATGAATTTCTTTCGGGAAATACCATCTCATCCATGTGAAACGAAACGGTATTCAACAGATTTATCGTTATATTTATCTCCGGAATAATAAAAACCACTGATGAAGGCATTGGTTCTTATCAAATATAATGAATTGGTATATATGGATGTTCCTGATCCTGATATCATGGAAGATGAGGTACTGGTTAAAGTGAAAGCATGCGGGATATGCGGGTCTGATATTCATGGTATGGATGGCAGTACAGGACGTCGGATACCCCCGCTGATCATGGGACATGAGGCCTCGGGCATCATCATTAAAACAGGCAAAAATGTCAGGGATTGGAATTCCGGTGACAGGGTCACATTTGATTCGACTGTTTACCCCTTAAATGACTGGTATACACTACGGGGATCTTATAATTTAAGCGATAAAAGGGAAGTTATAGGTGTATCGCCCGGAAATTACAGGAGAAACGGTGCATTTGCCGAATTTGTGGCAGTGCCGCAGCATATCTTATACCGGTTACCTGAGAATGTTACTTTTGAGCAGGCTGCGATGGCAGAACCAGTAGCGGTGGCGCTCCATGCCGTTAATCTTTCACTGGTACAACTCGGAGACAGCTGTGTTGTTACCGGAGCGGGCACAATTGGCGGCTTTATTTTACAACTTCTGAAACTGGCGGGTGTTAATCAGCTCATTGCCATAGATAATAGCCGGGTAAACCTGGAACGATCAAGAAAACTGGGTGCAGATCACACATTCGATCCTTCTGAAACCCGGATTCAGGATAAAGTCCGGGCAATTACAAATAACCGTGGCCCTGATATAGCTTTTGAAGCAGTGGGGATTGGTGCAACCGTGGTAATGTGTATTGATCTGGTCCGTAAAGGTGGCAGGATAGTTTTGGTCGGTAATCTATCGGAATATATTGAATTTCCTCTTCAGAAGGTTGTAACACGGGAATTGAAAATATCCGGCAGTTGTGCTATAAACGGTGAATATGCCACGGTGCTTGAGCTTATTGGAAAAAAGAAAGTAAACGTTGACCAGCAAATCTCTGCAATTGCCCCGCTTTCTGAAGGTCCCGGCTGGTTCAACCGGCTTCGGAATAACACCGAAGGGTTAAACAAAGTAATTCTTGTTCCTTAATATGAATTAATACGTGGCAAACAGGATTTACAATGTAGCTATAGCCGGATGCGGTAAAGTAGCCCATCTTCATGCCAGGGCTATTCAATCGATCCCTTTTGCGCGCCTGGCTGCGGTCTGGAGCAGAACGCCTGCATCAGCCACGGATTTTGCAGCTAAATACAACTGCATCAGTTATAAAGACATTTCCACCATGGTGCAGGAAAAACAAATTGATGTGGTAATTGTGTGCACGCCCCATCCGTTTCACAGGCAGCCGGCCGTTGAAGCGGCGATAGCCGGCGCTCACGTACTGGTTGAAAAACCCCTTGCTTCTGCATTGCATGATTGTGACGAAATGATCAGGGTATGCCGGAGACAACATGTAAAATTGGGTGTGATCAGCCAGCGGCGTTGGTATGAACCGGTAAAACGTGTGAAGAATGCCATAGAAGCGGGGAAAATTGGTCTTCCGGTACTTGGAACAATAACCATGCTTGGCTGGAGGGACAAAGCCTATTATGATTCGGACGAATGGCGGGGAACCTGGGCGATGGAGGGGGGAGGAGTATTGGTCAACCAGGCGCCGCATCAGCTGGATATCCTGCTTTGGTATATGGGAGATGTTGAAGAGGTATTCGGATTCTGGAAGAACATGAATCATCCTTATATCGAGGTGGAGGATACAGCCATTGCTATTATAAAATTCAAAAGTGGTGGCATTGGGAATATTCTGGTCAGCAATTCACAAAAACCTGGCATATACAGCAAAATTCATGTTCATGGTGAACGTGGAGCATCAGTTGGCGTTCAAACAGACGGAGGTGCCATGTTTATTGCCGGAATGACCGGCATTTCAGAACCCCCGGTTAATGATATATGGACAATTCCCGGCGAAGAAGGAATGCTGGAAGTGTGGAGAAAAGAGGATATGAATTTTTTTAGCGGCATTGAACCCATGACCTTTTTTATAAAATGCCAGATCGAAGATTTCATCGCTGCCATAGCTTATGAACGGGATCCCCTGATTACCGGTGAGTCAGGGCGGAAAACCGTTGAATTATTTACAGCCATATACCGTTCCACACGGGACAACACTCCTGTGCGATTTCCCCTGGAACCTGAACCGGAAAAGGATAATAAGAGAGGACGCAACACAAAATAAAAAGATGCCATGAGTGTTCCCTATATAGTATTAATCGTTGTCACCGGCGTTACAGTGTTGTTACTTATGGTGCTGTGGTTAAAGATCAGCGCATTTATTTCACTTATCGTTACTTCAATATTTGTCGGCATTATGGCCGGAATGCCATTAACGGCCATTACCACCAGCATCCAAAACGGAATGGGCGGAACGCTGGGATTTGTAGCTACCGTAGTCGGGCTCGGCGCCATATTCGGACAGATCCTTGAAAGCTCCGGCGGGGCTGAATCCCTTGCTCAATACATGTTAAAGAAATTCGGTCCCGGCAAGGCGTCCTGGGCTATGATGCTTACGGGTTTTATTGTTGCGATACCTGTTTTCCTGGATGTGGCCCTGATCATTCTTATTCCGATTATTTATGCTCTTACAAGGGATACCAAAAAATCACTGTTGTATTTTGGTATACCCCTCCTGGCAGGACTTGCCGTGACACATAGTTTTGTTCCACCTACACCTGGTCCTATTGCTGTGGCAGAAATCCTGAATGTATCGTTGGGATGGGTAATTCTATTTGGCATCATATTGGGACTTCCAACTGCGGTTATTGCCGGACCGTTATTTGGAAAATTTATTTCAGGAAAAATAAACGTTTCACTATCAACCAGTCTTTTTACGGAGCAACCGGAAGTGCAATCGAGCCGGAATCTTCCGGCCTTCTGGCTTATTATTTTTCTTATTGTTATGCCCCTTTTACTAATTGTCCTGAATACAGTTACCGCAGTAATGGTAGAGAACAGTGTAATCTCTAAGTCAATTGTTACCGATATTCTTGTTTTTGTCGGGCATCCGTTTACAGCCCTTACCCTGGCATGTCTGTTGTCAATTTATTTCCTCGGGATAAAGCGGGGAATGTCCAGGCAAAAGATCATGGAGATCAGTACCAGGTCGCTCGGACCTGCCGGAATTATCATATTGATCACCGGTGCGGGCGGAGTCTTGAAGCAGATTCTGGTCGATAGCGGGTTAGGCACGCAGGCAGCCGCCTCAATTGCAGGTTCCCCGTTGTCACCTATATTGCTTGCCTGGACATTGGCTGCCATCATCAGAGTCATTCAGGGATCTGCAACAGTGGCTATGATCACATCTGCAGGCATAATTGCGCCCGTTCTGCCTGCTTTTAATCTCGACGAACCCCATAAGGCTATTATAGTTATAGCAATTGCATCAGGTGCGACCTTGCTTTCCCATGTCAACGACAGCGGATTCTGGCTGGTAAGCAAGTATTTTGGGATGAATGAGAAACAAACTCTTCAGTCGTGGACCATCATGGAGTCGATCATCGCTTTTTGCGGCCTGATCTTTTCGCTGATAGCAGGCATTATTATTTAGCAATTCTCCGGTCAAACCCATCGTGGTTGCAAGGGATCTTAAACCCGGGAATCATTCGCTGATGCAAATCGATAGCCCATAAGTTTTTAGCCTGTCCATTTCAACTTCATCCGGGCGGATATTCCCTGCCAGGTTATTTTCAATTAACCATTCTTTGGCCTTTTTAAGAGATTTGACCTTAAAAGCTATTCCGCTAACCTCGCAAATGTTACTTTTTATAAAACGAACGGACTGATCTTCATTGACTTTCCATAATCCTTCAGGTGTTATCCCGGAAGATCCGATAAATTCCTTCCATTTTTTCAATGCGTTTCCATCTGCATAACCGACTTTTATCTCTTTGATCGATTCAATCCCCAAGTAATTTTCAGCTGTTTTCCGCATTTCTGTGCGTAGAGAATCTTCCCTGAGCGCTTGCTTAGGATCGGATTCCTGTTTGGAAACAATGTTCAGATATATATTCTGCCTGATGAAGGATGTATCAATAACCTGAACCGCATCGGTCGCGATAATATCGATGTTCCGGGAAGTAAGATCATCGGCCAGAGATGATACTGATCTTTGCGATTCACAGTTAAGTCCAAAAAAAATAGCTGTAAAATCCTTTAATGCGTATTTAAAATTTTTATACGGTCCGCAAGGTTCAAGGTACATGTTTCCCGCAAATACACCCGCGTACCAGCGATCAGCATATTGCAGGGGATAATATTCCACAGGAAGTCCAAGTTTTTCAGTCAGAAAATGAAACAAGGAATCATGAACCCGCGCCTGACCTATATGAATAGATAAGACCGAAATCCTTGATATGACTGCTTCTGAATGTTGCGTCCCGCTTTCATCAAGGGGTTGGGTATTGGCGGGTGGCCATGCGGAAACCATCCCAAGTAAAATCAATATTATTAATTTCATTCCGTGTATTTTCAATTGTATTATTGTACGGGCAAATTAATATAAAAATCCTGGATTTCTGCAAATTAAGGACACAAATTGCGGTTCAGGCTATTTGATTGTTAGCCTGAATTTGCTGTATGACGGATAAGTGCCCAATTCACTGCTCACCAATCGTGACATTATTGGCAACTGAATGGAATAGGGCACCAGTTTCATAAGCAGCCAGTTGATTTTGTTCAGAAATCCCGGAATTATTACCTTTTTGCCTTTCAGCATTTCATTTATGCTAAGATCAGCGATCCTTTCGGTTGACAGCAGGCATATTCTGGCTGATAGGCCGTGGTTTTTTATCCTGGAACTTACTTCATCATTTGTCATCATTGGACCGGGATGTACAACACTAACGCTTATGCCTGTACCTTTCAGTTCTTCCGCCAATCCCCTTGAGAAATAATATACAAATGCTTTGCTGGCGGGATACACGGTCTTATAAGGCATCGGACTGAAAGCAGCCATGCTCGAAATATTCATAATCCAGGCCTTAGGCTGCTGTGTAAGATTTCCGATCATCAGGCGGGTTAAAAGCGATAAAGCCCTAATATTTAGAAGGATCATATTGTCCAGATATTCAAGGGGTGAAGATTCAAATAACATGCTGCCTCCGAAACCTGCATTGTTGATAATTGTATTTATGGGATATCGACCGGAGATGATATCGTATAGCCGGAAGAGAGATTCTTTTTCTGTCAGGTCAAGTTCAAAATAGACTACCCTCACTTTATATCGGAAGGAAATGAACTCTGCAAGCAACGGTAATTTTTCACCCGGCAATGAAATCAGGATAAGGTTCATACCTCTTTTGGCAAGGGCAATAGCAAATTCCCTTCCTAATCCAAGACTGGCGCCGGTGATGAGCGCATATTCAGGTTTTGCTTTCATTGATTTTTGAATTTAGGTATTTATATGACCTGTACCGCTTAATTACCATAAAGCTTAGACAATAGCACATTATGGCTATAGGAATTCCCAGAATAAGACCACCTACTGTTAATATGATGAATACTTCAGGCCCCTTCGCCAGCATTTCAACCGGTTTAACCGGCATATCCAGAATAGCATCTGATCCCAGGAACCTGGCACCAATTATGTACGTTGAACTATATATCAAAGGGGCAGTAAGCAAATTACTGTGAAAAGCACCAATACCCGCTGCAAATCGGTTCCATCTCAAAACACCTGAAATCAGGATCGCGATAAAGCAATGTAAGCCAATGAGGGGCGAAGCAGCAATAAAGACTCCAAGAGCGTACCCAAGTGCTATAGGCCGGGGTTCACCATGCATTCCGGCCAATCGGGAAAATGTATCCCTGATAAAAGAAATGGGATTTTTCATAACGTTTGTATTTTCATTGAAAATATTAACTATTGTATATTGTATTTTCCGGCATGATCCCTAAGTTCTTCCAGTGTTGAGATGAGCAGCCGGGCAATAACCGGATCTGTCATCCAGGCTGGGATCACCGGTTTCATATCAGATTGCAGCAAGAATTCGATTTTGGTCTTTTCAGGTGAAACACCTGTCAGACACCAGGAAGAATAGAGTCCGGTTATACGGTGAATTCCTGATTTATATGGCAAATAATCTGGCATTCCGTTCATTGTAATCACAGTCTGATCATCCGTAATGCTCGTACGAATGCAGTTATTTGTCACCACATCAAAACCCGCTATTTTGCCTAATACATTGATACGGCCATAAGCATACCATTCTCCCGGATTGCCATTGCTATTATAATACGTGAGTTCATCAAGAAAAATCATCCACTTTCTTGCCTCATTCACATCAGTTATTAATTTTGCAATCTGTTCCCTTGCAGCCTGAAGGATAACAATCCCTTTCACCTGTCTTGACTTTTCGTGATGGGAATTAATTATCCATCTTGTACAAATCTGGATTCCATTTTTGACCTTGCTAATATTCCAGCCATCGAAAGTTTGAAGGTCTGAACTGTAAGTTTTATTGGCCGGGCCAACAGGGAGGTTAGAAATTCTCCCCGATATATCAGGATAAATTAATAATAACCAGATAGTTGATAGAAGAGTTAATTTCGTTTTCATAGCATAGCGGTTTAAATGGTTTCAAAAGAATTCAGTTTAGATGGGTTAATGCTTTGAATCCCAACCAAAGGTACCTTGCTCGCTAAGCCAATAAAAACGGATAAAAGCGCGCTATTTGTTTTAAATTGCTCCCAACCGTAATAGAAAAATAGAATTTCCTGATAACATGTCCTGAAAATTGTTTTAGACAAATCCGGGATCCCGAATTGCAATTTATCCTAAAAAGGATGCGATCAACATCAGATTTTTTATTGAAAAGGCCAAAATTTTTGCCGGGAGCAAAATTATTGTTTGAAGGCTATTCATATTAGTTAAGATTGACCTTTTGCCTTATCTGGCTTATTTTTTCCTGGGCGATCCGAAAATACATACTACGTTGCTTTTCACCGACGCAGCTGATCAGGGTTGATTTAGCCAGCAGACTTTGCATCCAGCGTTGTGTCTCTTCTGTGAAAACCAAATTTGATGTCAACATTTTGTTAAATGTATGGGTGCTAAGATAGGCTGTTTTATGCTCGCCTTCCTCGACAAGTATGCAGTTGTTTGAAATTTCAATCTCGCAAAGATAAACCTGGAAATTCCCGGGGTATTCCGGATTTTTTGTGCAGTTCTTGGCCGCAGTCTGCATATATTCAAATTCTTTTTCAACTTCTTCAAGCAATGCCAAGGCATCATCACGGGAATTGAATTCACCTGAATCCCAGTAGTAATCTATTTGCTTTAAGAGCGCATTGAGTATTAGGTCGGTCCATATTTCTGTAGAGGGTATTTTACAATACAACTCATTTATTTCTTTCCCCAGCTCAATAAATTCGGGTTTCACAATTTCACGGGAGAATTTTACTTCGCGAAATGAAGGTAAATTCGTTACAGATTTGAGCCAGTAGAACGATTTGAAAAAAGAAACCAGCGGAAACCTGAAATTATGAAGTATTGGAATATCAATGGCTGCATAGGTGATATGACCATTGCCCTTTTGCACGAGATTTCTCAATACGTCCCTGATAGAAACCAGGTAGTCCCTGAAGGCAGCCGCTTCCTTTACCGGATCATACTGAAATAGTACAAGACCAGTATTCTCCAATCCGCAAAGTGAATCAAAAGAAATATTGAAGTGTGTGCATAATTCCTGTATTTCAGTAATGCTCAGCAGAGTTTCACATCGAAGTCTCCTGTAAACACTGTCAGAACTGATTCTAAGCAGCTCCGATAATTCATAAACGAAAGAATATTTATCCGGGATCCGGCTCTGTATAAGTCCCAAAAGTTTTTTTTGGATTAACACATTCTTGCCGTTCATATTCTTTTCTAAAAGAATTAACCAAAATCCCTTAAAATGAGAAGTTTATTATCCAAATATAGGATTTTCCTTTAACTAAACAAAAAGGTAAATGAAATTAGTCCGATCCTGGTGTTCGTATTAAAACACCTCTATATCCAGCTTACATAATTCCGGAATTCTGTTACATGATTCATACAATAAACCAACTTTTCAGGGTGCAACATTGTTTTAATTCCTGACCGCGAACCTATTGGGTGGCGGAGAATTCCGGCTATGTCCGGAAATCAGAATGCTTTGCGGAAATTATAAAATATGCGATATGAAAAGCCAAATCATAACACTCGGATTCATATTCCTTGCAGGCATAGCGGTTGCGCAAGGTCCGGTTGCAAAAGGCCAGGGGCAATTCAATGCCGGGTTGGGTTTATCTTCCTGGGGTGTCCCTATATACCTCGGATTTGATGTGGGAGTACATAAGGATATCACGGTTGGAGGCGAACTGTCTCTTCGATTCTATGATGACAGGTTTGAAGGCAACAGATATAATCAATCCATAATTGGCATATCAGGAAACGGCAACTATCATTTCAACAGCCTGCTAGGCATTCCCACGAACTGGGATTTCTATGCCGGTCTCAACCTTGGATTTTATATCTGGAATACAGGGGATGATTACAGGGGACCCCATTCATCAGGATTAGGCCTTGGTTTACAAGTTGGAGGCAGGTATTATTTCACAGAAAGATTCGGAATAAACCTGGAATTCGGAGGAGGAAATGAATTTTCAGGGGGTAAGTTCGGGATATCAGTCAAATTATGAGTCAATAAAAAAGCGCGGGAACCGCGCTTTTGCCCTGTAACACATATTTCCAATAACGGTTTGGTATGCTATGCCTGATCATCAGCCAGCACGTTTACCTCAAATACAGCAACTATGGTAAGATCATCGTCTGCAGTTTTTTCTTCACGCAGTGTTTGTTCGAGCAGTATCACCGCTTCATGCAGATCAAGTGTCAGAGCAAACTGACGGAGGGTACCATAGGCTGCGATTTCATAATGTTCAATTTTCTGAGCAGCCGATATTATACCGGCATCCCTCATTGCGCCCTTTTCACAATTCCTGATTATTTCCTCACCTTCCCTAATCAGGCCTTCAATCGCTTCACATTTTTCGACCGAATGCTCCCTGCCAATCAGTTTAAATATCCGTTCTATCCGCGATATATGCAATTTCGTTTGGGTAAGGTGAATATCAAGCGTATCAATCAATTCTTCGGATACAGCAAATTCCATCATTCTCGGAATTGCCTTTTTCAACGCCTTTTCTGCCCCATATATATCCCTTAACTCATTTTCAAATAACTTCATGAGATGAGAATGCTTTTTTTCGTTACCATTAAACTTTCCTTCAGATGTTGAATCATTTCGGAAACTATTATATGACTGGGTTTTCATTTTGCAGGCAAATTAAATTAATAACTTGAATTACGTATCAAATGTATCATGCGGCAAGAGAAATCCCATTACACAATTTCATGAATTCATTACATTATTTTCATTTGCGGGCAGGATTCTGTACATGAAATACGCTAAAAAAAAAGCACTGCCACAGCAGCGCCTTTTATTCACACATTCCGTAAACAGATGCCATTAATAGTTTACTGCCTGCATATTTACTTCTGAAACAGCGACTGAAGTCAATTCTTCATCAGCTGCCTTTTCCTCCCTCAGGGTTTGCTCCAGCAAACTTACAGCATCGGGCAGGTTAAGTGTTTCAGCAAACTGGCGCAAGGTACCATAGGTTGCAATTTCATAGTGTTCAATTTTCTGTGCGGCAGATATGATCCCTGCATCGCGCATTGCACCTTCCTCGCAGTCCTTTATAATTTCTTCACCTTCCTCAATCAAACCGTTCATGGCTTCGCATTTCTCTGCTTTTGGTTTTTGATCAATTATTTCGAAAACCTGCTCCACGCGTGTCACATGATCTTCGGTTTGGGTGAGGTGATTTTGCAGTGTCCTGATCAACTCTTCTGATGTTGCGTTTTTGACCATTTTAGGGATGGCTTTTGTCAGTGCTTTTTCAGCCCAATATATATCCCTCAGTTCGTCTTCAAAAAGCTGCATCAGTTGAGATGAAAAGTGCCTCCCGGATGATCCCTCTGACCCTGAGTCATTCCGGAATCTATTATTTGATCGAGTTTCCATATTCGATATTTTTAGGTTAAGTTTAAATGTTGATCCTTTTCTGTTCAAAAGTATGCCCTGTAGAAATGAAACGCATTACACAATTCGGCGAAAGAATTACATCATTCACACTGTAAGAAGAGGAGTAAATTTCAGGGTTTACAGTCAGCCGGCCTTAATAAGATTTTTCAGTAAGTTCAGAAACTGGGAAGAGCCGGATACATTGAATTTTGCAAATGATGGGTTTATGCCAATCCTTATTGTAATTGCAGTTTCGGGCATGGCCTGGAAAAGGTACTCATCTGTTTTGTCATCTCCGGCAGCCAGGATAAAATCAAACGTTGCATCCTTCATTAGGGATGCAGCAGCCTGTCCTTTATCGAACCTGCCGCATTTTATTTCCAGTACTTTATGTCCTTCCAGAATTTCAAAGTCCGTCGTATTGCGTATAATTTCAGCCAGGTCATCTCGAAGCTCATGAAGCCGAAGCTGTGCGAAATCGAGATCGGCGTTCCGGTAATGCCATGCCACGCTACCCGTTTTTTCTTCAATAAAGGTGCCATTACACCTGTTTACATATTCTCTCAGAATGGGAAGCAGGGCATCTTTCCATTGAACATCGGCAGAAATCGTTGTTTCCCAACCCTCATCCGGTCGCCTGATATAATATCCATGTTCAGCAATAAGAGACGCATGAACACCCCTGAATTGTTTTCCGAGAAAATCCTTTCCCCTTCCGCTTACGATCACAACATGATTACCGGGATCGCCTGAAAGTTTTTTTATAATTTTTAAGGCCTTCTGATCTATAACTGCCAGTTCGGGATATTTGGCAAACGCCACCAATGTGCCATCATAGTCAAGAAATAGTATTCTTTTCACAGATTTCTTATAGTCTGTTACGATTTTCGAAATAAGTGAATTATTAATAACCTTAACCTGCATCAGCTCTTGTTGTTCTTTAATATTCCTGGTTTGATTAAAAAAATCAAAGGCCCATGTGAAAACATTGTAAGTCGATATCCTGAGCTGCATCCTCTCCAGCCTGGTGCGTTTTTCCGCTTCTTTCATATTGAGTGCCAGATTCAGCGCTTCCGCCATTTCAATGCTATCAGCAGGATTTATTATCAATGCCTCATTCAGTTCAGCAGCTGCCCCGGCCATTTCACTCAGGATCAAAACCCCCTTGTTTTCCACCTTGCAGGCGATAAATTCCTTTGCAACCAGGTTCATTCCGTCACGCAGGGGGGTGATCAGGCCAACATCGCTCAGGTCATATAATGCCACCAGCTCATTAAAAGACAGTGATTTATATTGATAAATGATAGGAAGCCAGGCAAGGGAACTGTATTTCCCATTAATACGTCCCACCGTAGATTCAATATCTATTTTCATTTCCCTGTATTTTTCAATGCTATCTCGGGAAGGGATAATAACCATATTAAAAACTACTTTGGTATGCCATTCCGGATAATTTTCAAGAAATGTTTCAAAACCTTTAAGCCGTAATAAAATCCCTTTTGAATAATCGAGCCTGTCGACTGAAAAAATCAGTTTTTGGCCTGATAGGGTTTGCCTGATTTTTTGCTTTTCTGTCGTTACTTTTTTTTCAAGACATGCATTATGGAATTTATCGTAATCAATTCCTATGGGAAAAGCGTCAGCCTTTACGACTGTGTCCGCAGTAAATATTTCGTTCAGGCGGCATTCAAAACCTGTGGTGCGTTTGACCGATTTGATGAAGTGCTGGGTGTAATCATGTGTGTGAAATCCAATGAGATCAGCTCCCAACATACCTGTTACAATTGATTCGCGCCAGTGCCGGGGTAATAACCTGAATATCTCAAAAGAAGGGAAGGGGATATGAAGAAAAAAACCAATCGTTGCGTCCGGCATTTTTTCCCTGATCATATCCGGCAGCAGCAACAACTGGTAGTCATGAACCCAGATAAAATCCCCGGGCCTGGCAATCTTTACTATTTCATTGCAGAACTTCTTATTGGCTTCCACATAGGCACTGAAGTAATCCTTATTAAATACCCCAAACGAAGGAAAATAATGAAATAGTGGCCATATCAGGTCATTGCAAAATCCACCGTAAAACAAATCATTTAATTTCTGTGAAATTTTTACGGGAACCATCTCAAAATGAGGATTATCCCAATTCACGCCGGACAAGTCAGCGGGCAAGTCATCCGCGATCCCTGCCCATATTATCTTTTCCTTATTCCGGCGACCGCCTGATTTTCTGAAACTCTCCGACAAAGCCAGGATAGCCGAAACAAGTCCACCCGAATTCTGAACGGCTTTGTATCTTTTCTTTACCCTGGTGAATTTATAGGGCAGGCGGTATGCAGCAATGATCAGTCGCTCAAATTGTTTTTCATCCGGCCGTACCCTTTTTGCAGATTCCATTGCCTTGTTTGCTTTTTAATACTGATCGTAAATATTCAGGGTTTAATGAATTTCGATACATACTTTTCTTCCGAAAATAATATGGCTGTATTGATCAAGGCAAGGTGAGAATAAGCCTGCGGAAAGTTTCCCAAAAGTCTTTTTGTCGCAAAATCTATATCTTCACTGAACAGTCCTACATGGTTACCGTAACTTAGGAGATTTTCAAAGATCCTTTTAGCCTCCTCTTTCATCCCCGTTTTAAACATAGCCCTGATTAACCAGAAAGTGCAGATTGTAAAAGAGGACAAAGGGTTCCCAAAGTCATCTGCAATTTTATAACGTTTCATAAATCCGTTGAAAAAAAGTGCATTCTTTACTGCAATAACTGTCTTCTGATATCTCTTATCATCCGGCGAAATAAACCCGTATTCGGACATCAGTAAAAGGGATGCATCAAGATCTATATTGTCATAAGTTTGGGTAAATGTTTGCAAATCATCATTCCAACCATTTTTAATTACATCTTTCTTTATATCGGCTGCCACGCCTTTCCAGGTTTCACGGTAATAATGCTGATGCAGCAGGTCCGCTATTTTGGTCGCCCTGTCCATGGCAACCCATGACATGATCTTAGAGAAAACGAAGTGTTTTTTGCTGTGCCTGATCTCCCATATTCCTTCATCGGGCAATTCCCAATGGGTGGATACAGTGCGTGTTATATTCCGCACAATCTCCCACATTTCCTCTATTTCATCCAGGGTGCCTGCAAAGAACTCATAGTATTGATGAACCACATCAAGCAGGTATCCGAAGACATCATTTTGTCGTTGAAAATAGGCTGCATTTCCGATCCTTACCGGCTTTGAATTCTCATAACCTGCCAGGTGAGGCAAGTCTGTCTCATTAAGGTCCCGTTCTCCTCTGATGCCATACATAATCTGGAATGTATCGTGCTTGGATTTTAAGATTCTTTTAATAAAAGCCAGGAATCGCTTGGCACTGTTATAATGCCCCATTCGCAGCAAAGTATCGATTGACATGGAAGCATCACGCAGCCAGCAGAAGCGGTAATCCCAGTTGCGCACTTCGCCGATGGTCTCCGGAATACTGGTGGTGAGGGCAGCAAGTACAGCACCTGAAGGCTGGAATGACATTACTTTCAGAACCAGCAGGCTGCGGTTTATTTCATTGCCGTAGAGTCCGTATTTCCTGGATCGGTTTGTCCAGTTCAGCCAATATACCTTTGTACGCTGGTATTCAAGATAAGCCCTGTTAATGTCGATGCTGATCAGTTTTTGATTGTAGGACAACAAGAGGAAATGATTTTGTGTAAGCAGGATCTCGGCTGATTCCAGGATATCATGCAAAGTGAAACTGGAATACAGGAACAGGCAATCGGTGGGATTAACTTTTGAATAGGTGCGGATTCGATCGTCCTCTATGACATGGCCGGCCTCTTCAGCGGCATAATTAAACGCGGGTGAATATTTGATCCTGAATGACGGGGCACCGGATACGAGTCTTATATAGCGATAAATTTCAGATGGAGAGAAATAATCCGTTTCATTGGTTTTATACCGAGGCATGAAGTCTATAACTTCAAAGGCTCCTTTGTGTGATTTGAAGGAAGTAATCAGTACATTGGTACCATTGATGTACTTTTGTGTTATATTGTAATCATTATCAGTAATAAAACTAAAACTACCCCCTATATCCTTGTCAAGGATCCTCGCAAACACCGACGGTGAGTCAAAATCAGGCAGACACAACCAGTCAATGCTTCCGGTTTCAGAAACCAGGGCAGCACTCCGGCAATTACCTATTACTCCGTAATTCAGGTTGTTCATATATCATTTCACTGAAACCGGATAATCGAATGGTATAATGAGAATAACAAAGTTTATCGGGGAAGGATATAAAGCATATTAAAAAAAGCGGGAATATTACCCGCTTTTCAGTCAGAATAGCTATGTCTCAAGCTGAATCTTTACATCTTATTCCGGCATTTGAAAGTACCGGTTACTTTTCATTGTCAACTGTGAGGTCCTTTAGTGCCCGGCCGATTTCTTCCATGTCGTGATTAAATTCACGCTTAAAGGACTCCCAATCGCTCTTATCCCCCGTGTCATAATGATCCATCCTGGTTCTCATTTCCCGGATCTTGTGTTCCATGTCATTGATACGTCTTTCATAATGTTGATCCAGGGCTTTCCCTGGTTTTTTCTGTCTGATCTGCAACTCTGCGATCCGGTTTTCCAAATCCCTTATTTTTGCTTCACTTTCATATCTGAAAGTTTTCCATTCATCCGCTTGGGAAGCTTTTTCAGCTTCCAGTCGTTCTTCCTGCCTGGCTTCTTTCAGATCATTTTCTTCTTTCAGCACCTTGTCATGTGCCTCTTCCTTTTTTTCGGCCTGCGACTGGCACGAAGTATCCACTATTCCTGCGAAGAGCAGTAGCGCTATGGCAAGATTAACAAATAATTTTTTCATTTCTCAGTGTTGTTTGGTTTGATCCAAAATTGAGAAAGATTGACAGATAATATATTACATGATTCTGCCTTTTCTTTACATAATTTCAGCCTAAGGTGCGTAAAGCCTGCCTGCGGCAGTCAGGTGCCTAGAGTTTTGCAGAGATCAGCTTATCGAGATTGGCTCCTTTTCCCAGGACGGGCTTCCATAGATCACCTTTCTTTTCGAGTCTTTGCAGAACATTTCTGATCGTAAACTGGGACGGCGAAAGCTCTTCATTTACCTCCTTCCATTCCAATGGGGTCGAAACCGTTGCACCCGGTTTGGGTCGTACAGAATAGGGCGCTGCCAGGGTCTGACCTTTTGCATTCTGCAGGTAATCTAAATATACACGATGCTGTCGTTTTTGGACCGACCTGATGATGCTGGTGGTTCCGGGAAGTCTTACATTCACGGTGTGGGCAACCAATTCAGCAAAAATAACAACAGCATCATATTTATATTTGGCCCCCAGGGGCACGTATATGTGCAATCCTGTTGCTCCTGATGTTTTGCAATAACATTCGGTCTCCATTTCATCCATCAATTCTTTCACTGCAACCGCGGTTCTGACAACTTCCCTGAAGTCAGTTTTTAAAGGATCAAGGTCTATTACGATCCAATCGGGATTTTCAAGATTGTGTATCGTGGAATTCCACGGATTGATTTCAATGCAGCCTAAATTGGCCATATAGAGAAGAGTAGCCTTGTCATTGCACAACAGGTAATCAATATACTTTTCATTTGACTTTGAATATATTTTTGCGGTCTTCAACCATGAAGGTATTTTTTCAGTATCCACGTCTTTTTGATAAAAGCTTTGTCCTTCTATGCCGTTTGGAAACCGGTTCATGGATTGAGGGCGGTCTTTCAGATAGGGCAAAATAAAATCGGCGACTTCCTGGTAGTAATTTATTATGTCACCCTTGGTGATCCCGTCATGGGGAAAGTAGATCTTTTTTTGGTTTGTGAGGCGCAGATTAACCTTTCCGACCCTAAGATCAAATTCCTGATCTGTTTTCATGGGACCTTCCGAATGAAGTAATTCTATCCAAAATTGGTCAATATTGAGCATCATGGATTTACATAATTACAGGAATGTGTTACATCATTCCCATATTCAATTTTATGCTGATCTGAAACATTTCCCTGCATTTTCTGTTATCTATGAGACTAATTCATATAATGGATCATGAAGCTTTATGTTAAGTTTAATGTCACTGCAACTTGCAAAAAGGTATTGCAGGAGCAATTAGATAAATTTCAATTGAAATATGATTTGTTGGGATTTAATGAAGTAGAAATTAATGAGGATATATCACCGGCAGGAATGAAGAAAATTGTTGATGGCTTCAGTCAATATGGGATTGAGATCATTGATCGACCAAAGAATCTGCTTATTCAAAAAATTAAAGATGCCATTACCGAATTGGTATATATGGAGGACCGGTTACCTGTGGTGAAAATTTCAACTTACCTATCGGAAAAGCTGGGTTATGGATATGGTTATATTTCAAATTTGTTTTCTGAAGTGACTTTCACATCGATTGAGAATTATATCATACTGCAAAAAACGGAACGTGCGAAGCAATTAATTATTACAAACGGGTTAACAATCACTGAAATTGCCTGGAAACTCAATTACAGCAGTGTAGCCCATTTCAGCAATCAGTTCAAGTCTGCAACCGGACTTACCCCAACGGCATTTCAAAGAATTATTAATAAAAGACGTGAAGCTTTGATAAATGTTGAAATAGATTAAACCTTAAACAGCAGGTTTTATATTTAATAAAACGGAAAAATGATGCAGGATGAAATGATGCATATTTTGCTTGCGGATGATGATGAAGATGATTGCCTTTTTTTCAAAGAGGCATTCGAAGACATTAAAATAAAAACCAACTTAAGGATTGTGAATGATGGTGTGGAATTGATGAATTATCTGACCAGAACCGGAATTAAATTGCCTCACATATTATTTCTTGACCTCAATATGCCCCGTAAATCAGGCCTGGATTGCCTGGTTGAAATTAAATCGATGAAGCATCTGAGGGATATACCCATTGCTATTTATTCCACCTCGGCTTCGGAAGCTGATATAGAAGATACCTTTGTCAAAGGAGCGAATATTTACATTAAAAAACCTGGAGATTTTGGCGCACTTAAGAAAACACTCGAACAGATTGTCACGATCAACTGGCAGTATCATACATCGGGCTTAAATAAAGAGCATTTTCTGTTAAGCATTTAGTTTCAATTAATATTAAAATGAAGCTTAAATGGGTCTCGAAAGCTTTTTTTATAAAAGGCTTATTTGTACTGTCTCTGTTTTTGTTGATATTTATATCAAGCATCTCTTACAAGCATATTACATCACTTACTGAATCCACGCAATTGCTTGTGCATTCCTATAAAATCCAGATTGAGCTTGAACAATTGATGTCGTACATGAAAGAGGCTGAAACAGGCCAGCGGGGATTTATTATTTCACATGACACAGTTTTTCTTGAGCCCTACAAATCAGCCCATGAAAGGGTAAACGGGTCTTTTCTGATCCTAAAATACTTAACAGCTGAGCAGAAAGAACAGCAGCCAAATCTGGATTCACTCCTTCATTTGTTAAACTATCGTTTTGAACTTCTCGAAACTTCATTGGTATTGGCTGTTAATGCTGAGATGAATCATAATGAACTGGATCTTAATTTGCGCAGGGGAAGAGATGTGATGGATCTTCTCCGGATGCAGGTAAATAAAATAAATGAAGTGGAAATGGGATATTTTAAGCTGCATCAGAGAAAATACGAACATGAGATATTCTTCACCCCTATTATAGCGTTTTTATTATTGATGTTCACCCTGATGGTTTTTACATTTTCTTTTATAAAAATTAACAGGGATCTCGTTGTATTAATAAAATCAAATAAACAACTCATTATTAAAACGGAATCGATTAATCATGCCGAAATAATAGGTGAATTTTGCACCACACAATGGGATCCTGAGACACACAGGTATGCATTTTCGGATAACCTGTACCGGATGTTGGGTGTTGAACCACAGTCGTTTGAGCCAACCATTGAAAATTACATTAAATTCGTTCACCCTGAAGACCGAAAAACGGTGGAAGAATCGTATGAACAAACAACAAAGGAAAATAAAATCAATCCATTGTCTTACAGAATCATTCGAAAAGATGGTGAATTGCGGTATTTCAGATCGAGGGGGAAAGCTGTTTCCGAAGGACAAAGAAACATAACCCACATCGGAATCATTAAGGACGTTACCCAGATGCATCTGAACAGCATTGAGCTGGAGGAAAGAAATCACGCACTGGAACAAAGCATTAAGGAATTGGAATCCTTTAACAGGATTGCCAGTCATGATCTCCAGGAACCCCTTAGGAAAATACAAACCTTTATTTCAAGAATATCAGAAAAAGAGGCACTAACCTTATCAGATTCAGGAAAGGAGTATTTCGAAAAAATCCTTACATCTGTAACCCGGATGCGGGTACTGATCGATGATCTTCTTTTGTTTTCCCGGACCACCAAAACTGAAAAGGTCTTCGAACCGGCTGATTTGAATCAGTTGCTTGAAAATGCCCTGCAGGAATTATCCCATGACATTGAAGAAAAAAATGCTGTTTTCTTCATACCAAAATTACCGGTATTGAATGTAATTGCATTTCAGATCCAACAGTTATTTATGAACCTGATCGGAAATTCGCTGAAATACAGCAAGCCCGGAATTTCTCCCAAAATCAGGATCGAATGCAAAAAAGTTATGGCACAGGAAAATCCTATATTAAAACCTCTTAATCATAATGCATTTTACAAAATTTCAGTGATCGATAACGGACTTGGTTTTGAACAGGAGTATGCTGAAAATATTTTTAACCTGTTTCAAAGGCTGCATCATGAAAAGGAATTTCCCGGTTCCGGCATTGGGTTGTCCATATGCAAAAAAATTGTTGAAAACCACAGCGGATTCATAACCGCTGAAGGGATACCCGGTATCGGGTCCTCCATGCATATCTTCTTACCAAAGTAGAAATCGCCTGAAATGGAAATCATATAACGTTTTCCTGTTATGATGTAATGAATTTCCTATGCAGGATCAACAACTTTGGTATTTAATTCCACTTATTAATTTAAAAATTATCAGCATGGGAAATCTCCTGTATATTATTGCAGTGATTCTGGTTATTTTCTGGGCCATTGGTTTTTTTGCTTACAGCGCCGGAGCCATCATTCACATTCTTCTAGTCATAGCAATTATTTCGATACTACTCAGACTGATCCGGGGAAGCAGCAGTGAACCCTGACTTTACGTGAATCTGTGCGAAGTTACCGGAGGTAATTTTGGCATAATATTTTAATTTAAATTGATAGTGAATGAGTAATTAACAAAAAAAACCAAACTAATATGAACACATTGCGATTAAAGGGAAACTGGAATGAGTTGAAAGGAAAACTCAAAAAAAAGTATGGCGACCTCACCGACAACGACCTTATGTTCGATGAAGGAAAAGAGGACGAAATGCTGGGAAGAATTCAGAAAAGACTGGGAAAATCAAAGGATGAAGTAATGAAGATCATTGCCTCCCTTTGAAACATTTCCTTAATGTGAAAACTAACCGTTTAACGAAATACCCGTTGAACGGTTTTTTTTTATGTAAATCATGCAACGCGTTCAGAGAATTCTGTAACAATTTCAGTTATTCTGGTCATTACTTTTGACTTAAACCTTAAAACCAAAAAACCATGGCAAGGTATTCAAAAAAAGCTCAGGACAAAATTGAGAAAGTAATGCATGAATTCAAGGAAGGAACATTGAAATCAGGCAAGAGCGGAAAAGGCGGGAAAGTGAAAAGCAGGAAACAGGCTTTGGCGATAGGTATAAGCGAGGCCAAGAAGGCCGGAGCCAAAGTACCGTCAAAACCCAGGGCTTCAAAGTAAGGATGCGATTCCAACTTTTCAGGGTCGCGGGTATTTATTTTAAGCGGCTTCAGCCAGCTGGTTATACCTGAAAGTGGCTTTCAGCAGCAAGTCTTCAAAAACCTGACCTATTTCAAGGGCATCCTCATCACCTTCTTCATAGAACCAGTTCACGGTGAGTTCTTTGATGCTGTTGTTGGCATCCAGAATTTTTAGAAGATAGAGTATTTTTTTTGAAGAAGCGCTGTTCATATATTCCAGGTTGATTTCAACCATAAGAGACTTAATTTGTAACTCCCCGGCCCATTCAAGCAGGGGCTGGTAAAATTTCATTACATCTTCCGGTATAGATCTGCCTATGATGGTCAGCTTGCCGTCTTCCCCGAACCGCACGGCCGGAGTTGAATTTGTAGGTTCAAGATCAATAGTTTTCATCTCATTTGGGTTTGGATTTCAGTTAATTAAACGTGAAATGCGTGCAACGGGTGGAAACTTTTGACCAATTCATTGAATAAATTGACAGCCAACAATAATAATGTGACATCAGTTGATTCTGACTTTTGATCATCCGATTTTGAGATATAAAGATTTCTGACGATATTTCATAATAACTTGAACAGAATAATAATTAATACCAAATCCATGAAAATCAACAGCTTCCTTCCATTCCTTTCCTGCAAAGGATTCAGATTTGCAAACCTTTTCATGTTTTTATTATTTATTGGTCCCATACAGGCTCAGAAACCTATTGTTTCAAAAGGCTACGGAGATGCAGTATATCAAGGTATTCAGGAAGATGTTTTCCTGACCAAATGGTTAATTCTTGGCCCACTGGCAGTTTCAGATAAACCTGGGGAGCCCGACAAAGAAATCGTGAAAATTGCTTATGAAAAGGACCTGTTCAATTTGGTTCCTGTTAGTGCAAAAAGTGTTCTGCAACCGGTATTATACCAGGGAAAAAAGATTGAATGGAGATATTTCGGATCACAAAGTGATACAATTAACCTTAAAAAGGTTTTTGACAACACAGACTATATATTTTGTTATGCACTGGCAGAAATCATTTCTCCGGAACAGGCAAAAGTATTGATCGGCCTGGGCAGCGATGATGGTGTAAAAATGTGGATTAACGGCAAAGAGGTTCATGGCAACTTCATGGACCGTGCTTTGGCCGTTGACGACGACCTGTGCGAGGTAACCCTGAATAAAGGCAGCAACCAGGTGCTGCTTAAAATTCTGAATTCCGCAGGAGATTTTGGTTTCTGTATACGCAAGGTAAGTGGTACAGCTATTGGTGATCTGCTGCTCAAAGCAGCTTCAAATGGCGACCTTGATAATATTAAAACATTACTCGGATATTCACCTGACATCAATAAAAAGAATGAAACAGGTCTGACGTCATGGCAGATGGCCACCATCAAGGGCAGGACCGAAATTGCCGATTACCTGAAAGCGAATGGGGCCCTGTCATCGAACGATTTTCCTGCTGTCAGGGAATTTACAGACGGACTTTTTGAGAAAATCAATGGGAAAGCCCCTGGAGGAGCTGTATTGATAGCAAAAAATGGTAAAATCCTATACAAGAACGGATATGGTTTGGCCGATATCGGGTTTGGAATTCCGGTGACCACTGCTACAAAATTCAGGATCGGTTCCATTACAAAGCAGTTTATAGGAGCGGCAATATTGAAACTGCAGGAAGAAGGTAAAATCAGTGTTCAGGACAAACTGGCGAAATTCATTCCCGATTTTCCCCGGGGAGACGAGGTCACAATTCATCACCTGCTTACACATACTTCTGGTATTCATAGTTATACCAGTCGTCCCGACTTTATTAAACTGGCTACGGTGTCGGCTTCCACGCAGGAAATGATCGACATAATCAGGAAGGATACATTCGATTTTAATCCCGGTGATCAATTCCGGTATAATAATTCGGGCTATTTTATTCTTGGGTATGTAATTGAAAAAATCACCGGAAAGCCTTATGGAGAATATCTCAAGGAAGCGATATTCACGCCGCTGGGAATGAAAAACACAGGAGTGCATACACCAGGTGTTATCCTCGAAAATGAGGCCACAGGTTACGCAATTAACAACGGCAGGTTTGAAAAGTCATTGAACTGGGACATGTCAAGGGCAGGGGGTGCAGGATCACTTTATTCCACCGTTGAAGATCTGTATTTATGGGACGAAGCCCTGTTTAATGGCAAGGTTTTGAAACCGCAAAGTCTGCAAGCGGCGTTTACCCCGGTTGTGCTTAATAACGGCGGGAAGCCGCAGGAATTTGACTATGGCTATGGCTGGACGATCTCGGAAATGAGAAATCTTAAATTCATCAGTCATGGAGGGGGACTTCACGGATTCCTGAGCCAGATCATAAGGCAGCCGGAAGACAGTCTCACGGTGGTGGTTCTTACCAATTGTGTTCCACCCCAGGCAAATACGGCTCCAGACCAGGTTGCTAACTCCCTTGCAGAATACATCCTGTGGCAAAAAATGGGCAAACAGCAGAGTTATGCCACAGATACTACAATTTCGGCAGAGGATCTAAAAAAATTTGAAGGACGTTATGATTACGGGAATGCAATGGTTCTCATGGTTACTGCCGAAGATGATAATTTATTTGCACAGATGACCGGACAGCCGCGCTTCCGGATTTTTCCCAAGGGCAATAATGAATTTTACTGGAAGGTCGTTGAAGCACGCATCAGGTTCGTGAGTAATGCATCAGGCGATGTTACAGGTGCCATTCACTACCAGGGCGGGCGGGAATTAAACGTGGACCGGCTGACAGAAACGAAAACTATAAAAATTGACCAGGCTGTACTGGAGAAATATGCCGGTGACTATCAATATGAGCCAAACGTTTTGGTCACCATCACTGTATCCAATGGCCATTTATTCGGTGAGGCTGCCGGCCAGCATAAAACAGAGCTTTTTCCCGTATCGGAAACAGAATTTGCTGCAAAAGATATTGACGCGGGTATTACATTCATACCTGATGAAACCGGCTTCAAAATGAAAATCAGGATCGGGCGGAATGAAAGAATAGTCAGCAAAGTAAAGTGATGGCAGCCGCCAATAATCATGGGCAAACCAATAATCGATATTACAAACCTTACAAAATTCTACGGGAAAGCAAGGGGGATTGAACAGATAAACCTGGAGGTCGGGGAAGGAGAAATATTCGGTTTTATCGGACCCAACGGAGCCGGGAAATCAACAACCATCCGGATATTACTGAATATGATCTTCCCCGGCGGCGGTAGTGCACGGATTTTGGGCATGGATGTAATACAGCAAACGAAACAGATTAAAAGACTTGTTGGGTATATACCATCGGATGCCAATACCTATGATACCATGGGAGTGCATGAATTTCTTACCTATTGCATACGCTTTAACGGGATCGAGGGTGGTGAACGAAAGATTGCTGAGCTTTCAGAATGGTTCGGGCTCGATACGAACCGAAAGATCTCCGATTTGTCCACAGGAAACAAAAAGAAAGTGTCAATAGTGCAAAGCCTTTTGCACAGCCCGAAACTGCTCATTGTGGATGAACCAACCACAGGACTTGATCCCCTGATGAAAGCCCGGTTTTTTGAACTGTTGCATGCTGAAAACCAGAGGGGAATGACAGTTTTTTATTCTTCACACATTCTAAGCGAGGTTCAGTTACTTTGCAAGAGAATTGCCATTATCAGGGAAGGAAAAATCATCACAGTCGAAGACATTGAAAACCTGAGAAGGAAGCAGCTGAAAAAAGTGAACATCGAATTTGAAAAAACAGAAACAAACCGGAGCTTCCCGATCAGAGGAATTACAGGTGACGTTTCCCGGCTTGAAGATACATCGGCGTTCATGTTTTCAGGGAATATGAATGAACTGACCGGCTTGCTAGCCACCCGGAAAGTGATTAATCTCACGATTGAGGAACCCTCACTGGAGGAAGTTTTTATGCATTATTACCATTAAATCCTGCACGATGAACAGGAACCTGTTTTCAAAAGAGTTAAAAAATTACCGCATCAGTTTTATCCTGTGGTTAGCAGCCATTACCCTTCTGATCTCAGGTACCCTTTCTGTCTACCGCACATTTTTCGACAACCAGTCAAAAGTCATGGGTATGCTGAACCTTATACCCAAAGGCGCCCTGCAATTCAAAGGGATTTCCAATATCAGCGATCTGCTCTCCGTGCTTGGCTTTTATGCTGCAAACAATGTAATTTACATGATGGTCCTCGGGAGCATTTTTAGTATTGTTCTTTCATCCAATATATTATTAAAGGAAGAATACAATAAGACAGCTGAATATCTTCTAACAAGGCCGTTGACACGAAGCGGGATTTTCTTCAGTAAGCTTGCAGTTATTGTCGTGTATGTTTTTATGCTTAACCTTGTTACGGCATGGGTGGGTTATTTCGTTATGGAACTTGTGAAGAATGGCCCTGTTAATTTTAATTCTTTCCTGGTTCTATCCCTCTACACCTTTTTGTTGAATTTATTGTTTGGCGCCCTGGGACTTTTTCTATCCACCCTGGTGAAGAGGCCAAAATCCATTACAACCTTCTGTATCGGGCTGGTACTGGTTTTTTATTTCATTTATACCTTTTCAAAGATCACGGAGAGATACTCCGGAATAGGATATATCAGTCCCTTCAGGTTCGTGAACCTGGATGTTATCAGTGAGGATTATGCCCTAAATCCATGGAATCTCTTGTATTTTGCAGGACTTTCGCTGGTTTTGACAGGGTTATCTTACCGGGTCTATAACAGGAAGGATATTTATCTGTGAACGACTTAAAGTGGTTCTGAAAAAATAATTTTCTTCCTGAATCCTTTTGATTTGATAAAACCCACAATCATTCCGGTTACTATCCAGATACTTCCGGCAATCTGAGCCTGTATGCGAAGATTTATCCAAATGAGAAAGCAGAACATGAAACCGATCAGGGGCGGGACCAGGTTCTTAAATCTCCGGCTTTTTTCCCGTACAAAGAAGTGAAAAAATACGGACAGGTTAACGCCCATAAATGCTATAAATGCCCCGAAATTCAGCATCTCCGCCGCCAGTTGAAAATTAAGCAAAAAAACCCCTATCAGGGTGGTTGCCCCAATAAAAAGAACATTATTTCGCGGGATAAATCTTTTTGGATCAATGGCACCAAAGAATTTTCTGGGTATGGCATCTTCGCGTCCCATGCCATAAAGCAACCGTGCTGCACCGAGCATAGCACCGATTCCTGCTCCCATTATGGAAAAAAGCATGCTTATGTTAATAATATGAAACAGGGCATCACCTCCCGCCTTCCTCGCAATAAATACAAAAGCCGTATCGGCATCCGGAAAATTTCCCCATTCTCCCCAGACGAGCTGTGCGACATATACTTCAGAAGCCGCAATCAACCCGGTAAACAGGCAAACCAGGACCGTGGCCAGCAGTATATTTCGCCGGGGGTTCTTAACCTCCTCCGAAAGGGTGGATATGCCGTCAAAGCCAATATAGGTCAGAGAGGCTATAGATGTTCCCGTCAATACGAGCGGCCAGGAAAATGTAACAGGATCATAGACAGGCTTTATCAATCGGGAAATATCCAATCCTTCCACGTTCAGCAAATACCGTATCGAATAAAAGAAAAAAATCAATATTACCCCGCTCAGAATAATGACCAATACCTGGTTGCTTTTTGCATTTGATTTTATTCCCCTCAGATTTAACCCAGTAAACAGGAATGTAAAAAAGACAATGCACAATGTATAGGGAATCTGAGGAACAATGTTCATCACCGCTTTGCTGCACCAGATAACACAAACTATTGGATTCAGCATATAATCCATGACCATTCCCCAACCCGTGAGAAATCCGAACATAGGACCCATTGTTCTCCCGACATATGAAAATGCGGAGCCGGCAAGCGGATATACACCGGCCATCCGTCCATAGCTTATGGCAGTAAATATCATGGCCACCATGGCGATCAGTATGCTCGTAGCCACATGTCCCCTGGCTTCGGTGCTTACAATTCCAAAAATCGGAACAGGAGCGGTAATTGTGATCAGGACTATACCGTAAAATACAAGATCCCACAAACCCAATGCACGTTTTAATCCGGGAGCTTTTTCCGGTGTTTCAGGGTCAGATCTGTTATCAGTCATTTGTTTGTTTAGTAAGAGATTGTAATAGAATAAAATAAGCCAGCTAATTGCCACCATACATCCGTGCAAGGGATTGCAGTGATTTTATCTGCCTGAGGCCAACAGCCCGAAGCCTTAAAAATAGGTTTTTTTTCAAAACAAAGGACGTGCCGTCAAGAACGGTTTCTTCAATCTATCTGAAACCCGTATAATCCCCATCGTAATTTTTTAATTATATTTATATTGTTGCGGAATTAACTGAACAGGATGAAAATTACAATTGCTAAAAATTATGATTGAAATCATGATGACCCGATCTTTCAAATTTCTGCTGATTGTTTTCATATTGTCGTCCATTGATTTTATTGCCCCGGCAGGTGCAATCGCCTGTAAGGTCCTTGTAGTGGCATCGGCTGATCCCGATCACAACCCGATGATTATAAAATCCAAAGCCTTCATAGAAAAAATAGGATCAGAGAATAATTTTGAAGTTGTATTCACCCGTGATGCATCGGTAATAAATGATAAGAATTTATCCCAATTCCAGGTTTTTGTTCAGTTGCACCTCGCTCCATTTGACATGACGGCAGCACAGCAAGAGGCTTTGCAGCACTTTATCATACAGGGAAAGGGATGGGTTGGAGTGCATGCAGCCGGACTAACCGGAACCCAGTTTATAAAACCTCCGGCAACTTACTGGCAGTGGTTCGAAAAACTGATGGGTGGTATTGTATATTCGCCGCATCCTGAAAAGCAAACCGGCACTGTTATGGTTGAAGACCGGAGGCACCCCGTTACAAAAAACCTTCCGGCATCTTTCAGTTTTTATGATGAGTGGTACGAATTTGACAAAAGTCCCCGTCCCAATGTGCATGTCCTGGCCACTGCAGATGAAACATCCTACAAACAGAACAAGCCTATGGGGGATCATCCCATAATCTGGACAAACCCTGACTTTAACCGGGTAGTATATATCGGAATCGGACATGATACCCTGGCCTGCACGGATCCTAATTTCACAATACTCTTGCGCGATGCCATCCTTTGGGCCGCTGATCATACGGCATCAACCCCACCAGGAAATAGTAAATCCCCGGAATTTAAAACTCTGGTCCTTACCGAGCGGGGAGGCCAGCATGAGGGATTTGTTGCAGCAGCTCTGGAGTGGTTGAAAAAAAAAGCAGCCGAAAAGAATTTCGAAATAAAGGTAATAAATGAACCAGGTGAAGAGGTTGAACGTAACCTTTCCAAGTATGCGGTTTTCATCCAGCTGGATTATCCACCCTACAGGTGGAGTGACAACGCGAAAGCAGCATTTGAAAGATATATTGAAGAAGGCCGGGGAGGATGGGTGGGGTTTCATCATGCCACACTTTTGGGTGAATTCGACGGATATCCTATGTGGAAGTGGTTTTCTTCCTTTATGGGAGGAATCCGGTTTGAGAATTACATAGCCGAAACAGCATCAGGTCTTATAAATGTGGAGGACAAAAAGCACCCCGTGATGAAAGGAGTACCGGCTTCATTCGTGGTTAAGGATGATGAATTTTATACTTTTGATTTGAATCCGCGGCCCAATGTTCATGTTTTGGCTAATGTGGATGAATCAACCTACCAGCCTGCCAGCCAGATCAAAATGGGTGATCATCCGGTTGTATGGGTAAATGAAAAAATGAAGGCGCGCAACGTTTATTTCCTCATCGGCCATGACGGCACCCTTTTCGAAAACAACGCCTTTAAAATTATGGTCGACAATGCCATTTCCTGGGCTGCCGGCAAATAATCAGATCCTTAAATAATTTAATATATGAGAATCAGGAGTATAATACTAACCAGTCTATGGATTACCCTTTTGCTGACCGGCGTCAGTATGCGATTGTTTTCACAGTTCCCGCGGTTTAAGGTTCTGGCATTCTATTCCGGCCATGTGGAAAAGGACCACATTGTTTTTGCAAAGGAAGCGATCAGTTTTTTTAAGGACCTAACTGCCGGCAGCGGATTTGTTTTTGATACCACCAGCAATATGGACGATTTAAATGATATTGTGCTGAAGGATTATTCAGTGGTAATGATGTTAAACGATTTTCCGCACAGCGATGCTCAACGTGAAGCTTTTCGAAGGTATATGGAAAACGGGGGCGGATGGTTCGGTTTCCACGTAGCCGCCTATAACGATCGTACCACTAAATGGCCGTGGCTGCTGGATTTTCTTGGAGGCGGCGTTTTTTACCGCAACAACTGGCCGCCTATGCCTGCCAAACTGGTTGTGGATGATCGCTCCCATCCCGTTACCAAAGGAATGCCTGAAACTTTTATTTCACCCATAAACGAGTGGTACCAGTGGAAACCCAGTCCCCGGGAAAGAAAGAATGTCAAGGTTCTGGTTTCACTTTCTCGTGATAACTATCCGTTTGGATTGAAGGATATTGTGCCGGACGGGGATTTTCCGGTTGTATGGTCCAATACGGATTACAGGATGATATACATGAATATGGGACACGGAAGACATATCTTCGAAGACGCCACACAGAATAAGCTTATTGTTGCAGGGTTACGGTGGGTTGTCGAAACCGATAAAAAGGGGAACGTATTTGACAAATAATCATCGCTGTTAACCATTAGGGTAAACAGTTGTTATAGAGGTACCAGCCTTACACCGGCTCTGAAATCACTGTACATGCAAGCATCAGTTCACAATTTGTACAAACAGGCATACCATTTAAGTTTGTTCACCATAGCTTACAACATTGCCGAAGGTCTTATCTCCATGATCCTCGGATATGAGGATGAGACCCTCACATTGTTTGGCTTTGGAGCCGACAGTTTTATTGAAGTTATCTCAGGTATCGGAATTGCGGTGATGATCACCCGCATGCGGAATAATCCGGGAAGTACGGAAAGCAAATTTGAAAAGGGGGCACTCAGGGTAACCGGCCTGGCATTTTATATCCTCACGGTTTCACTGATCGCCGGCGTTATAGTGAATATTGTCCGGGGACACAAGCCGGAGGCAACTTTCTGGGGTGTAGTCATCTCCCTCATATCAATTGCTGTAATGACATGGCTCATGATGGCAAAAATAAGAACCGGCAAAAAGTTAAATTCCGGACCCATCCTGGCTGATGCAAGTTGCACAAAGGTTTGTGTATATATGTCCATAGTTTTGCTCATTGCCAGCGGTATTTATGCCCTTACTGGATTTGCCTATGCAGATGCCATCGGTGTTGCCGGTCTTGCATGGTTTTCCGTTTCAGAGGGCAGGGAAGCATTTGAAAAGAGCAGGATTTAAGGAATGTCTTGCGGTCATGCGGTCTTGCGGTCAATTGTTTTGGGTCATATCTGAAACGATTGTCACACACAAAGACTCCAATTCTGAAATTTGTTTGCGATTAACCTTTGTGCCGGTGAGGTCAACATATTCGAGTTTGTCCAGGCTCATGAGGGGAGAAATATCCCGGATTGCATTGTTTGAAAGGTCAACCACCCTTAAATTTGAAAGGTGGGAGAGGGTATCGATGTCCTCCAGGCGGTTATCAGCCAGGTTAATTTCCTCCAGCTGTGACAGCCCCCAAAGCAGGGATATGTCAGAGATCATATTCCCTGAGAGATCAAGAACTGTGATGTGTTTGCAATATTGGACCCCGTCCAGATCGTTGATTTCAGATCCCGAAAGTTCAAATTCCTCCAGATCCTCGAGGTAATAGGAGGGAAATTCAACGGTTGTTTTTCCATACATCCTGATTTTAATTGCATCATAGAAAGTATAATGAAGATGTCCGTTTTTCCTACCTGTATTCTTTTCGAACGTGACGGATGCCTGATCATTGATAATGGTAAATCCGTCTGCCTGGATATCCCATTCATATACCGGGGAATAGTCAATATCTTCATAACTGGTCAGGGTAGTGGCAATCTCTTCAATTTTACCCAGCAATAAGATATGGGAATAATTCAATAACCCGTCGTAGTCATTTTCCTGAGCCAGCCTTTCAATCTCATTCCGGTGAAAATCTCC
>Ga0105092_10000033_pt1 | contig 64495 bp, 59 predicted proteins | sample PPLLak2March2015_FD_87021 | JGI IMG/M metagenome (GOLD analysis project Ga0105092, IMG submission 87021) | Freshwater sediment microbial communities from Prairie Pothole Lake near Jamestown, North Dakota, USA - PPLs Lake P7 Core (1) Depth... | ecosystem: Environmental > Aquatic > Freshwater >... | reverse complement strand
TCAAACACACCCCTTCCGCTTCGCTCCCTCCCCTCTCGAGAGGGGAATCCTTACCTCTTTATTTATCTATTGATTAAAATTGCTTAAAAAGCACTCTAAACACTTTATACACACTAAGCACTCTACACACTCTAATCTATTTTTATGAAAAACTTGACAAACACAAATATCGTATATACATTTATATAGTGATACGTATTATCACTCAATATCGTTCTTTGATAATATCGAAATAAAATAAAGCATGTCGTAATATTGTTTGAAAATGCAGCTCACGGATTTGGTTAGATTTTGGAATGTTGAAAAAAACATGTATTGAAAAATGCACTAAAAGAGCTTGTGATGCAGATACAGCAAATAAAAAAGGGGCACGCAGCCCCTTTCAATCCATTTAAAATATTTTTAATACGGGTTCTCTTTGCAGTACTTCTTTATTGTTTCTATCAACAGCTTGTTCTGCTCTTTTGTACCCAGAGAAATCCTTGCTTCACTTCTGAATGCTTCTTCATCAAGGAATTTTACCAATAAATTTCTCTCAACAAGATATTTCTTCAAGCCGCTTCTTATCTCAAGCGGAATATCCACAAGCATAAAGTTTGCATATGATTTATAAGGTACAAATCCTTTCAACTTGTTGAATTCCTTAATGAACATTTCTTTATCTTTTTCATACTGCTTGCCGACCTTCAGATACCACTTAATATTATCAAGTGCTATCTCGCCGAGACGCTCGGATATCCTGTTATATCCAAGGTAACGGGTTGTGAAGTTGATAAGTACATCAAGACCTCTGCCAGCAAATGCAAAGCCGATTCTCACTCCTGCAAGAGCAAAGAATTTCGAGAATGTTCTGCAGATAACAAGTTTCGGATATTCCTCAATGTATGGTTTTACATAGCTGTTATCGGTTGAGCCGAATCCCCAGTATGCTTCATCAATCATTACAACAGTATCTTTACTTGCATCAAGGAATTTCTTTAAATCTTTGTAATCGATCCTGTTGCCTGTAGGATTATTAGGAGATGCGACCACAACAACCTTTGGCTTTTCCCTGTTGTAAATTTCAATCATGTCATCCACATCATAATGGAAATAAGCACAGCCGTCAAGTGTCCCTCTTCTCATCGGGTATTCAGCATTTAACCCGCCGCGTTCGGATGCTACTTTTTTATAATACCACCATGCTTCATGCGGTATCATAATTTTATCACCGGGATTAACATAGCAGTGAATTATCTGTTTTAACAGGTCTTCACTTCCATAGCTGAGAAGAACATGTTTCTCGTCAAACCCGAAATCATCAGCAATCTTTTTTGAAAGCCGTGATTTGATTCCCTTCATGAAATCTCTTGAATACCATGAAAGATGGTCAAGGTCAAGTTTCTTCAGAAATTGATATACTTCAGGACAAGGACCTGTCTGCGATTCATTCCTGTCAAGAAACTGAGGAGTTTTTGGATATTTGAACTTAACTTCTTTTTTAACCTTCTTAAATTTCTTTTTGTCGTTTTTCATTGATTAAATTATTTCTTATTAAGAGTTAATTATTTATCACTCAAAGCTTCAACGCCGGGCAAGGTTTTCCCTTCAAGAAACTCCAGGCTTGCACCGCCGCCGGTTGAAACATGGCTTACTTCTTTTTCAAGACCTGCTTTTGCAATTGCTGCAGCTGAATCACCACCGCCGATTACCGTTACTGCTCCGTTCTTTGTTGAATCTGCAAGTGCTTCTGCTATCTCAAACGTGCCTTTGGCAAAATTCTCCATTTCAAATACACCCATTGGTCCGTTCCATACTATTGTCTTTGCTCCAAGTATTTCATCCCTGAATTTTATTATTGTCTCAGGTCCTATATCCAGACCAATCATATCAGCAGGTATTTGGTTTGCATTTACAACTTTTGATGCCGCTTCATTTTCAAATTTATCTGCCACAACAATATCAATAGGAAGAAGCAGTTTATCTTTCGCTTCGCTGAGTAATTGTTTTGCAAGCTCTATCTTATCTTCTTCGAGAAGTGATTTGCCAATCTCATATCCCATAGCTTTATAGAATGTAAAAACCATTCCGCCGCCAACGAGTACTTTATCTGCTTTTGGCAGTAAGTTATGGATTACATCGATCTTGCCTGATATTTTACTTCCGCCAAGAATTGCAATAAATGGTCTTTCGGGATTGGTTATTACCTTGGATAAATATTCCAGCTCTTTCTGCATTAAATATCCCGCGGCACTTTTTGAAATAAACCTTGTAACACCCTCTGTTGATGCATGCGCACGGTGAGCAGAACCAAATGCATCATTCACATATACATCACCAAGTGATGCAAGCTCTTTTGCAAATGCTTCATCATTTTTTTCTTCTTCTTTGTGGAAGCGAAGATTTTCAAGTAAAAGCACATCGCCGTCTTTCATGCTATTAACCATATTTTTGGTTTCATCACCAATACAGTCTTTCGCAAATTGAACAGGACGGTTAATTAATTTTGAAAGGTGTTCTGCAGCAGGTTTCAGAGAATATTTCAGATTAGCTTCACCTTTGGGGCGTCCGAGGTGGCTCATTAAGATGCATCTTCCGCCTTCGGATATTATTTTGTTTATAGTAGGAAGTGATTCAACAATTCTTTTATCATCAGTAATTTTCCCTTCCTCTTCTTTAGACATTGGCACATTAAAATCAACCCTTACAAGTACACGCTTCGATTTCAGTTCACCGGCTCCCGCAAGATCATCAATAGTCAGTTTGTTCATTAAATATACTCCTTATCAATCAGCTTATCCGGGTAAGCTCCTTATAAATAGTTCACCCGTCTTTTTAGGGACGGGTGATATAAATTTACTTTTTTATGAAACCTTTTTTAAAAGATCTACGACTCTGCAGGAATAACCCCATTCATTGTCATACCATCCAATGACTTTAACAATATTTCCCATTGCCATTGTTGATAATGCATCATAAATACATGAATGCTGGTTTCCGATTATATCAACAGATACAACCGGGTCAATGCAATACTCTAAGAAGCCTTTTAAATTTGTTTCGGATGCTTTCTTGAATGCATCATTGACCTGCTCTTTTGTAACTTCTGTGTTAAGTTCACAAACAAAATCTGTGATAGATACATCAGGAGTAGGAACCCTTAATGAAAAACCATCAAGCTTACCTTTTAAGTGAGGAAGAACCTGTCCTACAGCTTTAGCAGCACCTGTTGTTGTTGGAATAATACTTACAGCACCGGCTCTGGCTCTTCTCAAATCCTTATGTGGCTGGTCAAGCATTACCTGGTCATTTGTATATGAGTGAACAGTTGTCATAAAACCTTTTTTAACACCGAAGGCATCATCAAGTACTTTTACCATTGGAGCAAGACAGTTTGTAGTACATGATGCATTTGAAATTATTTTATGTTCCGGTTTTAAAGCATCATCGTTAACACCAAGAACAACTATAGCATCAATAGCATCTTTAGGGGGAGCAGAAAGAACTACCTTAGGTGCTCCGGCATCTATATGCATCTGAAGCTTTTCCCTGCTTGAAAATACACCTGTTGATTCGATAACAACATCAACACCGAGTGCTTTCCACGGTAACTTTGACGGGTCTTTTTCAGCCATAACTTTTATGTCTTTACCGTTTACACTGATACCGCCGTCACAAACTTTTACTTCACCGGGATATTTACCATGAACTGAATCATACTTTAACAAATGAGCAAGAGTCTTGGCATCGGTTAGGTCATTGATTGCAGCAACTTCAAATCCACCAACTGCCATCATTCTTTTGAAAACAAGGCGGCCTATCCTTCCAAAGCCATTGATACCTACTTTAACAGCCATTTTTGAAACTCCTATTTTATAGTTAGTTATTTTTAGATAAATTAAATTTATATGTAAAATTACCGAAATATTGAGATATTAGCAATGAGGGAAGAAAGTTTGATAAGCTGAGATTTACTATGTTCTCTTTTTTAACAATTTTGTGTGTTTTTTAATTCGTAGTACATATTATCTTTCCTTTCTATTAATATTTGAATAGATAAAAAACTCTGTTTAAAAGGGATAGTCAAAAAGCAATAAAGTAAATTTCATATCTTAAGTATTAATATTTATTTATCTTAATGATTATATTATTAATTCTTGAAATTTTTTTAGAATATACTTCATAGTAATAAAACTTATAAAATATGAAACAAAACATATATGATAATGATATTTTCTTTGATAATTACAAATTAATGAGAGAAACTGGTGAAGGGTTAAATGATTCTATCGAAATCCCTGCTATGCTATCACTTTTACCTGATGTTAGGGACAAATCAATTTTAGATTTAGGGTGTGGTATGGGAGATTTATGTTTAAAGTTTAAGGAACTTGGTGCAAATATAATAACCGGAATTGATATATCAGAGAAAATGACAAGTATTGCAAAAGAAAAATCCCAAATATTTGAAAACATATTTATAGAAACAATTCCTATGGAAGATTTTTTATATAAAGAAAATGAATATGATATTGTTGTTAGTTCGTTAGCTTTGCATTATATCAAAGATATTAATGACATATTTAATAAAGTAAATAGATCCCTAAAAGAATCCGGCTATTTCATTTTTTCTATTGAGCACCCTTTAGTAACCTGTATACTTAATTATAATTCAAAATGGGTAAGAGATGAAAATGGCATAAAAATGTTTTGGAAAGTTGATTCTTATTCTGATGAAGGGATAAGAAATAATAAATGGTTTGTAAAAGATGTAATTAAGTATCATAGAACAATTTCAACAATAATGAATCAATTAATAGAGAATAACTTTAAAATCTTAAAAATATTAGAACCACATGCTAATGAATTAGATGAAGTTAACAGACCTGAATTATTAGAAGAAAGAAAAAGACCACCTTTTTTATTGATTAAATCGTTGAAATTTATTTAAATTAATCCTCAAGAGTTGATAAACAATTCTGAAAAAAAATGAATAAATATTTCAAATCAATCCTGATTATTTTAATAACTTTTTCTTCCGTTTCTTCCTGTGGACAAACCAAAAAATATGAACCAAATCCAAACCATTATCTTCTACATAAACTAGAGGATTCTAAGATATTGATGCTTGGTGACTATTTTCACAGTGCTCCTGGACCTTATCAGGGTATAATATCATTTCTTAAGAATTGGTCAGATGAAGTTACTAAGGATAAATCAAAAATAACCCATCTTACTCTTTTTCTTGAGTCTTCACCAAGCATAGTTGAATTACTAAATTTGTATATTAATAATGGGAAGCTTGATTCTCTTATTAATTATTTTTATCCATTTATTTCAATTGAGATGGTAGAGTTTTTTATGGACCTGAAAACATTTTCTGATGAAGTCAGGATTTTAAATAAGCAAAGTCTTGAAGAAAAGAAATTATTTTTTGACATACAAGCAACCGAAGCCACGGATATATCGGATACTTCATTGTGGAATATGCCTGAACATGATCTATCATTATATTTCGTTAATACCAGAGATAGTCTAGCTGCTTTGAGAATTATTAAATACGCAATTGAAAATCCAGATACAAAGCTGCTTATATTTACAGGGGATGCTCATCTCATTAAAAACAAAACATCAAAAAAAAGATTTGTTCCTTCATTAAATGATGATGAAGCTATGGGATATTATTTAGCATATTTCCTGAAAGATAAATTTGGTGAAGAAAATGTATTAAGTATAGAACAGGTGGATATGCCATATGAAATGTTAAATAGCCCTGAGTTTTACCAGGTGAAAACAGAAAATATATTCCTGCAAAGTAAAGACTTCAATTTTCCGTATATTAACACTAATGATTATGATGGATTTATTCTAAAGAGTGAAGGACGTTTGGGTGGGCATGATGCATGCTTCATTTTTAGTAAGAATACATTTATAGGTGACTTAAGGAAAATTAAATTATTTAATAAATATTCAAAAACTAATGTAGTCTTATCAGGTTATTATAATTATGCTTTAAAAAGTCTTAAGACTATAACGGGGAAAAATTTTGAAAGCTCAGAAGAATGGGAAAACTATATAGCTAATGATACTACAAATTATTTAAACTATTTATGCTCTCAAAACTTTAGACAAAGACTTACTGGCTATTTCATTAAAAACAAAGCTAACCGTGATTCTATGAGCATCTTTCTAAATTTAGGCTTTGCACATATGATGAATGAAACCATATCAATGGAACAATGGAATCAATATCTTGACCAGGAAATGCCTATGGTAATACAACTTAACTGCATAGGAATATTTATGTTTGGCAGAGATGATGAAAAACTGCAAGCTCAGGAGGTTTACAAGCAATATACTGGAATGGAACTTACTAATGCTTCAGATGCATTAAAGCAATGGAGATATTTCTTTTTTAAAACAAGTTTTTAAAGTAAAAGGATTTTTATAATTAAATTTTTTGAAAATTTAATAAAAAGGGGAACATCATTTCTCCCCTTGTTCACTTATAAACTGTGCTCACGTGAAAGTAAACAGCAGTAAATTCAAAATCATTCAAGCTCTTTCTCAACTTCAACCAGTTCCGAATGCACATCTGTTTTAATTTCAAATCCTCTTTTCTTAAATACTGAAATCATCCTGTTATTATCCGTCGTTGTTTGAGCAACAATTTTTTTCAATCCCCAGCGGTTGGCCACTTCGAAGCAGAAATCAGTTAGTATGCTTCCGAGGTCTTTATTCTGCCATGCATCACTGACTAGAATTGCATATTCAACTGTTTCATGCTCAGGGTCAGCAATTAACCTGCCTACACCAAGTAATTTTTTTTTGCCGTCTTCGATTATTTCTGCAACAATTGCAATTTCCCTGTCATAATCTATATAGCAGTAATGCGTTGCAACTTCGTGTGAGTCCCAGTGAAAGAAATACCTGAACCGTGAATAAATAGATTCCTTCGAACAGCTAGCTAGCAATTCAAGCCATAAAGGTTCATCTTCCGGCTTAATAGGACGCAGTGTAATATTTGTGCCGTCAAGAAGCTGTATCTCTCTTACATATTCTTCAGGGTATGGCTTAATTGCAAGATGTGAATATGGAAGTGATTTTTTATAATTGCTTTCTTTATCAAGAACCACTCTTGCATCAAGTGCAATAACTTCTTTATCGGTTACAAGGAGCGGATTAATATCAAGCTCTTTTATCTCCGGAAAATCAGCACATAAATATGATAGGCGTATTAATATCTCAATAAGCTTATCAACATTAACAGGTTTTCTTCCCCTATACCCTCTTAATAATGGCCATATTTTTAATGATTCAAGCATTTTATATGCGAGGCGTTCATTTAAAGGCGGGAAACCAATTGCAGAATCTTTGAACAGTTCCGCTGTAATTCCTCCCATTCCCGTCATTACAATACTGCCAAACACAGGGTCTTTTTTAATTCCCATTATCATCTCAACTGTCTCTTTTGCAATTATCATCTTTTGAATTGTCACACCTTCTACTTTTGCACCGGGCATTTTTTCATTTGCATTCCTGAATATCTGTTCAAATGCATTGCGAACCATGGCTTCATTCTGCACATTTAATATAACTCCTCCAACATCCGACTTATGCGAAATCGCTTTTGATAATATTTTCACAACAACAGGATAGCCAATTTCTTCTGCTATTTTTGCGGCTTCATCCTGCGTATATGCCGGTCTTGGTGTTGTAACAGGTATGCCGTATGCTGATAGTAATTTTTTAGAAATATCTTCAGTTAAGGTTGAGCCGTTATTTGAAATAATTGTATTAAATTCCTTCCTCATCTTTATCCATTCATCTGTAAACTCAACAGGAATATCACGCGGAGTTTCATACAAGCTTTCAAGATTGCGTGCATAAGCAACCAATGTCATGAATGCATTTACACCCTGTTCGGGAGTGCCGTATGTCGCAATTCCTGCATCATTTAATATCTTAATTCCTTCTTTCATTTTCCCGCCGCCAAGCCATGCGGCAATTACCGGTTTCCGTGAGCTTTCTGAAAGAAGTGAAATAGATTTTGCCGCTGCAGTCGGATTTGTCATTGCCTGCGGCGTCAGTATTACAAGCACTGCATCTACATTTTTATCTGCCAATACTATTTCGACTGCTTTACCGATTCTTTTTGAAGGTGCATCTCCCAATACATCAACAGGGTTAGCATGTGACCAATAAGCAGGAAGATTTTCATTTAAGCTTTTGTATGTATCATCCGAAAACTTAGCAAGCTCACCGTCAAGAGCTATCAGGGCATCAGTAGCCATCACACCCGGACCTCCCGCATTTGTGACTATTGCAAGCCGTGAGCCCTGTGGTATTTTGTTATGACCTATAAGTTCAGCACAATCAAATATATCACCTATTTCAAATACACGTGCAACACCCATTCTCTTGAATGCCGCATCATAAATATTATCTTCCGCCGCTATAGCACCTGTATGAGAAGCCGCCACTTCCGCAGATTCGGGAAATCTTCCCGCTTTGTATGCAACTATCGGTTTGGTCCTTGCAAATGAACGTGCTGCTGTCATGAAATTACGCGCATTCTTTATCGATTCAATATACATTAATATTGATTTTGTCTTTTCATCTTCGCCGAAGTAATCTATCAGGTCACCAAAATCAACATCCAGAGCATTACCGATAGAAACGAAATTAGAGAATCCAATCTTTTCTTCCATTGCCCAGTCAAGTACGGATGTACACAATGCACCTGATTGTGATATAAAAGCAATATTACCTGCTTTAGGCATTCCTGGACCAAAGCTTACATTTAAATTTAATGATGGAACAATTATACCAAGACAGTTAGGACCGATTATTCTCATTCCGTCAAACTTTTTCATTTCATTTATTATCTGCTGTTCAAGTTCTTTTCCTTCATCACCAATTTCACGGAAACCTGCAGACATAATAATAATGCCGAATATGCCTGCTTCGCCGCATTTACGCACCCATTCAGGAACCTGCTTTGCAGGTGAGCAAATAACAGCCAGCTCAGGAATTTTTGGTAAGGATTGCAAACCGGGAAAACATGGTATTCCCATTACTGCTTCACTATCAGGATTTACAGGATATATAACTCCTTTAAATCCGCTGCCTACTAAATTGGATAATACTTTTCCTCCGACACTATTGGGGTTAATTGTAACACCAATCAATGCTATTCTGTGAGGATTAAATATTTTATCAAGCTTACTGGAATTATTCATAACTGATTAGGTATAAGATGTGGGTTTGGGGTTAATATTAATTGTAGATATTTCATTAATAAGCAAAACATTTTTTCAAATACTCATAACAAATATATCCTTTAATTTTTTTTATTGATATGAAATAATTTATCTGCATTTATTATTGCAATAACGTTGAAAAGCTCAGGTTTTTTCAATATCTTGATTATCTTGCATTACGATTGTTATATTTGTTGAATCCCAAAAATTTGAACAGCATTAAATGCTTAATTTAAACATACTTATGGCAAAGGTGTAACTGCAGTTATTTATGGAACAATTAATAATTGCTGAATATGATAAGTATAAGACTGCTATTCTGGAAGCTTTGAGGAACAGGTTTGAGTCAAAGCTAAGCGATGAAGAATATAATTTTATATTAGAAACACTCGGAACTTCTCTCAAAGATATGATACAGCTTATGAGAGAAGGCAAATCCGCACATGAAAAATTCTTCTCCGATATCATTCTCAATTCAATTGATGCAATAATCGGTTTTGATAATGACTCAAAAATATTCCTGTGGAACAAAGGTGCAGAGAACATATTCGGTTATACCCGCCAGGAAATGGCAGGCCGTGACTTCGAGGTACTGCTTCCCGAACATAAGCTAAAGCAGGGTGAAAAGGATTTCCTGATAAACGAAGTTATAGAGCATGGTTTCCTTGCCAATTTTGAAACCGAACGGATTGCAAAGAACGGGAGCAAGTTAAATGTCAGTATAACACGCTTCGCTGTTTACAATGAACAGCATGAAATGATCGGCTCCGTCGGAATAGTAAGAGATATTACCAAAGTAAAAAAACTTGAAAAGGAATTAAGGGAAAAAGAAAATCTTGCATTGATAGGTGAAGTTGTATCCAGTATTGCTCACAGTCTTTCAAATCCGCTTAATATAATTTCCGGTAACGCAGATTATCTTTTGCTCGATAAAAGAGAAAATGAAAAGGAATACGAGGAATTAAAAACTATTGTTGAAGAAGCAACAAGAATTACACGTTCAATCAGGCATTTGCTGAATTTCTCCAGGCCGCTTACAATAAGTAAGCAGGAAAATAAAATGAATGATGTTATAAACGAGATAATTAAGAATTGCAAATACCTTACAGACGGCAAGACTATTCACTTTAAGAAACAGCTTGAAAAGGACCTGGGTGCCACAAGATTTGACAAAGCACAGGTACAGGAGGTTCTCACAAATATAATTACTAACGGCATGCAGGCAATCCAAAAGGAAGGAGAAATAAAAGTAAAAACTTCAGGTGATGAAAGAAATATTTATATTGAAATTTCCGATACGGGAAGCGGCATACCTAAAGAAAACCTTGACAGAATTTTTATGCCGTTCTTCTCATCAAAAGAATACGGCAAAGGTACAGGGCTGGGACTTTCGATTGCTAAAAAAGTTATCAAAGAGCATGAAGGTAATATCAGTGTGAAGTCACACATTGGCAAAGGAACAACATTCAGCATAAAGCTTCCGCGGTAAAATAAAAAAAGGGTTAACAAGTAACCCTTTTATAACATAACAATCAAATTATCTTATCTTCCAACCTGGTCTAAATAATCTTTTTTGCTTAATAATGCAGCTTCGTCTTCAGTATAGTTTTCATCGGGTACACAGCAATCAACAGGGCATACACCAACGCACTGAGGCTCATCGTAGAACCCTTTGCATTCAGTGCATTTACCGGGAACAACATAATAGTAATCTGATGAAAATGCTGCCTGGAATCCTTCGGGTGCTTCGCCTTCACCAAAAGTCTGGTCGCCTAATGTCCAGTTTGAACCGCCTTCATAAATAGCATCATTTGGACATTCTTCCACACATGCGTTACAGCTTATGCATTCTTCAGTTATCTTATAAGACATTTATTAAATTCTCGCTTTCTTGTAATTTATCTGATAAATTAGTTCTTAGAACATACTAAAATAATAAAAAAGTGCTATGATAAAATATGATTTGAATCAGGATTTTTCATGATTTATATCAAACATTATTTTAAGCCTCTTGTATAATTATATACATTTTTAGTGCCTGATTTTATGCCCGATTTTGCGATTTATGGCCAATTTAAAAGGATTTATGTGGAAAAAGTGGACTGTTTGGGTGCGGTTTTGTGTAATATTTGAACCCTACTTTTAAGATTTATCAGATTTGTCAAATTCATCAGATTTATCAGATTCATCATCCCGAGAACCCGCATAGGCGTCAAGTTAACGGTAAGGAGATTGGAAATATAAAAAAGACAAGGGGTAACTGTATTGATATAAATGTTCCACGAATAATATTAAGAATCATATAAATAACTCTAATCTTTAATGTTCTTATTACCCCTTGCCAACCTTAATTAACCGCAGATTTATCTAAGAGAATTAATATAATTATTATGCATCTCATAAATTCCTGATATTCCGTAAATTTATCTGCTTATAACTGCTATAGAGGGATATTCGGATAATTGAAGTATGCAAGGGGTAATGGAGTAGTTTAAATCCGGATTGCTTATCAAGATTATTCCTGAATTTGAATATATGCCTATTAATACTATTATCCCTTGTCTTTTATCTATTTCGAATCCTCTTTTCATTAACTTGACGCCTATGCGAGTTCTCGGAATGATGAATCTGATGAATAAAAAAACCCCGTTTCATTTCATTCTGAAACGGGGGTTTAAAGTAATAATTTATATTATTTTACAAGCATCATTTTTCTTACAGCAGAAAAATCTTCCGATACCAGCTTGTAGAAATAAACGCCGCTTGCAACTCCCTGCGGAGTCCATTTTACTTCATGTGTTCCGCTGTTTACTTTGCCGCTAAAGATATCAGCAACTTCATTACCCGCAATATCATAAACTTTTATTGTTACTTCGGCAGTTTTTGGCACTGAGAAAGAGATTGTAGTAGCCGGGTTAAACGGGTTCGGATAATTCTGTTCCAAACGGAACTCAACCGGTTCAGAATTATTATTTAACCCGATTGGATTTATAACAGTAACGACACGGTTAGGAGCCCAGTTCCAGAAATCACCACCTGTGGTACCATCACTGTTTGTCGCTAGCCCGGTAGCAAATATTGTATCCGTACCTGCATTTGGCGGCGCTGTATAATTAAAAAGGAATGTTATATTACCTAATACTAACGGAATATTTGCATTGTGTGTTAATTCACCGTTGGAAACATGAATAAAAGGTGAAACCGCAGCTAAAGAACCGTTCTTGGCAGCAATATCTATTCCTGAGCCTGTACTGCCCGCCCTGGTAAGTGTAACGGAAAATGCCCCTGTTTGGCCTACAGTAATGGTATCAGGACCTCCTATAAACACATTTACATCACTGCTTGAAGTGGAGCCATGACAGCCTCCGCAGCCGCTTGTACTGGTTTTTAACGTCCTGCCGGTAAATCCACCGCTTGATGAAAATACGTATAAAGACGTTACAAATACAAATAGAAATGAAAAAACAACAACTTTGGTGTTCCTTGTAAACATTTGTTTCATAACTTGCTCCTTGTCTGCAATTATTAAAAGAAAAACAGTAAATACAAAACAAAGCAGGTTCTTAAAAGTTCTGTAAGGGGCATAAAAAAAACCCGTCTCTGGGGAAGACGGGTCTAACTAAAGGAATGAGTATTTACTTTATCTTACGAGTATCATCTTCTTCGCTTCAACATAATCACCTGATATAATTTTATAGAAATAAACACCGCTTGCAACACTATTGCCTCTATCATTGACAGAATTCCATGTTGCTGAGTATTTACCTGCATTAAGCTTTTCGTTTACGAGTGTATAAACTTCCTGTCCGTTTATATCATATATTTTCAACATAACATTATCAGTTCTCGGTATCGAGAAATTGATCTTTGTTGATGGGTTGAACGGGTTCGGGAAGTTCTGTGATAACGCATATGAAATAGGAACTTCGTTGCTAATTGATTGAACACCAATTAAATCATTCTGTAAAACCTGAACTGCAAAACGCGGGTTATGCATTCCATGGCTTCCATCATATTCTATTAACTGGTAGTTCCAGTATTTTTTCCTGAGATCAACATTGAAAGAGTCAGCTGCAATTAATTCCCATGATACTGAATCAACACCAAAAGGCGGTAATGCAAATGTTCTGACTTTTGTAAGTAATCCATCAACTTCTTTATGCCATGCTTCAACGATTCCGTCTCCGTCATAATCGTCAGGAGCCAGGAATTGATCCAGGTTAGTTTTTCCGGGATGGCAATCACCGCATGCATTAACAATGTTTTCAAAACCTGTTTCACTATTAACCATACTGAATGAATGTCCGCCTACTTTATCTCTGTTAACTGTTCCGGTATCTGTTGTAGGTGCCATATGACATCCGATACAACCATCCTGAACAACATTTTTATGCGAACCGCTTAAATAAGGAGCTCCGCCAAATGATGCAGCATTTTTTCCTAAAAGAACATCTGCCTGTACTGAATGATGCATTCCCCAATGTGAACTATTTACCTTTGTTGCAGTAGTTACTGTAACATTAGTTCTGTTTTTATGGCAATCTGCACAAACTTTTCCTGCACCAAGCTCATTATATTGATATCCGGTTGCAAGAGTATCGGAATTGTTTGGTCTGCTTCTTAATGAATAAGGATTACCGCTTCCATGTGGATCATGACAAGCTGCACAACCAATCTTTTCCTGGCTTGATGCTATCATACCGTTGGTGTAGGTTCCAACACCCTTTGTAAAGTTTGCATAACCTCTTCCATCGTGGCATCTGATACAGTTTCCTAAATTGTTTGTACCGTTATTGTTCTGGGCAAATGAATTGCTCCAAACAGCTTCAGAGTGACCTGAATGTTCCCACTGAGCCATTTTATTATGTCTCCATGGTTCGTCATGGCACTGTCCGCACATCTTAGAATCATATGATACATCAATTTTCAATGTATCGCTTGTAGCTGCATGTTCACTTCCCGGTCCATGACAGGTTTCGCAGCCTATAGTTGCAAACTGTGTTAATGCCGGGAATTTTGTCTTTAATGAATCCCAGTTTCCGGGTTTCGGTGGTGCCCATTGACTCCATGCCCAACCGAGTGTTCTTGCCCTGTCGTCAAATCCGCCGTTATCCTGAACAGTATTATGGTCAGTTCCGGTTGTGTGACAAGGGAAACATCTGGTTGCATAAGTAGCTGAACCGCTGTCAATATCAAATTTGAATTTAACAGCATGGGGGCTTACTTTCCATTTATTGAAAATAGCAGCGAATTCCGGCATACCCTGATGGCATGTCATACATTGTGGATATGTAGGAGCTATTCCCTGAAAATTGCCTACGCCAACATATGTTGCTGCATAAAACTTTTCTGTTGTATCTTTTGAACCTGCCGAGGTTACCATAGTTACTTTAACTTCATAGGTACCTGTTACGTCAGGTCTGAATTTTGCCCACCAGCCGAGTGCAGTAACAGGAGTGATGGTGGCATTTGAACCGCTTGGTTTTGATTGTAAAGTCCATGAAGCACTGGTAATTTCAGCTGTGCCGCTGATGTTCTTTACAAGCATGTAAACCATGGTTTTGTTCGCTACATTTGTCAAACCCGGATATACTGTTGAGTCAGGAACAAATGTTGAGGTCTTTAGGTCATGTGGTGTAACTGCCTGCGGTACAATTAAAGCCCTCTGGCTAAGAATTGTACTTGAGCAAATGACCAACAAAACAAAAATTAGTAGAATTTTTTTTATTTCTTTCATGATTTTATTGAAGATTTGGGTTTTTTAACTCGTAACTTTTAAAAATATACTTCATTTTAGTTACTTATGGCTATGTAATACCCTTGTTATAAGTCATTTTCCGTGCCAATCATGAGTTTATTTTTAGTTTATAATTAAAGATTATTAAAACAGCTTTGAGGAAATATTTCACCAACTGCTGTTTTTGTGTGGAAATATAGGACTAAAAAGAGTGGGTTATTAAGCGTTGCTTAAGTGTTTAATATTTATACAGTCAACCTCCTAACATGTATTAGGTAAAGACTACAAGTTTATTGTTTTTTTTTATACTTTTGCAATCTATGAATGAAAACATTAAAATCCTGGTCGTTGATGATGAAGTAAACTCTACAAAGCTTCTTAAAAAAGTGCTTGCACGCAAAGGCTATGCAGTGGATGAATCTAATGACAGCTCTGAAGCACAGCTAATGATAAAGGAAAACACATATAATATAGTAATATCCGATTTGCAGATGCCGAAACTTTCAGGTCTTGACCTGCTAAAAACAAAACCAGCAGATTGTATTTTTATTATGATAACCGGTTACGGGTCGGTTAATTCTGCCGTCGAATCGATGAAGCTTGGTGCATATGACTATATAAATAAGCCGTTCAATCTTGAAGAGTTTATAATTAAAGTTGATAAAGCAGCAGAAAAAATAAACCTGACTAACCAGCTCAGGAACCTGCGTACTATGGTTGAAGAGAATTATTCATTCAGCAGTATAGTAGGCAAAAGCAAAAAAATGCAGGTAGTTTTTGAATTCATAAAAAATGTTTCAAAAACAAATGTTAATGTACTGGTTGAAGGACCCAGCGGAACAGGCAAAGAACTTGTATCAAGGGCAATACATTACAACAGTCCAAGAAAGAACGGACCATTTGTCGCTATTAATTGCAGTGCAATTCCCGAGAATTTGCTTGAAAGCGAAATGTTCGGTCATATACGCGGTGCGTTTACTGGAGCTGTGGAAACGCAAAAAGGCGTTTTCGAACAGGCAAACGGCGGTACCCTGCTGCTTGATGAAATTGCCGAAATGCCTTTTTCACTGCAGGCAAAGCTCCTGCGGGTACTGGAAACATGGGAAATTAAAGCTCTGGGAAGCGATAAAGTTAAACGCGTTGATATAAGACTCATATCTGCAACAAACCAGAACCTGAAGGAAATGATAAAGCAGAAGAAATTCAGGGAAGATTTGTATTACAGGATTACAACCGTTACACTCACTCTTCCCTCGCTTAATGAAAGGAAAGATGATATTCCCCTGCTGGTTGATTATTACTTAAAGAAGCTTGGTGATAAGCTGAACAGGACACTTTCAATTACACCGGAGGCAATAAATATTTTAATGAAATATGACTGGAAGGGAAATGTGCGTGAGCTTGAAAATATTCTTGAAAGAGCTGTTATAACATCGGAGAATGATAAGCTAAACGTAAATGAATTTAAATTCCTTCAGATTAGCGAGAATGCAGAAGAGAACCCGTTCAGCTCGCTTGATAATGTCGGTTTAAAAGAAATAGAAAGATTATATATAAAAAAGATACTCGAAGAAAACAACTGGAACAAGCTTAAAGTAGCCCAGATACTTGGCATTGACAGGAAGACATTGTATAAGAAGATTAAGGAGTATGGTTTTGAATAAAACATTTCTGCTGTAACAACAACCATCCGCCATTACTGTAAATTATTAAAAAAACATAGTATATTAGGGGTAATCAACATCAAAAAAGGGAAAACAAATGAAAAAACTTTCAATTCTGTTTTTATACCTATTATTATTTTTATTCATTTCTAATATTTCTGCGCAAACAGGATGGGTTCAACAACCTTGTGGAACAATATCTAATTTAAGCTGTGTGTACGCAACATCTCAATCGGTTTGTTATGTTGCAGTTCCAAATGATGGTTTGCTTAAAACAACCAATGGAGGAAATACTTGGTTTTTTTTAGAAATGCCTACGGGTTATAATGTCGGTCACATATTTTTTACATCTTCAAACACCGGTTATGTTTCAGCAAAAACAAATATTCAATTTGAAATACTTAAAACAACGAACGCAGGAAACAATTGGAGTATATTAAACTATAGTTCAGATTCAATATGGAATATTTTTTTTATTTCCGATAATACCGGATGGGTACTTAGCAAAACAGACCCATGTTTGTATAAAACCACAGATGGCGGTAATACTTGGTTGCCTAAAACAAATAATTTCGGAACATTAATGTTAAATGGAGATTTATTTTTTCCAAATGCAGAAACAGGCTATTGTACAGGTGAATATTCAATGGGAGGTGTTATTTTATCAACTTCAAATGGTGGAAATTGGTGGGTTCAGGTAAACACCTATACAGACGTATATAATTCTTTATTTTTCATAAATGCATTAACAGGTTGGGGAACTACAAATTACACTGCTAATCATTTTTTAAGAAAGACAACAAATGGTGGATATAACTGGATACCGCAATACAATATTGGAACTGCCAATCTATGGGATATATATTTTATAAACGAAAATACCGGTTGGGTTGTAGGTGACAGTGGTAAAATATTATATACAAGTAATTATGGTTTGAGTTGGAATATTCAGCAAACAGGTAAAACTACAAGTTTAAAATCAATTTTCTTTATTGATAATAATACAGGTTGGGCAGTAGGAAGCGGAGGAGTTATATTAAAATCCACAACCGGTGGAAATCTAATAGGGATTAAACCAATCAGTGAAAACATACCCGATATATTTTTATTATCTCAAAATTATCCAAATCCGTTTAATCCTTCAACTACAATTGAGTTTGATATACCTGTAGCAGGATATACTAAACTTACTGTTTATGATTTACAAGGCAGAGAATCAGAGATATTAGTCAGTGAGGAATTGAGCGCTGGCAGCTACAGAATTAATTTTGATGGTAATAATTTAAGCAGCGGAATATATTTTTATAAGTTGGAAACAAAAGATTTTATTCAAACTAAAAGAATGGTTTTGATAAAATAATTGAAATGGTTTACACTTTATTTACAAATTTAAATAGTTATTTAAGTAGTAACTGCTTTATTTTAATAAATCTTATGGTTGCTTTCTATGCTAAAATTGTAGATATGGCTAAAAGAGAAGCTGTTAATTCATTTCCAGAAATAAACATTAAATAATATGCTAAAAGACAATATTATAATTACTTATTATCACCAATTTGTTGTAACTGAATTTAATGGCTGGTATTATGAAGGTAAACTTTATAAAGCTGGGGAAGTAATTAATTTAACAAAAAAAGATTTTGAAATATTGAGTAAGGATATAAGTTTAATACCGATAGGTAAATTAAGAAACGACATAACAAATGATTTAAATACATTCGATACAATTCAAGACAAAAAATTATATATTGAAAAGGTTAAAGCTAAATTTGAATTTGAAGAACCCTATGAAAATAAAGTAGAACCCTGGGAAAATGCAAATAATGAATTTATTAATTGGATTATAGAGATAGAAAATAACTATAATAAAATTTTGAGTTTAAAATCAATAATTAAAAAACCAATAATACCTAATATTGAGAAACTGACAAAATTTAATGAAATAAAATGGAAAAGCAATGATTCCGATTTGTATTACTTAATTCATAATATACCCTTAACACAAATTCAAAAAGATAATTTAAAGAAATTGGTAAAAGACTATTTCATTGATAAATATGAAAAACCATTTAAAAATAAAAAATTAACTCAAGCAATAAATAATGTGATTATTACAAACAATAATAAATCTGAAAAATCTTATTTGATTGATGAGGTTTTGAATAGCTCTCTTATGAACAAAGAAATAAATTTGGAAAAACTTGTATGTAATTTAACAAAGCACTCATTTATAAATCAAGAACACAAAGAAAATTTTATTGAAGTCCTCAAATCACTTTAAACATTGTTTATTCTTTAATACCCTTTAATACCCTTGATTTCAAGGGATATCAATTTACAAAACATTTTCTAATTGTTAGCTTTGGTTATCATCAATAACTTAATCAAAGCAAAATGAATAAAACACAAATCAATCCAGAGTTAACAGAGCTACAAGAGATTAAAAATCTCATATCTAGCTGGATAGTAAAGCTTAAAACTTATCAAATCATAAAAACGGAAAAGTGTATTTTGTTTTTATTATTTAATTTTTTCTGGTTTATATTAAAAATATTATTTTCTAGGTTCATAAATGAGTCTTTGAATAATTTTTATTACTAATTTTGTTTATATATTAGAGTAGAATGTGAGTTATTTATCATCACCGCACTTTTCTATTAATTTTTCTGTACTGCCAGTGTCAACTCATTGAAATAATTAATTTTTTATAATTCTTCAATGAGTGAGACACTGGCAGTACGGAAAATTGTCCTGTACATAGCCTGCTGATATCACCGCTCTTTTCTATTTTTTTTTCTTACTTATAAACATATATTATTGCTCTCGTTGTAATATTGATACTTTATTTATTTTATTCACAATAAAAATGATAAGAACAATTTTTCAATGGTGTGTTGATATACTCAATTTTCTTGCAGGTATTTTTGGCACTGATTATTACACTATCAATATTATTATCTTCTGCGTAGTTGGTCCGTTGGTTTTTATTTATATGGCTTATATTATTTACAAGCAAAGAAAGCTGATACACTCACACAAGCTTGTATCTAAAACCGGGATAATAGGTTTTCTGGTTATAATTGTCGTTATTTCTGCAGCAATAATTATAATTGCAAAGCCGCCGGGTAAAGATATAGTTTTTGATAAATACATATATCAATACTCCGACAGCAAAGATTTTACCGTGTGCGTTTCCTCCGATACGATTTATATTGATTCATATATTGATCTTGAGCAACTGGAAAAGAATTCCCGTTTATACAAACCCGCAAATATTACATATTCTTACAGCCGCCTGGTTTGCTTCCTGAACCGCGAACAGACATATATTTCCGCCACCGAACAGATTTATTAATTAATTTTCGGATGAACAATAATAGAAGCAGCTGCAATTAACAGTAACCACGGATTTTAACCCGTGGAAACATGGAGAAGCTGCAATTAACAGTAACCACGGGTTTTAACCCGTGGATGGATTCCATATAGCAAGGCATACAAATCCATAATCCATTTAAGGACGTTCATGGTGTCAGATGAATTCGGGAAAGTAAAGATTAACTATTTCTATTTGATAAAATTTTATAATCAAAATTTACACATATTTTCAGGATAACATCTGACACTGTACTGAATAAAAGTACTTGTGTCAAAATCTATCCCTCTCTGAAAGACCAACCATAAAGGCAATCTGACACTATCCCCAAATAGACCAACCTGGCACTGCATTAATAACATGAATTTCAATTTAACTTTTCTTGATTAATTTAGTTATTTTTACATTGAGGTTTCACTATCATTGGGGTTAAATTAAAAATTATTAATCTTCTAAAACTGGAATATTATGAACATTTATAAATCATTATTTTTTATACTAATACTGATTTGCTTCATAACAAACAACCGACTGCAAGCGCAGTATCATACAGATGTATTAATTAAAACGACAAATGATGACGAATATATCAGTTTATCAACCGATAAACCTGTGTATATTTCCGGTGACACAATTCATTTGAAGCTCCATCGTGAAAACGATACTTCATCGATAAGTCTAACACCGGTACTGCCCAATAATGGAATTTCTTTTACTGCTGAGAATAACAATACTTACACGGCTGTAATCCCTCTAAATGTTATACCCGGTTTATTTAATATCCGCTTAAATGTTCAGGATAAAGAAAAACGCCGTTACGTTTACGATACTGATTGTATTATAGAGATTGAAGAGAATAAGACATTTGAGAATATTGGAAATTATATTTCATTTGAACCCATTGATGGTAGTGTAGATTTAAAAAAACCGGTAACTCTAGATAAAAAACAGGTGCAAAATCTTAAAATAGTTTTTTTGCGTGATAAGATATCCGAGCAAATGGGACCGCAATTCGTAATAATTAAGACTACTGTTATTTCAAGAGAAGGCAATACTTTGCAAACAATTGAGCGACGTGTAATGACATTCAAGAGTCACGGCGATGTATTTATTGACCGGATAAAGTTCAATCAATACCGTGCCGCTTACGGTCCCTATTCGGCTACAAGCTACAATGAAATAAACCAGGTGCAATTGTATCTTGATTCACTTCCGGATTGGGCAGTAATAAAAGTATCCGTTGAACCCGACTATTTAATAAAGATTGGAATTCGTAACCAGCCCAATGCGGTTACCCGTTTTTTTCAATTAAAAGGACCGACAATCGAATTAGGATTTTTTTTAGGATTTCCCAAAGTTTTATATGATTCGAGAGCTTATGATACTACCGAGTATGGAAACACAAGTGCAATGCTCCGGTTTTATTATGTAAATTCGGTTACAGGGCACAGATTACCTGTTAATTTAGGCATCGGTACATTTGGGGTAAACTCTCCATTCAACCTGAATAAAGGCAGGGGTGGTTTTGCAATTTCATTATTTCTGGATGTTATCGACATTTTAGAACAGATTAGTATTTACGTGCCTGCAAAAATCAATAAAGTATCATTAGGTTTTGATGTATCACCTTTTTTCCCAATTAAAAAGAAATGGAGAATATTGGTAAACGCTTATATAGGCTACACATTTTAATCAAGCTTTACCCAAACCTTTATTTTAGAATCTGGATAGGATGATATAAATTGTAAAGAATTATTCGATTTCGGCAAATAACTTAAGAGTAGAACTGATTTTGAGTATGATATTTTAAACACTTAATCTTATGGTTAAAAAATGTTTGAGAGTTATCAGGTACAAGCATAACAATTCCTTTATCAGTAAAATCCATGATATCATCATAGGCATCTCCCGATTTTATAACCTCTTTTTCATCAAATGACAAAACTACCCATTTATTACTATAATCTTTAAGTAACTGGGTGAAATCCTGAGGTTCTAATCCGTTTCCTGATTTATTTTCCATATATAATTTTTAAAATATAACAAAAATAAAATCATTAAAATCTAAAAAACTCCCAAATACATCCTAATTACAGTAAAATTCTCACCACTTATTTGAGGAAAAAATCCCCAAAATCTTCTTAATTTTAAATTATTCCTCAAAAACCTTTAATTTTGGCGAAAAAAACCAAAAAATAATGGCACTATAATTGTCAAACTCTATTATATGATTTTGATATATATATAATAATACCGTTATGGGAAAACAATTCAAAGTACTAATATTTTGCCTTAAACCGCCAATTTGCAATTTAATAAAGAAAACTTTTACATTGTCAAATTATTTGGTTTCATGCTGTCATGCATATAAGGTTGATGAACAAATTTTCGATGAACTTGGTTATGATTATGACTGCATTATCATGGATGTGGATATCAGTAAAGATACTAAGGATATGATAAAAAACAGGTTTATTGGGATTCCCATGATCTGCCTGCCCTCTCTTGACTCTGAAAAGAACGAAGATAAAGGTGTAAAATATATATCTGAACCGTTAAGATTAAGCGAACTAGTAAAAACGCTTGATGAAATATTTGTAGAAAAATGAAACCAGGATATAAATTTTTAAGGAATATCTTATTCGGCTTACTTGTTACCGGCACAGTTGTTTTTATTTCATTATTCGCCGCCGGTTATGTGAAACTCTCAGCCCAAAACACAGAAGCTTGTTTTGCATGCCATGAAGACCCTGACCTGACTGCTGACAGGAACGGGAAAAAAGTATCTATGTATGTCAATCCGGCAGCTTATAAAAAGTCCGTGCATTCCATGGCAGAATGCGTTGATTGCCATACAGGTTACAACCCTGATGAACTGCCTCATTCAAAAACTCCTGTAAAAGTTGATTGCAAAAGCTGCCACCAGGAAAGCTTAAAAGGAATTGAAGCCGGTGTTCATAAGCAGGTTAACTGTTACGACTGCCATACAAAACATGATGTAGCACCCGGCAAAGAGATAAGAGTAAATCAAACGCAAAACTGCCAGAAATGCCACAATACAAAAGGCATACAGCAATATAAAACAAGCATTCATGCAAAAAAGAATGTAGGTTGTGAAGGCTGTCACTTAGGCGGACACAGCTCAAAGAAAATTTCAAAGAATGAAGTTGCCGCAACTTGCGGTAAATGCCACGGCTCTCATGAAAAGAATTTTAACAACAGCGTTCACCAGACTGTTCTGCAATCGGGAAACCAAAATGCTCCAACATGTACAGATTGCCACGGCTCACACCAGATTTTAACAAGCAAGATGACAATTGAATCACAGAGCTGTTTAAAATGCCATTTGGATGAAAAGCTGTTCCCGGGTGAAGGCAGAGGGTCTGCTAAGTTTGTTGCGGATTATAAAACCAGTGTGCACGCCTCAATTGAAAAAGGCGGAAAAGAAGCAGCCGGCTGCTCCGATTGTCATGGTGACCATATGATACAGGACCCGAACAATCCACAGGCATCCACAATCCGTGCCAAAATGCTTGAAACATGCGGGAAATGCCACCAGCAGGAAGTTGAACATTTTAAAAAATCGCAGCACGGTACAGAGCTGATGAAGGGTAACTTCAAAGCACCCACATGTGCAAGCTGCCACGGTGAGCATAATATTAAATCCGTTGTATCATCAAAAGAGTTTACAAAATTAAACCAGGTTGAGCTTTGCCTTAGCTGTCATGTTGACCAGAAGCTGCCTCATAAAAATTATAAAGGCGAAGAAGTTCTTATCAGCAATTATAAAGACAGCTATCATTACAGGGCACTGCAGGAAGGAAAGCTGAATGCCGCAACATGCTCTGATTGCCATGGTGCACATGAAATGAAAAAGTTTGATGACCCTGAAGCTCAGATATACAAGAAAAATATTGCAAAAACATGCGGACAATCAGATTGCCATACAAAACAACTGGGTGATTATAATGGAAGCATACATGAACAGTCTTTATTAGATAAAAATAATCCGGATGCACCTACCTGCAATACCTGCCATGGTAACCACCAGATACTGAAGAAAGATGAAAGCGAAAGCAGGATTGCAAGCTCTAAAGGATTGGTGCAGTTATGTTCAGATTGCCATAACTCGGTTGAGATGACAGAGAAATATGACCTTCCAACCGGAAGAACCGAGTCTTATCTGGAAAGTTTCCATGGACTTGCTGTAAGAGGCGGTTCAAAAGTCGCAGCTAATTGTGAAAGCTGTCATGGTAACCATAATATCAGGCCGTCAACGGATTCATTATCAACAATCAGCAAAAAGAATTTACCTGAAACATGCGGAAAGTGTCATCCCGGTGCAGTAACGGCTTTCTTCAATACACCGATACATATTGTCAAACCTGAAGAAGAAAATCCGTGGATGTATTGGGTAACCAACTTTTACATATTTATGATTATAGCTGTAATTGGCGGTATGGTTTTACACAACGTAGTTGATTTCTCAAAGAAATTTAAAAAGAAAAAATAATTTCATTTGATAAGATGAGCAGTAAGAAACAACAAGAAAAATATTTAAGGATGACGTTAAATGAAAGGATACAGCATTTCTTTCTATTAACCAGTTTCATCACATTAGTAATAACGGGTTTTGCACTAAAATTTCCGGAAGCCCTTTGGGTCAGAGGTTTATTTAATTTATTTGGCGAAAATGCTTTTGAATTAAGAGGAGATGTTCACAGGATAGCTGCAGTAATAATGGTCGCAGTATCTTTTTACCACATATTCTATGTGATACTCAGCCAAAGAGGCAGAAAATTTATTATAGATATGTGGTTCAGGAAACAGGACTTAACAGATCTTAATAATGCATTCAGATATTATATAGGCAAAACAAAGGTCAGACCCAAGTTCGGAAGATTCAGCTATATAGAAAAAGCGGAATACTGGGCAGTTGCATGGGGTACAATTGTTATGGGTGCTACAGGCGGCGTGTTGTGGTTTGAAAACACATTTCTCCCGGTAATTTCAAATTCAGGAATGGATATTGCTACTGCGATTCATTATTACGAAGCAATCCTTGCTTCACTTGCTATATTTGTATGGCATTTCTATTTCGTGATTTATAACCCTGATGTTTACCCGATGAATAAAGCATGGTTTAAAGGATACCTGACACGCGAAGAAATGGAACATGAACATCCTTTAGAGCTTGAAGAAATTGAAAAAGAACAGGCTAAAGAAACAAAAAAAGAAAATATCAGAAAAGAAGATACCGGTAAGAAGGATATCAAAAAGAAAGATATCAAAAAAGAAGAAAAAAAGCCTGCACCTGAAGAAATAAAAATTGAAAAAGATAAAAAAGAAGATAAAGGAAATAATAATATACCGGCTGAAGAAATAAATCCTAAAAAGGATGCCGGAAAATAATTAAAAAGAACAACAAACAGCCATAAAATAATCATTACAAAATGAAAACTCAGGAAGAATACGTAATCAGGTTTAACCTGTCAGAACGTATTCAACACGTTATTTTATTTGTATCATTAATAATGCTGCTGATAACCGGTTTATCGCTGACATATTACGATTCATGGTTAGGCAGAATGATGATAGAAATAGAAGGCGGTCTTCAGGGAAGAGGAAGACTTCATAATCTTTTTGCATTTATACTCATAGCTTTGTGTGTATATCATGCCTTCTATATTACATTTTCGGATAAAGGACACAAAGAGATCTCACATCTTAAATTCCGGAAAAAAGATTTTAAAAAATTAATACCCGGCTTAAAGTTCAGCATGGGGCTTAACACAAATAAGCCGAGTTCAGGAAGATACAACATATCTCAGAAATTCCAGTATTGGGGAGTTGTGCTCGGCTGTGCTGTAATGATAGTTACAGGCTTGATTCTTTTGCTCAAAGTATGGGGTATTGCCATGATAGTTCCAAAATGGTTATGGGATATTACCGGGGTTGTTCACAGTAACGAAGGTATACTGATATTTATTGTTTTGTTTCTATGGCACATATATGACGTTCACCTTTCACCGAAAATTTTTCCAATGAATAAAGTTTGGCTCACAGGAAAAATTAGCAAGCAGGAACTGCAGAGCGAGCATCCGGAAGAATATGAAGAAATTTACGGAAAAGAATTTGTATCTGATAAACAATGAGAAAAAGTTTTATAAATATTGCAATACTTATGGTATTTGTCATTGTATTTGGAATATCACCTGTTCTTTATTCGCAGATACAGAATCAAAAATGCCTGATATGCCATGGAAAGCCCGGGTTCAGCACTAAAACCGAAGACGGACATTTAAAATTTTTATATGTAAGTGACAGCACATTAAATACATCACCGCATAGCACCGTAAATTGTTATGATTGCCACAGTGACATAGTAGAAATAACCGCACTTGGACATAAAAAAGATGTAAAAAAAGTTCAGTGCACACGCTGTCATTTTGAAAATAATCCAGTAGGTGCACCCGAGACGGAAAAATACACTGAGTTCCAGGAAAGCGTTCACCAGCAGGAAAGGTTAAAAGGAAATCTTAATACTCCTATTTGCCAGACTTGCCACGGCTCACATGATATTAAAAAAAGGTCTTCACTTTCCGAATTAGAAATGAAGAAGAAAATAACACAAATGTGCGGGCAGTGCCATCTTGATATTTACAGTGCTTACAGCCATAGCATTCATGGCACAGCATTGTTTGAGCAGAACAACAGTGATGCCCCTGTTTGTACCAATTGCCATGGTGAGCATACTATAAGGAAAAAAGACGACCCCAAATCATCGGTTTATAAAACTGCTCTATATAACACATGCGGAGACTGCCATGCTTCGGAAGTAATAACAGAGAGATACGGAATAAGCTCAGATAAGATTGAAACATATGAAGAGAGTTATCATGGTATAGCGGTTCAGTTCGGTGAAAAGACAGTTGCAAATTGTGCAAGCTGCCATGGTATTCATGATATCAGGCCGCAAAGTGACCCGCGCTCTACAATTCATGCAAATAACATTGTAAAGACCTGCGGCAATTGCCACCAGGATGCAAATGTAAATTATACAAAAGGACTAATACATATTAATCCTCACTCAGAGGAATCCGGTCCGATTTATTATATCAGCTCAATATTTAAATGGCTAACAATAATTACACTGACAATGCTTGCCATCCATGTAATACTGGACCTGATAAAACGGCTAAAGCATAAAACAATACATTAACGGGTATCATGGAAGAAGAAACGAAAATAAAAGATAAAATTAATGAGGAAGTCAACAAGCGTTTGCAGAAAAAGCTTAGTGAGCTTGAGCTGCAAATACGCGAAGAAGTGAGCCATGAATATGAAGAGCTTCTTGAAAAGGAAAAGAATGAATCTGATATAATAGAAACTCCTGTTGAAAAAAAGGATGACCCAAAGAATGAAGATAAGGCAGAAGTATTTACAAGGTTTGGATGGAATTTCAGATTCCAGCATATTTTGCTTTTGTCATCAACAGTAATGCTTATACTGACAGGCATTCCTTTGAAATTTCCGAAAAGTGATTTTTTCCAGTTCATTATTAACTGGTTTGGAGGTCCCCCGGGAGCACGTGCAGTTCATCACTTGTTTGCACTGGTCATGATATTTGTGGGTGTTTATCATCTAATATATTCATTCTGGTCACGGGCCGGAAGAAAAGATTTTTATGAGCTTTTACCAAGCTTAAGGGATTTCAGTGATGTAATAAACCAGCTAAAATATTACCTGGGAATAAGGAAGGAAAAAGTTAAATACGGCAGGTTCAGCTATGTAGAGAAATTCGATTATTGGGCTGTTTACTGGGGATTGATTATGATGATTGGAACGGGAACAATTATGTGGCTTTTCCAGGGGAAGTTTGAGCCTGTTTGGATAGGTGAAATAAATCTTTCATTCGGACCGGACATGGTAACAAATTATGTTCATGCAATAGCACGCGAAATGCACAGCGATGAAGCTTTGCTCGCTACGCTTGTAATTATAGGATGGCATTTTTATAATGTCCATCTGAATCCTCATAAGTTTCCTATGAGCAAAGTTTGGCTGAACGGTAAAGTAACAAAAAAAGAGATGCTTGATGAGCATCCGCTTGAATATGAAGAAATTATGAAGCAAAGAGCTGCGGAGAAAGACGAAGAAAATGAAAAGGTATAACATAAAGGATCTTCTGAATAAGATTTATACCGGGGTAAAAAACTATAAGCATCCGATAATAAAGCTGTTTGCCGGAGCGTTTTTGTTTTTAATTATAATAAATGCGGCATACTATTTTGTTTCAGCTTACTCACCGGGTTGTGTGGTTTGTCATTACATGAAGCCGTATTACGAGCAGTCAACGCACTCAAAGCATAAAGATGTGTCATGTGTTACATGCCATCCGAGCAGGAGAATATTAACTGCTCCATATTTACTGAGATATATTGCAGGGTCATATAATCCCCGTCCGCGTGCTGAAGTAGATGATAAAGTTTGTTTGGATTGCCATGAATCGCAGGACCTGAAAAAGAACACAGCATTTGAGATGAATATTTCTTTTAATCATTCAGACCATTTAGGTGATTTAAAAAGAGGTAAAAAACTCCGCTGTACCAGCTGTCATGCAAGAGGTGAAGAACAAGAGCATTTTGAAATAAATAAAAACGTATGTTTTACATGCCACTTCAAAGGTTCTGAAAGAGGTCACTCAGCTACAAGCTGTAATGTATGCCATGGAATTCCCCGTAAAGTTGTTGAGCATAAAGGATTTCAGTTCAGCCATGAAAGTTATTTGAAAATCGGGGTAGATTGTTCTCAGTGCCATGTAGATGTAACTACCGGTAATGCTGAAGTAAATAAGAAAGTATGTTTCAAATGCCATGTTGAAAGAACATCGGAGTTTGATAACCATGAAAAGATACACAATGTTCATATTACCAAAAATGGAGTTGACTGTGAAGAGTGCCATAATTCAATTGGCCACGGCAAGGTAAAGATGATAAGCTCACTGGAAGCAAACTGCGAGAACTGCCATACACTCAAGCATTCTCCGCAAAGAGAAATGTATATAGGCAGTGAAGGCAGAGGTGTAACCAGTGTTTTGAGCAGAATGTTTGCGGCACAGGTTTCCTGTGAAGGATGCCACCTGGACTTAAATAATGACGGAAAGAGTGAATTAAGCGAGAAAAGACAATCATGTGTAAAATGCCACTCCGATAACTATGGCAGCATGCTTGATAAATGGATAAGTTCATTTGATGAAGCAATTAAAACAATATCACCGAGTATAACAAGTGTGAGGCAGATGGTTGATAATGCCAGAAATCAGGGCAAAAATGTGGATGCGGAAAAAAATTATCTTGATGATGCGGAAAATAATTTGAATCTTGTGATTAACGGTAAAGCAGTTCACAATGTTGACTATGCTTACCGCCTGTTAAAAAATACTGCAAGTAATCTTGAAGGTATTGCACAGCGTCTCGGAAACAGTAATTTCAAAGCAGGCAGAAGTAAATTATTATCCGATGGAAGTGAATACTGCAACCTCTGTCATTTTGCTATAACGCCGAAGAGTATAGAAAAATTCAACGATGAGAAATTTCCTCATCAGACACATAAACAATTTTTACAGTGTACCAAATGTCACTCGGACCAGGAACACAGAAAGCTTATTGTAACAAAAAATGACTGTGAGTCATGTCATAAGAATTTTGATAAAGTACCGGAAAATATAAAATACGGTTCAATAAATTTTCCGCATGGCTTACACAGCAAAAAGAGTAATATAGAGTGCAAAGTCTGTCATACAAATACAGACTTTACCAAAGTACAAATTAAAGCAAATATTTGTACAAGCTGTCATCATAAGGATAAAGAACTGCGGAAAGATTGCAGTAAATGTCACCCGGTACAGAACGGTACGTACAGCGGCAATATTGCAAGTACAAAAGGTGAAAGTGATATTATGAAAACCGCTGGAGTTTCCTGTGAAGACTGCCACGCACCTGATAAAAATGTAATATCAAAGCCGAAAGAAACTGTATGTGCCGATTGTCATGATGCTTCTTACAAAGGCATGAAAGCAGAGTGGACAAGTGATATTAGTTCAAAAATAAAAAATTTATCAGGTCTAATTGCAAATGTACAGAATTCTAATTTAAGTGAAGAAGATAAAGGTAAAGTTCAGACAGCTAAAAAATTAATAGCCGCAATCAAAACAGATGGAAGCGGTGGTATTCATAATTATATGGTCATAAGTGATCTGCTGGATAAGTCAATAAAAGAAATTAATAAGATAACGCAAAATGGGAAATAATATACTTAAAAATACCGGGAAAAAATTATCGGGGGCTTATAAATCTGTTCGTGATTTTTATAAGCGCGGGTCTAAGTTTATAAGAATTTCAAAATATACTGTAACAACTCTTTTGCTCCTGCTTATTATAACAGCAGCAGCGGCTGAATATACATCAAGACCCAGCTTCTGCCCTACGTGTCATTACATGGAAACCTTTTACCAGAGCTGGAGAACTTCAGCCCATAATAAAATAGATTGCGTAGAGTGCCATTTTGAACCCGGAATTTCCGGAACTGTAAGAGGAAAGCTAAACGGTTTGGTTCAGATTGTGAATTACGTATCCATGTCTTACAAGAAACGCAAACCATGGGCTGAAATACCGGATAACACATGTGCAAGAAGCGGATGCCATGAAAAGCAGGCTTTACAGGATACTACTTATGATTTTAAAGGAATAAAGTTTAACCATAAGAATCACCTGGCAGACCTGAGGAGGGGCAAAACGCTTAAATGTACAAGCTGCCATTCACAGATTGTTCAGGGCTCTCATATTGAAGTAACCGAAGCAACGTGCTTTAATTGTCATTTCAAAAAATCAGATGATCCCGAACATAAATGGGATAAGCTGACCGATTGTAAAACCTGCCATAACTGGAGTGACAAATCAAAAATTCAGATGGCAAATTTCAGGTATGACCATACATCAGTTGTAAGTAACAACATACAGTGTAATAATTGCCATTCTAATGTAGTAGCAGGCAATGGTGAAGTAGGAAAAGAAAGATGCTTCCAGTGCCATTTTGAAACAGTGCGTCTCGACAGGTATGATGATACCGAGTTCATGCATACAACTCATATTACCAAGCACAGCATGAAATGTTTCACATGCCACAGCCAGATACAGCATAAAATTCAAAAAATTGACCCAAACAGCCCGCCTGATTGCCAGAGCTGTCATACAAATGCTCACACATCACAGGTAAGTTTATATACAGGAGAAAACGGGTTCAACGTCGATAAATCACCCAGCGTAATGTATATGAACGGAATAAACTGCAAAGGATGCCATGTATTTCATGAAACAGATAAGAAAGATATTACGACATCAAAATCCGGCGGAAGCTCGTGCGATAAATGCCACGGAAAAGGATATGACAGGCTTGTACAACAGTGGGAAATAGCTTCAGGAAAAAGAGTAGCATTAATAAAATCAATTTATAATACAGTAAGCTTCCAGGTTTATAATTCGAAAAGCAGCAACAAACAGGAAGCAATAAAGGCACTGGATGAAGCAAACCATAATATAAGAATAGTAGAAGTAGGAAAAAGCGTTCACAACGTGCAGTTTGCCGATAAGCTGTTAATAGCCGGTTACAATCTTATGAAAAAATCTATGTCGATTATCGGTGCACCGGTCAATCTTCCTGCATTTGAATCTAGCTCTGAGCTGATACCAAATGAATGTTACAACTGTCATTCAGGAATACAGGAAATCAACGTTAAAAAGTATGATATGAATTTCTCTCATAATCTTCATATAGTAAAAGAGAGAATAGCCTGTGCAAAATGCCATTCAAATGAACAGGACCATGGAAAATTAATTGTAAGCAAGGAAAACTGCAATAGCTGCCACCACTCATCAGGGAAGACCAATGAATCCTGTGCAAAGTGTCATGAGTTCCAGGTATCCGTTTATGACGGTAATTATTTCAAGAAGAACCAGCCGGATTTCATGAAGCAGGGCGGCGTACATTGTATAGATTGCCATTCTCAGGGCGATAATGTAATAAAGCCGAAAAATGATATTTGCATAAAATGTCATGATAACTCATATGAAGGAATGGCGAACGATTGGAAAAAAGAAATTAAAGATGCAGTAAAAGAAGCTGAATCTGAAATTGCAAAAGTTAAAGGCATGCCTTTAGACAGCGAACAGCAGGCAATAGTAACAGAAACAAGAAAAATAATTAACGATATTTCATCGCACCAGAGTATTTATGTTCATAATTATGATTTGTTGAGCTCCCTATTATCCGAAAAAATTAAACAACTTAAATCTATAAAATGATATTAATTTTTTCTTAAAAATATTCTTATAAACTTATTCTAAATATTGTGTTTAAAGATAAATCACATATTGTGAGGATTTTCTCAATCATCGTGGTTTTGGGAGTAATTGGTTTTATTGCCCGGCAGATTGCATTGCCTGAAAACTTCGGGCTGCATGGTCATTACAGGTGGGAAGCAAATAACCAGAACCGTGCACTACCGATAATAAACCAAAACAGCAACACATGCAAAAGTTGTCATGAGGGGATTTACCAGCTTCACGGTAAAGATGCTCATTATAATGTACCATGTGTTGATTGCCATGGAGCAGGTAACCTGCACGTAACTTATCATAAAGACAGCCTTGGCACAATTACAAAAGAACAGGCTGTAATGCCAAGAGAATTCAAGCTGGAAGGGTGCCTCTTCTGTCACAGAAAGCTTAAAGCCAGGCCGAGTGATTTTCCGCAGATTGACCAGGACGAGCACTATAAATTCCTTAATGTAACCAATAAGGGAACCAAATGTATAGAGTGCCACAGTCCTCATGAGCCGGTTTTTCTTTTAACGGAAGTAAAGCAGTCACGCATTCACCCAATAGTGTATAAATGCACTGAATGCCATAACAAGAAACCCGAAAAAAGCTTTAAAGAAGTTGCAGACCATCCTGCAATATTTGAATGTAAAGACTGTCATTCAAGTGTTGTAAAAAGCTTTGAGGTGCGTCCGCATCATAAATATATTGACTGCAGAACGTGCCATTTATATCATAAAGAAAATGAGACTACAGGCAGGATATATAAAAACGGAAATGTAAAGTTCTGTCTCTTATGCCATGAGAAAAAATCATTCAAGGATGAAAAGTATCCGCCGAAGATAGACTGGCCGTCGCATATCGGCAACCTGAATATTATTGAAAAATCAGATGAGAAAATTTGCCTGAAATGCCATGCTGACCAGATTCACGACATGAATCAGAATACTAAAGAAGACCCTCATCCTAAAAATTGGACACGTGAGCATAAAAGTTTTACAAAGGATAATTCGCAGCTTTGCCAGAAGTGCCATACAACTAACCAGTGTTCATCATGCCATTTGAAAACAAAGCCGGTATCGCATGTACCAAGCTGGTCTAAGCTGCACCCGGAGTCAGCAGCTCAAAATAAGTCTTCATGTGAATTCTGTCACAAGCAGAACTCATGTGCAAACTGCCATAAAGTTGAAATACCACATCCTAAAGGATTTGAAGAAACCCATAAGGATGTAGTTTCCCAAAAGGGAAAAGATGTATGTGCTAAATGTCATAAGGAAGATTTTTGTAAACAATGTCATTAATCTCAAACACATCATGGAAAAAGAAGAAAAACTAAACGATTCAGAGTCTGCGAAAATGGAACGCCGCCAGTTTCTAAGGCTTGGTCTGTATTCTGCTGCCGGCGTACTTTGCGGTTCGTTCTTCGCTTTTGGCAAGGGAGATAAGGATATTGTTGTAGATAACTATGAAGACTTGCTTAAATATGACTGGGGTTTTATTGTTGATACAACAAGATGTATCGGATGCGGAGCATGCGTAAGAGCATGCAAGGTTGAGAACAATGTCCCCGAATCTTATTTCAGAACATGGGTTGAAAGATATGAGATTGACAGCAAAGGCGAGATACGAGTTGATTCTCCCAAAGGTGCAATTGAAAGTTTCCAATCGGATAACTTCGACAGCAATGATATTGTAAAAGCATTTTTTGTACCAAAGCTGTGCAACCATTGTTATGATTCTGCATGCACACAGGTATGTCCCGTGGGAGCGTCATATGAATCACCCGATGGTGTTGTGCTAATCGATAAGGAACGCTGCGTTGGATGCGGCTACTGTGTCCAGGCATGCCCGTATGGATGCAGGTACATTGATGAAGAAAAAGGAATTGCCGATAAATGTACACTGTGCTATCACCGTATTCATAAAGGTGAAGCGCCCGCATGTGTTAATGCATGTCCGCGTAATGCAAGAATTTTCGGTAATCTTAAAGACCCGAACAGTAAAATCAGGAAAATCCTTAACCAGAGAAGATATGGTTTACTTAAAGCTGAGCTCGGTACAAATCCTAAATGTTATTATATTGGATTAGATAAGGAAGTTAAATAATGGAACATATTGCTGAAGGTTTTGTATTCCCGAATGAACTGCATATAACATGGACAGTCATGATAGTGCTGTATCCTTATATAACAGGTATGGTGGCGGGAGCTTTTATAGTATCCTCATTCTATCATGTATTTGGTATGGAAAAGCTGAAATCGATTGCCAAGTTTGCGCTTGTATCATCACTTGCATTTTTATTGTTTGCAACGGTGCCGCTTTTAAACCATCTTGGAAGCCCGATGCGTGCAATGAATATAATGCTAACACCGAATTTTTCATCTGCTATGAGCGGCTTTGGCTTTGTTTATACTTTTTACCTGCTGATTGTTGTTCTTGAAGTCTGGTTTTGCTACCGTGAAGAAATCATAGACAAGTATAACAGCTCACGCGGTATTATGAAGAAGCTTTATTATATTCTTACAATGGGTGTTACCGTTAAATCTGATAAAGCAAAAGAGTTTGATAAAAAGCTTATTATTTTCCTTGCAGGTTTCGGTATCCCGGTTGCATGCATACTTCACGGTTACGTCGGTTTTCTTTTTGGTTCAATTAAAGCTAATCTCTGGTGGTCAACACCGCTTATGTTCATCATATTCATTTTCTCGGCAATAGTATCGGGTCTTTCTGTTCTTATATTTTTATACCAGTTTGTACACTGGCTGAGAAAAAAACCGGTTGACCAGGAATGCCTAAATCTTATGGGAAAATGGCTGTGGGGATTTATGATTATTGCTGTTGTGCTTGAGCTTATGGAAGTTCTTTCAATTGCTTATGAGAACACAGAAAGGTGGACAATCTTAAGAGAGCTCATAGACGGAAAGCTTTTGGTTTCATATGTCTACCTGCAAATTGGAGTTTTTTCGGTTATACCGTTTTTATTGCTTTGCGTAACTTCGCTTTTTAAGTTCGACACAAGAATAAAAAATTTTATGATATGGTTATCTTCAGGTATGCTTTTGATACAGGTTCTGCTTATGCGCTGGAATGTGGTTATCGGCGGTCAGCTCGTTTCAAAAAGTATGCGTGGATTTACTGAATATTTCCCGGGCTTATTTGATAAAGAAGGATTGATTGTATCGGTTTTAATTATTGCAATACCTTTTATTCTTTTAAGGCAGTTCGATAAAATTTTCCCGTTTTTCGAAAAACACGGGTTATTAAAAAAGAACTAAAATATTGCGGTCTTAAGCAAATTTTTAAAACCTCACCCCCCCAACCCCCTCTCCACTTGGAGAGGGGGAGATGCAGGTGATTAAAAATTCTTCTTGCTTTCCTCCAAATGGAGAGAGGTAGTAGAAGAGCTTAAAAGCTCAGAATCTCCCCTCTCCAAGTGGAGGAGGGAGTAGAAGAGTATAAATCCTCAGAATCTCCCCCTCTCTATGCTGAGCTTGCGAAGTCCCGCACTGCGTGGATGGAGAGGGGGTTGGGGGGTGAGGTAGCAGTAATCAACAATTTTTTAATTTTGGAGTGAAGAACAATAAATACTACTCCAAAGTATAACAAGTGAATAAAGATAAGTAACTTTTTATCTTTTATTATTTAACCAACTTAATTAACTTGAATTATTCAAACTAAATTAATCAACCATGAATAAGAAAATTTATTTACCGGCAACTATAATCTTTTTAGTTGCCTTCATTTCTTTTTCTGCCTTTACCGGTGATACAGGTAAAGCTGCCGGTGATTTCAAATATATCGGTGTAGATAAATGCGCCGGTATGTGCCATAAAGGCGATGCAAAAGGAAAACAGCTCGAAATATGGCAGGAATCAAAACACTCACAGGCATATACAGTTCTTACCACACCTGAGGCAGATAAGATAGCTAAAGATAAAGGATTCACCACTGCAGCAGCAGAAACTCCGCAGTGCGTAAAATGCCATACACTTGGAAAAGAACTGGTAGAAGCTGAGCTTGATGCAACATTTGACAAAACAAAAGGTGTACAGTGCGAAACATGCCACGGTCCCGGTTCAGCTTATAAATCTATGTCTATTATGAAAGACCATGCACAGGCAGTTGCAAACGGTTTACTTGAGCATTCAGATAAAGCAGCTTTCTGTACAACATGCCATAATGCTGATAGTCCGACATTCAAAGCATTCAACTTTGATGAAGCATGGGCAAAGATTCAGCATCCGAAGAAGTAAGTGTTAATTAAAAATTACGCCCGCTGAGCTGCGGGCGTATCCTATTTTAAAAAATAAAATGATATGAAAAAAATACTACTTTTTGTTTTTCTTTTCTTTGTATCACTACCTGTATTGTATTCTCAAAACTTGAATCTTAGGTTCAGCACAAATGTGTACGGATGGGAAAGAGCTGACTCTCTTGCTGACTCAGCAGGAAATGCCGGTCCTAAAACATTCCACATGAAAGCTTACCAGAACCTTCTTTTTGAAGTTCAGCAGAAGCAATGGAGCTTTAATACATCTCTGCAGGCTGAAGAAGATGTGATGAACAAAACATCGGAAGATGCATTTAAATACAGGGCATATAACCTGTACATTAAAGGAACGAACCTGTTCAACGTTCTTGATGTAAAAGCAGGCAGGCAGTATGTTTATGCCGGTGTTGGCAAAGGACCAATAGACGGTTTATTACTTAAGATAAAAGCAGGAAAGAACAAAGAATTTCAGTTAACAGGCTTTGGAGGAGCGCTTACTCCTTACGATTATACCTTCACTAGCCATTTTAAAGCCAAGGAAAACTACATGGTGGGTGCACAGTTTGCTTACTATGGAGTGAAAGACCTTATGGCATCATTGAGCTACACCAACAAGCACCGTAAGCTTGCTTCATATTATACACTGCGTCCTGACAGCTTATTCAATCTGCAGGAAGTTTTAATTGATTATGATACTCCTGCCGAACAGCTCGCAGGATTAGATTTCAATTATACTTACCTCGGAAAACATAACTTCTACGGCAATGCATATTATGATATTAACCTGAAGAAATTTTATTACGGTGAGTTCAATGTAAGAACAAACGTTATGAAAAATCTGAACCTCTCTGCCGGTTACACATACAGGCAGCCGCAGTTAGCTTATAATACAATTTTCTGGGTATTTACACATAAGCAGAACATGGAAATCGAAGGTGGTGCAGATTATACTTTCAATAACGGTATGAATGCATTCGTAAGAGTTTCGGATGTGATATATGATGATGATAACTCAATAAGGGTGCAGGCAGGTGTCAGTCATGCAAACTTCGGAATTAACTTTACAAGATATATGGGATATTCCGGAGAGTCTGACGGTATTAACGCCTATTACACAAACCAGATAGTTCCCGAAAAACTTTCAGGGAATGCTGCTATCAGTTATGCAAGATACGAGCTTGGTGATTATTTTGTTGATAAGGTAAATTCACTGAGCGGAATGATTGGCATTACTTACAGGCCAATCAGGCAGTTTACAATTGATTTACAGGGACAATTTATAAAAAACCGGATCTATAAGACTGACACCCGCTTCATGGCAGGTTTCAGCTATTGGTTATTTAAGAAATTTTAAGTATAAAAAAAATTATGAAAATTAATAAACTATACTTTTTACTTCTTGCTGGTGTCCTTGTATTTCTATCTTCAACTGCTTATTTGATGAAGGATACAAAGACGGACATGAAGAAAGTCAGCGTATATCCGTCTGCAGCACAGGAAGACCACAGCAAAGTAATAAAGTTCGACCATAAGTTTCACGTAAAAGAAGCTGCCGTTGCATGTAAAGACTGCCACGTTAAAGCAAACACTTCAGTCTCTGCAAAAGATGACCTGAACCCCGGACATAACGAATGCAGTGCATGCCACGATGTTACCGACCAGAAGAACTGTAATTTCTGCCATGTTGAAGGTGCGGCTAAGAAATTCCCGCCGACCAAAAAGGAACTTGCTTTTTCACATAAATTCCATGTTGTTACACAAAAGCAGGAATGCACAGCATGCCACGTTGGCGTTGATAATGTTAAATTTGCAAAAGAATCACCGACGGCTTTTCCGCCGATGGAAGTTTGCAGTACCTGCCATACAGAGCAGAACCAGCCGGCAGTTAACTTGAGCCAGCAGGCAGGCAATAACTGTGAATCATGCCATACAAACCTGACTAACCTGTTCCCGAAAAGCCACAGGCAGTCTAATTTCTTAAATGAGCATAAGGTTGTATTTGACCCAAGCTCAAACAAGAATAATTGTATGATGTGCCACAGCGATAACTTCTGCCAGGTATGCCACAGTCCTGTAAACGTTACGGGAAATAATACAAGCGAAAACTTCTACGCTCCTTATTACAGCAAGGAAGGGGCTACAAGAATTGACAGGCACGACCTGCAAAAGCTTACGACAGCTCACGACCTGAATTACAGGTTCACACACGGGCTTGACGCAAACCACAAGCGGTTTGAGTGCAAGACCTGTCATGACCCTGTAACATTCTGTAATACATGCCATAGCGATAACGGGCAGACACTCAGCAGTATTGCACCTGACAGCCATAAACAGCCGATGTTTACAACCTTTGGTGTCGGTACAGGCGGCGGGCTCCATGCTACAATAGCAAGAAAAGATATTGAATCATGCCAGAGCTGCCACGATACACAGGGCGGTGACCCCATCTGTATTACTTGCCATATAGATAACGACGGTGTGAAAGGTACTAACCCGAGAACACATGAATCAGGTTTTGAAAATGATAATAAGGGAATATGGCACGAAACACAGGGTGCAATTTGTTATACATGCCACAGTGATGCTAATGCAAGACCAAACGGAATCAGCGGTGTAGGTTTCTGCGGTTACTGCCATAACAGCACCGATGGCGACAGGAGGTTCAAGTAATATGAAAAAACATATGAAATTATACTCAGTTTTATTTTTAATTACTGCATTGGTATTTATTTACCAGGGATGCAGTGAGCTTGAAGATGATATACTTGCACCATCAAGGTCATCGGGAGAGTGTACATTATGCCACGGAAGAGGCGACAATCCGAACCCGCCTAAAGCATTGAACGGCGATACATCCAGGAGCAACCCGGGTGTAGGTGCTCATGTTCAGCATTTAATGGCAACAAGGTTCTCTGCAAAGGTAGAGTGCGGCGAGTGCCATATTCCGGTAAATAATTATTGGGATTCAACACACATAGACAGAACAAATCCTGATAACAGGGCTGAAATAACATTCGGACCGCTTGCAAAACAGCGGATATATGGAGGTTATATACCCAATCCGCAGTATGATGCAAATGACCGGTCATGTGCAGATGTATATTGCCATGGTGGTTTTGCCGGCGGAAATCAGATGACTGTAAAATGGATGGAGCCGGAAAATGTAATTTGCGGTTCATGCCATGGTAATCCTGTTACAGGAAATCCGAATCCGAAACCATTTCCGTTGTACACACATGACCCGAATAACACAATTACTACATGTGTAGACTGTCACCGTGTAGTGATGGATTCATCGGGTACATTTAAACGTACTGACCTGCATGTGAATGGTGTAGTAAACTTCGGTCAGAACCCGTAATAGATAAGATATAAAATTACAAAAGCCGCCATCGATAAGATTGCGGCTTTTTTTTACATCAATAAATGAATTGCGAGCTCGAACAAGTAATGGAATATAAATTAGAACTGAAAAATAGATGACAAGTATTTATTGTTATAAAGCAAGGAAAGCGTGGCAATCCCATGAATGAAACTGAAGAACTCACTCCCCTCCCCTGCCACAAAGAGGATTTAGGGACAAGACGGTGATTCCGTGATTATACATACAATCTACAATAACTAATAATCTTTATAGATATAACAGAACTTGATTGATGGATAATCACCCCTTGCCTATGAAAAGATAATAGCCACAGAGCACACTGAGAGCACGGAGAGGAAAACCGGTAATGATTAAAATTTATCTGTATTTTCAAGAAAGACCTAACACTGTTTTTAGTTTCTTTTTTATTCCCCCTTATCAGGGAGACGAAAAACTACGAATGTGCAATGGAATGGAAAAATATGACACAATTGTTATTATAATGAGTAACAGTAACGAAAAAAAGTAAAAAATAAATTAATAATACCATTAGAGTTGTATCTTTTATTTTTAATATTTGTTATTTTATATTAATGTATACAAAGGAATCACAATTAGTTAAAGATTTTCAAAAAAAGCTAAAGACAACACGAAAAAAAAATGTCAAATGTTTAAATTTCGCTACTGAGTTCAATTATAGAAGCGGAAAAACTGATATTATAGGTATAACAAAAGATGGTTTTTTAATAGCATTTGAAGCAAAACTTTATAAATGGAAAGATGCTTTACACCAGGCTTATAAAAACACAATTTATGCTCATTATTCTTATGTGGTCCTACCTGATAAAACAGCAACGATAGCATTAAAATTTATCGATGAATTTGAAAAAAGAGGAATAGGGTTATGTACTATAAATCAATCTTCTATTATTGTTCATATCGAAGCAATCAAAAATTGTCCATATTCGGTCTGGCTTACAGAACATGCCAATAACTATATCGAAAATGCCTAATGGCCAAACCTTTTAATCCACAATATGAGGATGTTGCAAAAGATATTTGCAAAAAATTAAATTTAATATATAATAAATTTGTCGGTAATGGAGCATTTAAAGAAACTTTCAAGGCTACCACTTGCAACAGTCTAGAAATAGCCCTTAAAATTGTTGATCTGCAAAAAATCAGTATAGATAGGACTACAAGAGAGATAAATGCTATAAAAAAATGTGATTGTCCATATATTTCAAAAATTCATGAGTATGGGCAATATGCATATAATGGAACTCTTTTTATTTACATAATTGAAGAATTTTATGACGATGGCTGTTTAACAGATAGATTAAAATATGGGAAAGTACCTATAAGTGATGTTAAAAAGTATGCGTTCGCATTAATAAAAGCATTAGAACATTTGAAAACCCTAGATTTAGTCCATAGAGATATCAAACCAGATAATATTATGTTTAGCACGAAATCTGAATATCCAAGTTTAGTTGATTTTGGTCTTGTTAGAGATTTGTCCTTACCTTCTTTAACAATGTCTTGGATGCCCCAAGGTCCGTGCACACCTTATTATAGCTCACCTGAGCAATTAAATAACGAAAAACATTTAATAAAATGGAGAAGTGATCAGTTCTCAATTGGGATAGTATTAGGTATTTGCTTGACAGGTAAACACCCTTTTCAATCAACCGGTATGAATATTTCAAATGTAGTAAATCACATTGCAAACAGATTACCATGTTCAAATGAATTTATTATAGAAATAACAAAAATGGGTTTTAAGGATATATTAAAGATGCTTTCTGCATGGCCAGTACAAAGGTATATAAACACACAAGATATTTTAAATATTTTTAATTAAGGAGTATTACATGGCTTCATATATGCAAATGGGACATGATACAGAAAACCTTGTAGGTGAAAAACACATTAGAGAATTTAAAGGAATAATTTTAAGTCCAGTCAATAGAAATCCAGCGGAATTACAAAAACAGTTGTTAAAAATTACGGACAAGACTGACAAAAAATTAGATATTATATTAGACCCACAACTTTATTTTCCGCGCTCAAAAAGAGAACATTTGATAAAACAACCTTACTTTCCTAAGGATATTGATTCTGCAACTGATTATGCTTCAAAACCCTGGTGGAATGAGATAAATAAAAAACTTATAAAATTTAGTAGCAAGTTAAATGTAAATAAAGTTGCTTCACCTGTGATACTTCCTAAACTATTTGACGAGAACTATTATGAAGTATGTGCTGAAACCTGTAAAAGTTTACATAAAAATAGTAGAGATACTGAAATTGAAATCTTATGTACAGTTATGGTAAGTATGAAAGCCTTAATAAAACAAGATAATATATTCACTTACGCTTCTATTTTAACAGAAGTGGAATGTTGTGGATATTACATTGTTTTTATATCTGATACCGAACCACGCAGAGAACTTGATGAAGCAGATGAGCTTTTAGGTGCAATGCAATTAATTCATTTATTGAATTCAACAGGAAAAGAAGTATTAATTTCATTTTGTTCATCGGAGATGATCTTATATAAAGTTGCTGGCGCAACTCATTGTGCAACAGGCAAATTTTTTAACTTAAGAAGGTTTACTTTATCACGTTTTGAAGAACCTTCGAAAAAAGGTGGCGGTCAATTAGAATATTGGTTTGAACATTCTTTACTTACATTTTTAAGGGAGGCTGACATTGGTCGTTTGAACGAAAATAATTTTGAGCATTTTTTTAATACGAATTTTTCAAATAATTTTTGGGGAAATGTTATTATAGAATCGTTTAAGGAAAAACCAAAAAAAGCATGGTTAGGTTACAGTTGGAGACATTATTTATGTTGGTTCATGAACGTTGAAAAATGTTTAGATTCTAACGACCCACTTTCAAATGTAAATATTTGGCTAAAAGAAGCTGAAAACAATTGGACTGAACTTGAAGAAGAAGATATTTTATTTGAAGAGAAAAAAAACAATGGCAACTGGCTAAGAGCTTGGAGACAGGCTTTACGTGACTTCAGAAAAAAAATATTATAACAGAAATATTTACAACCATAATTAATATTATTTATTAAAAGGCGGTATTACCGCCTTTGCCCTATTCTTTATGCTCTAATCCTTCAATTCCTGTCCATTTGTCAAATTCCGCAGTGAATGCCCTTTCAAGTATAACATTTAATTTTTGGGTAACTTCCTGTAGATCTGAAAGAGCTGTTGTAAAACTCACTCCTGATTTCCATAAACTTGTATTTGGTAAATTACAGGGTACATTATTAGACCCAGCAATAATATCTCTATACCCTTTTTCCTTTAAAGCTTTTTTTACTTTTGTATGATCTTTGTTTACATCATACGTAATTAAAGTTTGCATATTATTTTATTATATTATTTAAGATAAAATATTTTTATTCATGTTAATTTACAATATATTTTTACTCAATTATTCCAATTTTGCACTAACCAATCCTTTATTTTTATTTGTGAATGTATGTGGCTAGGTACCTTAGTTTTAATCAATTCTTCTACTTTATGTCCGGATTCTTTATTTATAAAATTGTGTATCTCAGCGAACTTATTTATAAAATAAAGCATTTCATATCCCTCATTCCTATTCAACAAAGTATTATCAGGTTCACCGCTTATTTTAGGATTGTCACCTTCATAAGCTGTCCAAGAATATGTATATTTAAGATCTCTGCTGCTTAAAAGTGCCATAATATTTCTCCTTTATTAAATTTATATGTTATTAAAAATTATCCTATCTTCATCTACAAAAGAAATTTTAGTAAGTGGTTTATTTCTTAACTTTATTTAATTTCGAACATAAACTACATATAGGTTTACCACCTGTTCCCGATTGTTTATTTATTCTTTCTATATTATTTCCTAAAGTACATTTTGTGTTGTTATGATAAACAATGGATTTTTTTGAATGCCATGGAGAAACTTTCATATTCCCAACTCCTTTTTAATTTATAATTATTGTTTAAATATATTCCACATCAGCAAGAGAATTGTCAGTAATAAACTCTAAAAAAGCTTTTCACTGTATCACATTTTGAAAATGTGGTTTTTAATGTTAATAAATTACTGATTTAGCACATTTTAAGTCAAAGAAGATTTTCTCAGAAATCACAAAATTTTCAGGCAAATTTTCCTGAAATACTGCGATTAATGCATAGTATTGAACTTTTTGAGGTGTAATTTGTCAAAGAAAATCCCGTAATATAGTTGAAAAATGGCGACTTTTGTTTTTTCAGTATATCTTCACAAAGTTTTTTCGCATATTTATATGCCATGAATATAATTGCATCAAATAATATTATATTGCCGGGCATCCTCACAGCCTTTTCAAATAAAGAAAATAATTTTCTTCACTTCCCAATGAAAAAATATATAATTCAAATATTAATTCTCTCCCTGTCTTTTCTCTTTCTTCAATGCAGAGAAAATAATATTGTTAATAACAATCAAAATGCAGACCCATATGTTGTTTACAAATTGGATTCGCTTTCAATGTATGGTGCAGGCGATACTGTTTTTATGCATACATATTTTCCCCAAAATCAGGATAAGTATGATTATGAAGTGGACTTTGACGGATATGCATCACGTTTTGATACAGCATTATCTACGGCATTACACACACTAACAGTAGAGGTTTTTGATGAAGAAAATAATCTCAGCAATTCTTTTAATGCAGAAGATTACAATTCAATAAGCGGGCATCATAATTTTCCGGTACCGCATACTTCGGGCTTTAAGGTAAAAATCAGAATCCATCTAAACCATTGCTGGTATTACGAGTACATTAAATTATCAAATCTTAAAGTGAGGAAGAAAATAATACCGTAAGTATATAAAGTTTTATAATGAGATTATAATGGGAGTGTAAAAAACCCCGCGGTCATCCAGCGGGCACTCAGCGGGCACTCAGTGGGCACTCAGCGGGCACTTTACGGGCACTTTACGGGCACTTTCCGGGCAGGAGTTTTCGAAAAATGGCTGTAACTCATTGCAGTATAAGCAGATAACTCCTGACCAAAGTGCCAAAAATCACCCAAAATATAGCGATTTAATGCAGGAATCGAGGTTTTTGAAAAACCACTCCTGCCCGCTGGTTTTTGGGAAAAATAAAACAAAATAACCGGTTTGTCGTCGCTATAATTGAAGAGTTAAAGTAATGCTTTAGGGTATTCACGGTTTATTTCAGGACACACCCCGTCATCCGATTTCCGCTAACGCTCCATCGGAGTCCACCCCTCTCAAGAGGGGAATCCTTACTTGCTTATCGCAGCGTTAATATAATTACCTGCAAAATAGCCCAAAATGCCACTCTAAACACTCCACTCACTCTAAGCACTCTACACACTCTAAACTATTTTTAGTTAAAACTTGACAAGCGGCAATCTCTATATTATTTTTATATAGTAGTGAGAAATACTGCCGGTTATCACTCACTGTCGTTCTTTGTTAATATCGAAATTGTTCTTATCAGGTCGTGAAAATAATTTATTCTGAGATTGGCTTTAGGGTTAGATATGAAACAAAAAAAATAAAAATTGAAAAATTTTCATTTGTAGGAGTTTTCCTACGTAAAAAATGAGCAAAATGCGGCTTTATACACAGATTGTAAATCATTCAAGCCGGATAGTTTGCAAGGGGTAATTCGTTAATCGCAGTCTGGAGTTGTTAATAAAGATAATAATGTAATTGCAGTTTATAATTATTTATATCAGTAACCCCTTGTCTAACTACAATTGTAAATCATCCAATTCTTCATTTTTCATTCTTCATTCTTAATTGATAATAACCCCTTGTCCAGCATTGATTGTAAATCATCCGGTCATCTTAAGCTGACGCTTGTGTCAGGTCAATATTTGTAAATTTAAGTTCTTTCTTTCTCTGGCATACATATCAGTTAATCTAAGTTAATCCAAATTCTCAAACTAAGACCAGACACTGCCTCTGAAAAGAACTTAAAGAACTTAAAGAACTTAAAGAACTTAAAGAACTTAAAGAACTTAAAGAACTTAAAGAACTCTATGAGCAATAAAAAATCCGGGCTCGTTTCCAAACCCGGATTCAGCATATTTCAATTAACCCTTAATTTAATTAAGCATGCTGTTTGTGTTTACTATGCGGCTTTTTGTTTCCGCCGTTAGTGTGCACTTTAGACTCATGCCCATTACCACTTATATGTTTTATTGTCTCATTTTCTTGTCTGAGTTTCCTGTACCTGTTCACTATCGAGAAGAAGAAACCGAGAACCATAATGCCTGTTCCCACCCATACAAACGAGATGAACGGCTTAATGCTTGCCGTTGCAACAAGTGTTTCTGCCGGTTCCTCTTTTTTTGGTGCAAGGTTATCAACCACTGCTATCTCAACCTGTGCTTCTTCCTGCAGGTTCATCTGCGTGAAGAAGAAGGAGAACCTTGTATTACCGCTTAACTGAACCTCAACCGGTTCAGATTCACCTTCATGAATATGCTGTTCGGCAATTATAGTTTCCTTCATTGTTCCGTCTGTGACTTCAAGCTCAGCGGCAATAATATTTTCTTTGCCTGATGCCATATCGTCCCTGTTGAATTTGGAGCGGTCAAAGTCAATGAACTTAACCTTCAATCCTTTAACATCGGCAGTTTCACCCTTCTTAATATTAATCTTGTCATCCTTTGCGTATTTTTCAGGGACTTCAAGACCCATTGGTGAAATGTAAATATCCTTTGTAAGCAGGGCGGCATAGTCAGGGTTCTTCATTACACCCTGATTGTAATCACTGTAGAACATAACCGGCTGGAGCCAGTATGATTTTCCGTCTTTTTCAACTGCGACATTAAAATGATACTTGTTCGGGTCATCGGGAAACGGGGTTGCCTTTAAATAAGTAAGCTTGTAACCCAACACTTCCTTCGGTTCGCCTATCGGCAGTGATACATTCTCTTCCTGCGAATATTGTGCTGAACCGATAACACCGAGGAATAAAACCATAATGCCTAAGTGAGCGACATACGGACCTGCCTTCATAGAATTTGTTTTGACCATGCGGAAAATATTATCTGCATTAATGAACAGTGCAAATAATGACGCTGCGGCAAAGACACCCATTAACACATCATCAAGCCCGAATATTACAAGTGTTATAGTTGCAGCGGCTGTTAAGATGACAGGCATATATAAGCTCTTTATGAATTGCTTCTCATCCGAGTTTTTCCATTTCAGTAAAATACTGAAGCCGTTAATTGCAGCTATTAAAATAGCAAGCGGCAGGTTCATTTTATTATAGAATGAAGGGTCAACAGTGCCTTTTGAAATGATTGGCCAGCTTGTACCGACTGCAATTACCAGTGCGGCCGCACATAATGTTATTGTACCTATAAATAATGCAGTTTCTCTTGACAGCAGCTCGGTAGATTTTTCTTCCTTAGGCACTGCAAGAGATTTCATTCTGAAAATTATTAATCCGATTCCGCCAATACTGAACAATGAAAGGAACACGACGAGGAATAAATAAACTTCCTGTCCCGGGTCAACGAAGGAATGTACCGACGCATCACCGAGAATTCCGCTTCTTGTTAAGAAGGTAGAATACAGCACGAAAATGAATGCCAGCATGCAAAGCAGGAGGTTCGTTTTCTTAAACCTGCCAGTAGTTTGCTCTGAAATCATAGTATGAATAGCAGCGACGATTATTATCCATGGAACGAGAGACGAGTTTTCGACCGGGTCCCAGCCCCAGTAACCGCCCCATCCCAAAACACCGTAAGCCCAGTAGCCGCCGAGCATAATCCCAAGCCCGAGCACCATTCCTGCGAACAGTGTCCACGGCATTGCAAGCTTAAGCCACCTGGTGTAATCGTTTTTCATCAGAGCGGCAACAGCAAAGCTGAACGGAACTGCAAGTGCAGAAAATCCTGCGAACAGTATCGGCGGATGAATTGTCATCCAGAAATTCTGAAGCAGCGGATTTAATCCTCTTCCGTCAGGCGGAACAAAACCTACCTGTACATCTCCGGGGAATGACTGCCATACAAATTCGTAAGGTGATTTAACAATAAGAATGAACAGGAGGAATGATTGAAGCAGTGTGAACACCGCCATTACCTGGGGTTCATACCTGTCTTTTGCCCCGTCACGTTTCGAGACAAACGTTACTAAAAATATTCCTATCAATGCCATCAGGAATGCCCATAGGTGAAAGCTTCCTTCCTGTCCTGCATAAAAAGTAGACAGGAGCAGGTTAAACGGAAGGTCCCGCGAGCTGTAATTCCAAACATAAGTATACTGGAATTGATGCGTAATTATTAAATATAATAAAAACGCAGCAGATGATATTGTAGCAATTGCAGCCACGTGGAAGAAAAATCTCCCGAACCTGACGGCATTGGTCTTCCCGAAGTGTGCCGAGAAATACGACACCGAAGCCAGCAGTGCAGATGCAAATGCGATAAAGATTAATATTGATCCCATTAGTTAATTAGTTATAATAAAATTTTATGACCCGGATTTTTGAACATCTTCGCCTTTACCTTCATACTTTGAAGGGCATTTTGTCAGAACTTCCTTAGCATGGAAGTAGCCGTTTGTTACTTTCCCCTTGGCAACAACGTTCTCTGCCATTTCAAAGTTATTAGGTTTTGCACCCTCGAGCACAACCTTCATTTCCTGGTTGTTCTCATCTTTCATTACAAAGGTAAACTGGTTTGTTGATGCATCAAACTTTGATTCTTTATCCTTAACCCATACGCCTTTGACCTGGCAAGTCTTATGGGTTTGAGCTGCACCCTGGAAATTTGCATACTCAATTTTGCTGTCTTTAAAAGCAAAGAACCCGACAACAAGGAAAACTACAATTATTAAACCGCCTAATATATACCTTTTGTTCATAGTGTGATAATGTTTATTTATTTAACTGCCTGGTTTTTTCAATTCTTCTAATGCGTTTTTCAATCTTAACAAGATAGAAAAACAGAAACATCCATATTACCAGCGTCGCTGCCAGTACAACAAAAGAAGAAAAGTTTTCAAAAAAATTGTTCATATACGTTAATCTTTAGGTACGGGCATGCCCATTGATTCATAAATATCTTCTATCTGTTTTTTATTAGCTAAAGCATCCTTATTAGAAGGATCAAGCTCAAGCACTCTATTATATCTCTTGAGTGCAGGTCTGTACTTCTGTTTAGGAGGTAAATCAGCTTCATATGTCAGAAAGTTCGCTGCTACCAATTGTTTTTCAATGCAGAGGTTTTTATCAGCTTCAGATTTTGTTTTAACATATTTAGCATCCGCATCGTCTGCTTCTTTGATAAATTTATCGACAAGAACCTTAGTATCTGAAGTATCAGCGCCGGTGGTTCCCATGGAGCCGTGCGGGTCAGATTTCTGGAGATTCATATGAATAGAATCATTTGGCATTTGTTGATTGTTCATTGGCTGTTGTTTATTATCCATCAGCTCTTTGGGTACCTCTTTTGTGCACCCAGTTAAGAATATCACTGCAACTATAGCAGAAATACTTAAATAACTTATTAAAATGTTTTTTATCATATTGAATTTTATGGCTTTATACTTAATAACACAAATATGAGTATAATAATCTCAATACTTATGCCAAAAATGTTGCAATTTAATTTAAAAAAAGGGGTTTTTCGGTTAAAATGTCCTCATTCTCCACAAAAAACGAAAGTATTAATCCCCACGTAAATAATCCGTAAATATATAAAGATAAATTTTGAAATACCACTTTTTTTTGAGTAATTTTAATAAAAAGTGTGGAGTTTATACACAGTTTATATATTTTGTTCTTAATTAATTAAATTCAATTACTTTGTCTCAAAATTTTTATCCCTATTCTCCCCCCGGAATTATAAAATAGAAGATAAATAGTAAAGTCCGAAAAAACATAGTCTTCTCATGCAATTTGAGTCTTATTTTCAAACTTTGAGAAATAATATTGACTGATTTTAAAACTTCATTGTATTTATATTTTGAGAACCTTATATTTGAAGATAATTAACAATTTTTATCTATTTTTTAACGGTTTTCATACAAAAACCTTCCATTTCTATTAAAAAAAGCTTAAAAGGAGAAAACAGGATTTTATGGGATCTACATCTGACTTAAGAAACGGATTAGTAATCAAATACAATAACGAGCTGCATGTAGTTATTAAATCGGAACATAGAACGCCGGGAAACCTGCGTGCGTTCTACCAGGTAAAAATGAAAAACATTAAGAACGGTAAGATGATAGAGAACCGTTTCCGTTCAGGTGAAGAAATAGACATTGTACGACTTGAGACAAAGGTATTTCAGTATTTATACCATGATGGTTCGGGATTTGTTTTCATGAATACAGAGACTTATGACCAGGTTTCCATAATGGATGAATCTGTAGGAGACCAGAGCCGTTTTATGAAGGAAGGCGAATCAGTGCAGATAGCTTTTGATGGAGAGACTCCAATAACTGTGGAAATTCCACCCCACGTGAATCTCAAAGTAATTGAAGCCCCTCCCGGCATTAAAGGCGATACTGCCACAGGCGGTTCAAAACAAGTAAAAGTTGAAACAGGTGCAACTATAAATGCACCAATGTTCATAAATGAAAACGATATTATAAAGGTTGACACCAGAACCGGTGACTACCTTGAACGGGTAAAAAAATAAATAAAAATTATGAAAACAGATTTAAACTACATCAAAAAGTTAATTAAGATGCTGGATACATGCGGAATTTCAGAGCTTGAAATAGAAGAAGAAGGCACAAAAATAAAATTAGTAAAAAACAAGCCTGTATCCGGCGAAATTCCACAAACAATACATTTTTCCCAAGCCCCGGTTCCGGCACCAATAGTACAGGCGGCTGAAGCTCCTGCTGTTAAACCGGAAGAAAAGACCGAACCTAAACTTAACTCCAATTTAGTTGAAGTACGTTCTCCTATAGTTGGAACATTTTATGCTGCTCCGTCACCAAATGCTGACTCATATGTGCATGTCGGCTCTCAGGTTACTGTAGGCACTGTGCTGTGTATTATTGAAGCTATGAAACTCATGAATGAAATAGAATCAGAAGTAAGCGGAAAGATTGCCAAAATAATGGTTGAGAATGGCCAGCCGGTAGAATATAATCAAGTACTATTTCTCGTAGAACAGAGCTAATTTTATCAATTAAAATAAAAGACCGTGTTCAATAAGATACTTATCGCAAATAGGGGCGAAATTGCATTAAGAATAATCCGCACCTGCCGGGAAATGGGAATTAAAACTGTTGCAGTTTATTCCGAAGCCGACAAAGATTCACTACATGTTAAGTTTGCAGATGAAGCTGTATGCATCGGACCTCCTTCATCTAAAGAAAGCTATTTGAATATTCCAAGAATAATTGCTGTTGCTGAAATTACTAATGCGGATGCAATTCATCCCGGTTACGGCTTTCTTGCTGAAAATGCAGAGTTCGCTGAAATCTGCACTGACTCAAAAATAAAATTTATCGGACCTTCTGCTGATATGATAAATGCAATGGGCAACAAAGCATTAGCCAAAGAAACAATGAAGAAAGCCTTTGTACCTGTTGTACCGGGAAGCGAAGGAATTATCAGGACAGTAGATGAAGCTTTATCCGTTGCAGTTGAAATAGGATATCCGGTAATGATAAAAGCATCGGCGGGCGGCGGCGGAAAAGGTATGCGTATTGTCCATAATGAAGATGATATGGAAAAACATTTTATTATGGCTACACAGGAAGCTGAGAGTGCATTTGCCAATGGTGAAATCTATATGGAAAAATATATTGAAGAGCCAAGGCATATTGAGATACAGGTGCTCGGAGACAGCTATGGCAACGTAATACATCTTGGTGAGCGTGACTGTACAGTACAGAGAAGACACCAAAAACTTATCGAAGAAACACCTTCACCTTTTATTGACAGTTTTGTAAGAGATGCAATGGGTGAAGCCGCAGTTAAAGGAGCTAAATCGGTTAACTACGAGGGTGCAGGAACAATTGAGTTCATAGTCGATAAGGATAAGAATTTTTATTTCATGGAAATGAACACAAGAATACAGGTTGAGCACCCGGTTACCGAACAGGTAACAGGAATAGACCTGATACGTGAACAAATAAAAATTGCCGCAGGAAGAAAGATAAAAGTTAAAAAAGTAAGAACTGAAGGTCACTCAATAGAATGCAGGATAAACGCTGAAAATCCTGACAAAAATTTCCAATCATCACCCGGAAAGATAACTACATTCCACATGCCGGGAGGATTGGGAGTGAGGGTAGATACTCATGTATATGCAAACTATGTTATACCCCCATATTATGATTCATTAATTGCCAAGCTGATTGTAACAGCAGATACACGCCTTGAAGCAATAGCAAAAATGTACCGTGCACTTGATGAGTTTGTAATTGAAGGAATCTATACTACTATCCCCTTCCACAAAAAAGTTATGCATCATGAAAGGTTTATCGAAGGAAACTTTGATACCAATATAATAGATAAACATTTGCTTGCGTAATATATAAATATAATATTTACGCTTATTAATTTCAAAAATAATTAAGTCTTACATTTTTATGAATTTCATAAATTCATAATGTTAGAAATATTACATTCTATTTTGGTATCCGGCAAGGACTCCCCATTTGTAAACAGATTTTACGAAATCTGCTGTAATATGTCTATTGCCCATTTACGCATGCAGAAAAATATTTCCTCAAGTAAATACTTGACACAAAATCTTGGTTGTACTTTTGAAGAACTTGCATCAGACTGCATTGCTGATTTGTTTGAAGAAAAAGACAGATACTTTATCCACTTTAATACCTATTTTGAAAAAATCTGTAAAACGAAAAAAATAAAGCACGATGAAGAAGTAAAAGCTTATTTAAAGGAAATAATACGAAAAAGGACAAATCAGTATACAGCCAATTTGAGGGAAAATCTTGGCGATATGTACTGGAAAACACGAAAAGCTGTCAGAATTTATCTGCAGAGAAATCAGGATAAGTATCAGAAAATTTCACACCATAACGAAAATTACATATTATTAGTTGAAAACAATGAAAATGATTTTGATTCAGAACAATTTCCGCCGGAAGAATTGCTTTTCGAAATCTTCATGAAAAAATATAATCACTTTTTTGTTTCCGAAGTCGTAGAGAATATTTTCATTATTCTGAGCAATCAATGTAAATTTTGTAAAGCAATTAAGGAAGATTATCTTTTTTCAATTGTAAAAAAAGCATACGAAAGACGTTTATCTGATAATATTAAATATAATTATCCCGAAAGAGAACTTAATTAGAAATAGTGTCATATAACATAAATAAATAGTAGATTTTTGAAAGAGTATAAAGACATAGAACTTGACCTGTATATTCTCAACAGGTCACTTTTATCCGCTGAAAAAATACGCGAAATAGAAGATATGATAAGTTCCGATGAAGAAATTCGTAACAAAGTTATAGAATTAGAAGAGTTTTATAATATTTTCAATACACTTGAAAAAAAATGCGGTAAAAAGGTAATTAAGTTAGAAACTTTACACCAGGATGATATAGAAAATGACAGGTACATGCTTGCAGCACAGCATGAAGAGAACAAATTAAATTATTATGAGCATGTCAGAACTTACGTATCGGCAGAAAAACTGACAGTATCGAGACTGCTGCAAAATAAATTCAGTGGTGAATATGTACTTTATATTACCAACGAAGATTCTCCCGCAGCAAATTCATTAGCATACATCCCCGGAATAAATAAATCATATATTGCAGATAAAAACGGAAGAGTTAAGATTAAAGAAAAGTTTATTGGTTCTCAAAATGTAATTATAAAACTACCCGAAGCTGTATTTATTATTAAAGAACTGAGCGGGCAAAGTTTAACAAATAATGATTTAGCTTTAAATATAAAATTTTCCGGTGACGATGTTGAGTTTCAATTAGTACCAAACAAAGTACAATGGTTTTTTTCCGCTTATATTATTTATTCTGAGGATTACTCAAAATATGAATATTGCAAAATTACAAATAACAGGTTCAGGATTTCAAATAAACAACGGAAGAACATAACTATTGTAGTCTTTCAATAAAAAAGTGTGTCAATATTAGATACAGAAATAAAAGCAAGCGAACTCAAGAATGAGTTAAAAAAACCCTGCAGTACAGGTCTTAAACTTATAAAGATATCGGCTTTCCTTTCTGAGCTATTCCATCACGAAAATCTAACACCATACAACTCCTATTATTTAGAATTTTCACATTTCATTATTCTTTTAATAAAGAAAAAGGAATTCAATTACATTGCACCCGGAAGAATTAATGACCTTCTGAAAATATTAGATTATTGCACACAAATACCTGATGTTTCTTTAGACATAAAGGCATTTGAAGATGCTTCTGAAATTTTAAATAAGAAGAAAGAAGAAATTCTATTAATACTTGGTGAAACGAAGGGCAAGATAAAAGAAGAAACTAAAGTATATGCTTTTCCAGATAAATTGAATATTGTATTAATTGAACCGGATAATAAATCAAAATATGAACAAGCAGCAGGAGAAATTCTGCCTCTGAATATTGATATTAAAAGAACCAGCAATAAAAACAATAGCTTTATACTAACCAATGATACCGGAGTAGATGATAATGGAATAAAAGAACAGTTGGAAAACTCAGTTAAAATTGCAGAGCAGAAATGCCTGAAAGATAAAATAAAATATTCTAATTACGATTATATATACAGCATAGGTCAGATGGATGCCTGTTATCTCGGTAAATCTCTGGGTATTGGTACAGCTTTACTTGCCTTTAATGCGGTATTATTTAACACTTCAAACAAGTATTATTATAAGTTTTTATGTAACACTGTTTACACCGGTGAGCTTAATGATAAGGGATTTATGGTACCGATGCCATACAATGTTCTTAAAGCAAAATTGGAAATTGTATTTTATTCACCGTTTAAAAATTTTGTTATCCCTGAAGATAATTATTCTGATGCGAAAAATTTGCTTTCTGAGCTAAATAAGAAATATCCCGGCAGATGTTTAGAAATATTCCCGGTGAAGAAATTTGAACAAGTTTTGGAAAATGAGCAGTGTATTAAAAAATACGATTTAAAATTAACCGAGAAAATAAAACATTTACAGAAAATTCACAGTAATCTTATCAACATAGTTTTATTGTTTGTTTCAATTATTATAATGGTCTTTTTTGTATTAACATTTCTAATACCAAAGCTTGATAAAAATCCTGAATATGCAAAATATGAAAATTACAAGGTAGGTTTTTATAATAAGCATGATATTAAGCTTTTTGAAACAGATAATGTTGATCCTGCTTTTCAAAACTTCTACACAAATAAAGAAATTTTCACTAAAAAGGTTAATATAACAGATATAGATGGTGATGGGAAGAATGAAATTCTTTATATCACCCGGACTGTTTCGGACCCTTTAAAAAACCGGTTACTTTATTGTATTGAAGGCAATGGTAACGTAAAATGGATAGATACAATTCCAGGACAAACCGTTTATTATAATACTTTACATGAGGATAATTTTCAGACTGATGGCATTTTTGTAACTCCATCTTTAAACAATGATACAAGAAAGATTATTCTTACAGGTTTACTAAATAAAACGTTTCCTTTCGGAATATTTAAACTTGACCATACAGGGAAAATATTATCTCAATACTGGAACAGCGGACAACTGGTAGTCAATAGATTTGCTGATATTGAGAAAGATGGTAAGGAAGAATTCATTGCTGCATATTGTAATAATCACTTTAGATGTGCTGCAATGGTAATTTTTGATACTGATTTCATTGAAGGTGCAAGTCCTCAGACAGACCCATTAAGAAACGGAAAACCGGGACTGGAAAAATATTATATCCTATTTCCTAAAACAATTATTAATACAGATTATTTAAAAAAGCTGAACAATGATGTTATTGAAATTCAGCAGCTCGATACAAACGGTTTAGAAGTAACTGTTTCCGAAGGCACATATAATACTACTGATGAAGATATTTTCATTATTTATAAGTTTGATAAGGATATGAATGTAAAAGAAATAGTTTTTAGCTCACATTTTATTGGCATTAATGACAACCTTACAAATAAATCCAACACGTCAGAATACTATCAAAAACTCTCCGATTCATTAAAAACCAATGTAAGATGGTGGAATGGAGAGAAGTTTGTGAACTCCCCTATTCAGAATAAATATTACCTGCAAGCGAACAACCCACAACGGTAATATAAATTATCCATTTCTTTTATTTATTCACAAAATATTTATTATTGCATAAATCAGTTTTGTTGTGTGTCATATTAAGTAGGTAAGAACTAAAACATAATATTTTCATAATTATTATTAGCAAGTTCATACAGGCAAATATCAAAACCGAAAATGAATACAAATATTCTATCTTTAAAAGGACGTATTACAAGATCAACTTTTTGGATAATGTTTATATTAGCTTCTGTTATTCGAATATTATTTTATTTATCCACTGGTAATGATAGAAAGTTATTCGTACTAACAATTATAATTGGTTTAGCTATTGATATTTTTATTACCATTCAGGCTATTAAAAGAATGCATGACGTTAATGAAAGCGGTTGGTTTCTTTTAATTCCAATTTATAATCTCGTACTTTTATGTACGGATGGAACGTACGGTCCAAATGATTATGGTGATGAGCCAAAAGACAGAGGTGAAATAAAGAAAATGGAACATGATGGAGTACAACTCACTAAGAAAGAACAATCAATTGAAGATATTGTGAAAAAAACGCAAAAAATAAAATATGGATATTATATAAAAAAGAACAAAGAATTTGGGCCCTATGAAAAGGAAGAAATATTATCATATAAAGATGATTATAAAATAAATGATAATTCATTGATTAAAAAATGTATAGACGGAGAATGGAAAAAATTAAGTGAATTTGCAGAATTAAACTAGGCTTTTAAATAAACAATTCCTAAAAACAACGATTTATAATATATTAATATTTTATGAGCAGTAGTATAACAGACGACTATACAGGTTGCTTACCTATTGGTATTATAGGTGCAATTATAGGTATTATATATTTATTTGGAGAAATTGGATGGTGGTACTTTCCGATTATTTTAATAGGAATATGGACGTTTATCTGTATGTTTTTACTTTTTGACGATGAGTGGGTTGCTTTCTCTCTGATTACCTTTTGCTTAATAATAATTATAAATATTATCATAATAGCATTGACACCTGACTTTTATATTTTCAAAACAGGATTTTGGCCTATTACAACATTGATTATAAATCAATATGACTATTCAGAGTTTTTAATTTATACATTATCCACAACATCAATTGTTGGGTTAAGACTTTTTTTACAACATTTTACACAATAATTTGTTTTAAAATCACAAAATTGAAATAAAATTAGTGAAAATATTTATATAAATTATAGAAATGACTGATTTTTTTGATATAATTAAAAAACGTGTAAGTAAAGGACTTAATACAATAAGTGTCAAATCTAAGGAATTCATCGAAACAAACAAAGTTAAGGAAGAAATTTCTGAACTACAGATTAAGAAAACTCAAATTTTTATCGATATTGGCAAAACAACTTTTAATATGTACAAAGAGAATAACTATGATGAATTGATAATAAAAGAAAAATGTAAAGAGATTAATGAGCTATTAATTAAAATTTCCGAGAAAGAAAATGAACTCACAACGATTCAAGAAGAGGCTAAAAAAATGTTAATTAAAAAAGAAGATTAATGAAATATTTTTTAAAAAGAACACTATGAAAAAATATTTACTATTATTAATATTTATTTGTTGCTTCCTTAATGTCTTTACCACTAATAATAAAATAATAAAAGATCAAAATCTTAAAAGTGGAGATAACGATGTAGAATTTAATATTTTGATAGATGATTATATTACATTTGGCTATAATGATTTTGTAATAGTAAATCCGGAATTTGAGAAAAATGCAATAATGAAATCACAGGGCAAAACGATGACTAATGAAGAAATGAAATTTATGGAGTTTTATACGAGGGGGAGGAAAAAAGGAAACTATTGGGCAAAACCATTAGAACAATCATTATGGAATCATGCAGATTTACTTGAACAAGACAATGATTTTAGAATAATTAACGAAAAATATCTTCATTCTATAAGTCAAAGTATAAGTTACACTTGTTTAGACCCCAATCAAAATACAATAACAAATATTCCACTAGAAAGAGATTATTCAAAAGAACTCATTGCTCTGGCAATAATTAGGGGAAGAATAAGAATTAAATATAATAATTCTCCAAATCATCCTCTAAATTTTATTAGAAATAAATATAGCTGTTTATTAAACGACATTAATAAGAAGATAGAGCTTTTGGTTAGCAAGCATAGAGGAATATCAATGACATACAGTTATTTAGAGGCAATATCAGAGCAAGAAAATTTCAGAATTTTAAATAATAAAAGTTATCTTGATTTAAGTTTTAAAGAAATTTTTTCGAAACCGGTATTACATTTTTTAGAATCTATTGCTTGGGAAGAACCTGTTGACCCATCAAATCCTTCAAAAAGTACAACTCCAATAACCGTTGTTATATCTTTGTTAGGTTCATTAGCAGTAATACCATTTGAATATCTAAATATTAGGGATCTTAATAATGTTGCTAATGAAGTCTTAAAAAATTTAGGTGAAATTACACCAATTCCTTATAATACTTCTTTTAATCAGAAAATCTATTACCTTGGTTTTAAAAAAACACCCATTACAGCAAAAAATTATATTATTTTCTTAATTGACGTATCTGGATCAATGAATTCTAATAACAAAATTAACGAAGTTAAAAAAGCAGTTCCCCAGATAATAAAGGATTTACCAACAACAGATAATGCTTTTTCAGTTATTGTATACTCATCAGTATTCGGAATAAATTGCCAACCTGAAAATATGCCGATAATAGTACCTTATACTCAGGATATTCAACGTATTGAAAACTCTATCCTTACATTAAAAGCTGATGGAAGTACTCCTATGTATGCTGGAATTGAGAAAGCTTATAATTATTCTTCTAATATCCCAGAAGATGCAAATGGAATGATTATATTATTAGCTGATGGTCAGCAAAATTGCCCTTCCGGAAATATACCCCCATTAGATTCAATAATAATTAAATATATGGATATTTCTAGAAAACAAAAAATTACGTTATCAACAATTGCTTATGGTTCTGGTAGTGGTTTTGGGAGCTTTGGTTATTCAGACCAAAGTTTAAATATGACTATGGAGTCGCTTGCAAATAAAGGTGGTGGAACATATATAGAAGCAAGTAACCCAGCAGTTATTAAAGGTAAATTTCGTGAAATGATACTTAAGAAAACTATGCTGGAGCAAAAGTTTTACACAGGTGCTGCAATTGCAGGTCTGTTTTTATTACTTCTTTTCATTGCATTATTATAAAGTAATTTAAATTAATTATGAAAACAATAATTTCCTCGTTAGCACTAAATATTAGTAAAGATGATATAAGTAGCGGGCAAGAGCCAAATTTAAAATCTACATTTATTGTTTTAATAATCAGCTCAATTGCATGGTCATATATCCTTATTGAAATGACAAATGCGTATATAAATAAAGAAGGTTTTGGCTTAAATATACTATCAGGAATTATAGCTTTTTTATATTCTTTTGGTTTTGTATTAATGATAAGTTTGTTCTCAGGAATTTTTCTTATGAAATATATAGGTTTTAAAAAGGGATTTATATTTAGCGTACTTGCTACGTTACCAGTTGCGGCAATATCTATAATAAGTCTGGTTTTCAAACTGCAATTTGGGTTAGTAAAAGTCTTGGGTTATTTTCCAGAACATGCTTTAATAATGGGTGCATATTTGACAATTTTCTCTGAAGTCAGGCTGGTTTCTAATTGCGGAAAGAATTTAGCTTTAGTTCATTTAGTTTTCTTAACGGTTTTGGTCTATATCCTAATAGGTCCGATTATGTTCAAATTGTTTAATTTATAAATATTTACTAAATATTTTGTTAAAAAGAAAAATTAATAACAATTTTTTAAAACTTTTAGGAGGGGAAAATGTCATTTTTTAAAGATTTTTTAGAAAGTCTCACCGCAACTGCTCTTTCACAACAAGAAAATACACAGCAATTTAGAAACGCTAATTCAAATGCTATCGCGGAGATGGAAAAACAATTACAACTATTAAGGGAACAAGCCCGTGACAACACAATTGATAGTAATTATTTAAAAGAATTAAAAAAGCAAATACAAGAACTTGAACAATCTTTAAGGGAATTAAGGAGTTTTGGGATATAAACATGCATTTTAAATAAAATAATAAGTATTGATTTCAATATTTGAATATTTATAAGTCGGTTAATATAGTTTTTTTAGTAAGTTTTGAATATAATCTAGAAAGTATCTAATGTCTAATGTAATACAAATATAATTTAATGGTTATAAAATATTTAACAATAGTTTTCCTATTCATAGTTAGTTCTCACTCATATTCTCAATCAACCAATCCTCAATATTTATTCCCAGTTTGTAATTACATTAATGAAGACACATCGTATGAATATTTCGCACTGGAAAAATGGGGATATATTGATATTAACGGTAATGTATTAATACCTTATCAATTCGATGGTGCCGGTTATTTTTCGGAAGGTTTAGCTGTTGTCAGAATTGGAGGACTATATGGGTATATCAATACTTCAGGGCAACTAGTAATCCCTGCAATTTACAGGGAAGCTCATAGTTTCTCGGAGGGACTAGCTGGTGTAAGCACGGGATATAAACTGGGCTTTATTGATACTTCTGGAAAGTTAATAATAGACACATTGTACTATGAGGTTAGTAGATTTAAATTTGGATTGGCATTGGCTGTAGATAATAAAGATGGAAATCAAAATGAGTTCTATAATTACATTGATAAAAATGGAAACATCATCACTAAAAAAAGATATTACTATGATATCCATTTTTATTTTCTTGGTCATCCCTATACAAATTTTTTTAATGAAGGTATTGCTAAGGTAAATTATTATGGATTTGTTGGATATATTGATACATCAGGAAAAGAAATAATCATTCCCCAGTATGGTTATAAATCTGATATATTCTCTGAAGGATTGGCAAAGGTCGAATATAACGACAAAATTGGTTTTATTGATAAAACAGGCACCATGGTTATTACTCCTCAATTTGGTAAAGACACAAGAAATTTCTCTGAAGGGCTTGCAGCAGTTGAAATAGATGGTAAATTGGGATACATAGATAAAACCGGCAAACTTGTAATTGAAGCCAAATGGAAAAGATGCGATGATTTTCATTGCGGTTTAGCGAAAGTATTTATTTCCACAGGAAAATATACAGGAGATTATGGTTTTATAAATAAAAATGGTGAAGTTGTCTACGAACCTGAATTCAGTTACTCTTCAGAATTTTCTGAAGGATTTGCATTTATCAAGCAGTATTCTAATAATTGTCTATTATTGGATAGCGTTGGTAATCTTGTAAAATTATTTGAAAATATGTATTTGAAATACTGTTCCGGTTTCTTTAATGGACTATGTATTATAACAACTAGTTTTAATGATGGCTCAGGTGAAAATCCTGAAAACAGTGCTGCTGAGCAGGAGATTTATATTAATAAAAAAGGAGATGTTGTATGGAAAAGTAATCCTTATTATACCTGCTTTCCCCATGATGCGCTTGTGACTATGTCTGACGGTTCACAAAAAAAGATCTCAGAAATTACTCAAAATGAGAAGATACTATCCTTGGATGTGAATACGGGAAAATATGTTGATGGAATTGTTTTGAACACACAATATCACAGCAGCTCGATCTATTTAATACACAGAATTGGTTTAAATCACTCAATCCCAACGTCAGCATCCGGAACTAATACAGACACTGACTTTATACTGGATGCAACTTCAAACCATCCTGTTATGACTTCAAGTGGAGTTGTTAAAGTAAGAGATTTACACAAGGGAGATGTATTAATCTGCGGATTTAATAAAGGCAGCAATAGCAATAAAGCAGTTATTACCTCAATAGAATATAATGCATACACGGCAAATGAAGTTTATAATATACGAACCAGTACAGGTAACTATTTTGTAAACGGAATTTTGGTAATGGATAAGTGATGATTCAATTTTATATTACTCACTCCTTCACTTCCATCATCTCCGCGTCGCCCCAGAGTTTTTCCAGTCCGTAAAAATTTCTTGTCTCTTTCAGGAAAATGTGGACGACAACTTCTACATAATCGAGCAATACCCAGCTGCGGTTGGTGAAGCCTTCTTTATGCCATGGCTTTTCACCAATGCCTTTTGAACCGTCAATAACTGCATCTGCTATCGCTTTAACCTGTGTATCGGATGCTCCCGTACAGATTACAAAAAAATCGGTGATTGTTGTAAGGCCTCTTAAGTCAAGGATTTTAACATCTGTGGCTTTTTTGGAGAGAGATAAATTTGCGAGCTTAACTGCTAATTTTTTTGAATCCAAATTCCTTCTTTATTTTAATTATTGATTGTTGGTTTCTTTTTGTTTAAATGGATTTAGCTCCTGGTAATCTTTCCCTATTACAACCGTTGCATCCAGGAAATAGTTTTTATTTATTTGCTGTATCACATATTTTTCCTGTATTCCCAATGACTGGGCAACCTTCTTTGCATTCCTCATATTCCCTGTTCTATCGATTACCATGGATGTTTTAATATCATTGGTTGAAAAATTTCCCATTTCAACAACATCAAATCCTGTGGAACGGAGATATTCCATAAATGTATTTGCCACACCCTGAACACCTGTCGCATTTTGAACATCAATCTGGAGGGTTTTGCTTGACGGTTGCTTTGTGATTGTGTTGGATGATGAATCTGCTGTCTGCGTTTTAACATCATCCTGCTTGCCGCTTGTTGAGTGCTTTACAAAGCTGTAAAGCAAATACAAAGTTAAAACTGCAAGCAGGACAATTAAAACATTTATAGAGTAGTTTTTAAATTTATTTATTGAATCACCCTGACCGCTTCCTGCCATATTAGCTGCCGATTAAAAATCGTTGTTCCATCTGTTATAATAATTATAGTCGTTAAACCAGTAATTATTGTTTTTATTATTTACGTAATCAAAATGTATATACATATTCTTGAACGGCTTATAATCAAGTGATACCCTGCTCAGGTTGATGCCATTGAATGAATTCTGAAATTCAGTATTGAGCACACTGTTTGTTCCTATTGAAGCAAAGGGAGAATACTGAGCGGTCACATCTGCACTTATCTTCAGGTTATCCAGAATTTTATAAGACAATGTTGCCGTATATGATGCAAGAGAAACATTTGCATTGCCCGACGTCTGGTATGACATGTTTACAGAATGAGTAATCGAGAAATTCTTCGGGTTAATAAAACCAAGAATAAGATTATTACTCTTAAGCTTCATTTTAGTATCACGTGGAATTTCCTTAAACTGCCCATAAGAGAGATTTGCTAAAATGGCTAAAAGGGCTATTATAAATGATATTTTCCGCATATTTGGTTGTTTTGTTATTACAGTTTACTGAATATTGGCTTTTATGTCAATGATTAAAACAATCGGTTACTTTTATTTACATATGTAACAGGGAATTAGTTCCGATAAAGTAATTTCTCCTTTAGGGCATTTTTCAATACATATTTTCTTCAACCTTTCAAAATCTAACCAAATCCGTTAGCAGTATTTTACAGCAATTATGCGACATGCGATAATTCATCTCTATATTATCAAAGAACGGTTATTTTTGCTTATACTGCTATATAAACATCATCAATATAATTTAATATAGTGTTAACTCATTGTCAAGTTTTATCTAAAAATAGTTTGGAGTGCATAAAATAATTCATCAGATTCATCATATTCATCAGATTTATCAGATTAATAAACCATTATCTCACTATTTCGCTATTTCACTATTTGAACCGGGGTGTGAACAAAATATACCGGAAATACCTTCAAGTATCACTTTAACTCTCAAACATCTGCGACAATAATTTGCTACCGGATTTTTCCCATAACGATATTGGTTAACGATATAGTGAAGTTTTATTTTTCGAAATAAACCGCATTTCCTTCACATAATCGCCATTTTATTCATAGCATCCCGGTGAATTTGACGGAGCTAACTTCTTATACTGCAATGAGTTAACCCCTGTTTTTGAAAAACGATGACCCAACTTGATACCAACTTGATACCAACTTGATACCAACTCCGGCACAACTTGAACCCAACTTAGCACTGTTTTGAACCCAACTCTGATAATTTCGAATTTCGAATTGTGAATTGCGGATTAACAAGCATTTTTCATATGTCATTCCCGCCAGCCATACGGCAGGCATGCT
>Ga0105092_10000032_pt1 | contig 65740 bp, 54 predicted proteins | sample PPLLak2March2015_FD_87021 | JGI IMG/M metagenome (GOLD analysis project Ga0105092, IMG submission 87021) | Freshwater sediment microbial communities from Prairie Pothole Lake near Jamestown, North Dakota, USA - PPLs Lake P7 Core (1) Depth... | ecosystem: Environmental > Aquatic > Freshwater >... | reverse complement strand
CATTTTGGGGTCGGACCAAGATAAATATTTGATAATATGAATAATAGACTAGTTTTTTAGGCTTATTTAAAGCTTAAGCATTATTTTTTGTTACAAAAAGGATATTGTAAGAAATTTCTGTGTCAGTAAAACCAGAATCTCCACCTGATTTAATGATCCTTCATGCCCTGGCTTTCACTTAAAGTTATTTTAATAGGATCTTAAACGCGGTAAATTTCCCGTAAAAATGGGCCGCTAAGATTAAAAATAAGTAAAATAATCGCATCATATCTCTGTATATTAACCTATTAACTCGGTCCGACCCCGATATGATTTACAATTTAAGCACTTTTCGGACCTGTATGGCGTAATCTTCGTCAAACCGTATGATGAGAATATAACATCCGGGCTTATAGCCGGACATATCCATGCTAAAATTTTTATTACTGATATCTGTTCTTTCGTAGATAACGCTGCCTTCCATACCTGTTAATGTGGCTGATCTGATCATGCCAGAGCTTTCGAGGAATAGCGTGTTCGAAACAGGATTGGGATATACCCTGATTTTTGCATCAGGATCATATGCCGGGAGACCGGACACAGTGCTTTTCACCACCAGGCTCCTGCTCACAGGATCCGCTGAATAGAAGCTGCCGTCGCCGCCCTGCCTGGCAGTAATTGTAACGGTACCCGGTCCGGCCATGAGGAGTGTATCATGAGAGATAAAGGCAATGGCCGGATTGCTACTTGTGTAAGTCACAGGCAGGCCAGAACTGGCAACGCCGTTCAGAATTACCGCGGCATCACCATATTGGACCGTATCCGGCAGGCTAAAAACAATGTGCTGGTTATTGCGGGCGTAGAGTTTGATTATTTTGTAATCGCCTTCATCGCTGCCCGCCATCCAGATGTAATTGCTGTCGGCTTTCATGGTACGGAAGTAACCATCCGACACCTTCATTTTGCCCATCTGACCGAATGAAGTATCCGGCGACCCATCGGGATTCAGGCGTTCCATGTTAAATCCTGTTCCCAGACTGCTGGAATGTGAATAGGCTAAAAGTATCCTGTTTCCGGAAATAATTGAAACCACCGGCTGAGGATCTGAAAATCCTGGCTTTACGATATATCCTTCATTGCCAAATGTGCTATCACGGCTGCCATCCTGATTCAGGCGGATAATAATCAGGTTATGGATGTGATCAACAGATCCTGAGAACCCTGCGATAAGAATATTATTATTCCTATCCGTTTCTATTTGGCCAATATCATTTCGCTCAAAGTCATTGGTGATCATTTGTTTCCCACTGCCATTAAATGTACTGTCAATGCTACCATCAGGGTTAAAGCGAAATATTTCAAAAAAGGAATGACCATTTAACCATTTTGTATGAGATGCTACTATCCTATCATTATTATCAATTGCAGCCAATGAAAAATTAAAGGAATTATTCAAAATTAGAACCCCTTTATTAGCAAACGCACTATCAATACTTCCGTCATTATTCAAACGCTTAATTCCGTAATATACACTATCGTTCCAATACCGATAAACCAATAATATTTTATCGTTTAGATGGTTTGTTAGAATTTTTATAAAGGAATAATGTTGAAAATTGGATTCACTTGTTTTATAACTGCTATCAATACTTCCGTCATAATTTAGTCGTCTGATATATCCATATTGAAATCCGCTTGCATTATTATAAACATTACTTGCAGTGATTATCCTGTTCAGGGAATCTATTTTCACATCAACGATATAATCATCAAAGTCACTCCCCTTGAGAATTTCTTTTCCGTAACCGAAAAAGCTGTTATCAGTGCTTCCATCAGGGTTCAACCGGGCAATACTGCTCTCAGCATTGTAACCTTCAATAATAGAATAACCTGCCAATACTATTTTGCCATTATTATCAAATGCCATATTTCGGGCCTCGTCGCCACCATTTCCGATAGGTATTAAAATTTCTCCGGAACTGCCGAAAGTTTGATCTGACGCTCCGTTAGTATCAAGCCTGATTATTTTAAAATCCCTTTCGTGCTTTAAAAGCGAATCTTCAGGATTAATAAAAATATCTGTACTTCCTGCCAGTAAAATTTTATTATCTGAATCCAATTTGTAATCATACATACGGAATATTGAGATTTTCCCATTTGTGCCAAAAGTGGTATCTAAGTTTCCATAATCATTAATTTTGACCATATTCACAGGAGAATCGTAATAGAAACTTTCCCTGCCTCCAAACAAAATATTTCCATTGTTGTCAAACAGAATTGAACGAACAGATCCAGTTATCCCGGGTATATCCAGCTTACCAGAACCATTAAAAGTACTGTCAATACTACCGGCATAATTTAATCGGACAATGCTAAAAAATTTCCTTTCATAACTAATTTCTGATGAACCGCCTCCAATTAAAATCCTTCCAATATCATCGACTGCTGCTATTGATGGCTCATCATCATATTTACTATCCCGAAAAATAAATGTACCACTATTATTGAATGTGCTATCAGCACTTCCATCCATGTTCAATCGCACAATATAAAAATCATCCATTGTATAATCAGTCTCTATTTTTCCCACAAGTAGTATCTTATCATTTGCATTCATAAGCCTGAAATTAAATGACTGACCATTCAGGGATGGAATTAATATTTTTCCATCAACACCGAAAGTATAGTCATAGCTTCCATCGGTATTAAATCGAACTATATTATAATAATTTGTATCATCAATCCAGTTGGTTCCTGCCACCAATAACTTCCCGTTATTATCCAGAATAGATGCACTATATGAAAGGTCCGGAATTAATATTTCGCTTTTATTACCAAATGTACTGTCAGGACTGCCATCCGTATTAATTTGTTTGATAATCAACCCCTCATTTCCCCCGGGATTGTCAACCAATATTATTTTATCATCAGGATTAATGAAAAAATCCCGAAAACCGAATTTTGAAAGGATTAGTATCCCATCTCCATCAAATGTACTGTCCGGCGAGTGGTTAGTGGTTAGCCGGACAATAACTGAAGCCCAAAAAGATCCGCTGAAGGAACTTCCTACATAAGATCCGTTGCCTGACGTACCGCATATAACTGTCCTTCCTTTAGAATCAAATCTTAATATTGATGCCACATCATCAGCTGTGCCTGTCTGGTCGAAATCAATCTGTGTTATACCAAGGTCGCCAAATGACGGATCCAGTGTCCCCGATTGGGTAAAAGCGACAGGTATGGCTGCCAGCATAAGCCAGAGCCACAAAAGGATTTTATTATACATGGGGTTGGTTTTATATAAATGTAAAGGGATAAGAATTGACGGTCAATTATTTTTGACTAATCCGCCAAAATGGTTGTCGGGGCAATAAATTATGAGGATAAAGGCGGAATTATTATTTCAGTCCGATCATTCTTTTGATCTCATTCAGCTTGTTCAGGGCATCCAGCGGGGTAAGGTTGTTGATATCCGCCTGTGCAATCTCATCGCGGATCTGCTTCAGTACCGGGTCGTCGAGCTGAAAAAAGCTGAGCTGCAGGCCTTCACGTTTATCTGCCAGTCCCGATACAGGCCTTGACAGTCCATGCTCGCTATGCGATCCTTCAAGCTCTCCCAGCACCTCTCCGGCACGGGTCACCAGGCTTTTCGGCATGCCGGCCATGCGGGCCACATGAATTCCGAAACTGTGCTCACTTCCCCCCTTTACGAGCTTTCTCAGGAAGATCACGCGGTCTTCCAGTTCTTTCACGGAAATATTATAATTTTTCACCCGTTCAAAGGAACCTTCCATGGCATTCAGCTCATGATAATGTGTTGCAAACATCGTTTTGGCCCTGAACCGGGGGTGTTCATGAAGGTATTCCACCATAGCCCAGGCAATGGATATTCCATCATAGGTGCTGGTACCCCTGCCGATCTCATCCAGGAGGATCAGGCTGCGTTCCGACAGGTTGTTCAGAATGCTGGCTGTTTCCGTCATTTCTACCATGAAGGTGGATTCACCCATTGAAATATTGTCGGATGCACCCACGCGGGTGAAGATCTTGTCCACATAACCGATATCGGCACCTGCGGCCGGAACAAAACTACCCATCTGCGCCATCAGTACGATCAATGCGGTTTGCCTGAGCAGGGCTGATTTTCCGGACATATTCGGCCCGGTCAGAATAATGATTTGCTGACCTGTGTTATCCAGGTGCACATCATTGGCAATATAAGATTCCGCCGGGGGAAGCTGTTTTTCAATTACCGGGTGGCGGCCATTCCTGATGTCGATGATCCCGGAGTCATTTATTTCCGGCCTTGAGTACTTGTTTTCAATGGCGCACCGGGCGAACGATAAGAGGCAATCGAGCCTTGCCACCAGTGACGCGTTCAGCTGCACCGGCCCGGTATATTCCGATACCGCAAGAACCAGCTCATTAAACAGCCGGGATTCAAGTTCCAGAATTTTCTCCTCGGCACCCAGGATCTTCGATTCATATTCCTTCAATTCCTCTGTAATATATCTTTCTGCGTTCACCAGCGTTTGTTTTCTGATCCAGTCAGCAGGCACTTTGTCCTTGTGGGTATTTCTGACTTCAATATAATACCCGAAGACAGAATTAAAGGATACTTTAAGGGATATTATGCCGGTTCGTTCAATTTCACGCTGCTGCATTTGCAGAAGATAGTCCTTTCCCGTCCTGAGCAGATTTCTGAGTTCATCCAGCTCAGCTGAAACGCCATGTGAAATAATATTTCCGCGAATCATCTGAACCGGGGCATCGGGCTGGAGTTCCCTTGTAATGCGGGAACAAATCAGATTACAGGGATTCAGCTGTTCACCAGTCCGTTTGAGGTATGGTTCCTCTGAACCGTTGCACAATTGCCTGACAGGCGTTATGGCTCCCAGCGCATCCTTAAGCTGGATTACCTCCCTGGGTGTTATGCGTCCCACAGATGCCCTTGATATAAGCCTTTCCAGGTCACCGATCAGTGAAATCTGCTCTTCAAATTCGGTCCTCATCCCTGCATTGCGAATCAGTGATTCCGTGGCATCAAGCCTCTCCCTGACAGAAACAATATCTTTCAGGGGCATAGCTATCCAACGTTTCATCAGTCGTGCACCCATAGGCGAGATGGTCCGGTCCATAATATCAATAAATGCCTTTCCTCCTTCCTGAAGGGGATGAAAAAGTTCCAGGTTACGAATGGTAAACTTATCAAGCCAAACGAAATGCTCCTCCTGGATTCGCGCCAGGGAAGATATATGCTTTACCTGCCTGTGCTCGGTGAGGTCGAGGTACTGCAGCACAGCTCCTGCAGCGATGATTCCCAGCTTCAGGTTGTCTACGCCAAATCCCTTCAGGGAGGCCGTATTGAAATGTTTCAGCAGTTTTTCGCGGGCGTTTTCTTCCGTGAAGATCCAGTCGTCAAGCTTGTAAGTGCAGAATTTGCTTTCAAACAATTCCAGGAATTGCTTTTGCTTTCCCCTTTCGAACAACACCTCTTTCGGTGAGAAATTATGCAGCAATTTGTCGGCATACTCAAAGCTGCCCTCTGCAGTGAGAAATTCCCCTGTGGATATATCCAGGAATGCTATGCCGGCTGAGGACCTATCGAGGTGTATGCAAGCCAGGAAGTTATTTTCCCTGTGCTCAAGCACGTTGTCATTCATTGCAATACCGGGCGTCACCAGCTCGGTGATACCCCGTTTTACAATTGTTTTGGCGAGTTTCGGATCCTCCAGCTGTTCGCAGATGGCAACCCGCTGCCCGGCCCTGACCAGCTTCGGCAGATAGGTATCAAGTGCATGATAGGGGAATCCGGCCAGTTCAACGAATGATGCGGCGCCATTGGCACGTCGCGTTAAGGTGATCCCCAGGATCTCCGCAGACTTAATCGCATCCTCCCCGAAAGTTTCATAAAAATCTCCGACCCTGAATAATAAGATGGCATCCGGATGCCGGGACTTTATGCCGGCATATTGCTTCATCAGGGGTGTATCGATCAGATTCTCTTCCTTCAAGACAATTGCTTTAATAAAATCTAAAATTAAGCCAAGTTGACGGAAGCGCAATCACCCGAATGATTATTTTTACCTTTTGCAAATGCATTATGAACGTACCGGAATTCTTTGAAATTTTCATTAAAGAACTTGAGATCAATGCGGATCTCAGGGGATATTACCGATTGCTTGATAAACCCGGCCGTTATTTATGGCGCAAGGCATACCTTGAGCAAAGACTCACGTATGTGCATCACCAGCTGGGCGATGTTGAAAAGAATATCTGGGATGCGGGATGCGGTTATGGCACCACGGCCATTTTTGCCGCACTGAATGGCCACCGGGTTGAGGGCAGCACGCTTGAGTTTTATTTTGATCAGATCCGCCGAAGGCTTGATTTCTGGAGCCGCTACGGGGATTTGTCACACCTTCGAATTGTATATGAAAACCTGTTCGACAGGCCAATTGAGGAAAATTTCTATGATGCCGTCATCGTTCAGGATACCCTGCATCATCTTGAGCCCATTGACAAGGCATGCGCTATCTTTATGAAATCCCTGAAAGCCGGAGGAAAACTCATAGTTTCGGAGGAAAATGGCAATAACCCGTTCATTATCGGTAAAAATCTTCTCAAACGCGGATTTAACCGGGTGGGGGAGATGTATGATGAACGATTGGGTAAGGCAATATCGTTCGGAAATGAAAATGCCCGAGGACTGATAGCATGGAAAAAAATACTGGAAAGGAGTGGATTTACGGTTCCGGATTCGGAAACCCGGTTTGTAAGGCTTTTTCCTCCCTTTTACTTTAATGATCACAATTACAGTATCCTTCTGGACAGGGAGAAGGCTACAGGATTAAAAAGCAGATTTCTAAGCCGGTTTTTCTATTTCGGCATTAATTTCGCAGCCCTGAAAAATCATAATGTATCACGCGGAAAACTCAGATGATATGGACAAATTTGATGAACCTCTCGAAGTTTTTGCGGGTACAGCCTGGGAAGCTGCCCTGGTTAAAACCCTGCTCGAAAACGCGGAGATCGAAGCTTTTCTTAAAGATGAGATCCGCGGCACCATGATACCCTGGCATATATCAGATAGGGTTGACACGGTTAAGGTGGTCATATCAGAAAGTGATTATGAGAAAGCCAGGATGGTTGTACGGGATTTTGAATTCAACCGGAAATCCGGAAATAGTTATAAAAATAATTAGATTTGAGCCGTAAAAAGGTTCAAAAACTATGATTCACTTTTTATGGCATTAAATTACGGTTCAGATAAAAAACGTGCTGTTCAGGCGAAATTCGACGCCCAGAAACTTGCTTTCGCACCCATCATGTTCCAGGCAGCACGCTCGCTCAGGGAACTTGGGATTCTCAGTCTGCTTAAGAAATCAGAAACCGGGATGACCGTGCATGAAGTCGCGGCATCCCTTGAACTGCCCATGTATGGCGTGAAGGTATTGCTTGAAGCGGGTCTGAGTCTGGAGCTTGTATGGGTTGAGAACGATTTTTTCCATATTACAAAAACCGGATGGTTTATCGAATGCGATGAACTTACACAGGTAAATATGAATTTTACGCATGATGTAAATTACCTGGGGATGTTTTCGCTTATCGATTCCATTAAGACCGGACGGCCGACAGGATTAAAGGTTTTTGGCGACTGGCCGACGGTTTACGAAGGATTATCCAGTCTTCCGGAACAGGTACAGAAAAGCTGGTTTGGTTTTGACCATTTCTATTCCGATTATGCATTTCCCGAGCTGATGCCGGTGATTTTCCGGAATAAGCCCCGGAATATCCTTGACGTGGGAGGCAATACGGGAAAATTTGCCATAAAATGTGCCGCTTTTGATCCGGATGTGACAGTAACCATTCTGGATTTGCCGGGTCAGTTGGAAAAGGCCGCCAGGGAAATTGAAGCGGCCGGATGTCAGGATAGGGTGTTGCTTTCCCCGATAGATTTGCTGGACTATGAAAGGGCATTTCCAAAATCCGCCGATATCATATGGATGAGTCAGTTCCTCGATTGCTTCAGCCAGCAGGATATTCTCGGCCTGCTGAGGCGCTCCTCCGACGCCATGAGCGAGGGATCACGGCTTTTCATCCTGGAAACCTACTGGGATAAACAGCAATATGAAGCATCTACGTACAGCCTGCATGCCACCTCACTATACTTCACCAATATTGCAAACGGATGCAGCCAGATGTACCATTCAGACGACATGCGGAAACTGATCGATAATTCGGGATTGATCCTTTCGGAAGAGATTGAAAATGTGGGAGTGAGTCATACATTGTTTATCTGTAGGAGGAGAGAAGAGTAGGGAGCAGGGAGAGAAGAAAGAGAGGGAGATTTGAAGATTGGGAGAGGGGGGAATGTGAAAACAAGTAGAATGGGTGTACTGCCGTCTGCTTTAGCTGACGGATAAAAAATGAAACAAACTCTCCGGCTTTAGCCGCATTTTAAATTTTGATTATATTACAATCGTTTTAATCGGTTTAATATACAGGAGAAGACAAGCGAATATTAAAAAAAATACAGATGGAACATAATAGTAGAAGGAAGTTTTTGAGGAATGCAACAGGTTTGATCGCCTCAGGACTGGTCGCAAACACTGCAATGGGAAATGCAATTCCCGTAAAAAAAAGCATGGCCTTTTCCCGGGATAAAGAGCTGATCTGTCGAACGCTTGGACGCACCGGCATAAAAATCCCCATTGTTAGCATGGGGGTGATGAACAGCAGCAACCCAAACCTGCTGAAAGTGGCCTGGCAATCGGGAATGCGTCATTTTGACACCGCATGGTATTACCAGGGCGGGAACAATGAAAAGATGGTGGGAAAAGTAATCAGGGAACTTAATATTGACCGGAAAGATGTCGTAATCACAACCAAGATCGGGATTGACCGGAGCCTATACGGGCCTGATATGGGTGCGGAACGCAGGAAGCAGTTTCTTACGCGGTTTGCCCAGAGCCTGGAAAGATTGCAGATGGAATATGTGGATATCCTGATGCTGCATGATGTAAACTCGGTGGAAGAAGTTCTCGATCCGGTAATTATGGAAGCCATGCAGATGCTGAAGGATGAGGGCAAGGTCCGGTTTCCGGCTTTCTCCACCCATATTTACTGGCCTGACCTTCTGAATGCTGCTGCTGGCAAAGGTTTTTACGATGTGATCCTGATTTCCCTGAACTATTCCATGTCACACGATGAAAATTCCTATAAGGCAATGCAAAATGCCGTATCAAAGGGGATCGGACTGATCGCCATGAAAACACAGTGCCAGCAGGACTGGTATAAGGAGTGGCTTCCGGCGGATACCCAGAAATTCTATGAGGGATCGATCATGCATTCCGCCCTGCTGAAATGGGTGCTCCGGCATGATCTGATCACCACGGCAGTTCCCGGTTTTACAACTTTTGAGCAATTGCAGACCGATGTGGAGGCAGCAAAGGACCTTGAGTATTCAGAAAATGAAAGAAAATTCCTCAAAGATCACAATGTCAAACTGGCCATCCGGTCCGTCTGCCGCTTTTGCGGAGGCTGCAAGGATTCATGCCCCAATGGCGTTGATGTTCCTGCACTGATGAGGACGCATATGTATGCCACCTCATACGGAAATGTCCACATGACAAAAATGACGCATTCTGCTATACCTTCCGGTATGGGACTCGACAGTTGCGGGGACTGCGCGGAATGTGTGGCTCAATGCCGGAACAGCGTAAACATAGCAGGAAGGATCGGGGAACTGAAGGAGATTATGGCGTAGGAAGAGGTTGGAAGATGGAAGCTGGAAGCTGGAAGCACGAAGCTGGAAGCACGAAGCTGGATCCCCCTCTCACCCTCTCTCTTCTTCTCCCTCTCTCCTCTTCTCCCTCCCTCCTCTTCTCCCTCCCTCCCCCAAATATGGTACAATTATACCACAAACGCGGTATTTATCTTTTCGATTTTTCAGGCGAATTTTGTATAAGTATTTAAACTTAAATTCTATACAAAATGAAATTCAACAGTGTTCTGGATAATATCGGCAATACACCTCATCTGAGAATTAACCGGTTATTTCCGGCGGATTACGAAGTCTGGATAAAGCTTGAAAGGCAGAACCCGGGCGGCAGCATCAAGGACAGGATCGGATTGTCCATGATCGAGGATGCTGAAAAACGGGGAATCCTTAAAAAAGGCTCCGTGATCATCGAACCCACATCAGGCAATACCGGCATCGGATTGGCCCTTACCGCCGCGGTGAAAGGATACAGGCTCATACTCACAATGCCTGAATCGTTCAGCGTGGAAAGAAGGAAAATTCTGGCGGCCTTTGGAGCGGAACTTGAACTTACGCCCCGCGAAAAAGGCATGAACGGTTCAATAGCCAGGGCGCAGGAATTGGCAGATTCAATACCCAACTCCTGGATCCCTTCCCAGTTTGATAACCCGGCCAATATTGAAATACACAGGAAAGCTACCGCTGCCGAGATCCTCAGTGATTTTCCGAAAGGGTTCGATTACCTCATCACGGGGGTGGGTACGGGAGGTCATATTTCAGGCGTTGGCCAGGTGCTGAAAGCATCATTCCCCAAGCTGAAAGTATTTGCTGTTGAACCTGAGCAGGCTCCTTTTATAAGCAAGAGGCAATTCGGTCCCCATGCTATCCAGGGCATTGGCCCCAACTTTATACCCAAAAACCTCCTCGAAGAAGTGCTGGACGGAACCATAGCGGTTTCCAAGGAAAATGCATTTCTCTATGCCCAGCGATCAGCCAGGGAGGAAGGATTGTTTGTCGGCATATCCACCGGGGCCGCACTGGCAGCTGTGGCGCAAAAACTGCCGGAGATCCCTAAAAAATCCAGGATACTTACGTTCAATTATGATACCGGCGAAAGATATCTTTCAATCGAAGGATTGTTTTGATTAGGCCAGAAGCCAGAAGTCCGAAGACCGGAGACCGAATCTAAGACCGATTACCGATCACCGATTACCGGTCACCGGCCTGCCTGCCGGCAGGCCGGTTTCAACTGAAACTCCCAGAAAGATATTCCCTGGTCAGTTGTTTTTTGGGATTGTTGAAGAATTCGTCTGTGGGAGCGGCCTCAATCACTTTACCAAGATACATGAATACTATATAGTCGGCAATGCGCTTTGCCTGGCGGAGCGTATGCGTTACCAATATCAGGGTATATTTTTCCTTGAGCTTGATGAATAATTCTTCAATTTTCCGGGTGGAAATGGGATCAAGAGCCGACGTGGCCTCATCACCGAGTATGTATGCGGGTTCTATTGCCAGTCCCCTGGCCAGGCACAGCCGCTGCTGCTGGCCAATGGAGAGCCTTGTGGCCGGTGTCCTTACCCTTCCGCGCACTTCAGCCCATAGTCCTACATACTGCAAATATTGAATTACTGTCTGGTTCAGTGCTTTGCGCTTCTTAAGCCCATGTATCCTCGGTCCGTAAGCCACATTGTCAAAGATCGACATGGGCAGCGGGCACGGGCGCTGGGCCAGCAAGCCCATTTTCTTGCGGGTATCGATCACATTCACCCTGGGTCCGTAAATATCCCTGCCATCCACAAGTATGCTTCCATTTATTTTTACCTCCGGGGTTTCATCATGCATCCGGTTGATGGATTTCAGAAAGGTGGATTTACCGCAGCCGGAAGGCCCGATTATGCAGGTGATGCTTTTCTCCGGTATGTCAAGGTTGATATCTTTGAGAATATGGTTGTCGTTGATAAATACATTCAAATTCTCAACCCTCATCGAATGCCCGGATCCTGAAGGCTCAACAGGATTGTCCTGGATGTGTCCGGAAATTGATTTTTCCTGCATGGATTCTAAAAATATTTCTTTCATGATCAGATCTTATGTTTTGAGTATCTCGAACTGAAGTATCGGGCTGAAAAACTTAATATAAGAATAATGACAGTAAGGATTATGGCGGAGGCGTAAGCCCGGTTCTGCACTTCTTCAACGGGACTGCCCAATTGAAAAAAAATGGCAAGGGGAAGGGTGGCGACCGGCTGGTTCAGCGCATGGGGAATATTATCCGTATAGCCTGCCGTGAACAAAACGGTGGCTGCATCACCTATTCCCCGCCCGATGGCAAGCAGGACGGATGTAACGATCCCCGGCATCAGCTGCCGGATGATTACCCGGGTCATTTCATACCGTGTGGCACCCAGTGACAGCAATGCATCGGGCAAATCCCTTGACAAAAGCCTCGTTACTTCATCCAGCGATCGCATCATAATCGGCATGATCAGCATGGCAACCGTAATAATCCCGCCAAGCAGGGAAGCCCTGATACCCAGGTACACCATCAGTGCAAATCCGAATGCTCCGTAAACAATGGAGGGTACGCCGAACAAAATGTCGAAGGAAAACCTTGTTATGTTCGCAAAAAGTGAATTCTTCCGAAGGTAGAAATTGATATACATAACAACGGGCAGGCTCAGCAAAATACTGATTAAAAGAGATCCGGCCACGATGTAAAGGGACCCGACGATGGCATTCGCCACACCCCCCTCTTTTCCCAGGTAAAAGCCTCCGCCGGGAAGCTTTGAAAGCATATCCCAGTTCAGTGAAGGAAGTCCCTTGTAAATTATGGTGCCGACAATATAGATCAATACACCCATAATGATAAGGGCTGACACCACCATCAGGATCTTAAATAAGCCTTCTTCTAATTTCTTCAGGGTCATATTCCGGTCCATTTTGCTTGCCTTATAAATGATATCTTTTCTCAATCTGTACCAGAGTCAATCGTGATATTGCATTGAACAGCACGACTATAATGAACAGCAGAAAGGCTGCCAGCATCAATGCAGATTCATAACTGGGCATCGACAGCATTTCCCCGTAATTGTTGGCGATCAGGGCAGGGAGGGGATAGCAGGCATCGAACAAACTATGGGGGATCAAAGGAATATTCCCGCATACCATCAGCACGGCTATTGTCTCGCCAAACGCACGGGAAACTGAAAGTACCACAGCGGCAATGATACCCGGAAAAGATTTACGGAGAACAACTTTCTTTACCGTCTGCCATTTGGTTGCACCCAGCTGAAGGGATGCGTCAACCATTTCCTTCGGGATCGAATTGAACACTTCCACCAATATGCTGATGAGCAAAGGAAGGATCATCACCGCAAGCACTATACCGCCTGCCAGAACGCTGTATCCCGATGAGAATTCGACGAAATGAGGCGCAATTGTGCCAGCAATGAGCGGAACTATGGTCAGGGTACCCCACACGCCATAAATAACGGAGGGTATGCCGGACAGTACATCCACAAAGGGCTGGAATATCCGGCGAAGGTGGCGGGATGCATAGGTATTCAGGTAAATGCTTGTGAGCAAGGAAAGGGGCAGGGCAATCACGATCGCAAGCAGAGAAACATAAATGGTACTCAGAATGTACGGAAGAAAACCGAATTCACCCTTGAAGGGTTTCCACTCCCCCGATGAAAGCAATGTCCAGAGGTTTTTATCCTGCATGATCGGAAGAGCCTTAAAAAACAGGCTTATGCCTATGACCACCAGAAACAGCATGGCAAAAACAGCTATGCCCAGCATGATATGCCGGGCAGTTTTATCTTTTATCGCTCTGATTCGTCGCATGGGCAACTATTGTATTTTCTTCTGTTCCATTGTCAGTTTCTCCGCGGGTAAAGCGATATACCCGGCCTCATGCACAAACTTCTGGCCATCGGTCAGTACCCATCTGATAAAGGCGGTAAGCACCCTGTTGTTTTTCGGATTGCCCCGGGTGACAAAATAAAGCTCTCTGGCTGGAGGAGACGGGTATTTCCCCGAAGCAATAGCGGTAATAATATCATTCATCGAATCGTAAAAATTTTCATCCGGGTCTGTTTTGCCATTGCTGTTCAGATCGATCGGGATCACCCGGAGTCCCTTCACCGGTTTTTTGGTTGAGGCATCGTAAGCGTATCCGATGTTGTTGAAGCCGATGCCAAGGGGGTCTTTTTTCACCGCCTGTGCCAATCCGGGGTCTCCGAAAACGCCGACACCCAGAAGGTCTTCCTGTTTCCGTCCAAAGAACCTAGCCCACATCTCCGCTGCTCCGCAGGCATCCGAACGGGTATACACATGGACCGGCAGCGTCGATTTGATTCCGAAAGCCTGCGACCACGATTTGGCCTTTCCTGTGATCCAAATATTGTTGCCTGATTCCTTTTTCAGGCCTTTGGCCAGGATATCCTTCAGGAGAGGATTCTGATCACTGATCACGGCCACAACGGCATCTTTGGTAACGGCAATGGGATAAGCCCCTTTTTTCATTTCTTCCGGACTTATTTCCCTGGATACCATACCAATTTCCACCATATTATTCAGGGCGTCTGCAATTCCTTTGCCCGCACCTCCGGCGGAAATATCTATACGAACCCCGGGATTGATTTTCCTGAATTCCCCGGCCCATTTTATGGCCATCGGATAAAGGGCAAAGGCGCCTGAAAGACTGATCTGGCCGGAAAGCTTTTCCTGCGCTGTTGCGGGGGTAACGAGAACAAAACAAAGGGCAAATGCAACTGCCGGAATCAGGATGAATGGCTTTTTCATTTTATTCTTTTATGGTTAGAAACCAATCTGGTATTGTAAGGAAAAATAATTGTTGCTGACAGGAGTTCCTTCCTCTTCACGGAAGGTATAGAATGCCTGCAAACGCGACCAGGAATTGAAATTGTAGTTAGCTCCGGTCACATAATTCACTGAAATATTATTATCTTTTGATGTATTTGGATCATAAGTATCGTATTTTGCCAATACCTGTAATTTCTGCGGAATTATAAAATACCCGGCCTGCGCATACCATCCGGCACGATCAGTATTACCATCCTTACCATGAATATATTCCCCTCTGACAGACAGTCTGGTTGCCGTATAACTGATATCGACTCCAAACCGGTTACGGGTCTGGCTTCGGCCTATGAACTCAGCAACCGGATTAATGGCTTTACCCCAGCCATTGTAATATGCAATTCCGAATGAAAGTTCCTTCACCGGGTTGATAATCAGTCTTCCGGATACATCCTTAGCCTCATTGGCAGTGTCAGCAACGTTGGTTCCCGATCCGTTGAAAACACCGAAACGGTATTCAACCAGGGCTGATCCGTTATTTTTAAGTAACGTGCCACCGAGCTGGATGCCAATATCACGGCCATTATGGTTACCGATCACATCCCTGCCCCGGGCTACCAAAGCTTCAACTGCCTGTGAACGGTCAATGAGTTCCAGCTTGTTGGAAGAAGTGAGGTTCTCAAGCGAAAACGGTACTTTAAACTGACCCACCATAATATTGAAAAAATCTGTAAGCTTAATTTCAGCATAGGCATCAATAATTTTGGGGCCACCGGCAAAATCGGTCTGAAGCCTGTAAGCAAGAAAGGGACTGACATTTCCTCTTACATCGAGCCGGGCCCGGCGGATGTCAAAACCATCTTTCTTTCCTGCTTCATCCAGGATCTGGTATCGAATTTGGGAATAACCGGTGATCTGGATTTGTCTGGCTGCTGAAACCAGGAAAGATTTCTTGCTTGCATCGGCATCCTGTTGCTTTATGGCGGCCTCAGCCCGGAGTGAATCGGCCTGTTGTTGTGTCAGTGTTTTGTTTTCGATCAGCAGATTGAGGATATCATTGGTAGTCTGTGACCTGGAATGGCAGCCTATAAGCAAAAAAAGTAACGTGAAGAATTGCTTCATCGGATCAGATGTTGAATTCTATATTCATAATGTCGACCGGGTTAGTGTACAAAAGTAAGAGGTCGCCGGGAAACGGCAATTGGTAATTAAACCAAAAATGGATAGGCATAAATACTTATATTTGCCGGAAATAAGTTCAGGATGTGATACTATCTAAGAAAACCAGATATGCCATGGTCGCGCTCACCCGGCTGGCGCGTGAATACGGAAAGGGACCCATTCAGATCCGTGATATTGCACAGGGGGAGAAAATTCCGCAAAGGTTCCTTGAAAATATCCTGCTTGAACTGAGGAAACTGGGCATATTGGGAAGTAAGCTTGGAAAGGAGGGCGGCTATTACCTGTTAAAAAAACCCGATGATGTGAGCCTGGCCGAAATTGTCAGACACTTTGAAGGCACCATTGCCCTGATGTTCTGTGTTTCTGAAAAATCATATCAACCCTGTGAATTCTGTAAGGATGAAGCAACGTGCCAGATAAGGAGGGTTTTCAAAGAAGTGCGGGATACGACCTACGATATTCTTAACAGAACTTCGTTATCAGCCCTTATACAAGATGAAAAAATAAATGGGTTGACCGACTGATTACTTTAACGGTCAACCCATGAGCAGCAGAAATTGCAACAACTAACATCTAACAATGAACATTTAAAAGAACAAGTTTTCGGATAAACATCTAACCTAACTTTCCAATATCAACCTGCGGTGAAGCGGGGTAATAACTACTATCAACAATTACTAATTGTGCAGTTCTACTACTGCGTATTTTGAAATCCTCCAAAAATTTGCAGGGTCCTTGATTTCGATATAGGCAATCCTTTCGGATTCATCCTTTACCAGCTCGTATGAACTTGCCGGATGTTCTGTGACAAGCTTGGCTGTTTTTGAATTCACGGGGATGGTCTTTGTTTTGGTTATATCAACCTTTGTGAACAGATCTTCATTGGTAAAATTTTCCTGCAGGGATTCCCTTTTACCCAGGCCCAGTACTCCGCCTTCCTTAACAAGGAGTCCTTTTTCTTTCAGGTCCTTATAGGTACCCGAAACCACATAGGCTTTGTTCATTTCTTCGGTTTGACGGTTGATCTTGGATACGCTGTCGGCCATTGCTGTTTCCATGGTTCCCACTTTGGTGTTTAATTCCCCGATTGCAACATCGCGTTCCCCAAGTTGAGCCCTCAGGTCTGTCATGTTCTTATCACTTTCTGCGATATATGAATTCAGCGTATCGATCTTCGACTGAAGGGCAGTGATCTGAATACCGGAATTCTGCAGTTTTTTGGTTATTGAGGCAATTTTCTTTTTATTCAGCTCGATCATTTCCCGGATGTGCTGAATTTCCTTAACGATCTCCTCTTTCTTGTTCTGTGAGATCTCAGGATTCATGGACTGCATGTTGAGCACACTTTCTCTTGCAGTGATTTTCTTGATGTTGCTTTCAATTTCGTTAAATGCAACCACCCATTCATTGATTATGGAATCACGCTGGTTAAGCTGCGTTGCCATTTCTATTTTCTGGTTCTTCAGTACATCGGCATCCAGAACCCGTTGCCTGTGATTTTTGGAGATCAGGATGGCTCCAACAATTAAAACGGCCACCAGAGCAATGATCAGTCCTCCTATAAGTACTTTGCTTCCTTCATTAGGCGGTTCTGACTTGATCCTGTGAACATTCGTTTCTTCATTTTTCATTTTTTTTCCTCCTTAAGGTGTTCTTTTTCAATTTAATAATTCCGCAACTGGTCTTGCAAGTATCATTCCATACCGTGCCATTCTGCTTAATGAACAGATATTCAATTACATATTAAAAACAGACTACAGGGATATTCTCATTTTGAGAATGAGAATTTCAATATGAGAATGCAGGAATCTTAGCTTTTTATTTCCTTTAACAGCCTGTAAATGGTTGAAACACCGATATCCAGCTTGGCGGCTACCTTTTTGATGTCATTATTATATCTTGTAAGGTAGGATTTGATAATTTTCAATTCATAATCATGAAGGGTAAGCTCCTTTTCCGCAAAATCAATCTGGCCCTTCTCGGTGTCGAATATCAGGTCTGAAGCCTGGATCTCATCCTGTGCCGAAAGGGTGAGGGCAAGTTCAATGACGGATTTCAGCTCCCGGATATTCCCGGGGTATGAATGGTTGAGCAGTTTATGGTGGGCCTGCTCCGACAGTCTTTTTGCCGGCAGGTTGTTTTCCTTGCGGAACAGTTCAATAAAGTACTTTGCCAGGATCAGGACATCATTTTCACGTCTTCGCAGCGGGGGCAATTCAATTGAAAGCCCGAGAAGCCTGTAATAAAGATCCTCCCTGAAATTTCCCTTTTTCACCTCTTCCTTCAGGTTTTTATTGGTCGCCACGATGATCCTGCAATCTGTTTTCACGGTCTGGTTGCTCCCCACCCGTACAATTTCCTTCTCCTGCAGGGCACGCAGCAGTTTTACCTGGAATGCCGCGTCCATTTCGGCGATTTCATCCAGGAACAGCGTACCGCCGTGGGCTTCTTCGAATTTGCCGATCCGCCTGTAGGATGCACCTGTAAAGGCGCCCCGCTCATGTCCGAATAATTCGCTCTCAACCAGTTCAGAGGGCATGGCTGCCACATTGAAAGCCACAAAGGCTTTGTCCCGTCTTTTTGAATTATAGTGAATGGCTTTGGCAACCAGTTCTTTCCCGGTACCTGTTTCGCCGGAAATGGATACGGTTATATTGGTCTGCCTTGCTTTTTCAATCAGCTCATAAACAGGCTGCATTACCTGGCTTTCGCCCAGGATTCTGCTCTTGAAATTATATTTCTTCTGCACTTCACGGCGAAGCTTGCTGATTTCGCTGATGAGTCCCATTTCTTTCCGGATGTTCTGAACCGTGTTTAGCAGCCGGTCCCTGATGTCCTTCGATTTGATGATATAATCCCTTGCCCCGAGTTTCAAAAGCTCAACCACCGTGTTGATATCCTCCTGTTCGGAAATCAGGATAACCTCAATACCGGGATGCTCCAATTTCAACTGTTTCAGAAGATCGGCCCCGTTCGCATCCGGTAAACGGTAATCCAGTGTCACAATATCGGGAGGATCAGACAGGTTATCCAGAAATTCCTTTCCATTTACAAAACCTTTTACCTCATAATCGGGATTTAATGATAAGGTATGTACCAATAATCTGTTATACCATTCATTGTCTTCAACCACATATATTTTAACCGGATTTCCAGTCATGGTTCATTTATTTTCATTATGTGTTCGGTCAGGATCTTTTTGATTTCCAGGAATTCCGTCTGGGAAGCGCCGGATAGTGTCGTAAGGGTCTTCGCGTTTTTTTGACCCTGCGCCTCCTTTTCAATAGCTTTCAGGTTTGAATATAACACATCAGCCCCGATATGCTTGCAGGGGGCGGCAATTTTATGGGCTGTCTCCATGGCATTCTCCGTCCGGCCCTCCTCCAGTGCCCTGCTTATTTCCTGCAGTCCCTGTTCAGTTCCTTCAATGAACCGTGTCAGCATTTGCTTTACAAAAGGAATATCATGATCAGCCAGATGGTACAGGTGATCCAGGTCCACCCTGGGTTTCACATCGGTTTCGCGGTCCTTTTTTTCTGTTTCAGGCGGCATGCCTGCCGTTTCGGAGGATGCCGTCAGGGATACGATAACATCCAGCAGCATCTTTTCGGTAAATGGCTTTGGCAGGAAGGTATTGATACCCGATTGCTGGTATTTTGCTATATCCTCATCCGTATGTGTTGCTGATATTCCGATCACAGGCAACTGCCCGGGATCAATTTTAAGCTCATTTCTTATGAATACCGAGGATTCAAGCCCGTCCAGGCCCGGCATTCTGATATCCATGAATACCAGGTCATACCGGTTTGCTTTAATCAATTCAATCGCCTTTAGTCCGTCCTCAGCTTCATCATAGCGGATTTTCCACCGGCCGAATATGGTCCTGAAAAGCAGACGGTTGTATTCCTCGTCATCAACAACCAGGATTTTCAGGCCTTTTATTTTGCCGGGGATTTCCAATGCTTTGGAACGGGCCGGTGCCGCCTTTTCGCCGGCCGGGTAACAGGGGAGAATACAGGTGATCCGTGTTCCTGATCCTTTCTGGCTGTTGAGAAGAATACTCCCGTGATGAAGTTCCACCAACTTTTTTACGATGGGCAATCCCAGACCTGTCCCCCCGTATTTGCGGCTCGTATCAGGTTCAGCCTGGGTGAAATCTTCGAACACCCTTTCCTGCATTCCCTCACTGATCCCGATACCGGTATCATGAACTTTCAGGATGAGGTCAAGCCCTCCGTCCGGCCTTGGTTTACAACCGGCAAAAAAATGGATCTCTCCCCTGTCCGTGAATTTCACTGAATTTCCCACCAGGTTGATGAGGATTTGTTTCAGGCGGTAGGAATCGCCGATCAGGGGAGGCACTGAGAAATCGACAGTATGGTAGAGCCGTACCCCCTTTTCGGTAGCCTTGTTTTCAAACAGAAGCTGTATTTCTTCAAAAACCTGGCCGACCAGGTAACGTGACTTTTCAAGCTCGATCCTGGCGTTCTGCAGCTTTGTGATATCCAGGATATCTCCCACTATTTTTGCCAGGTGATCGGCGGATGATTTTATGATATCCAGTATCTTCCGGCTCTTTGCATCGAATGTTTCATAGCCGAGCTGCTCAGTAAATCCGTATATTGCATTTACAGGTGTCCGGATCTCATGGGTCATATTGGCCATAAACAATTCCCGGGTGCGGGCCAGCATTTCCGTTTCTTCTTTTGACCGGATCAGGGCCCTCTCGTAATCCTTCGTTTTGCGCACAAACCGGATGACGATCATCATCACGAGAATGACAAGAAGTGTTCCCAGCACGGCAAACATGGCCAGCCAGCGATACGTCTTTAATGCCAGCCTGTCCGCCGCCATGACATTTTTCCTGATTGAAGTATCCACCTCATTCTCCATTCTTGAGATCAGAACATAAAACCGCTCCCGGATTTCCCTGCCGGTCATCGCAAGCTGTGATTCGGCGGCCCTCAGCCGGGTGTTCTGCAGGCTGTTTTGCTTTTCGATCTCATGAAGATCATGAATGATTTCCTCCTGCACTTTATTCTTTTCGGTCCTTTTGCCGAAAACCCTCCTTAATATGCTTTCCCTGTTGTTGTTGCTGAGTGTGCTTACAGCCACCTTGGCGGTAAGTTTCCGAATATAGTATTCAATGGTGTCACTGTGGTAAAGGTCCAGCATTTGATTCCATATCACGATCTCATCCTCAATGAGCCTGCTGATTGTATCGATCTGGTTGAGCAGGAGGGTATCTTTCAGACTGGCGGTCCTGAGTCTTTCAATTTTATCATCGACGTTTTCAATTATGTTGTAATAAGGCTCAATATCCGCTTTTTTACGCGTATAAGTAAACATCCTGACACTGTTCTCCGCCTTTTCAAGATCGCCGGAAATTTCCCTGATTGACAGAAGCCGCACATCGGGTTTGGATTTAACCCTGATGGATGAAACAATGGCCGAAAGACTTCGGAAGGATAGGTACCCGGTGGCTGAGATCAAAACGATGGCCAGCGCCATCAATGCACCAATTTTTACCTGTAAGGATAACTTCTGCATGGGTCAAACCGGCAAATATTTGTCAAAGCTATATTATTTATGTTTTAATTACAGGTTTATTTCGGGCATCATAACAATGTGTATATTTACTGCTTGATTTAATACCTGATTACAGCTTTTCAATAAGTTATGAGTATAATTCAAAGTATTATCATTGCCATCGTTGAAGGAATAACCGAGTTTCTGCCCATTTCCAGCACAGGTCACATGATTATAACCCAGAAATTGCTGGGTGTTGAAAGCACGGATTTTGTCAGACTCTTTACAGTCAATATCCAGTTCGGGGCCATCCTGTCGGTTGTGGTTTTATACCTTAAGAGATTCGCCGAACCCATCAACAGACAAAATTCCGAAGGCTTGGCATGGAAAAGGTTCAGCACCAAATTTGATTTCTACCTCAAGCTCCTGGTGGCTTTTCTGCCGGCGGTCTTTTTCGGCCTGCTGCTCGGTGATTACATCAATTCCCTGCTGCAGGATGTACTGGTAGTCGCAATATCCCTGCTCGCGGGTGGCATCGTGCTGCTGTTCGTGGACAATTGGTTTAAGAAGGCTGATCCGGATCAGACGATCACCTATCCCAAAGCCCTGAAAATCGGTATCTTTCAGGTGATTTCCATGATACCCGGCGTATCCCGCGCGGCAGCCACCATTATCGGGGGACTTTCGCAGCGGCTGACTCGGCGGAATGCCGCCGAGTTTTCTTTCTTTCTGGCGGTACCGACCATGCTGGCAGCATCGGCCCTTGAACTTTACAAAACATACCGGGTGATTGACGGATATAATTTAAAATTGCTCCTGTTGGGGAACGTGATTGCATTTATCGTTGCCATGCTGGCCATAAAGGGTTTCATATCCTATTTAAGCCGGCACGGGTTTCGTGTGTTCGGTTATTACAGGATCGTTGTCGGACTTACGATCCTCATCCTGATGTACCTCGGCGTCGATCTGAATATGGTGGATTAGAGCACGAAAACAGGTAATCGGTGATTGGTGATCGGTAACCTGCCTGCCGGCAGGCAGGTTTCAGTGTTTTGTGTGTACTTATTAAAAATAACAAATTACAATATGGGAACCATCGGAAACCTGATCTGGCTTCTTTTTGGCGGAATTTTTATCGCCATTGAATATTTTGCATCCAGCCTGGTGCTGATGATTACCATTATCGGCATCCCTTTTGGCCTGCAGACCCTGAAACTCGGACTTCTTGCACTCTGGCCGTTCGGCAGTACCACCCGCCAGGTGGGAACAGGTTCAGGCTGCCTCACGGTCCTGATGAATGTCCTGTGGCTGCTTACCGGCGGCATATGGATATGCGTGACCCACGTTGTGTTGGGCATCCTTCTGACAATTACGCTCGTTGGTATCCCCTTTGCCCGTCAGCATTTTAAGCTGGTGGCGCTGGCGCTAAGCCCGTTTGGGAGGGAGATAGTCAGTAATCGGTGACTGGTAATCAGTAATCGGTATTCGGTAAATCGGTGCACGAACTGACTGCCGAACACCGACCAGCCTGCCTGCCTGCCTGACTGCCTGCATGTCACTGAATACTACCGAATACTGATTACTGAATACTGAATACTGACTACTCTATACAATCCCCTCCCTCATCTTCGGCTTGATGATCAGCCGCAGGCTCTGGTCATAGGTGAAATAATAATACGCCCAGTTGATAAAGATCAGCAGCCGGTTCTTCACCCCAACAATTGCCATCAGGTGAATGAACATCCAGAAGAACCATGCCACCAGTCCCTGGAATCTCACCAGGCCAAGGTCTACAACAGCCCGGTTGCGGCCAACAGTGGCCAGGGTTCCCAGGTCACGGTAATGAAACTCCCGGAGATCCCTGTTCTTAATCATGTTTCTGAGATTCTGCGATAGTGTTCTGGCCTGCTGAATCGCTACCTGTGCAACCTGGGGATGGCCCTTTGGGTACTTTTTTTCGGTCATCAAAGCCACATCACCGATCGCAAAGATATTGTCGTAACCCTCGATGCGGCAATAGCGGTCCACCCTGATCCTGTTTCCCTGCCCCAGCGAACCGGCGTCAATCCCTTCAACCGTATTAGCCCTGATACCCGCCGCCCAGATGAGAGTATGTGTAATGAGCCGGCGGTCGTGGTCGAGGTAAACAGTTTCATTGTCGAAATCGGTCACCAGGCTGTTAAGCATAACTGTCACACCAAGCTTTTCAAGGTATTTTTTAGCCATCCGGGATGATATTTCCGACATACTGCCCAGCAAGCGGTTCCCGTTTTCAACCAGGTAAATATGCATGCGGCCGAAATCCAGTTCGGGATAATCTTTCGGCAATACAAAATTCTTCATTTCCGCCAGTGCGCCGGAAATTTCAACACCGGTCGGTCCTCCCCCCACAACAACCATATTCATCAGCCGTGCCTGGTCCGCTGAGTCCGAGGTGTTAAGCGCTTTTTCGAAGTTGTTGAGTATGGTATTCCGCAGCCCGAGTGATTCCCCCACGCTCTTCATGGGCAATGAAAATTTGCTGATGGCGGAGTGGCCAAAGAAATTATTTCCGGCTCCCATGGACAGTACCAGGTAATCATACCGCAAATTCCCTATTGATGTTTCAACTTCATGGTTTTCGGGAATTATCTTTTTCACCCGGGCCATCCGGACATGTATATTCCTGAATCCCTGGAAGATCTTTCGCAGCGGAAAGGATATGGCGCTCGGTTCAATGCCTGCCGTGGCCACCTGGTAAAAAAGGGGCTGAAAGGAATGAAAATTGTTCTTGTCGATCAATACAACCTGAAAGGGCTTGTTGGCCAGGTAACGCGCGAGTTTCAATCCGGCAAATCCTGCTCCTGCGATGACTACCCGTTTATGTTCGTTCTCCGGAATATTGGCTAACATGGAAGGAAAATGTGTTTGTGCAAAGATAAATTTTCCAAAACATGTTTAAGGTATAGTTGTTAAATTAGCATAACCAAACACTTAATCAAATGGGTAAACCGATCCGGATCATTTCCTGGAATGTAAATGGAATAAGGGCCCTTGTTAAAAAGGGCTTTTATGTGACCTTCAATGGCCTCGGCGCTGATATTTTTTGCATCCAGGAAACCAAGGCACAGGAGGACAATATGCCCGACATTGATGTCGAACTGAGCAAATACGTATTTATTTTCAATTCTGCCATTCAGAAGGGCTATTCTGGAACGGCCGTCCTTTCGCTTATCAAACCCGTCAAGTACTGGTCGGGTACCGGCAATGACATGCACGGGCAGGAGGGCAGGGTCATTACAATTGAATATGATTCATTTTACCTGATGAACGTATATGTCCCCAATTCAGGACAGGAGCTGAAAAGGCTGGATTACAGGAAGGAATGGGATATTCACCTTGCGGAATATGTAAAGGAACTCGACAGGAAGAAGCCTGTAATTATTGCTGCCGACCTGAATGTTGCCCATGAACCGATCGACCTGGCAAGACCCAAGGAGAACTACAACAAAACGGCTGGCTATACCCAGGTTGAAATTGACGGCTTTAAAAATCTTCTGAAAATCGGCATGGTGGATTCCTTCCGAAAACTGAACCCGGATAAAGTACAGTATTCATACTGGAGCCAGCGGTTCAGGGCGCGGGAAAAGAACCTCGGCTGGCGCATCGATTATTTCCTTGTGAGCGAAAGACTGATGGATAAAGTGAAGGATTCTTTCATTCTGGATGAGATCACCGGATCCGACCATTGTCCGATCGGCATTGATTTTGAAGTGTAGTGGTGCCACGTGGAGTTGAACCACGGACACACGGATTTTCAGTCCGTTGCTCTACCAACTGAGCTATGGCACCATGGGTTTTTAACCGGCAGCAAATCTAAATAAAAATTCTGTTTGGCAAAACTTTTTGGTTAAAATTGTGGAATGCGGCTATATTGTTACTTTTGCCTACGAAATGTCTGCACCAGGCTATAATATTCATACCCTTCCAAATGGCATACGGCTTGTCCATAAATCCGTCAAAAGTCCGGTTTCCCACCTGGGGCTCTTCATAAACACCGGATCGCGCGATGAACTTGCGGATGAACATGGAATGGCCCACCTGATCGAACACATGCTGTTCAAGGGAACAACCCGGCGCAAGGCTTATTATATTCTCAGCAGGATGGAGGATGTGGGTGGCGAGCTGAACGCATATACAACCAAGGAGGAAACCTGCATTCATGGTACCTTTTTCAGCCATTACTATGGCCGGGCCCTTGAACTGATCAGCGATATCGCCTTTAATTCTACCTTTCCGGCCGGTGAGCTGCGGAAGGAAAAGGAGATCATCCTGGATGAGATAAATTCCTACAAGGATTCCCCTTCGGAACTTATTTTCGACGAATTTGAGGAACTGCTTTTCGATGGAAACACAATTGCGCGGAATATCCTGGGGAATGAGGATAAGCTCAAGGAATACAATTCGGACCATATCCGCAGTTTCATCGGGCATAATTATGCCACCGACCAGATGGTGCTGTCATCGGTTGGTAATATTGAATTCAGCAAGCTTGTGAAATTGTTTGAAAGGCATTTTATTTCCACTGTCCTGAAAAGAACACCGGGCCGCATTCCGGTCAGCTATAATTATTTGCCGGCCTACAGGAAACAGGAACGCAATACATTCCAGGCGCATTGCATCATAGGCAATGTTGCGTACCCGTTCAACCACGACAAGCGGCTGGCCATGTACCTGCTGAACAACTACCTGGGCGGACCCGGGATGAATTCCAGGCTGAATATGGCCCTGCGGGAAAGGAGGGGATATGCCTATTCCATCGATTCACAATACACGGCCTATACCGATACGGGGAACATCACCATTTACTTCGGTACCGATAAGACACTGGTGGAAAAATGTATCGGAATCATTTTAAAGGAACTGCAAATTCTTCGTGAAAGCCCGATCAGCCAGGTAAAACTCCTGAAAGCGAAACGCCAGGTTCACGGCCACATTGCCATTTCTTCGGAAAACAATGAAAACCATATGCTTTCGATGGGGAAAAGCCTGATGATATTTAACAAGATTGAATCCCTCGATGAGATCGGGCGCCGGGTTGAGGCACTTACTGCGGGGGAGCTGCTTGACGTGGCCAATGAAGTGCTCGATCCGGCTAAGCTTTCATACCTTATATATAACTGATGGAAAATGGATTTGGATAATTCAACACTTGAATATGCCATCCGGTATACATCTCCTGAAGATGATATCCTGGCAGGGCTGAACCGCGAAACCAACCTGCGGACCGTTTACCCTCAAATGCTATCCGGTCACATGCAAGGTAAATTGCTTGAAATGATAAGCCGGATGGTGAAACCGGAAAGGATCCTGGAGATAGGGACTTTTACAGGATATTCCGGTATCTGTATGGCAAGGGGGCTGTCAGAAGGCGGGATTCTGCACACAATCGACAGGAATGATGAAACCACGGAGATTGCCCGGAAGTATTTCAGGATGGCAGGGTTGTCGGAGAGGGTGGTTTTTCATGCGGGTAATGCCATGGACGTGATTTCGACTCTGAATGAGACATTTGATCTGATCTTTATTGATGCGAACAAGGAACAGTATGTCACTTACTATAACGCAGTTTTTAACAAATGGAGAACCGGGGGAATACTGCTGGCCGATAATGTTTTATGGGGAGGTAAAGTTCTTCATTCTAAGATAAATGAAGACAAAGAAACACAGGGTATTGTAGAATTTAATAACTTTATTTTAAAGGATGAACGGGTTGATAAACTCCTTATCCCCCTAAGGGACGGGCTGTTTTTGATCCGTAAAAAGGCGGGCTGAAAAATCTGAACATTTTAGAAGGGCAGTTGTTTTAATTCCGAAAAATCAGCAGTAAGAAATATGGGTATGTATAGTATCCGGGAGCTTGAAAATCTGTCAGGAATCAAAGCACATACCATCAGGATATGGGAAAAAAGATTTGGGCTGATCGCTCCCAAGAGAACATCAACAAATATCCGGAGTTATTGTGATTCGGATCTGAAAACACTTCTGAATATCTCCATACTGAACCGCAACGGGCTAAAGATATCCAAGATCGCACAGCTTTCGCCTGAAGAGATTGTCATGAAAGTCAACCAGTTTTCCCGCGAAGTGACCAATGCGGAAAGCCAGATTGAGAGCCTCACCGTTGCCATGATCGACGTGGATGAGTACCGGTTTGAGCAGGTCCTGTCCAGGGCGATCATCCAGTTTGGTTTTGAGGAGGCGGTCACGCGTGTACTGTATCCATTTTTCATCAAAGTCGGGCTTATGTGGCAAACCGGGGCCGTGAACCCGGCACAGGAACATTTCATTTCCAACCTGGTGAAACAAAAGTTTTTTGCGGCTATCGACGGACTGATCAGTTCGGAAAGGCCCGGCAGCCGGAAATTTGTTTTTTTCCTGCCTGAAGGGGAATTGCATGAAATCGGACTCCTTTTTCTTTGTTACCTGGCACGAAAAAGAGGATACCGGACCATTTACCTCGGACAGTCGGTGCCCCTGAATGACCTGGCGGACCTGGTAAGAAAGCGACAGGTGGATTATCTCGTCACAGCGGTAATAACCTCCTTTAAGGGGCATGATATATCACGGCTTGTACTTTCCCTTTCAGAGCTCTTCCCGGATAAGATCATTTATTTGTCGGGTTCTCCTTCGCTCTTTTTTCCCCACGAACTTCCGGCTCATATCCGGCATATTTCCACACCCTACCAGTTTCTTGAAGAGATCGCGCAACTGGCTGCTCCCCTGGCAGCAGTAAACTGAAATCAAACCCTGCTTTTTCTCTCTCCTCCATATCCTGTGCGGCATGCATAAAGGATAAAATGATCCGGATATATTATGTTAATCATATAAATCCGATAATTTAAACTGAAAAGTAAGGGCATTTTTGGTTATTGTCATATTTAGAATAAATTTAGAATGTCCCTCCAAATCCCTTTATTCGTGTAATAAAAAGCTACTGTTATATTTAGCCGGCATAGGAATTTTACAAAAAATTTAACAATTTTTAATTATTCTAAATAAAAATAACTTGCATCGTGTTTAAACAATGATTAATTTTGATAAACAAAAAAACTAATCCATACCGCCATGACCGCAATAGAATTTAATTATCAGCTTACGAGCCTCAGTCAAAGCCTTGAGCGATTTGCGTTCAGTCTTACCTCCAATATGGAGGACGCCAGAGACTTGCTGCAGGAAACATTTGTAAAAGCAATATCCTACCGGGATAAGTTTGCCGATGATACCAACCTGAAAGCATGGACGTTCACAATCATGAAAAATACATTTATCAACAATTACCGCAGGCTGGTGAAATCCAACACAACTTTTGATCATACCGATGACCTGTATTACCTGAACCTGAACCGTGAATCGGGTTTCGAAACTCCTGAATCCTCTGTCTCAGCCAAGGAAATCGAAAAACATATTGAACTTCTTGAAGATGAATTCCGTGTGCCCTTTCAGATGCACCTGAAGGGTTATAAATATAAAGAAATTGCCGATAACCTGGGATTGAAGATCGGTACTGTGAAAAGCCGGATCTTCTTTACCCGGAAACGCCTGATGAATTCATTGGGTGTTGGCTATAATTAGGGTTTTTGGGTTTGGTTAATTGAGTTTAGGTGAATATTCCCCCTCCGCCACAAGCGGAGGGGTTTTTTGTTTAATTTTGTTAAATTTGCACCACTTTTTAAGTGAACCTTTCATGAACACCTCTTCAAATTATTCCCGCCGTGGCGTTTCTTCGCAAAAAACAGATGTGCATAATGCTATTAAGGAAATGGACAAAGGCTTGTTTCCGAATGCATTCTGCAAAATACTGCCTGATATTCTGGGCGGGGATAAAGAATACTGCAACATAATGCATGCGGACGGAGCAGGTACCAAATCGGCCCTGGCTTACATCTACTGGAAGGAAACGGGGGACTACAGTGTCTGGAAAGGAATCGCCCACGATGCGCTGATCATGAATATTGATGACCTCATCTGTGTGGGCGCTACGGATAATATCCTGATGTCATCCACCATCGGACGCAACAAGCTGAAGATACCGGGTGATGTGCTGATGCACATTTTGAAAGGCTTTGATGAGACCATCGCCGAACTGGCGAAGTGGGGAATTGGTGTGCATCTCACGGGCGGGGAAACTGCGGATGTGGGTGACCTTGTGCGCACCATCATGGTTGATTCCACAGTCACATGCAGGATGAAACGGGCGGATGTGATCGAGAACCGGATATTGCCGGGGGATGTAATCGTAGGCCTTGCATCTTCAGGCCAGACCATTTATGAAAAGCAATACAACAGCGGCATCGGCAGCAACGGGCTTACCTCGGCCCGGCATGATGTTTTTATCAGGTACCTGGCGGACAAATACCCGGAATCCTATGATGACCTTATTCCCAAGCAGCTTGTTTATTCCGGCAATTACCAGCTTACACAGAAAATCGGGGACATGGAATTGGATGCGGGCCGGCTTGTTCTGTCCCCCACGCGAACCTTCGCCCCGCTGATCAGGCAGGTGCTGGATAAATTCAGGCCTCATATCCATGGCATGATCCATTGCACAGGAGGCGGACAGACCAAAGTTCTCAGGTTTATCCATGATCTCCATGTGATCAAGGACAATCTTTTTGAGATACCACCCTTGTTCAGGATTATCCAGGAATCCTCCGACACACCCTGGGATGAAATGTACGAGGTATTTAATATGGGACACCGCTTTGAGATCTATACCGATGAATCTACGGCAAAGCAGATCATCGGGATGGCAGCGGAAATGAATCTGGAGTCCAGGATCATCGGCAGGACGGAACCCGGTATAGGACATAAGATGACCATCAGCAGTCCGTTGGGTACATTTTCTTATTGAATTGATAAACAAGATAACATAGAGATATTCCATGAGTAAGAATCTGATTTTGGATAAACTTGAAGGTGTAAAGGGAAGATTCGAGGAGGTGGGCAGGTTGCTTACCGAACCCGATGTAATGAGCGATATGAAGAAATATATCCAGCTCAACAAGGAATACAAGGAACTTGGCCCGGTTGTCAGGGCTTACAACGACTACAAGATGACCCTTGACAATATCCAGTCCACCAAGGAGCTGCTTTCGGTGGAGAAGGATGAGGAAATGCGCGAGATGGCCAAGGCCGAGCTGGATGAGCTTACAGGAAAGGAAGACGAAATGGAGAAAAAGCTGAAATTCCTTCTGCTTCCGACGGATCCACAGGATTCCAAAAATGCTATCCTCGAAATACGAGCTGGCACAGGCGGTGATGAGGCCAGCATTTTCGCGGGTGATCTGTTGCGCCTGTATTCAAAATTTTGCGAGCAGAAAGGTTGGAAGATGGAGATCAACAATTATACAGAGGGCACAGCCGGCGGATACAAGGAAGTCATTGCCGATGTCAGGGGCGACGGAGTATACGGGATCCTCAAGTACGAATCCGGGGTGCACCGGGTGCAAAGGGTTCCGCAGACCGAAACCCAGGGCAGGATCCATACTTCTGCGGCCACAGTAGTTGTGCTTCCGGAGGCTGAAGAATTTGATGTCGAAGTCAGGCAGGAGGACATCCGGATCGATCGCTTCTGTTCTTCCGGACCCGGCGGTCAATCGGTGAATACAACCTATTCTGCTGTCCGGCTCACCCATACCCCCACAGGAGTCGTTGTTTCATGCCAGGATCAGAAATCACAGCTGAAAAACCTTGAAAAGGCCATGTCAGAGCTGCGGACCCGGTTGTATAACATTGAATACCAAAAGCACCTCGACAACATATCCAGCCAGCGCAAAACAATGGTTTCCACGGGCGACCGGTCGGCCAAGATCCGGACCTATAATTACCCGCAGGGCAGGGTTACCGATCACCGCATCAACCTTACCATGTACAACCTGCCCAATATCCTCGACGGGAATATCCATGAACTGATCAGCCAGCTGCAAATGGCGGAAAATGCCGAACGTCTGAAAGTAAGTGCCATAGTATGAGATCATAACCACCCATGACCCGCAAGCAGATTTTTGAACAGATCCTCAAAAAGAAAAGTTTCCTTTGCCTGGGACTGGATCCCGAATTGAAACTGCTGCCGCAACACTTGCTGCGGGAAGAACATCCGGTTTTCGAATTTAACCGCGGGATCATCAGTCAGACACATGACCTGGTGATCGCATACAAACCCAACCTTGCCTTTTACGAATGCCTGGGCATTCCGGGCTGGAAACAGTTGGAAATGACGGTAAGCCATATCCGCAAAAACTACCCGGATATCCTGATCATTGCCGACGCCAAGCGGGGCGATATCGGAAATACCGCCCGCAAATATGCCGAGGCTTTTTTCAGTCAGCTCCCGTGCGATGCGATAACCGTAGCCCCTTACATGGGTTCGGATTCCGTGCGGCCTTTCCTTGAATACCCCGGCAAGTGGGTCATCCTTCTGGCCCTTACCTCTAACCCTGGCGCCGACGATTTTCAGACACCCGCCCGGGATGACAGGGAAAGCCTTTTTGAGACCGTGCTGCGTAAATCGGTCCAATGGGGAACTCCTGATAACATGATGTATGTGGTGGGTGCCACCCGTGCTTCCATGCTGCAAAAGGTGCGGAATATCGTTCCCGCTCATTTTCTGCTTATACCCGGCATCGGCGCACAGGGAGGTGACCTCCGGGAAGTGGCTGGGAACGGGTTCAATGACCATTGCGGACTCATCGTCAATTCATCCCGTTCCATCCTTTATGCCGGTTCAGGGCTGACCTTCGCGGAATCGGCCAGGGAGAAGGCAAGGGAAATACAGCAGGACATGGCGGGGCTTCTCAGGGAGAGGGGTCTTGGGTTAAATCAGTAACCTGCCTACCGGCAGACAGGTCGGTAACCTGTCTGCCGACAGGCAGGTCGGTAATCGGTATTCAGTGTTCAGTAAAGCCTGAAACATGAATTTGCCTTTGATTTTTCGTTTTTTTCCCGTAAATTACCTTCCCACCAAAACGTTAGGCCATGACAGAGGAATTTTTGCAGTTTATCTGGAAATACGGACTTTTTGAGCGCAACGGACTGTTAACCGACACAGGCGAAGAAATACGGGTTATCAGCATGGGGGAACATAACCAGGATTCAGGCCCCGACTTCATCAACGCCCGTGTCAGGATCGGTTCAACCACCTGGGCAGGAAATGTGGAAATACATATGAGATCGGCCGATTGGTTTGTCCACGGCCATCAAACGAACAAAGCCTACGACAATGTAATCCTGCATGTGGTATACAGGAACGACCGACCAGCAGTCCGTTCCAACGGTTACATCATTCCCACCCTTGTACTGCCGTGCAATGAACAATTGTACAGCAACTACCAGCAACTCACCGGCCATAGGGGAGGCATACCCTGCCATGGAAAAGTTCACAGGGTGGAACCGCTGCTTCTCGATTGCTGGCTTAGTTCGCTGGTAATTGACAGGCTCATGCAAAAAGCGGAACACCTGGCTGTTTATCTTCAGGGAAGGGCTTTCAACTGGGAAGAAGCATTTTATGTCAGCCTGGCCCGGTCCTTCGGATTTGGTCTGAATGCAGGTCCTTTTGAGCTGGTGGCCCGGTCGCTTCCGCTTCCGGTGCTTCACAGGCACCGCAACAATCCTTTGCAGGTGGAAGCCCTGCTTATGGGACAGGCAGGCTTTCTCGAAGATGGAAAGATGTTTGCCGGATATTATGAAACCCTGAGGGCGGAATACCTTCACCTTCGCAGAAAATACAAGCTGAAGCCTGTTGAAAAACACCTGTGGAAATTTCTCCGGCTGAGACCCGTGAATTTTCCAACGATCCGGCTGGCCCAGTTCGCCTCGCTCATTCAGCAATCCGAAGGACTGTTTTCCAGGGTGCTCTCCTGTCCTGATATCCCCGGACTGCGGATCTTTTTTACGGCCGGTGTTTCTGATTTCTGGAAAGCCCATTATTCATTTGAGAAAACCTCCGTTTTAAAGACCAAAACCCTTGGAGAGGAGTCATTTTACAATATTGTGATCAATACGGTGATCCCATTCCTGTTTGTTTACGGGAACAAGAACGGAAGGGAAGAGATAAAGGATAAGGCACTCGACTGGCTGAACCGGATCCCCGCCGAAAACAACCGGGTGGTCCGGAAATGGAACAGGGCCGGCATAAGGCCCTCTTCTGCCTTTTACAGCCAGGCCCTGCTGCAGCTTTCTGAAAAATTCTGCAGTCATCGCCGCTGCCTCGCCTGCTCCGTAGGCACTCAACTGATCAGGGAAGGGATCTGATACATCACGGATGATAATTATTGTTATTTTTGTCCCGTAATATTATCCCGATATCAATGAAATCAGAAAGAACCGAAGGACCCAGGACTGTTTTTTCCGGAACCATGTGGGAAACCGGACTGGTGAAAAGCCTCCTTGAGAATGCCGATATTCATGTGGTATTCAATAATGAAATTATGGGCGGCAACCAGGGGGGTATCATTGATCCGTTTCCTGGGGGCAATGTTGATGTTGTGGTTTCAGAAGAGGATTATGAGAAAGCGGCCCAGGTGGTAAGGGAATACCTGTCTGCCAGGGGACTGTAAACAGTCTGTCGTTCCGGGGCTTCCTTTAAACCCATGATAAAGATTTTCGGGGTAAAACTATTGAATTGTAAAAAAAATTAAATACTTTTGCAATTCGAAAATTTAAGAAGTGTAATTAATTATAAATTATGTATTTATCATCGGAAAAGAAAAAGGAGATTTTTAAAACTTTCGGTAAATCAGAAACCAACACCGGTGCTGCAGAAAGTCAGATAGCCCTGTTTACCCACAGGATCAACCACCTAACCGAGCATCTTAAGATCAGTAAGAAGGATTTTTCTACCCAGCGTGCACTTCTCAGTCTGGTAGGAAAACGGCGGAGATTGCTTGATTATATCCGCACCCGCGATATTGAAAGATACCGTTCCATTATCAAAGAACTGAATCTGCGTAAGTAAGAAAAAGGGCAATGCTTAATTGCCTTTTTCTTTTAATATATGGCCGGAAAGGGCCATCCATTTATCTTTAATTTTATTAATATGTTTAAGACATTTCAAAAAAGCATTGCCCTCGATGATGGCAGAACGATCAGCATAGAGACCGGCAAGCTGGCAAAGACGGCTGACGGCGCAGTAGTGGTGAGGCTGGGCAATACCATGTTGCTGGCTACAGTGGTTTCGGCAAAGGAAGCAGCTGAAGACAGTGATTATATGCCACTCCAGGTGGAGTATAAAGAAAAATTCTCGGCCATTGGCCGATTCCCGGGCGGATTCTTAAAAAGAGAATCCCGGCCGAGTGACAGGGAAATCCTGGTGTCCCGGTTAATTGACAGGGCGTTGAGGCCCCTGTTCCCCGAAGATTACCATGCGGAAACGTTTGTGAACGTTATGCTCGTGTCGGCCGACAAGGATACGATGCCGGATGCGATGGCCGGACTGGCTGCCTCGGCAGCCCTTATGGTTTCCGATGTGCCATTCAAGGGCCCTATCTCGGAAGTGAGGGTGGCCCGGATTGACGGCAAGCTGGTGATCAATCCCGGATTGGCCGATCTGGCCAGGGCGGATATTGACATGATGGTGGCCGCCACAGCCGAAAACATAGTCATGGTGGAAGGTGAGATGAGTGAGGTTTCGGAGGAAGAAATGCTCGAAGCCCTTGCTGTAGCCCATAAAGCCATTAAACTTCAATGTAAGGCGCAGACTGATCTGATGGAAGAAGCCGGTAAATCCAAGAAGCGGGCTTATTCCCATGAAGTTCATGATGAGGAGCTTCGAAAAAAAATATGGGATGAAGGGTATGAAAAATTTTACACCATATCACAGTCCACAACGGCCAAACATGAGCGCCATGATGCATTCGAAAAAGTTATACTCGATTTCACGGCTTCTTTCCCGGAAGGTACAGAAATCAATAAGGCATTGGTGAACCGGTATTTCCATGATGTGGAAAAGGAAGCCGTACGCAATATGATCCTGAAGGATGGCCGCCGCCTCGATGGCAGAAAAACCGATGAAATAAGGCCCATCTGGTGTGATGTGGATTTTCTTCCTGCTGCACACGGATCCGCACTTTTTACCCGGGGTGAAACCCAGTCGCTCACCTCCGTGACACTGGGCACAAAGCTCGATGAAAAGGAGATTGATGAAGTTCTTTTCCAGGGTACCGAAAAATTTGTGCTTCATTATAATTTTCCATCGTTCTCCACCGGAGAGGCCCGTGCTTCAAGGGGTATAAGCCGGAGAGAGATCGGACACGGCAACCTGGCCCACAGGGCGTTGAAACGCATGATCCCTTCAGATAACGCCTATGCAATCAGGGTTGTCTCCGATATCCTTGAATCAAACGGTTCCTCATCCATGGCGACTGTTTGTGCGGGCACCATGGCCCTGATGGATGCAGGAGTTAAGATCAGCAAACCGGTTTCGGGAATTGCAATGGGTCTGATTACTGACACCAAAAAAGGAAAATATGCCATATTGTCTGATATCCTGGGAGACGAGGATCACCTGGGTGATATGGACTTCAAAGTGGCAGGAACACGCGATGGAATAACCGCCACGCAGATGGACATAAAAGTAGAAGGAATTACCTTCGAAGTCCTAAAGAAAGCCCTTGCCCAGGCGCGCGACGGCAGAATGCACATCCTGGGAAAGCTGGTGGAGGCAATTCCTGAACCCAGGGCCGATTATAAGCCGAATGTGCCGCGTATGGTACAGATGACCATTCCGAAGGAACTGATCGGAGCTGTGATCGGACCCGGAGGCAGGGTTATCCAGGATATCCAGGCGAAAACAGGAGCTGTTATCGTGATCGAGGAGATCGACAGCCAGGGCGTGATCAATGTCTCAGCCGTGGACAAAACCTCCATTGACGCAGCCATTGCCCGGATCAACGGGATCGTGGAACAGCCTGAACCCGGCAAGATATACAAGGGTATCGTAAAGGGGATACAGACTTTCGGAGCTTTTGTCGAGATACTCCCCGGAAAACAGGGATTGCTCCATATTTCGGAAATCGATTGGCAGCGGGTGGATAAAGTGGAAGATGTATTGAAGGAGGGTGATGAAATTGAGGTGAAACTGCTTGATGTGGACAACCGGAGCGGAAAGCTGAGCCTATCCCGCAAGGTCCTGCTCCCCGTGCCGGAAGGATTTGTTCCTTCTCCAAGCGCACCGAGGTCACGGGATTCACGCGACTCCAGGAGCCGGGATTCAAGAGATCACCGTGATCGCCGTGATAACCGGGGATCAAGGGACCGCCGGAATTGACGGGTTGCAGGTTTCAGCATGTTTTTTATTTGGCCTGATTTTTGTTAACTGTCCCTTCTGAAACCGGAAGAGATGTCGGTTGTTGATAATTTGAGGTATTTTATTAATTTTGTGTAAAAAGTACCAAGCTTAAAGGCAATTTTTAATACATTTATAGTGAAAACATTTGTAAGTTTGTAATCACCTTAATCTTACGCTTACTTTATTAATTGTAAAACAAATAATCAATCGAATCATGAAGAAAACAAAACTTAACTACTTAACCATTACCGTTATTGCTGCTTTTTTGCTGAGCGGCTGTGCCGGTCTTACCAAGATGAGGGACAATGCCAGTACCGTTACGTACAAGGTAACGCCCGATCCGTTGCAGACACATGCCGGTGAAGTGAAGATGAACATCGATGTTAAATTTCCGGAAAAATACTTCAACAAGAAGGCTGTGCTCGTTGCCACGCCGGTATTGAAGTTCGAAGGAGGCCAAACGGAATTTACACCCACAACCCTGCAAGGCGAAAAAGTAGAAGCCAATAATAAGGTTGTTGCCTATACAGGCGGTGGCTACACTTCAGCAGGCACTGTCACCTACAAACCCGAGATGATGAAATCAGAACTCGTGGTTAAAATGTCCGCAAGAATAAAGGAAAAAACTCCGGTTGAATATGAATCGGCAAAAATTGCTGACGGCGTTATTGCTACCTCCACACTGGTTATGGTGGATCCAAAAACCATTACCCTGCCGGATAATTTTAAAAGGATCATTCCGGAAAGCTATACAGCTGATATCCATTATGTGATCAACCAGGCCGACGTCCGCAGATCGGAACTGAAATCCGAAGACGTGAAAGCTCTTGAACTGAAAATGGAAGAAGTTAAAGCTACTCCCAATAAACAGATAAAGGGTGCCAAGATATCCGCTTATGCATCACCTGATGGTCCAGTGGATCTGAATACTAAGCTTTCTTCAAAACGTGAGACCTCCGCCCAGAAGTACTTCAAAAAAGCGCTGAAAGACAAAAAGATCACAGAAGCCGAAGCTGAAAATTTCCTTAGCATGATGACCACTCCCGAAGACTGGGAAGGTTTCAAAGCTGAGCTGGAAAAATCCTCCATACAGGATAAGGAATTGATCCTGCGCGTTCTTTCCATGTACTCCGATCCGGTAGTCAGGGAAAAGGAGATCAAGAACATTTCTTCGGCATACAAGGAAATTGCCGATGAAATTCTGCCCCAGCTTCGCCGTTCGGTTATGAGCGTCGATGTGGATGTGGTTGGTAAATCGGATGAGGAACTGCTTAGCATTGCAACTTCAGATCCTTCCAAGCTGGAACGCGAGGAAATTCTTTATGCTGGTAACCTTACGAAGGATGCCAATCAGAAAGTTGCCATTTACAAGGCCGCCTCACAGAAATTTCCCGATTGTGTAAGGGCTAAGAACAACCTGGGTGATGCCTACGTGCAAACAGGCAATATTGCTGAAGCAAAGACTGCCTTCGAAGCAGCAAAGGCTGTAAAATCCGACAATGTTACCGTGAATGCCAACCTGGGTGCCATCGCACTTGCACAGGGTGATCTGAAAGCCGCCGAAGAGCTGCTTACCTCCTCCATGAGTGCAGGAGACGCTGTAAGTTATAACCTCGGTATTATCAAGATCAAACAGGGTGACTATGCAGCCGCCGCAAATTACTTCGGCAATAAGCCTTCGTTCAATGCAGCCCTGGCACAACTGCTCAATGGCGGCAATGACAGGGCCATCGCTACCCTCAATTCGCTGGGTGATGTTAAGGAAGGCTGGGTTTACTATCTGAAAGCAGTTGCCAGCGCAAGAGGCGGCAATGCCGACGGCGTGGTTGCTAACCTGCGTACTGCCATCAGCCTGGATTCCAAGCTCAAAGCTTATGCCCAGAAGGATGCAGAATTCCTGAAATTCCAGACCAACGACACCTTCAAACAGGTTGTCATGTAATATAAAGGGCAAGCAATTTAAAAAAATCCGGATCTGTTTTGGTTCCGGATTTTTTTTGCCTACAGCCTGCCTGCCACCGCAATGCCCAAGCCAGGCAGGCAGGCCTACAACTCATAACATACAACCTACAACTTACAACCTTCTTCTAAAAAACTCCCACAACACAATCCCCGCACTCACCGCAATATTCAGGGAGTGTTTGGTGCCAAGCTGGGGAATCTCAATAGTGCCGTCGCACAAGTCGATCACTTCCTGCTCCACGCCATTGATCTCATGACCGAATACAAGCGCATACTTTTCATCCGCCGATGGTTTGAATTTATGCAGGGGTGTGCTGTTCCGGGTCTGTTCCACGGCCAATACCCTGTAACCTTTTTCCTGCAGGGCTTTCACAGCTTCGGTGGTTTTTTCCGTGTATTCCCAGTTCACAGATTCGGTGGCGCCCAGGGCGGTCTTGCTGATCTCCCGGTGCGGCGGTATGGCCGTTATACCGCACAGGACAATCCCTTCCAATAAGAACGCATCACAGGTCCTGAATACTGAACCAACATTATTCTGGCTTCTGATGTTGTTCAGCACGACCCTCACAGGGTACTTGCCTGCCAGCCTGAACTCCTCGACTGTCTTCCGGTTCAGCTCCTCATTCCGTAACTTCTTCATGATAATGGGATTCTTTATGTAATTCAATTGTGTTCCCTTGTGTTTAATTCTTCGCTTTTTCTTTGTTGATAAAAATAGATGGAAAAAAATAAATATTTTCGTACGCTTAAATTAATGATAATTTGCACAACAATGAATATCCACGAATACCAGGGCAAAGCCATCCTCAGCCAGTTTGGGGTTTCGGTTCCGGCAGGTATTGTTGCCAAAACGCCCGCCGAAGCTGAAAAAGCAGCCCTCGACCTAAAGGATAAGAACGGGACCAAAGCCTGGGTTGTTAAGGCACAGATCCATGCAGGCGGCAGGGGGAAAGGCGGCGGCATAAAGCTGGCCGGCAGCATTGCCGATGTAAAGAAACTGGCCGGTGAAATAATAGGAATGCAGCTGGTTACACCGCAAACAGGTCCCGGGGGTAAGAAAGTGAATCAGGTGCTTGTGGAACAGAATATTTATTATACGGGCGAATCACCCGTGCGGGAGCTGTATATGAGTGTATTGCTGAACCGGACGACCGGTAAAAACATAATCATGTATTCCACGGAAGGGGGAATGGACATTGAAACCGTGGCCAAAAACACCCCACACCTGATCTTTAAGGAAGAGATCCACCCCGGATTGGGGATCCAGCCATTCCAGGCCCGCAAGATCGCCTTCAACCTGGGACTTTCAGGCAAGGCATTTAAGGAAATGACACGTTTTGTGATGGCCCTGTACAAGGCTTATGTCATGAGTGATGCTTCCCTGTTTGAGATAAACCCGGTTGTGAAAACTTCGGATGATGTGATCTTTGCTGCCGATGCAAAGGTAAACCTCGACGACAATGCGCTTTTCAGGCACGCCGGTTACGAAGCCCTGCGCGATCAGAATGAGGAGGATCCCGCCGAGACCGAAGCCTCCAGGCATAATCTCAATTTTATCAAACTAAGCGGCAATGTGGGCTGCATGGTGAACGGGGCGGGACTTGCCATGGCTACCATGGATATCATCAAGCTTTCAGGCGGGGAACCGGCCAATTTTCTTGATGTAGGCGGTACAGCCAATGCCCAGACTGTGGAGGCCGGATTCCGCATCATCCTTCAGGATCCCGCCGTTAAGGCCATACTCATCAACATTTTCGGTGGAATTGTACGCTGTGACAGGGTTGCCCAGGGCGTAGTGGATGCTTACAAATCACTTGGGACTGTCAGGGTTCCGGTGATAGTCCGGCTCCAGGGAACCAATGCGGCTGAGGCAAAGGTCCTGATCGACAACTCGGGATTGAAGGTTTATTCGGCCATATCGCTCAAGGATGCGGCCGACCTGGTAAGTAAGCATGTTTAACCCGGAACGCCAATGATAAGGTGGGTGTCGTCACACCATGGCATTTCTTTGGAACCACCACACCGGCAAATCCTGATCTCCTGCTCCCCGCTGACGATCTTCCCGGAAGAGTCACGGAAGCTGAAGTTTCCCCTGATTACGATTGGTCCGTTTGATTCGACCCGAACTTCGGGAACATGATTTGTATTTTCGGTCGCTTCTGTCATTCTATTAACTATTTGCCGGTGAACCCTATCTTACGATGCGTTCCGTCACAATAGGGTAAATTGTCCGATCTGCCGCACCGGCATAATGACGACATTCTCAGGTGCCGCAATTCAGTACCGTCTGTATCAAATATCTTAAAGTCCCCTTTCAGCACAAGCGGGCCATCCTCCATAACCCTGGCTTCGGCCAGGACTTCTGCCGGTTCCGGCTTTTTCTCCTCCGCGATCTCCTCGTTGTATTTAAACGATAGGGCCTGCGTGGGACAAAGCTTCACAACCCTTATGATCTCTTCGGTAGAGGCGCCATTCATATCTACCCAGGGCCTCTTCCGGGGATTGAACACATCGATAAGCTCGCGGTAACAGGTGGTGGCGTGTATACATTTCTTAGGCTGCCAGAAAACCGTGATCTTTCCATTGGAGTAATTTCTGTCAGTCTTGTCCATCATTGTTTTTAGCAAAAATAGCAAATATTCAGGTTAGCAAGCCAGTATTATTCATGCTAAATTTGGCACTGGTTTTGAATCCATACACCCATGCGCAGTATGATCATGTTCTTAGCCCTGACGGCCCTGTTCATTCAAACCGGCAGATCCCAGGACACCATCCGGATGGAGCTTGGGGGTGTGCCGGTAGATGCGGTCGTAACAGACGGCGACACGGTGCTGGTTTCGATGCTTGACGAAGCAGTAATTCAGCCTAAGGTCAAAATAGCTACCACCCGTGATATGCGGCAGTACAGGCGGCTTGTTTACAATGTAAAGAGAGTATACCCTTACGCGAAGCTGGCAGGGGCAAGGTTTGCAGAAGTAAGTGCCCACATGGACAGCCTGGAGACCAGAAAGGAACAGCGTGAATACATAAAGCAGATCGAGAAGGAGATCCTGGAAAAATATCAGGAAGACTTGAAAGACCTCACCATAACCCAGGGTCGGATACTGATCAAGCTGATCGACCGGGAAACCTCGGAAACTTCGTATAATGTGGTCAAGGAATTGCGCGGCTCCTTCCAGGCAGCATTCTGGCAAGCTGTCGCCCGCATCTTCGGATCAAACCTCAAAACCGAATTTGGTGATGAAGCGGAAGATAAGATGATTAATGATATCATGGTGATGATTGAAAGAGGACTGCTATAAGAATAGCAGGGAGGCAGCCGTATCCATTGCCGTTGGCTTCAGCCTGCCTGCCTGGTTTGGGCCATGCGCTGGCAGGCAGGCTGAAGCCAACGGCAATAGAAAGGCTAAGTTGTTTTTAGCGCTTTATATTAAACTTGTTCAAAACAAAATATTCAGGTCCCTCCGGTTTTAATTTGCTTTCATACAAAACAACCTGATCTACAGTCTCCTTCTGAAAAATAACATTCCCGTATTTTGAAAGGATTTCGGAAATGGATTCCGGATCCCGCATTTCCCTGATCCTTCCAAGGGTAAGATGAGGAGAAAATACCCTGTTGTCAGACCGATAGCCAAACCCGGCAAGGACCTGATCCAGGGCCTCCTTGATTTTGCGGAAAGCGGGATTTGTGTTAATTCCGACCCATATCACCCGGATGTCCCTCATGTTTTTGAAGATACCAATCCCTGAAAGTGCAAGTTCAAAACTTTTGTGCGGTTCAAGGGCTTTCCCCGTTTCCAATACAAGCCGTGGCAAAACATCTTCCTGCATTTCACCCAGGAATGCGAGCGTAATGTGCCATTGCCGTGATGGTACCCAGTTAATCTTTCCGGTGCTGAGCTTTTTCCGCATAAGATCGAATGCCGCCAGCAATTCTGTTCCGGGGGTGATATCCACCGCAAGGAATACACGTTTCATTTTTTCCTTGTTTCGTACAAAGATATGAAGAAGCTGGAAGATGGAAGATGGAAGTCCGAAGTCCGAAGACGGAAGCCCGAAGTCCGAAGTCCGAAGACGGAAGCCCGGAGGGCTGAATATCAATAACCATGGGTGTCAACCCATGGAATGAAGACTCAATGCTTTCATCAGCCTTGGCGGGAATTCAAGTCCTGGCAAATGGGGTATATGGTCTTTTGAATATAATCAATAATTCTATTGAATAATTGAATATAATTTGTATTTTTGCTTTCTCCAATTAAATAAACATCCAATGAAAGGCCGTGATTTTAAAGATGCCATTTACGATGGGCTATCAAAAATGCTCAAAGCCCTGGCAAACCCGTACCGTTTAGAAATTATAGAGATGCTTTCTCAAGGTGAGAAAAGTGTTGAAGGTATTGTGCAAACCACAAATCTATCTATTGCCAATGCTTCCCAACACCTGCAAATCCTGAAAAGCAACAATATCGTAAAGTCAAGGAAAGCAGGCCATTATGTTTATTATTCTCTCTTTAACGACGAATTTCTTGCATTATATCAACATGTTATAAAGTATTCGGTAAAAGAAATAGCTGAACTTGAGAAGATAATGAACCTTCAACGGGAAGACAACAAATCATTGAATGCAGTAAGCCTTGACGAGTTAGTGAGTATGATTAAGAATAATAATGTTTTGTTACTTGATGTACGACCTTCCATTGAATATGAGTTCGGACACATAACCGGCGCCATATCTGTTCCGGTTAATGAACTGATGGGACACTTAAAAAACATTTCAAAGGATAAAGAAATAATTGCCTATTGCCGTGGCCCGTTCTGTGTACTCGCAGATGAAGCTGTAAAAACGCTGAGTGAACAGGGGTATAAAGTTCGAAGGCTTGACGAAGGATATCCTGAATGGAAAATGAAACAATTGGAATCGAATTGAACAACATGAAAACTATCATTATTTTGGGAGGAGGGATAGGTGGAATCATAAGCGCTAATGAGCTTAGCAATCGTATAAGCCGGAAGCACAAAATAATTTTAATCGAAAAAAATAAAGAACACTCGTTTGCCCCCTCGTATTTATGGCTAATGAACGGCGACCGTAAAACAAACCAGATAAATGTGCCGCTCAAATCGCTGCTGAAAAAGAATATTGAAGTAGTATATGCGTTGGTAAGTGAAATTGTACCGAATGAACAGAAAGTCAAAGCGGATCAGAAAGAATATCATTACGATTTCCTTGTAATAGCGCTTGGTGCTGATTTAGCAACTGAAAAAATTCAAGGATGGGATGACAATATACACACTTTTTACACATTTGAAGGTGCTGTAAAATTAAATGAAACACTGAAAAAATTTTCAGGGGGTCGGGTAGCAATAGTTGTTTCTTCCATGCCTTATAAATGCCCCGGTGCCCCCCATGAAGGGGCAATGCTTTTAGAAGATTTATTTACTGCAAAAGGACTTAGAGAGAAAGTTGAGATCAGCCTCTTTACTCCTGAGCCTCAACCACTGCCTGTCGCAGGACCGGAACTAGGGAATGCTGTAAAAAGTGTTTTGAACAATAAAGGAATTCACTTTTATCCGTCGATGCAGCTTAATTTTGTTGATACAAAATTAAAGCAGTTAAATTTTAATGGAAATGATCCTTTCGAATATGATTTACTTATTGTTATTCCACCTCATCAGGCTCCTGCGGTTATTAGCACATCTGATTTAGCAAATTCGAACGGCTGGATTGATGTGGATCCTGAATTCCTTGAAACAAAGTATGAAAACGTTTTTGCCATTGGAGATATAACATCCATACTGCTACCTGGCAGATGGATTCCTGATAAGCCAATGATGCTGCCCAAAGCAGGAGTTTTTGCCCATTTGCAGGCAGTTGTGGTTGCAAAAAATATTGCAAAGAAAATCAGAGGTGTAGAAACAGATGAAAGGTTTTGTGCAGACGGTTATTGTATGCTTGAAGCCGGCAAGGATTTGGCTGGGTTTGCTTATGGTGATTTTTTTGCGGAACCTCATCCAGAGGTTCATTTAAAAAGGATTGGAAAGAAATGGCATATCGCAAAGGTCCTGTTTGAAAAATGGTGGCTGAGTCCTATTGGGACAAAAAAAATACTTTATAGATATTTTCTTCAAGCAAGCGGAAAGTTGATCGGTATTCCGGTAAACCTTTAATGAAAATATATCTAAAATGAATTTATGTAAATGAAAGTCTCAATTATGCTATTGTCTTGAAGCCATAAGCGCAAATCAAAATGGAAAAACCGATTTATCTTGATTATAATGCAACAACGCCGATAGATCAGGAAGTTGCAAATGAGATGATTCCCTATATCCGAACTCACTTTGGGAATGCATCCAGTTCATATTCTATTGGCAGAGACAGCAAAGAGGCAATTAGTAAGGCAAGAAAACAGGTCGCAAACTTAATTAATGCCAAATCGGAAGAAATCTTTTTCACAAGCGGGGGTACTGAATCAAACAATCATGCCATCCGGGGTATAGCCCTTGCCAATAAAGATACAGGAAAACATATCATTACATCGGAGATTGAACACCCGGCCGTAACGGAAGTATGCAAATATTTAACCAATTTGGGTTACGAAATCACTTACATTCCCGTTGATTCCACCGGTATGGTAAATCCGGGCGATGTTGAAAACGCTGTTCGACACGATACTGTGCTAATTACCATTATGCATGCCAATAATGAAGTGGGTACAATACAGCCAATTAAAGAAATCGCCGCAATTGCGCACCGAAAAAACATTAAGTTCCATACAGATGCAGCACAGTCTGTCGGAAAGATTGAAACGGATGTTACAACCCTTGGGGTCGATTTGCTCAGCATAGCCGGACATAAATTATACGCCCCGAAAGGTATAGGTGTATTGTACATCAAACAAGGCACCAAAATCGAAAATCTTTTATTCGGTGCAAATCAGGAAAAGGGCATCAGGCCGGGAACAGAAAATATAACCCATATTGTTGGTTTAGGTAAAGCATGTGAAATAGCAAAAAGAGATTTTAACACGAATCATCAAAACATGCTTTCGATGAGAGACGGGTTACTGATCGGACTTAGAATTAAACTTGGCGAAAATGTGAATGTAAACGGCAATTTAGGAAACTGCCTGCCGAATACTCTGAGTATTGCGTTTAATAAAGTTGAAGCCAATACACTTGCCTCACTTTTAAGCAACAACGTACTCATCTCCACCGGATCTGCATGCCACTCAGGACTAACAGATATCTCTTCCGTATTGAAAGCAATGAATATTAACCTAATGGCAGCCGCAGGCACAGTGCGGTTAAGCACCGGAAAATATACTTCGATGGAAGAAATTGAGAAGGCAGTGCAAGTTATCACTGAAGCTGTTGTAAAATTATTGAAATAATGACGGGATTTGGAACTTGTTCTAATACAAATTAGGAAATGAAAATCGGAATTATTATAGAAACAAAAGAGTACGAAAAGGCCTGGAACGCATTCCGGTTTGCATCCACTGCCATTAAGCTGGGCAATGAGACAAAGGTGTTTCTAATGGGTGAAGCGGTGGAATGTGAAGGACTAATCCACGAAAAATACAATGTTGACGAGCAACTGCGCAATTATATCAATGCAGGCGGCGAAATACTGGCATGCGGAACTTGCATCAGGTCAAGGCATTTGGAAAACTCATTGGAAGTTTGCCCGATTTCCACAATGGCTGATTGTGTGAATATGGTAACCTGGGCAGAAAGAACAGTTACATTTTAATCCAAGAATTAAGCGGCACAAAGATAGGAAGAAGATGGAAGATGGAAGATGGAAGTCCGAAGTCCGAAGTCCGAAGTTCGCAGAATACCTCCTAAATTATTACCTTAAACCGGCAAGCTTTGCCTCCTCCGCGTAACGATTCAAGCAATTCAACCTGCACAGGCTTACCGGTAATGAGCTTATGGAACATAAAACCAACATATCCGACTGAACAATAACAATATGTTGGAGAAAGCGCTGGAGGACCGTTTTCAAGCATCGGGCACAGGCAATAGCCATCCGCGATCTTTAATCCTTTTGGATTACCTACATAATTGAAGTACACAATATTACCCGTCCGGTATATATTTTCCCTGCCAAGAATTTTTTGCCAGTCGGCAATGGTGGCATCAATCACTTCCGGAGGATGGGCTTTACTTTCGGTAATTTCGCCATAGGCGCCGCTTGCACAAAGAGAACCATTTATCTGCATCAATTTTTTACAAATATCAGCATCCAGGTTTTTATCCATAACGTCCATGAATCTCCTGATCCATTTTTGCACAAATTCCATTTTTTCTGTGCAGGGTGTTTCATTCGTGTCACAAATCTGCTTATTCCCGGCATTTAATTTTAAAGCACAACCACAGGCAATGCCTGAAGCCAGAAATTTTTTAAGAAAATCTGATCTTTCCATGGTAAAGAAGGTAGATTAGGTAATATAAATTTATGACACCTGTTAAATCATAAACCCTAAGTGACATATTAAAAAAATGATTTGAAGCTCTTCCCTTGGATAATGGCGTACGAGGTGGAAAGCCCCCCGGCCCGGAGGGCTGAATATCAATAACTATGGGTGTCAACCCATGGAACAATACGCCTGGTTATGTATTGCAAATGAATTATAAATCATTAAGAAAATCCTTTTGGTAAGAAGCTTGATTGTCTCTAAATTTATGGGGATAAGAAAATTAATTGCGCATTGAATGATCTTAATAAGACATCGTCTTACAATTAATATTGAAGTCAATGAAAAATAAAAACAAGAATAACCGGCGTAATTTTATTAAAAATCTTGGAATAGCTGCCGGTGCAGTTGCATTATACAATGTAACATCCTGTTCGAATAAGTCCAGGGTGCCTGATATCACATACAATACTCTCCCACTTTGGCGGGGATTTAATCTTCAGGAAAAATTCACTCATAAACCGGATGAATGGATGAATATTGCGCCTGAATGGGGTTTCAGAAATGAACCTTTCAGAGAGTCCGATTTTGCAATAATTAAGGAACTCGGCTTCAATTTTGTACGTTTGCCGATGTCATACAAATGCTGGTGTGAAGAGAATAATTGGTATAAATTAAAGGAAAAGCATTTGAAAGAGATCGATGAGGCTGTTGAATACGGCAGGCAATATGATATTCATGTTGCAATCAATTTCCACCGTTCCCCCGGATATACAATCAACGATGTTGTCTTCCTTCCGCAATTCAGGGAGAAAACAAGCATCTGGGATGATAAGGAAACATTAGACGCATGCACTTTTCACTGGAAGCACTTTGCGGAACGTTATAAAGGCATTCCAAATAATAGATTAAGTTTCAATTTGTTCAATGAACCTACAGGAACTACGGAGGAAAAACATGATATGGTAATCCGTCATTTGGCGCAGGAGATATGGTCTGTGGATCCTGACAGGCTCATTGTCATAGACGGATTTAAATTCAGACCAAGCCAAAGCCTTTCCGATCTTAAGATTAGTCAATGTGCAAGAGGTTATTCGCCAGGGATTGTAACTCATTATCTGGCTTCATGGTCATTTGGTGAACCACCGGATGTACTCCCAACCTGGCCAATGAAAGATGAGGATGGCTCTTTATGGAACAAAAACAGGCTTGAGGAAGGATTTAGAGAATGGAAAGATTTAGAGAGCAGTGGTGTTGGAGTATACATCGGTGAATTTGGCGTTTATAATCGAACGCCTCATAGTGTAACACTGAATTTTCTGAGGGATAATCTCAGTATCTGGAAAGAGAATGGCTGGGGATGGGCAATGTGGTGCTTTCGGGGATCATTCGGGATTGCCGATAGTGGCAGGAAAGACGTCAATTACGAGACTTACAGGGGAATAAAGCTTGATAGGAAAATGTATGAACTAATCAGGCAATTCTAATGCTATTATTTATGCTGTCATAGGTAATGTCCGTCTTTCCTGGATTAGTCACAGACAGGGCATCCTGCTTTTCAAATAAAATAACCGGCCTGGTTTACAAATATATAAGCAGAAAGTAATTAAACATATCTGGGTGTTAATTGTTAGAATAAAGTTCGAAAACTAAAAATGGAGATTAACGATGCCATATTCAAATTCTGTCACTTTTCTGGATACAGAAGGAGGACAAAACATAACAACTGAAGTTACAGCAAGATTGTGGATGCTTTGGACTGTAATCGGTTCCGGAACAGGAACAGGCAACCAACAATCAGATGAGGGCTCAATGGATGGGACAATCAATAAAGGGGGTTCTGTCCCCATGCAAATAAACTTTAACCGCGATGCAGATTTTTCATATGCATCAAGAAGCGTCGGAATCAGTATTCAGGATAAAAACCTGGTAAGTGAGGATAAGGGCTGGCTCTTCCGTTCGGGTGCATTTACGGGAGCGTTAACAACGGAACCCATTGATATTATTGCCGCAAAAAAGGAAATTACTGATGCTGAACTTCAGACTATGCTTCCGCCCGTACCTATGGCTGTTGATCCCAGTACAAGCATTACCGCGTTGACAGCTATGTTAGCGCAGGGAGGAATTGATATAACAGCTACAGGAACAACCACAAAAACAGGAGTAATCGTTGGTTTTCGCTATACAGGAACGCTAGTGTTATCCCCATCCACTGATGTTAATGGCGCTGCCAATGAGGCTATTAATGTTGGAATATCGAATCCGGTTTTGGTATTTCTCCCGGGACCCAGTGTCCTCTCGGCTATTGAAGCCGAAATTTTGAATTCACTCCGGGTTTTTATCATGCACGAATTATCACCCAAACTCCGTGACAAGCTTGAGAAAATGCTGAATACCGCGATAGTCGAAACCGTCGGCCGGCAGCTGACCGGGGGGGTACTGCCGGCTGGCATTATCCTTTCAATAAGAACGATCAGCATTAATACGGATAAAATTACGGCACGCGCTTCACTGGGTGCATTTGGCGGGGTTATGAGCAAACTACCATCTGTTAATCCTACTACACCCGGTACAAGTAAATGTTTTATAGCAACGGCTGTTTATGGAACCGATTCCATGGAAGTCCAAATCCTTCGCGTTTACAGAGACATGTATTTATTAACCAATAAAACCGGAAGAAAGATCGTTGCGCTTTATGAATTATTATCGCCAAATATAGCCGCATTTATTTCGGATAAACCTATATTAAAGCTACTTACACGAGCCATCATTGTGCGCCCATTTGTTTGGATCGCGGAATTTACTTCGGCCTGGAAGAATAAGCAGAAGAAAAGGTTATTTTAGGGGATTGCTGCCGTCCAAACCTATTTATAATGCTCATCCCTGGGATCTATTGACAGGAAACCTTCCGGCATGGGAGAATTTACAGTCATTATCTCCCCGTTTTCGGGGTGAGGGAACGATAAAGAATATGCATGAAGCCGGATACGGCGGATGTAATCCTTAGAGGCCCCGTATTTCCAATCTCCCACAATGGGGCATCCAATATCGGAAAGATGGACCCTGACTTGGTTTTTACGACCTGTATCAGTTTTAATATCAAGGAGCGCATATTTTTTTATCAGCTTTATTACTTTATAATTAGTAATGGAAAGTTTGGCATTGGTGTTTTCGGGGGTCGAATGTACTTTCTGATACTTATCTTCTATTAGCCAGCTTTTTATTGTATCCTCATCTTTCAGGGGAATACCTTCCACAAGGGCATAATAGTGCTTTTCAGTTTCTTTCCATTTTTCTTTAATAAGATCCTTAGCATCATCTGACTTGGCAAACAGCAAAACACCCGTCACTTCTTTGTCAAGCCGATGAACAACATGAGCCCTGATCTTTCCTTTGCTCTGGTTTTTCAAATATTCTGAAACAACCTGCTGTATGCTTATGCTTCCATCAATGCTTGATGTTGATTTTCCCGGAGGCTTATCAACCACAATTACATGCCTGTCTTCATACAAAACAGGAAAAGGCAGGCTGGCCCCGGATGATTTAACGGCAGGTATATTAATTGTAATCATATCACCGGGCTTAAGCAGATATGAATGTAGTGTAACTGACTTATCGTTGATCCTCACGTTACCACTTTGCAAAAGTTTTTTGATCCTGGTCCATGGTGAATCAGGGTAATTTTCAATTAGAAATTCAATTAAAGTAAGTGATTTATTTACAACAGTTTTCAAATGGATACCCTTTAAATTAATCTTGCATGTGAATGTATTTCCACCTGGACAAAAGATAATTAAAATTTGCTTATGCTTCCAATGGTGCCGCTAAGATCGTGTATTCAGTTGCGGGGAATTAAGTTGCGAATGTCAGTCCTTTTGGTTATATTTCATAATTATGAAGCACACCGGTAGATTTTTATACTCCCTAAGATTTCTTTGTATAATACTGTTTACAGGTTGCCAGAAAGATGATGTACCATCATTGGACTCCCGCATTCTTTTTTCTGTTGACCTGGATATTCAAAGGTTCGATCCATATACAAGAGAAGTTTATATGGCTGCTTATACTTCCGATGGGAAATTAATTAATTACGGCAGCTTATCAGATTCTGCAAAGTGGGAATTAAAAGGCAAATGCAGGGATGATAAAATTGACATTTTGTATTTTGAAATTCATAATGAAGGCACACTGGCTGTAGATCATTTTAAAAATGTGGCAATTGGAAAATTATTTGCAGAAGCCAATGCAATGGAGTTTCATTCTTCCGAATATTTTGATCTTACTCTTAAAGTTGAGGATTTTGGCAATCGACGTGAAAATAACACAAGTTTAACATTTTTTGAGTCTATAGCACATGATTTTACAAGGGGATCGGGTTATTCCGGAGAATTTGAATGGAAATTGATAGAAGATGGGTATGCCTATAAAACTGCCTATTTTTATTCGGATCCAAAATATCAGGGGCATGAATTATTAATTTTCGAAAGAGGTACAAATGAACCCTATGTATATTCTATTGATATACCCTCAACTGATCTTACGCCCGGAGATACAATCACGCTGAAGAAAAGCGATTTTACCCCTGGTGAAGTGAGAACAATACTGATTAGTTCCTCTCATAATGAATTTGATAATATTTTTTTGAACACGTACAATTCAATTAATGGCAGGAGAGATTTGATTACATCGTTTGACCAGGTTATTCCTAATCCCTCAGGCGAAAAATGTATTAAGTATATAGTTAGCGACATCCTACCAATTAACTACTGGTATTTCAGATATTTTGCCTCATCTTCCGGATCTACATCCTATACAATGCGAAGCAATAAGGAAATCCCGTCGTCAATAGAAATAAAAGAACTAACGGGACACAAAATAACATTATCCGGAAATCAATTTAATTTCACCCACAGCAACCTTTTTCCAGATAAAATTATAGCCAGAAGTCAAATCACTTTTTCAAAGGGCTTTTGCAATGTCTTTACTTACGATTTGCATTTTGACGGAAGTGAAACTGTTGGAAGTACTACAATTAATCTATTTGAAATTCCTCATGACATATTATCAAAATACACTGATTTTTTAAAAATTGATAGTCTGGATTGGAGCGCATCCCAGTATTCTCAAACTTATACAAACCTGCCTGAAAATTCGCCTTTGGATTTTCTTAAAAACTCACGGCTAAACTGGAATGATAATAATTCTTCTGCAAACGATTACGCATTTGAAGTGTTCACAATTAATTTGTATGCGCGTGATTAATAGAGCCTTAGCATAAAGCGACAATACCAGGCCCTCAAAATAAATTTAGGTAATGTATTGAACTTTTGCACAATTCAGCAGGTTATTTTAATAATTATAAGATAATATGGATAAAAGACAGCTGGGAAAAAACGGACCCGAGGTTTCAGCTTTGGGACTGGGTTGCATGCGGATGAGCGAGGTGCAATCTAAACAATTAGAAATAGATGAATACGAATAGAGAAAAACTCAGGTTGGCTGAGTCTGATGTTCAGAAAAATAATTGGAAAAAGTGGGGGCCTTATCTTTCAGACCGGCAATGGGGAACCGTAAGGGAGGATTATAGTCATGATGGCAGCGCCTGGGAATACCTGTCGCACGATGCAGCACGAAGTCGTGCCTTCAGATGGGGAGAAGAAGGCATTGGAGGCATTAGTGATGACCAGCAGCTTCTTTGTCTTTCTTTTTCATTCTGGAATGGGAAAGATCCGGTTCTGAAGGAGCGGTTTTTCGGATTGACAATTAATGAGGGCAATCATGGTGAAGATGTCAAGGAGCATTACTATTATCTTGACAATACTCCTACACATTCCTACATGAAGTTGCTTTATAAATATCCTCAGGCTGAATTCCCTTATCGTAAGTTAATCGAGGAAAACAGAAAGAGAAATAAATTTCAGCAGGAGTTTGAACTAATAGATACCGGAATTTTTGATGACAACAGGTACTTTGATATTTTTATAGAATATGCCAAAGCCGATCATGATGATCTGCTGATGCGGGTAACTGCTTTCAACCGGGGTCCCGAAGCAGCTGAAATAGTTATTGCCCCGCAAATATGGTTCAGAAATACATGGACTTGGGGTTATGATCCCGCTAAACCGCATTTGAGCCTGATTCATCAGCGGTCAATTTCTGCTGAACATAAGGTTCTTGGAAAATGCATATTGCATTGCGACGGAAAACCTGAGTTTATTTTCACCGAAAATGAAACCAATTTGAGCAAGCTATTCAGGGCTGAAAACACACCTGGTTTTTTCAAAGACGGAATTAACGATTTTGTGGTCAATGGAATCCCAACAGCTGTTAATCCGGCTCAAACAGGTACAAAAGCTGCAGTTGTATATCATTTGGGTGTTGCTCCCGGAAAATCAGCAACTGTAAGATTAAGGTTATCCCCCTTGTCTGATGGTAATCCCTTTTCAGACTTTGATAAAATTTTCGAAACAAGGATCGTTGAGGCGGATGAATTTTATAACAATTTGCAGACATCCATCAAACATGTTGATTCAAAATCAATTCAAAGACAAGCCCTTGCCGGTATGTTATGGAGCAAGCAATTTTATTATTTTGATATTCCCCAATGGCTTAAAGGCGATCCTAAACAACCAGTCCCTCCAAAAGAAAGACTTGAGGGAAGGAATAACGAATGGATGCATATTAATAATGCAGATATTATTTCCATGCCCGACAAATGGGAATATCCCTGGTACGCAGAATGGGATCTGGCATTTCATTGCATCACTCTTGCCATGGTCGATCCGCAATTTGCCAAGGATCAGCTTAAATTATTGACCCGGGAATGGTATATGCATCCAAATGGCCAGTTCCCTGCATATGAATGGAACTTTTCTGATGTAAATCCACCTGTTCATGCCTGGGCTACATGGCGGGTTTATAAAATGGACAAAAAGCATAACAACGGCACAGGCGATATAAAATTTCTGGAATCGGTTTTCCATAAACTGCTCTTAAACTTCACATGGTGGGTTAACCGAAAAGATAGTAACAACCATAACATTTTTCAGGGTGGATTCCTGGGACTGGATAATATTGGGGTATTTGACCGTAGCTTAAAAATTCCCGGAGGAGGATCCATTGATCAGGCTGACGGGACAGCCTGGATGGCGATGTTCTCACTGAACATGATGAGGATCTCCCTGGAGTTGGCCAGGCAAAATCCGGTGTATCAGGATCTTGCAACCAAATTCCTCGAACATTTCCTTTATATTGCAGGGGCCATGTCCAATATCGGAGGAGAAGGAATTGATTTGTGGGATAATGACGATGAATTCTTTTATGATGTACTTCATACTGACAATGGATGCACCAAATTAAAGGTCAGATCGATGGTTGGATTGATCCCTCTTTTTGCGGTGGAAGTAATTGAACCTGATATTATAACTGAAAGTGCTGAGTTTGCGGGACGTATGGATTGGTTCTTAAACTATCGCCCTGATCTGGCAAATCTCGTTTCAAGATGGAACATAGTAGGAAAAGGGGAGAGAAGGTTATTTTCCCTTTTACGCGGACACCGGTTAAAGAGAATATTAAAGCGAATGCTTGACGAAAAGGAATTCTTATCTGAGTATGGTATCCGTGCCCTTTCAAAATATCATGAAGAGAATCCGTACAAATTCCATTCACAATATGCAGCATACGAAGTAGATTACCAGCCGGGTGAATCAACAACAGAATTATTTGGCGGAAATTCGAATTGGCGTGGGCCGATATGGATCCCTGTAAATTTCCTGATCATTGAATCCCTGCAACGCTTTCATCATTATTACGGCGACGATTTTAAGGTTGAATGTCCAACCGGTTCCGGCAATTATATGACCCTGAATGAAATTGCAAATGAAATTTCTCAAAGGCTGTTCAAAATTTTTCACAAAGACCAGAATAACTTCAGGCCTGTTTTTGGGAATAATCAGAAGCTCCAGAACGATCCGCATTTCAATGATTATATTCTATTTTACGAGTACTTTCACGGTGATAACGGGAGAGGGGTTGGCGCATCTCACCAGACCGGATGGACGGGTTTAATTGCCAAGCTTATCAACCCAAAACCGGATTAATCCGGGACTAATCCTGCTTTAGCAATTTATGCCGGTAAAAACCTGATTCAGTTTCCAGTTCAAGGATGTAAATGCCGGGTTTCATTTTGGATAAATCAAGATGCTTTTCATTCTCATAGGTTATCAGCAGATCACCCTGCACGTTAAAAATTTTGACCGAGAAATCACCATCGTACCCGATAGTCACCATATCAATAACCGGATTTGGATAAATCAGTACTGGATTATTTTCAGCATCGTTAATACCAGTGGGATTCAAAACCAAAATATAAGCTTCTTTAAGAATTGTATTACTGCCGTTATTATTGGAAGCTTCGAGGGTGACACTGTATACGCCGGGAGTATTATAGGATACATCAGGATTTTGCTGAGTGGAAGTTGCCGGTGTGCCTCCCTGGAAGGTCCAGAGCCAGGATGTAGGTTTGTTACCGGTTAAATCAACAAATTTAATCTCAAGTGGTGCACTTCCGGACTTATAATCGGCTGTGAAATTGGCAACAGGTGCCAGTCCTAAAGAACGATCTCCTGTGGCATAGTATACCGGCCATTTTGCATTGGGGACCAATATGCTTGCAGTACCTGAGGGGGTTATTTTATCGGATGAAAGTCCAATGGCAGCAACCACTTCCTCTTCACTGGTATTTATGGCAGAAAAGGCAATTTTATTATCGTTGTTTGAGAATGATGGATAACCCAGTGTTGTATTATCCGTGATAAGTTCAACATCTCCTGACTCAAGGTTGGCGCCATATATTCCATATTCCTCGCTTACACCGTCATTGTAAAAATAATCAAAGGCAATGATGAAGGGAGAGTTCCTGGAAAATACAGGATTGCCAATACTCACATTTTCAGGCAATGAAGTAAATAACTTGGTAATATTTCCGTCCCCGACGATATTTGCATTGTTATCCCAAACTCTGATAAATCCCACATCCCAATATGAAATATCATCTGCTATATCGGAATTGAGTTCATTGTAGGCATCATAAATCAGGTATTCTCCGGATATATCAAACTCAATTGCATCCGCAAACAATACACCCCCTGCATTGGTATTGGATTCACTGGTCGTTGGGTTATACAACCTGAACTTATGCCATTCAGCTCCTTCGAAATCATACACATAAATTGAAGTATCAGCCTCAATTGAAATGGCGGCCAGGCGTTTTCCATCCTTCGATACCGCAACATTGTCAAAAAATGCTTCATCTGACAGAAAGTCCTCTCCCGGATCAGCAGGATCCGGATTTATCACCTTGATTTTACTGTCAGGGGATACGAAGACGGCCACACTACCGTCGTCAGTAACGCTTACTTTCCCCTTCATGTCTGTGTTGCTAAGCGCTTCGAAATCGCTGCCTGTGACCGAAGATCGGTATAGCGTTGCAGGATCTGCCGCATCAGTATCATAGCTTAAGAGATATTCCTGTCCCGAATTTGGATCATATTCCGGTGTATCATCAACAGGCGTTTCTTCTCTTATCCCTACGGCGTCAAATGCTTCACCTGCCTTGACAACCTCCTGGGAAGCGGCGCCATATAAATCAATGGCTGATTGAATCACGGCAATTCTCAGATCTATAAACTGCGAGGTCTTGGTCAAATACTCCGTAAGCGCACGGTAGTATACTTTTTCTGCCTTGTCTTTCGAAATTTCAGTAGCGTATAAATAATAGGCATGGTTTCCGATGCCACTGTTTATATGAACGCCACCATTGTCATTCCCGCCCAGGTACATTTCGGAAACATGGCTGGGTTGCCAGTATGGCTTTGTATTGTCTCCCAAATTGTGCGGGTCGGCCATATCTCTCAATGCGCCGGAAGGAGAAAAGATAGTTTTGGTAATGTCTTCACCTATTAACCAGTCATCACGGTCAACCATAGAGCCAAATATGTCGGCAAAGGATTCATTCATAGCACCCGATTGGCCAAAATACTCAAGATTTGCCGAATTGGATACCACACCGTGTCCCAGCTCATGGGCAGCGACATCAAGTGCACCTGCCAGGGGTAAAAAATGGTCTCCGCCATTTCCGTAAAAAACTGCCTGACCGTTCCAGAATGCATTTTCCATAGAGCTCCCATCGTCCTCGGCAACATTCACCAATGATATAATATTTCCTCCCAGTCCGTTAATTGAATTCCGGCCGAAGGTAGCGCTGAGGTACTCATAGGCGCGGGTGGCATTATAATGCGCAGAAACCGCAGCCTTTTGGGACCATGCATTATCAGCAGAAGTGATGTAGGAATAATTAAGATCAACGGATGAGGTATTATTGGCATCCAGCGTGAGAATTACACCTTCCCCGGTGGTTGCGTCAAACATTGCCTCAGATTGGTCATACAGATAGTAAGTTCCGTTTTCAAAATAGGTGTCAATGGTCCTTGAAACATTGTTCAGATCAATCGCATTGGCAGTGAACGGACCATCGGTATTGGTATTATTGAATTTATGAATGATCCTGCCGGAAGCAGCATCAATAAAATATTTCCATTCCTCAATAAAATTAGGTCTTATTGTAATAGCCCACGTCAGGAAATATTCATGCTCATTTTTGTTATAAAGCACCAGAGAATACAAAGGAGATTCATAATGCAGGAACTTTTTTTCTTTTTGGGATAACTCTTTATACAATGTAATTTGTTTCAGGTTTCTTACTGTTTTCTCCAATGCCTGGGTGATATCAATATTGGGTTTTACAGATACATCCTGTTTCACCAAACAGATTGATCCGGTGAATCTTTCCTTTTGTGCATCTATATGCAGTATTGATTCGGAACCATATATATAGATCCCTTTATATTGCTGTAATGATTTAATGTGGGTAATACCCAGGTTGTCGGTGTGTATGGCAGATATTTTAAAAGTTTCACGCGGACTGGAAATATTTGTAATTGGCTTTACCTCTTCCATAAAGGAAAAAAACCTTTCTTCGTGCGTCATATTTGAGGCAGATTTCAATGGTGTTGAAATTATCTCGAGATAAACCGGAGAGGAACCTTTGCGAATAATCTTCGGGTGAACAATACCGGCAAATCCCGGAAATGATAATGCCTTACCGGCTGCATATCTGAATGCGGAAGTAGATTTTAAGTCGTTTTGGCCATTGATCTGCCTGAAACTTATTCCGGGTTTTGCGGTACCGGGAGTGTTTTTTTGTTTTGTCTTAAAGCCGCCGGGCTGTCCGTTAACCAGTAATGAGGGAATAGTTATTAATAAGAATAGTAGAATTGATTTCATGTTTTATTCTTTTATAGTTGATACAAGGGCCTTATAAAACGTCTTAATTTTATTATTATCAGAAGAATCAGTCCATTTAATTTCTTTTTCAAATTCCGATGAGACCACCTTTATATAATAGGTAATATTTCCCGTTTCATTCAGATTTATCGTTTTGAAGTCAATTTCATTTCTTATACTGTCCAAGTTCTTAACCTGTTTTCCAACTAATTTTCTTACCCTCAGCAAACTGTCGTGCTGAATTTTAAAAAGTTGTCCTTTATCGAACAGCACGTATTCCATGGGAATATTTGTGAATCCCCCGGTTTTTCCAAAAAAAACTCTCCCTTTTGACTTGTCAGCCATTAATTTCTTTGAACTCACGCATGAAATAGCCAGGAAGAATATTAAACAAGAAAATAGTAATTGCTTCATTTTAGTAATGGTTGGTAATCACGTGAACAAGCGTGCAAAAAATGCCTTATTAAAGGTAGTGATACTTTCTTTGTATCTTCTTGTCAATGTGGCTTAAAATGATTTTTCAAATTCAATACTCCGTTATCAGTAATCCGGATAAATTGAACACTCCTGACACTCTTTAACCGTCAATTTCTTCAAATTCCTTTCCTCTTAATGATCGTAAGCACGGTATAGATCAGGATCTTGAAGTCAACATACAATGACATGTTATCGAGATAAATGAGGTCGTACTTCAGCCGCTCGATCATCTGGTCCACGTTTTCGGCATAGCCGTACCTTACCTGTCCCCATGACGTGATCCCCGGTTTTACCTTCAGAAGCTGGAGATAATGGGGGGCCTGCCGGATGATCAGGTCGATAAAGTGCTTGCGTTCGGGCCTGGGACCCACAAGCGACATATCGCCGAGCAGCACATTCAGGAAGTTGGGGATCTCATCAAGCCGCGACTTTCGCATGAACCGGCCAAACGGTGTGATCCGGTCATCATTCCGCGATGACAGCTCGGGACCGTTTTTTTCTGCTTCGAAATACATGGAGCGGAATTTATAGATGATGAAAGGTTTTCCATACCGCCCGATCCGCTCATGGCTGTAAAATACCGGTCCCCTTGAAGTGAGCTTGATGCCGGCCATCAGGAACAGGCTGATGGGCAGGGTTATCGTAAGGGAAAGGAAAGCCACCAGGAAATCAAGCAGGCTTTTTACATTTGCCTGCCATACGGGCATGAGATTGGGGGAAACAGAGATCAGCGGTGTGCCAAGGATCGAGCTGATCCTCACCCGGCCGGTCAGGATATCGTACATGCTGGGAAGCGCCTTGATCACCACGTTTGCATCGATCAGCTTGTTAATGATCCGGTTGATCATATCATGTTCTGAGGTTTCAATTGCAAGGATCACTTCCTCCACCTTGTTCTCCTGCAGGATGTTGCGGATGTTGTCGAGGTTGCCCAGGTGCGGCAGGTAATTGCCCAGCACGTTGTGTGCGTTTGAATTCACCGTTACGAAACCAATGAATTTATTTCCGCTGCCCCTCTTCTGGTTCGAGATCTCCTTAAAAGCTTCGTCTGCTTTAACACTGCTGCCAACCAGGAGTGTGTTGAATCCGATCTCTCCCCGATGAACACGATGCGTGGTATTCGTGGTGATTATCACACGCGGCAGGTAGGTCAAAATAAAATGGAAGGTAAGCAGGCTCAGGTACGGAAAATAGGAATCATGCGCATATATGTTGTATTTGTGGCGGATCTGAAAGGCAAAGAAAAGGATCAGCGTGCCGATCACCGAAATGCTGAGGGTTTGCCCGAGTTCCGACAAACGCGACTTCCGGAATACATCCTTGTAATATCCCGAAATATAATATAACAGGAGCCAGAAAAGCGGAATGATGAAAAATGCCGGATGAAAATTCCAGACGGGCCTCGCGAGGAAACTAACCCCCGTAAGTCCGGGATTCACTGATAACCCCTGGTAGTAACTGTATAAACTCCAGGCACACAGGGCAGACAGAAAATCAAAAATAAGATATTTGAGCCGTTGCCAGGTTCTGTTCATGCATGCTTTCTGTTTTCTTAGGGTCAGGATTACAAAGATAAAATTATGAAACGAAAGCAAACCATACTTTTGTCACTTTGTGACAGGAATGGCTATGAACATCGTACCAGGGTCTTCATCACCTTTTCCAGGATCCTCTCAGCGAGCACGTATGGCTCAAAACCACTGTCGTACATGGAAAGGAAGGCATGATCAGCCCGGATCAGGCCAAAGAAATCGGTCAGTTCGCCGGTGAGGGTATCCGTATTTTCAACCCTGTGGCGCTGAATGAAAAGGGGATCCTCCCCGCCGTCCGGCTGCTGAAGGAACCAGCTGGTCACCTCGCCGGTGATGAAATTGTACTTGAGTATCCTGTTTTTCAGCACGAAGGTTCCCAGGAATTCACTTTGTGCCGCCACCAGGTTGCAGTTGTAGTTTACGGCACACCCGTTGTCGAATTCAAGCCGGGCATTCAATATATCTGGCTGGGATGCGATCATGCAAATGCCTTTGGCTTTGATTGAAATAACGCGTGCTTTCAACAGGCTGGTGATCACTTCGAGGTCGGCCAGCAGCGCCTGTGGCATATGGCTGTGGCCTGTGGCAATCCGGTAATAATGCTGCAGTTCGATCATGTTGATATCAGCCTTATCACCCAGTGCCTCCAGGAGTCCCCTCGTATTGTAATTCCCTGTTTTGCCCGCCCTCAGGATCACCCCGGCTTCGCGTGCAAGCTTCAGCAGCTGGTAGGCTTCATTGACCGACCGTACGGAGGATGAATGGAGAAATACATGCCGGGCCGCACGGAGCGCTGCAATGGCCAGGTCGCTGCAATAATCACCGCACCCGTCAATGACAAGCGCATCAGCAGTCCCGATCAGTTCACCGGCGGAGGAGCATGGCTTGCCCGTATCCGCATCCGATACAGGTCCGGCCTCTGATCCAGCTATCCAGCGCCCGGTGATCCGGATGTCCTGGATCTTGTGCATGGCTTGAGTATGCCTTCTGATGGCAGCTGAAGATCCTACAATTCCTACCTGTATCATTCCATCCGGCATTTGCACAAACATAAATTATTTACCTTTAAGGGATATTTTTTTTAGATTGAACTTATCAACTAATTTTGTTCATAAAAGCATTCACAGGAAAGGGATAGAATGGAAGACAGTTTTCAGCATAAGGGATTGCGTAAGAAGCTTGTAGACGATATCAGGCGAAAAGGGATAACCGATGAACGGGTATTGGACGCCATAAACAAGGTCCCCCGTCACATGTTCATGGACAGCGGATTCATCCGCTTCGCATACCGCGACCAGGCATTTCCGATCCGGGCCGGGCAGACAATTTCACAGCCTCTTACCGTGGCTGTGCAAACCCAGCTGCTCGATGTAAACCCGCTTGACAAGGTGCTGGAGATCGGCACCGGGTCGGGCTACCAGGCGGCCATTCTCGCCGAGCTGGGTGCGCGGGTATACACGATCGAACGGCAGAAGGAGTTATACCTGTGTTCCAAGAACCTGCTGGAATCCCTGGGTTACCGTGTCAGCTTTTTTTATGGTGATGGTTACCAGGGCCTGCCCACTTACGGTCCCTTCGACCGCATCCTCATTACGGCGGCAGCCCCGGCAATCCCTGATAAACTCCTGGAACAGCTGAAATCAGGAGGGCGGCTCGTTGTTCCCCTGGGGGTAACGGGTTCCCAGACCATGACGCTGGTGGTAAAAACCGGCGAGGGGGAATATACCACCACAGAACATGGGTCGTTTGTATTTGTTCCTATGCTGGGGGGGAAGGAGTGAGGAGTAACCGGTAATCGGTAACCTGCCTGCCGGCAGGCAGGTCAGTAATCGGTAATCAGTAAGAAGTTCTAATATCTTAATCACCTAATCACCTAATCACCTAATCACCCAATCACTTAAACACTAATCCCTTGATATCAACCAAACTGTTTATCTTCAATGAGCTGGGCGAAAACTCGTTTGTTCTTTCCGATGAGTCGCGGCAATGCATCCTCGTTGACCCGGGGTGTAACAGCTTCGCACAGCAGGATGACCTTACCCGGTACCTGCAGGATAATCGTTTAACGCCGGAAAATATAGTTCTTACCCATGGCCACTTCGATCACCTGGCGGGACTGGCGTGGGCAAAAACTGTTTTTTCATGCCCGGTGATCATGCACCATGATGACCTGTTCCTCATGAACAATGCAGCGCAACAGGCCGCAATGTTCGGTTTCAGCCTGGATACCCCCCCGGTGCCGGACAGGTTTGTCAGGGAGGGCGATGAGATCGCATTCGGGAATTCCCTTCTGTCGGTAATCCACGTACCGGGCCATTCCCCGGGCAGCATCTGCCTGTATTCCGAGAATGACGCACTGCTGGTATGCGGGGATGTGTTGTTCAGCGGCAGCATCGGCCGCACCGACCTGTTCGGTGGCAACCATAGCCAGCTGATCCGCGGCATCCGGGAAAAACTCATGGTGTTGCCCCGGGAAACTGTCGTGTGGCCTGGGCACGGCCCGTACACCACAATCGGTGCCGAATATGACACAAATCCTTTTTTAGCCTGAACAATAAGGTCATTTTTGCAGTTGTCTCCCAAAAAGTTCACTTATCCGAATCAGAATTGAAATTTCACATGAATAACGATCATTTCGCCTACAGGCATACCGGACCCCGTCCCGATGAGATCGGGAGTATGCTGGAAAAAACTGGGGTCAGTTCACTCGATGAGCTGATTGAAAAAACGATACCCGGATCCATCCGCCTGAAGCATGACCTGGACCTGCCGCCGGGGGTGAGCGAACAGCAGTATTTCGAAAAAATGCGTGAAATCGCGTCCCGCAATAAACTATTTAAGACCTATATCGGCATGGGGTACTACAATACGGTGATGCCCGCCGTCATCCAGCGCAACATCCTCGAGAACCCGGGCTGGTATACCTCCTATACCCCATACCAGGCTGAAATTTCACAGGGCCGGCTCGAAGCGCTGCTAAACTTCCAGACGGTGATCCTTGAACTGACCGGCATGGAGCTCGCCAATGCATCCCTGCTGGATGAGGGGACGGCCGCCGCCGAAGCTATGATCATGCTGTATAACGCACGTCCCAGGGAATCCGTGACACGGGGAGCCTGCACATTTTTTGCCGATGAGAACATCTTCCCCCAGACCCTTGATGTGGTGAGGACGCGAGCCGCCGCCCTCGGCATTGAGATCCGCACAGGCGATTTCAATGACATGGAGCCCGGTGCCGGTATTTTCGGTGCGCTGGTGCAATACCCGGCCGGTGACGGCAAGGTGCGGGACTATAGCTCATTTATCTGCAAAATGCACGCTGAAAGTATCCCGGTTGCCGTGGCCGCCGACATCATGAGCCTTGTGCTGCTTGTCCCGCCCGGTCATTGGGGAGCCGATGTTGTGGTGGGCACCTCCCAGCGGTTCGGGGTTCCCATGGGTTACGGGGGTCCCCATGCCGCCTATTTCGCCACGCGCGAACAATACAAACGGTTTATCCCCGGCCGGATCATCGGCGTAACGGTGGACCGCGAATCCAGGCCTGCACTCCGCATGGCGCTGCAGACAAGGGAACAGCATATCAAACGCGAACGGGCCACGTCCAACATCTGTACCGCCCAGGCATTGCTCGCCAGCATGGCCGGAATGTACGCGGTCTGGCACGGGCCGGATGGACTGAAGACCATCGCCCTGCGGATCCATGCCAAAGCCTGCGCGCTGGATGCAAAGCTCACCGAACTGGGATACCTGCAGGACAATCCTGCCTTTTTCGATACCCTGAAGATAAAGCTGCCCGATAAGAAAATCACGGAAGTAGTGCGGAAGAACGCGCTGGAAAGACAGATCAACTTCCGTTATTTTGCCGACGGCAGCGTGGGCATCAGCCTGGATGAGACCACAACAGACGATGACCTGGAAAATATTGCCCGGGTATTTGAGGTAACCTCAAAGCATTATGCGGGGAAAGTCATGCCCGTTGAAAATACAACCTGCCTCGGGCACGAATTCCTGAGAACGGATACCTATATGAACCTGGAGCTTTTCAGGCGTTACCGGTCCGAGACCGAAATGATGCGGTATATACACCTCCTGGAAAGGAAGGATTTTTCACTCACCCAGGGAATGATCCCGCTGGGGTCGTGCACCATGAAGCTGAATGCAGCCATCGAGCTGCTGCCCCTCAGCTGGCCGGAATTCGGCAACTTGCATCCCTTTGTGCCGCTTGACCAGGCTGAAGGATACCACAGGCTGTTCCATGAGCTGGGCGGGTTCCTGAAAACGATCACGGGACTGGAGGAAGTGTCATTTCAACCCAATTCGGGTGCGGCGGGGGAATATGCAGGACTGCTCGTTATAAAAAAATACCACGAAAGCCGGAAAGAACCACACCGCAATGTGGTGCTGATCCCTGCCTCGGCACATGGAACCAATCCAGCAAGTGCGGCCATGGCAGGACTGAAAGTGGTGGTGGTGGCCTGCGATGAAAAAGGAAACATCGACCTGGGAGACCTGAAAGCAAGAGCCGAACAGCACCGGGACAGCCTGGCGGCATTTATGGTGACCTATCCCTCCACCCACGGCGTATTTGAACGGCAGATCCGAGAGATGTCGGAACTGGTTCACCGGAACGGGGGACAGGTTTACATGGACGGGGCCAACATGAATGCCCAGACCGGGCTCACGAACCCGGCCGCCATCGGGGCCGATATATGCCACATCAACCTGCACAAGACATTTGCCATTCCGCACGGGGGCGGGGGACCCGGAATGGGACCCATCCTCGTGGCCGGGCACCTGGTTCAGTTCCTGCCCGTGCACGGCGTAGTGGAATCGGGCGGCACGGAAGGCGTCGGCGCCATTGCGTCGGCACCCTGGGGAAGCGCCAGCATCCTGGCCATATCGCATGCCTATTGCAGCCTGCTGGGCGGGGAGGGGATGAAGTATGCCACACAGGTTGCCATCCTCAATGCCAATTACCTGGCGGCATGCCTGAAGGATTTTTATAAGGTATTGTATACCGGGGAGAATGGCATGGTGGGACATGAGATGATCCTCGACTGCCGGGCCTTCAAGACGCTTGCGGATATTACGGAAGCCGATATTGCCAAGCGGCTGATGGACTATGGCTTTCATGCGCCGACCCTTTCCTTCCCGGTGCATGGCACGCTGATGGTGGAACCGACAGAAAGCGAATCGCTGCAGGAACTGGACCGGCTGGCGGAGACCCTGAAATCCATTTACAGTGAGATCCGGGAGATTGCCGCCTCCGGGAACAAAACCGATAACCTGCTGAAAAACGCACCCCATACACAGCGCGTCATTGCCTCGGATACCTGGATGCATCCCTATACGCGGATGCAGGCTGCATTCCCGATGAACTGGAGCGACCGGAACAAGTTCT
>Ga0105092_10000031_pt1 | contig 65834 bp, 52 predicted proteins | sample PPLLak2March2015_FD_87021 | JGI IMG/M metagenome (GOLD analysis project Ga0105092, IMG submission 87021) | Freshwater sediment microbial communities from Prairie Pothole Lake near Jamestown, North Dakota, USA - PPLs Lake P7 Core (1) Depth... | ecosystem: Environmental > Aquatic > Freshwater >... | reverse complement strand
TTTGTTAAGTTTGTTAAGTTTGTTAAGTTTGTTAAGTTTGTTAAGTTTGTTAAGTTTGTTAAGTTTGTTAAGTTTGTTAAGTTTGTTAAGTTTGTTAAGTTGAAGGAGATTTACTTTGGTTAATAGACAAGGGGTTACTGATATAAATACGGATACTTGAAAATAACAGAAAAGATTATATTAACAACTCCAGACTATGATTAACTGCATACCCCTTGAAAACTAACTGCTTGAATGATTTACAATCAATGTAAGACAAGGGGTTACTGATATTGATACGGACATATAGAAATTACTATATTCATAATATAAATAACTCCAGACTATGATGAACGAATTACCCCTTGTGAACTTTCCGTCCTGGATGATTTACAATTGTATATGAAGTGTTACACAGCACCAATTGTTAATTCTGCAAACCGGATAGTTTGCAAGGGGTAATCAGTTTGTTGAAATCTGGAGTTGTTAATAAAAATTATTCTGTAATTAATGTTCATCCATATCTATATCAGTAACCCCTTGTCTATCATCCATTGCTAATCTTCTCTAACTTTCCGAACTCTACAAACTCCCGCAGCGAAGCGAAGGTCCCGCTTTAGCGGGATATGAACTCTCTGAATTCCCGCAGCGAAGCGAAGGTCCCGCTTTAGCGGGATATGAACTTTTTTGCAATTGTTTATGCCCTTATGGTTTTTTAAATTTGTTTTTCCATACTAAAAAAACAAGAACTAACAATAATGAACATTTTAGTCATAGGCAATGGCGGGCGTGAACATGCTATTATATGGAAATTGAAGCAAAGTCCGCGGGTTGATAAAATATATTGTACAATCGGAAATGCCGGTATTTGCAGTATTGCAGAATGCATCAATATTAAGCCGGAAGATATTACCGGTTTAATAAATTTTGCAAAAGCGAATAAAATTGATTTCACAGTAGTCGGACCTGAAGTGCCTCTTGCAATGGGTGTGGTGGATAAATTTATATCCGAAGGATTGAAAGTATTCGGACCGGCTAAAAATGCTGCTATGCTTGAAACAAGCAAGACATTTGCCAAAGAGTTTATGCAGAGATATAATATCCCTTCGGCTCAATTCAGAAAATTCAATTTAGAACAAAAGAACGAAGCAGCAGAATATTTATCGGCAATAAAATATCCGGTTGTTATAAAAGCAGATGGACTTGCCGCAGGTAAAGGTGTAATAATATCTGAAGATAAACATAGTGCTGAAAAAGCTATTAAGGAAATTTTTGAAGATAAGATATTTGGTAATGCAGGCAACAGCATTGTGATAGAAGATTTTCTTACAGGCAGCGAAGCATCTGTTTTCGCAATTTGTGACGGTACAGATTATTTAGTACTCCCGCCGGCACAGGACCACAAGAAAATACTGAACGGTGAAAAAGGTAAAAACACAGGCGGCATGGGAAGCTTTGCTCCTGCTGATAAAATAGTCACTGATGATGTGATGAAAAAAATAAGAGAAAGAGTAATTGAACCTGTTCTTGATAACATGAAAAAAGAAGGGAATGAGTTTAAAGGGTGTTTATATTGCGGTCTAATGATAAATGAAAATAATGACCCATTTGTTATTGAGTTTAATACACGCCTTGGTGACCCTGAAACTCAGGTTGTTCTTCCTAAAATAGAATCCGACTTTTTAGAAATGCTTTTAGCATCAGCAGAAGGAAATATTAAAAATTATAATTTAAAAATAAATAATAATTATTATTGTTCGGTTGTACTTGCATCAAACGGCTATCCTGATAAATATGAATCAGGAAAAGAAATTACAGGACTTGATAATATAAACGATAACTGCATAATCTTCCATGCAGGTACTAAATGCGAAAACGGAAAAATATTATCATCAGGCGGAAGAGTGCTGAATGTTGTAGGAGTTTCAAATAATAATCTTAAATATGCAATTGATAATGCATACAGCAATCTTGCATTGATAAATTTCGAAAATAAATATTACAGAACAGATATAGCTCAGAAAGGATTAATTAAGTGAATATTCTGGTAACAGGCGGTGCTGGTTTTATCGGCTCAAATATTGCCGATGCTTATATTAAAGAAGGTCATAATGTAATTATAGTTGATAATATGTCAACAGGAGTAAAAGAATATATAAATCCAAAGGCAAAGTTTTACGAAATGGATGTACGTGATGAGAATATATCAAAAATATTTGAAGAAAATAAAATTGATGTAATAAATCATCATGCAGCACAAATAGACCTGCGGAAATCGGTTGAGAACCCTAAGTTTGATATTGAGGTAAATGTAATGGGTTCGGTAAACTTATTGCAGAATGCAGTAAAATATAACATTGGGAAATTTATCTTTGCATCAACAGGAGGTGCGATATATGGTGAGCATGATTATTTTCCTGCAGATGAGGAACATCCAATCCGCCCTTATGCACCGTATGGAATTAATAAGCTTTCTGTTGAAAAATACCTGTTCTATTATAACCATGTTTATGGCTTGAACTATTGCGTATTCCGCTATGCCAATGTTTACGGACCAAGGCAGAACTCACATGGTGAGTGCGGTGTTATTGCAATTTTTACCGATAAAATATTAAAAGGGCAGCAGCCATTAATAAACGGAGACGGTGAACAAACCCGGGATTATGTTTTTGTTGAAGATGTAGTAAGGGCTAATGTTGCAGGACTAAAAACTACCGAACCAAAAACATATAATATCGGTACAACCAAAGAAACTACGGTTAATTATATATTCAACAAGTTAAATGAATTTGCCGGAACATCTTTCGAAGAAAAACACGGACCGGAAAAGAAAGGTGAACAAAGAAGGTCAGTATTAAGCTATGAAAAAATTAAGAGAGAGCTTGGATGGGAACCAAAGGTTTTTATGGAAGAAGGAATAGAAAAAACAGTGAAGTTTTTCAAAGGTTGAAGGGAAAGGTCTTTTCTCTTTCCCAAATTTCTATTTGGGAAATGTTAAACGGAGGATTGTAAATCATCGGTCATTCCCTTACCAAATAGTCCAAAGGATCTAAGGAAAATTTGGTAAGGAGTAGTATGGCTTACCAGATGGTCCAAAGGATCTAAGGAAAATTTGGTAAGAAGTGGTATGGCATAAATATCAAAAACAAAATTAATCATATTGTTAGACAACATCGTTTCAGAAATATTATCATCAAGTAAAAGAGCTGTAGCAAGGGGAATAACTCTCGTTGAAAACGAATCTCCAAGCTCTTCACAACTGCTTAAATCATTATTTAAAAATACAGGGCGAGCTCATATAATAGGAATAACAGGTCCTCCCGGAGCAGGAAAAAGCACAGTCACAAATGTATTAACAAAGCTTCTAAGGAAAAATAATTTCAAGGTTGGAATAATTGCAGTTGACCCTTCAAGTCCATTTACCGGTGGTGCATTGCTGGGTGACAGGATTAGAATGCAGGAAATAGGGACTGATGCAGATGTATTTATCCGCTCTATGGCAACAAGGGGAAGTCTCGGCGGGCTTTCAAGAAAGGCAAGGGAGGCATGCGAAATTCTTGATGCATCGGGAAAAGATTTTATTATTATTGAAACTGTTGGAGTGGGGCAATCGGAACTTGATATTGCACAAACTGCAGATACTACAATTGTTGTGCTGGTTCCGGAATCCGGTGATGCTGTGCAGACAATGAAGGCAGGACTGATGGAAATAGGAGATATTTTCGTCATAAATAAATCCGACAGGGAAGGTGCTGATGCACTTTCCGTCGCACTTAAAACAATGCTTCATTTAAAAATGAAGGAAACGGATGACTGGGATGTAAAAGTTGTAAAGACCGTCGGATTGCAGAACAAGGGAATAGATGAATTATATAAAGAAATTGAACGGCACAAAACCTACCTTGAAAAAAACGGGAAGCTTCACGAAAAAAGAAAAGAGAATTTAATCAAGCAAATCAACGAGCTGGTTAACAATAAGCTTGAAAATAAATTCTGGACAAGTGAAAGAAAAAAAGAGCTTGAAAAGAATTTAGAAGATATTATTAACCGCCAGTCAAATCCCTATGATTTTGTAGAAGAGTTGTTTAAGGTAGAGAGTTTGTAGAGTGTGTTGAGTGTATAGAGTGTATAGAGTTTGTTAAGTATCCAGCATCCTCTTTCCCAAATTTCTATTTGGGAAAGCCCATAGTGGATGTACAATAGAACATAGGCAAGTCGAAGATCCCGAAGAAGCGTCAGCGGACTTCGGGAGGGTCACTGTAATAAGTACGGATGATTTTCCATTATTGATTATATTTTATAAATAACTCCAAGCCGGTAATTTCCCTCGTACCCCTTGTCAATTAAAATGATAAGGATTATTTCTAACCTAACTAATCCGAAATTACAATAACACTGACATAATTAAAAATACAATGAATTTATTAATAATAATATTTTTGTGATAAAAAGATAACGGTATATGTTTGTGAGTTAATTGAAGATTATTCCAAAGAAAACTTAAATTGATATGTCGGTATGTTTTATATTGAAAGCGAAATAATGACTATGATTTATACCAGGAATTAACTATTTTTCCAATAGTTTAATCTTAAAATTGATATAAAATATCGTGTTTAAGCATAACTTATTTTCCTTATTATCGACATTCACATCCGATGAACTCAAAAAGTTTTCTGATTTCCTCCAGAGCAAATATTTTGTCACCAATAAAAAGCTGTATCCTTTATTTTCTATCCTGGAAAAATTTTACCCGTCATTCCAAGATGAGAAGCTAACTAAGAAATTCCTGTTTGAAAAGCTTTACCCGGGAAAAACATACCATGATTCTACAATAAGAGACCTCTTATCCGAATTGCTTGATAAATGCGAAGAGTTTTTGAAGGTTGATAACCTGTATCCGAAGAACATTGATGCTGAAATAGAACTGCTGAATACCTTATGTACAAGAAAACAGTATAAATTATTCTTAAAAAAGAAAAAAATACTTGATGATTATTTTAATAATAATCAATTATGGGCTGAACAGCCATTTGATAAAGTGAAGTATGATATTGCGCTTCTGGATTTTGATATATACACTCAAATAATTAAGAACACAGAAAATATTCAAAAGAGAATTGAACTGCTAAATTCTATTTCTTTTGAATCAATAATAACAGGTGTGGTTTTAATAATAAATAATGAAACAAGAAAACATATTTATAACAGGAATTACGGTGCTGAAACAGAAACTACAAAATTTGAAAGTTATTTAAATTCTGTCGATGAATTTTTAAATAAATGTGATTTTAACAGGCAAACAATTTCTTTTATAAATTATAAAATAAATTTCCTGTATTATAAGACTTTCAGAAACAGGGAGGATTATAATGCTTTTAATGATTACCGTTTGTTTTTTGAAAATAATAAACATTACCTGGATAAAGATGCAATTTTCGACCACTATGTAAATATTTTAAATCACTGCATTGCTGTAAAAAGAAGTCCTGAAACAATTGAAATTTTATTCCGTATATACAATGATATTTTAATAAACAAATATTACATTAATAAATATGAAAAATATTTAAATCCAGATTTTTACAGAGGTGTAATTATGTTTGGAATTGAACAAAGCAAATTCGATTGGGTAAGAAATATTATTGATAATTATAATGATTGCTTTGAACCATCAATAAGGAATAAAATGTATAACTATTCAATGGCTCAAATAGAAATTGCTGACGGAGATACATTAAAAGCATTAGATTATTTAAATGATATTGACCTTGAGAATTTTATTTTTAAATACGACCTTTATAACCTGAAGTTAAAAATCTATTATATAAATAATTATTTTGAAGAAGCTTTAAGCTTGGTTAAGGCATATAATGCTTTTATCAGGAATAATAAATTAAAAAATAAAGAAGAAAAGCTTATATATAAAAAATATGTTGATATTATGGAGCTGTTAATACAATACAAATGCGGAAAGAAAAAAAACAAGTTAGAGGATATTTCTTTTGAGTTGAGCAAAGAAGGCAGAATTACATTTAAAGATTGGTTAAAGGAAGAAGTTCAAAAGCTATTGATTGAAAAATAATACTATCAAAAATGTGAAATATGAATGTAATATTTTTCGGCATTCAGACACCTAAAATTCGTTAATTCCTTTAAAAAATCAAAGAATATAACCTTTTTTGAATTTAATTTATTCGTCATTTCGAAAATAGTTTTGTTGAAATCAATAAATAATAACAAGAAATTTGCATTAGTTAAATCTCCAAATAAATATTAATTTATATTAGAATAAAATAAATAATATGAAAAAAACCACCCTAATTTTACTGTTTTACATATCTTTATCTACTATCTATTTAAATAAATTAAATTGTGAAAATTTATTGGGCGGGTATGATGACTGGAATATGCAAAGTAATGGTTTGTCGTTCAACTCGGGTTATTTCATAAACCAAAATACAGGGTGGTTTGCAAGCAATTATGGTACTATTATTAAAACCACAAATGGCGGGAATAACTGGTTCCATAACACTGATACAAATTTATATGCAATAAATATTACAAAGATTATTTTTGTTAATGATGTTACGGGATTTGCATGTGGATATGGCTATTCTAATAAAGGTTATGTACTTCGAACACCAGACTCTGGGAATAATTGGCAATATATAGAATTTAACAGTAATATATATTCAATTTATTTTTTAAATTCTAAAACAGGTTATGCCGGAGCCGATAACAATAAATTGTACAAAACTACAACCAATGGAATCACCTGGACTTCAACAAACATAAATAATATCAAAAAAATCTATTCAATTTTTTTTATTAATGCCAATACAGGATTCATTGGCGGTGCAGATTCTTTTGATAAGGGAATCGCATTAAAAACAACTAACGCCGGAAATAACTGGGATGTAATGTTAAATAATTCAAATTCATATTTCGTTCACCTCCAATTTGTTTCTGAAAATACAGGATTCATTGGTACTAATACAATATTGTTTAAGACTACAAATCAAGGAAACAATTGGATACTTAATGACAGCGGCAGCTATGTACGAAAGATGCAGTTCATCGATTCATTACATGGGTATCAAGGGGGTTATTCTTTTCTTAAAAGGACAACTAATGCAGGAATTTCATGGCAACTGATAAGCGAAATACGAGTGGGAAATTTTTATTTTTTCAATAATCAAACCGGTTTTGCTTCATTACAAGGAATAGGGAAAAATGGTATATATAAAACAACAAATAGCGGATTCAATTGGTATTCATTAATTGAAGGGAAAGATGGATCTCTATTATCAATGTGCTTCAATTCTGATGCAACCGGATGGCTTATATCAAATAATAAAATTATAAAGTCAATAGACGGCGGTAATACTTGGGAATATCCTTCCGGTATTGGAGGTAGTTCTCTGAAATGTATTCATTTTATTAACAACAGTACAGGATGTATAGTTGGTGGGGGTGATGCTATGATAAATGCAGCCTATTATTCAACAACAAATGGAGGTATTAATTGGTCTGAGTTAATCTATGATTATATAAAATTTAATTATTTGACAGGCATCGATAATATAATATACTGTATTGGTTTTAGAGAATATCCTTCTTTTGGTGGTTTTATAAAAAGAGCGGTAGGTAATTTATCATGGTCGGATGTATTGGTTACAGCAAGTACAGAGTTTTATGGAATTCATTTCCCGGATAGTAAGAATGGATATGCAGTTGGCTCAAATGGAAAAATATTTAAAAGCACGAATTATGGCTTAACATGGTTTGAACAAGCAAGCCCAACACAGCAAATTAACCGTTCTGTCTTTTTTGTGGATTCATTAAAGGGCTGGATAGTTGGATGTAATAGTGAATACACATCAGGTCAATTATTAAAAACAACAAACGGTGGTGAAAATTGGTTAATCGATGCTCAGCAAAATCTATATTTAAACTGTATAAAATTTGTTAATTACAATACCGGGTGGAGTGTTGGAGCAAAAGGCAAAATAATATACACAACTAACAGCGGTATTAACTGGATTAATTTTCCTAAAAGAACCAGCCAGGATCTCTTTTCTATATATTTTAAAAGTATTGATACCGGTTGGATTATGGGTAATCGCGGCTTATTGTTAAAAACAATAAATTGCGGCGGTCTTGTAGGAATTGAAAACAATATTGAAAATAAACCAATCAAATTCTATCTAAATCAAAACTATCCCAATCCCTTCAACCCATCAACAAAAATAAAGTTTGAGATAGGACCACCTCTCAATCCCCTCCTTCGCAATGAGGGGACAGTTACACTGAAGATTTATGATGTAATAGGAAGAGAAATAACCACACTCGTTAATGAACAATTAAAACCCGGCACTTATGAGATTGAATGGAATGCGAGTGATTATCCAAGCGGCGTATATTTTTATACTTTAAAAACTGAATCGTACAATGAAACCAAAAGAATGGCATTAATAAAATAAAAAGTAATTTACACTGAATAATCATCCTTTGCATTCCTGCTTCTGCATGGATTATAAAGCAAGGGGTGATTTTTCAGGATTAAAAATTTTTCGGTATATTTTAATTTTTCTTTCATTCACAATACACATCATTTATTGACGAATCACCCCTTGTCCTCTACTTATTATTATTCTTTCTCTATTATATTTAATTTTACTCTTTATTATTTCAACATTCCCGCCGTTGTTGGTGCAGAACACCAACAACGGCATAATATTAATTCTCAATCCGTTTTTTAAAGTCGTCTGACGAGTAATCTTCTCCAATTTGCTCATCTGACGACTAACAGAATTAATAAGAAACAAAATGCTCTTTTGTACTTACTGAATAGAACACAGGTCGTCAGATGAGTTTTTGCAATGGATGAAAGATTCTCCGGTCATTCACTCGTCCTACGACCTGTACTATTTTAAATCATTCGTTATTAATAAATCATCAATCTTTCTCCGGTAGTCGTAGTACGAGTAATCTTCTCAATAAAACGAGTAAGCTTCAATAAATTTCCGTAATCATAACATAATCCATTTACAATTTAACCCGGTTTAAATCCGTCATATAAACATTATATTTTTATACATTCAAAATATTTAACGTATTTCGAAAACCGCCCTTAACTGCTTTTATTATTTCAGTTAACGTGATTTAAGCGGAAAATTATTTGCTGATTAACGCATAATTTCGCAATAAATATGTCATTTTTCAAAAAAAGTTAAGTAAAATAGAAATTAAAAACTTGTTACCCATATGTATATTTTTGTTTTAAAAATCATTTTTTGATAAGACAATTGTTTCACGTGAAACATCTTTTTGCACAAAAACGCAGCGAATTTTGCTTGTTTTAAAGGGGTAAAAAAATCATGCATAAATTGCAATATAAAATGTTTTATAAAATAAAGGGGTATTTAACGGATTTACCGTTTTTCATTATTTCTTATGAAAACTTGAGATACCCTAAAAAATTTGTAATTAATAAATTCGAATTGCGGTATTATGTTATTACGTTGATTAAAATTAAACATTTTCATACATTTGTTGCTTTCTGTCCTTAAAAATTCAGGGGTAATATTTTCATATCTTTTTTTTCCTGTAATTTATTTACCTTTAGAAACAGTGCGGATTCCTAATTAGAAAATTTAAGTAAATTTATAAATCAGAACACATATAATAAAATGGATTTCAATTTATCAGACAGTCAGTTAGAAGTACAAAAGCTAGCCCGTGATTTTGCACAAAGCAGGATAGCACCTGTGGCAATGAAATATGATGAGACGCAGGAATTTCCTATGGAAATAGCTAAGGAGCTTGGCGAAATGGGTTTTCTCGGTGTCATCTTTCCGGAAGAATACGGCGGCTCCAATTTTTCTGCTGTAGATTATGCTATTATAGTTGAAGAAATATCCAAAGCTGACCCTTCAATCGGATTAACCGTTGCTGCACATAACGGTTTATGCACAAATCATATTTACCTTTTTGCCAATGAAGAGCTGAAGAAAAAATATTTGCCGGACCTGACAACAGGAAAGAAAATGGGTGCATGGGGACTTACCGAGAATGTTTCCGGAAGTGATGCCGCCGGTATGAGAACAACTGCCGAGAGAAAGAACGGATGCTATATTCTTAACGGAAGCAAAACATTTATAACACATGCAGGTGTCGGTGAAACCGCAGTAGTTATTGCTGTTACAGATAAAGCAAAAGGCAGCAAAGGTATTTCTGCATTTATACTTGAAAAAGGATACCCGGGTCTTAGTGTTGGTAAAAAGGAAAACAAGCTTGGTATGCGTTCATCTGATACTTGTGAATTGATATTTGATAACTGTGAAGTGCCTGCTGAAAACTTAATCGGCAATGAAGGCGAAGGATACGTACAGGCAATGAAAATATTAGACGGCGGCAGAATAGCAATAGCGGCATTATCGGTTGGTATTGCACAGGCATCACTTGAGCACTCTGTTAAATATGCAAAGCAAAGAAAACAGTTTGGCAAAGCATTAGCTGAATTCCAGGGAATACAGTTTAAGCTGGCAGATATGGCAACGGAAGTGGAAGCGGCAAGGCTTCTTACTTACAGGGCGGCAAAGCTGAAAGATGACGGCAAAGATTTTAAATTTGCTGCTTCTATGGCAAAATATTATGCAAGTGAAATTGCTACTAAAGCAACAAACGAAGCAGTTCAGATACATGGGGGTTACGGCTTTATTAAAGAATTCCCCGTCGAGAAGCTGTACAGGGATGTTAAGCTTATGACTATCGGTGAAGGTACCAGTGAAGTGCAGAAAATGGTAATGGCAAGACAATTATTGGAGATGTATTAATTATATAAATATCCTGTTAAATGCTGATATATTTGGGAAAGTGATAAATGGTTCACTTTTCAAATTGATAAAAAAGCTATGAAAAAATCAATAGTTATTTTACTATCGGCTTTTCTGTTTACATACTGCAGCCTTTTTTCACAAAGTTCGGATTCAGCATCAGCAAAAAAAATAAAACATATCGGCAGATGGTCTTTACAGCTCGAAGTTGGGTATAACTTTGATATAAAATCGTTTCAAAACCTGGCTTTTACTTCAAAATACACCTTCACTCCTTTTTCAGCAATAAGATTTGGTGCTGGTGTTTCAATTGCTGACGGTGATAAGGATGTAGAAGTAAATGAACAAACACCTGTATCAACTCATGCCTCAAATTACGACCTGAAATTTGTAACTGATTTTTTATTTTATCCTAATCCAAGCTCAGTAATTATGTTTTATCTTGGCTTTGGTCCCCAGACGGATTATTATTACAATTATGCTGAGCTGATTGAAACAGATATGAGTAAAAATGTTACTGATGAATATAAGTGGGGTGCCGGTTTAAATTTTGTAATAGGAGGTGAGTGGTTTGCTTTAAACAGCCTGAGCTTTTTTGCAGAATATAACTTGTCGGGTGTTTATCAAAAGGGTGAAACTCTGACTTATAAAATTACAACTGATAAATTAATTACAGATAAAACAAAATCCCTTACGAAGGATATCATTATTAAATCTGATGATGCAAGGTTAGGTATTTCTTTGTATTTTTAAGATTTCCGGGAACGATTCAAGTATAACATAAGGTTTTCCTGTAAATTACGGGAGGACCTAATGCCTTTATTAACAGTAATAATAACATTAATTGTAGTAGGGGTAGTTCTGTGGCTTATTAATCTGATACCCATGCAGCGGACAATTAAAACCATCATAAATACTATTATAGTAATTGTAGTAATTGTCTGGTTAATGAAAATATTTGGTTTGTGGAGTTACCTGTCAAATATTACTGTTTAGCAATAACAAAGATGAGATTGTTGGATGGAAAAACATTTGCAGGTAATAATTTAGTTTGCAAATAAAGTTGTCCAGAGGAAGTAATCTAACACCAGTGTCATAGCAGCAGCAAGAACAAAAGCACGGATAGTAGAATTGCCGACACCTTCAGCACCGCCTTCAGTTTTCAATCCTACATGGCATCCGAGTATAGAAGTTGAAGCACCGAAGAAAAATCCTTTAGTCATACCGCCAAAAATATCTTTCACTTCGAAAGCAGTTTTAACACTTCCGAAGAAAACTTCAAATGAAACATTCTGGAAAAGATAAGCCACACCAAATGCACCCATAATAGCAATGAAGTTTGCAAATACAGTTAAAATAGGAAGCATAACAATACAAGCAAGAAAACGCGGCATAACAAGATACCTGACAGGATCAATGGCTAATGATTCAAGTGCATCTATCTGTTCTGTAACTTTCATTGTGCCAAGCTCAGCGGCAATAGATGCTCCGACACGCCCGGCAAGAACAATTGCAGTTAACACAGGTCCGAGCTCAATGAAGATAGCTTTGCTTACAGCAGAGCCAAGAAAAGAAAGTGAAATAAATCCCTGGAATTGATAAGCCGCCTGCCATGAAGACACTGCACCTGTGAAGAATCCGATAATGATAACAAGCGGTAAAGAGTTAACGCCCACATGATCCATCTGTTCCAGAATAAGTTTTCTGTCCCTTATTATACGCGGAAAACCCTTTATAATACCAAGTATTAAAATTGCTATTTCTCCTATCTCCGAAAAGGCAGAAGCAATTTTATCCCATAATTTATCTACAAGTTTGCTCATTTAGCACAAATCTATATAAACCGAAAAAGTATAGCAATTCATAAATAATGCTTCTTATTGGTAAATAATATATATAATTGAAAAGTTTTATTGAAAATATTGATTATTAATAACTAATTTCAACACCCCCGAAATCTTAAGCTTAATAGTAAATTGATTTTTGAAAATTATAAAATTAAATTTAGATAATTGACCCAAATGTTTCTTTTTTTTTAAAACAATAATTACTCAAATTTTTTCAGGAGGAATAAATGAGATATAAAATATTCAACATATTAATATTGTTAATTATTACTTCCGGAGTTTTGGTCGCTGATGGGAATATAAAAAAATATTACGCAGCTGAAAATATGATTTTTGGAGAAGAAGCTTATCCGATTGCAAAGGTATGGAATACTGCTCCGGTACCTGTTCCGTTTTTTAATCTTGATCCCGGTTTTATCAGCGATACAATGGTTATTGGACCGGAAATTATGACAACAATATTCGGCAGTTATGATTATAAGACGAATGGTGAAGCGAACCATTATTTACAGGTCGACCCAACCAATCCGTTATTGTATCATTCAGTTGATATGCAAATGGACACGACCGATTTAGACCCGGCAACTGCACCGACAAGAAGAACTTATTATGCATATTCATCAGACGGAGGATTGACATGGACAAATGCAGGTACCGTTCCAGTAAATTTAAGATCCGGGTACCCATCATTGAGATTGCGTAGTGGAACAGCAGTAATTGCAAACCACAATACTTCGGGAGGTTTCTTAACGTCAAATTTATATATTGACTTAGTCCCGCAGTTGGGGTCTTTTACAGAATATCTGAATCCTGTTCCGCTTCCTATATGGCCGCAAATAGAAGTTTTAAGCAATAATAATGTGGGTATTCTCTCAAGACCGCAGCATGTTACAGGTACCGATTATGATACATTGTATTACCAAATATGGAATGGTACTGTAATTGGACCTAAATATATAATGTATGTTACAACTCCTCCTTATACAGGAACAGTGGGAAGTAACACAAGATTTAATCTTGCAACAAACGGTAATGGATTGCTTACTGCAGCAATTGCTCCTGTACTTGAGGATGATACACTGGGTGCAAGCAGAATCTACCAGAGAACATCAAATGATAATGGTGTTACATGGGGTCCTTTAGTTACTATCTATAGTCCTTTCTATGAAGGAGCTGATGTGATAGCTGCTGCCGGAGGTTCTGACTTAGTTTATAAACCGGGGACAGACAAATGGTTTTATGCTTTCCCGGCAACAAAGGATAGTGTTGGTTTCCGTTTTTATGAAAGCACAAGATTATATTTAAAAAAGAGTGATGGCTCATTAATCAGAATCGTATCAAGAGAAGAAGTTGGTGCAGCAGAAAGTTATTATCAGCCGATGGCTTTTTCCTGGAATATTGACTTCCCGTCTCTTGCCTGGTCTGCAGATAATAATGTACTTTATTGCGCGTACTCTGTAACAACACAGGATTCAGGTGCTGGCGGATTTAATTCCAGGGATATATTCTATCAGTATTCAACTGATGAAGGTTCAACATGGTCAGCACCAATTAGGATAACAAACACTCCCTTAATAGACGAATCATACCCGTCATTATCATATTGGAATAAAGGAGGTACAGGCGGAGCAACTTATGACTTAAACATTGTGTATATGAAAGACCCGGGTGTAGGTCCGTATGCTTTTAACGGAACCGGCACAAGAGCGGCACATTCTGTCAATTACCAGATATTCAGAAAAATCACAGAGGCTGCCCCGATTGGGATCAAGGACCCAACTTCTATTGTAAAAGATTATAAGCTGGAGCAGAATTTTCCTAATCCATTTAACCCGGCAACTGTAATAACTTATAATTTACCTGTTAATGGATTTGTAACATTAAAGGTATATGATATAACAGGGAGAGAAGTTAAAACCCTTGTAAATGAAAACCAGACCAGAGGTTCGAAAGAAATTACTTTTGACGGGTCTAATTTTGCAAGTGGAATTTATTTCTATTCACTGACTGTAAATGAATTTACCGCAACAAAGAAAATGATATTAGTAAAATAGTCTGAAGGATTTCTTTGGAGAAATGCTTTGTAAAAGGACTTTTTTATTAAATGAATGGTCAAAAATTGCAATAAAAAACCCTGCTGTTCAGGCAGGGTTTTTTATTGCAAATCACTATATTTTATAGACTTGAAACAGTAGATTTTTCTTTTTATTTTTTCCTTTGTATAATTAAATTAATAACAAGAATAGTCGAAAATAAAAGCCATTATTTTCATTTTATTAACCCGTCTTCAATTAATGATTACTTTCAATATTCTAAATTAATTTTTTATATGGCATCTTTTACTTTTTTATAATAAGGAATGAGTAAAACTTGTTATATGATACACAACTAAAACCAACTAAATAAGGGGAAAAAACAACCATGAAGAAAATTTTATTTTTAATATTGGTTCTTGGATTTGTAGGAACTACATTAGCTCAGCGTTATCAAACAGCTACAATAGTAAATACAAAATTTAACGATGATAACCATGCAGTAAATGTTCTTGCATTAAACACTGCAGTTCAAAGCCCAATATTTGCACCTTTAACACCAGTTCCTCCTTTTGCTGTTCCCGGTCTTGAAGGGTATGCTGATTATGCAACAAATGGAAATACATTAAAACAGATTTACAGGCATGGAGATACTATTGTAGTATCTATGAACTATGTTGATTCACTTGAAGCAAACAATGCAAATGCAGGCAGCACTTGCAGAATGATTTATAATGTCAGCTTTGATGCCGGTGCAACATGGGCATCACAGACAAGATTAGAGCTTTCAAGCTTAAAATCAAGATGGCCTGATCTTTCATTAATTGGTTCAGGAGACTCAAGAACTATTTTTTGTACAGGCAGAGTTTGGAAAGAAAGCGGAACATCCCTTTTACGTGCAGGAGGTGGTGCTTATGACCTTACTTTAGGTATTGGTTCAGGTACTGTAGTATATGTTCCCGGTACCGGAGTTATTGCAAGTACTAATAACGATGTATTCAATTGTGTAAAACCTGATGGAAACGTAGGTTGTGTTATGCAGTCTGCAGATACAATTTATTATCTGAATTATGATATAACAACTAATACTTTTGGTCCGAGACAATTTTTATACAGAACTTCCAATTCCAACACAGTAGCAGCTTATACTATTGCATCTGCACAAAGCGGAAACCACATGACAGTTGCTTATTGTTTTGTAAATGAATCTGCATCTCAATACGGCGGTGAATTTGAAAATGCTATTATAAGATACAATACTTCAACAGATAATGGTGCAACATGGTCAAACACAAATAAATTATTAACCGACTTCATGATTGACGGCGACTCAGTTACTTCTTACTGGCACCTTGATGTAAATTACAAACCGAATACCACAACACCATATATAGTGTGGTCAACAGTACCGCCGATTCAGTACGGCAACTGGAATCCGGGCGGAGCATTATTGGATTCAAACAGAAGAGGATATAACGTTTTATTGTGGAGCCCAGACTTAAATGGCGGACAGCCAAAAAGAGTTGCAAGCTATTTGAATGTAAATACTCTTGCAGATACAAATTTATTTAAACTGGTGACATTATTAAAAACTATTTCAGGAGTAGGTCCTACTTTTGCATACCAGGTCAATTCAAACCTCGTATCACATCCTTCAATCGGATTCTCTGATGATGGTAATACATTGTATTGTGCATTCGGAGTACCTCAGCCGGATTCATCTGTCGAAGGCATTCTGTTCTCCGATATTTATGTTACAAAATCGGTTGACGGAGGCACAACATGGACAGATCCTGAAAATATTAACCATAACGGTACAGAAGGTGATGAAATGTATCCGGTCTTATCAAGATATGGAAATAACTCCGGAGCGGAATTAACATACCAGTTTACAACAGTACCGGGATGCCAGGGATTCGGAAGAACAGGTGTGACAGGCGGCGTTGAGAGTCACATTATTGCAGCAGTATATCAAATTTACAAATCAGGAATAATTGGAGTTAATGAAATATCGAGCAAAGTTCCGGCTAATTTCTCATTGGAACAAAATTACCCGAACCCGTTTAACCCTACAACAAAAATCAGGTTCAATGTATCAAAAACATCTGATATAACATTGAAGGTATTTGATATTACAGGGCAGTTAGTAGCTACATTGATAAATAATGAAAAAATAACTCCGGGAACCAAAGAGATTGAGTTCAATGCATCAAACCTTGCAAGCGGAGTTTATTTCTATAAGATCAATTCAGGTGATTTCAGTGATACAAAGAAAATGATTCTTGTAAAGTAAACATATAAAATTATCTTTCAAAAACCCCGCACCTTTTGCGGGGTTTTTTTATTATAAGTGCCTATATTTAACTGCCTTGAAACAAATGAATTTTATTTATAGTTTTTAGAATCCAATTTTATAAAAATGAGGTAAGACATGAAAAAAACCATATTACTTTTAATCGCAGCCCTTTCCATTTCATTTTTAGGCCTTCTCGATTCTCCTGCACAAAAATATAGAATGTATAATGATAAAGTTATCATAAGAGATGACGGTGCATTATACATTAAGGGAAAAATAAATTTAAAATTCAAAAATAATATAGCACTGAGAAACTCAACTGAATTCGGTGTTGCTTCATTAGATAATTCAATAAAAAGTTTTTCGGTTACAAAAGTTTACCAGAGACATCCCTTAAAAGCAGATTACGGCAAAAGAATGATCGGTGACGAAGACCTTGCAAAAATTTACACGTTTTTCTACGACGGAAATATTGACCCGACCGAGCTTTCTGAAATTATCATGGAAAGCAATAAAGATATTATTGAATGGGCGGAACCGGATTTTGTTTATAGGGCAGATTATATTCCTAATGACCCGTTAATTTCTCAGCAATATCATATTGCGAAAATATATTCTTACCAGGCATGGGACTTATGTAAAGGAGATACAAGCGTAGTTATAGGTATTTGTGACTCAGGCAGCGACCTTGACCATCCTGACCTTGCCGCAAATATAAAGTATAACTATTCAGACCCTATAAATAATATTGATGATGACAACAATGGTTTTATAGATGATTTTAAAGGATGGGATTTTTATTACGGAGATAATGATCCCAATATTATGGGTACCGGTAATAACCATGGTTCACATGTTTCAGGAGATGCATCCCAGGTAACAGATAATGCAGTTCACGGCGGTGGTATTGGTTTCAAATGCAAATTAAAAATATCGAAGCATTGTGATGACTCTGACCCCAATGGATTGCTTTACAGTACTCCGGATGGCATGACTTATTTATATCAAAACGGATGTAAAGTAATAAATTGCAGTTTCGGAAGCAGTTCCGGCTCACAATATGTTCAGACTATTATCGATAACGCATGGGCAGCCGGCGTAATATTTGTTGCTTCAGCAGGTAATGAAGGAACCGAAACCCTGAGATTCCCCGCTGCTTATAATCATGTTGTATGTGTAGCCTCGTCAAATTCTTCGGATATAAAATCAAGTTTTTCAAATTATCATGACACAGTAGATATAATTGCCCCGGGTGAAAATATTTTAAGCACAGTCTTTAATAATTCATATGCTGTGTTCAGCGGTACATCAATGTCATCACCTGTTACAGCCGGTACAGTTGCTCTTATAAGGTCTAAATATCCTTCATGGTCGCCCGCACAGGTAGTTGACAGGTTATTGCTTGGGGTTGACAGTATAGATAATATTGCCGGCAATACCAATTACAGGTACAAGCTGGGCACAGGCAGGGTTAATGCTTTTAAATGTGTATCTGATTTACCTATCATATCAGTTTTAAATGTTATGCATAATGATTCATTGTATGGAAATAACGATAAAGTTTACGACATAAATGAAAAGGTTTCCATACGGATGAACTATAAAAATATCTGGCTTACAGCAAATAATGTTTCATTGAGATTAACTACAACAGACCCGGATGTGGAGATTACAAAAGATTCCATTTATGTTGGAAGACTTGATGCGTATAATACTTATTCAACTACTTATGCCAACACATTTGAAGTAAGAGCGAAATCAACTTGTCCGTACGATAAGAGTGTAACCTTTAAGCTCACTAAATCTAACACTGCTTATGTTAATAATGAGACAGTTACATTTACAATTCAATTCAGGCAGGGATGGGCAACTCATAATGTTAATAATATGAAACTATCGTTAACAAAAGATGGTGCCATAGGAAAAAAATCTCAGGCATACGGATCTGGTTTGTTTATCGGAAGCGGAACAACGAACCAGATATTCGAAGGCGGATTAATGATTGGTGTTAGCAATACAAAAGTATCTGATGATTGCAGACGCGGAACAGCCGGAAATTTTTCGGATACGGATTTTGTACCGCTTAATCCTTATTCATTACAGACACCGGGAATAATTTCTTCACAGGATGGCTCAGGTTTATTTAATGATGAGGGAGCAGGCGCAAACAAGATCGGTGTTGAAGTAAAAGCAAGCAGCTATGCTTTTGCTTCATCAGAAGATGAAAATTATATTATATTAAAATACAGAATAAAAAATACAAGCAGTTCAAACATCACTAATCTTTACGCAGGTATTTATATGTTCTTTTTGCCAAACGGAATGAACACAGGGAACATTGCCAGGTTTGATGCTGCAAATAAAATAGCACATTCATACAATGTGAGTACTCCAAATCCTTATCTCGGAATATCAGTTCTAAGTAACAATAATGTAAAATTCAGAGGAATGCTTGGATCAGAAGTATTGAATGGTTTTACGACACAGGAAAAATGGGATGCATTAAGCTCGGGTGTTTTTGATACAATAACAGTAGGCGGATTAAATTGCTTCGTGGTATCTGCAGGTCCGATTAACATAAATATTAATGATTCGGCAATTGTTGGTTTTGCAGTGCTTAAGGGTAATAACCTGGCAAATTTACAGGCAGCAAATATTAATGCTAAAAATAAATATGGCTCGATAATTGGTATACAACAAATTCCCGCAGGAATTCCTGAGAAGTTTGATTTATCACAGAATTACCCGAACCCGTTTAATCCAACAACAAAGTTCAAAATCTCATTGCCAAAGAATGACTTTGTAAGTATTAAAATATATGATATTCTTGGAAGAGAATCAGGAATAATTCTGAATAATAAAATGGATGCCGGGGTATATGAAATAGAGTACAATGGTGAGAATCTTTCCAGCGGTGTCTATTTTTACAGAATGATAACCGGTTCTTTTACTGATGTAAAGAAGATGATAATTCTGAAATAAATAACGTTAAGTATAAAGTCATAGAATTTTGAAATAAAGTTCTTACAAATTGCTTAAATTTTCCCTAAAAATAGTGTTATTTTAGGAAAATTATACTTGACAAGTTTTTTTAATTCAATTATATTGTTGTTGAAAAATAACATTAAATGAATAAAAATTAAATTTTTAGGCTAAAGTAAAAACTATACAATAATCCAAAAAACTAATTCATAAATTGAAAAGGAGAAAAAAAATGACAAAAAGAATATTATTTTTGTTTTTTATGGTATTCTTTATTTATTCTTTTACGATGATTTCCAATGACGGTGGAAACCTCAAAACGAATAATACTAAAGACGTATTTTCAGTCAAAGTTGATGACGGGACTGCGGCAAACATCCCCAATCATTTAAAGAAGTTTGACTATACTCCAATGGAATTCGAAGGACCAAAAACGGTAGGTTATGCTGATATAGGTCCGGAAATTCCGGTAACCGGCTTAACAGGATTTTATGACTACCAGATGAATGGAACTAACGGACATTATATATATAGAGTTAGTGCAACATCCATGCATGCAATTTATATGTGTTCATTAGATTCATTGAATGTATCCTCATCCAGAAGAACAAAATATGCCTATAGTACCGATGACGGTGCAACATGGACGGATTTAGGAGAAGTCCCGACAAACTTCAGAAGCGGCTTTTGTTCATTAACAGCAAAGACCGATGGAAGTGCAGTAATTGGGAACCATTACAATGATGCTTCCGCCAACCTTTCAGGTTGGGTGAATTATGATTTAGCAATGGGAATAGGTTCATTCACCGGTGTTCAGGTACCATCTAATTTTATATGGCCTTTAGTAGCTACACTTACTAATGGTAATATTTTAACAATGGGTACAGCATATAGAGGAACAGCAGCAACAGATACAACATGCTATTCAATATTTAACACAACTTCAAATACATTCGGACCACGCAGAACTTTTAGTAACTATATTCCTGAGGCTGATCAAAATAACTCATCTATGAGCAGTTATGGCGGTACAAATGGAAAAGCGATAATGTTGTTAAACCCATACAGGGAAACAGGCGGAAACTGGGGATTAACAAGAATATTTGAATCGCATTCAGCTGATAATGGTGTTACTTTTACAGACCCGGCAGTAATTTTTAACCCACATGTTGTAAATGGTGACTCAGTGGCAGCAAATCAAAACGGAGCTTGTGATGTTATTTTGGATGCAGACGGAAATTATTATGCTGCATTCAATTCAAACGGACCATCACGTTTATTTGCGAACAGTAAATTATATATTATAAAACAGGGATTCAACAACGGCGAACCGATTTTAGTTGGCGGCGGACCGGGAACACCTGCTCCCTATAATATAGACTCAATGGCTACTTCAATGGTAGCTCAGAACTTTATTGCAAGCTTTGACCATCCATGTTTGTCATTATCGGATGATGGAAACTACATTTTTGTATCCTATTCAGTTTCATTCCAGAATGATACGTCGCAAGGCGGATTTAACAGGGCAAATGTTTATTACAGCTATGCACCAACATCAACTATGGTGTTCAGTGCTCCGGTCAGGGTAACTACATTTGGATGGGACCAAAAATATGCCAGCATAAACAGAGTCACACCTAGCAGTGGTGGAAACTATACACTTTACATGACATATCAGAAAGACAAAGATGCAGGTTCACATGCTGTAGGTAACAATACTTTTGTATCAAGATCTTCATTGGTTTTCAGAAAAATTACTGAGGCAGCAATAATTGGTGTTAACAATAACCAGGAAGTTGTAAAGGATTACAGATTAAATCAAAATTATCCAAATCCATTTAACCCAACAACAAGCATTACATACAATATTCCTGAAAGAACTTTTGTAACTCTCAAGGTATATGATGTAAATGGTAGAGAAATAATGACACTTGTAAACGGTATTCAATCAGCCGGACAACAGGTTGCAACATTTAGTGCTGCAGACCTTGCAAGTGGAATATATTTCTACACAATTAAAGTAAATGATTTCACAGATACAAAGAAAATGGTTTTAGTAAAATAAACAAACTTAACGTACTGTAACCCATTCCTCCTGAGCCCCTCTCAGGAGGAATGGACTTTAAAAAAATAATAATAATTTGGAGGTAAAATGAGGGTCATCACAAACTTTAAGGTTACTGCCCTTATTGTAGTATTAATAACGTTTATTCTCTCTCCCGCCTTGATTATTTCACAAACAACCGGTAGTATTGGTGGCATTGTACTAGATGCAAAGGATAACACACCAGTCGTAGGTGCTATTGTGAAAATTGAGGGAGTTCAAAAAGGTGCCGAAACAGATGACAACGGTGCTTACGTTATATTGAACGTTGAAGTTGGAACATATGATGTTACTGCTTCATTCACGGGATATACTAAACAAACAGTAACGGGTGTAAAAGTCTCGGTGGATCAAAAAGGCGCTGCTAATTTTAATTTACCACCCACCGGATATACACTTGATACAACTATAGAGGTAGTGGGAAAAAGAAGAGGTATTGAGGTAGAACAAAGCGGCAGACAAATAGATGAGCAGCAATTGGGAAGAACACCTATCAGAGGTATTCAGAACATAGTTGCAAAAACAGCCGGTGTTGTTCAGGATGAAAAGGGGACAGCAATAAATATTAGAGGCGGCAGAACAAGTGAAAACTTGATCCTTGTTGATGGTGTATCTACAACCAACCCACAGGATGGTTCGTCCTCTGCATATGTTTCAAACAGCCAGCTTAAGGAAATCCAGGTTTTAACAGGTGGATTCGGAGCCGAATACGGCAATGCCTTAAGCGGTGTTATTAACGTAACAACAAAAAGCGGATCCGAAGTATATTCCGGTTCTGCTGAAGTTATTTCTGATTTCTTCATGAAAGGTATGGGTGATGGATTTTTGAGCACCAATACCCAGGGTTATAATCTTTATAATGTATCCTTTGGCGGTCCATTAATTCCAACCAAGAAATTAGCAAAATTTATTAATTTTTATGGTGGAGCAGAAAGACAATGGCTTCTTAACAGCCAGCCAAGCTGGATTGCTGATAAACTGTTTACAGACGGTGTTATCCCGAATTTCAGCTCACATTTATGGACATATAATGGAAGAATCAGCTTTAATTTTACTGAATTAAACAAGAAAATTCCGGTTCAATTTAAAGCCGGTATTAACTATACAGATAATTATACCCCTTCATTTATTGCATCTTTCCTTAAATATAATTCAGACAGGTTCAGATATAACACAAATAAGGATATGCAGATTTATGGAAGAGTAATTCATAATATTTCAAGTAAATTCTTCTATGAATTACAGGGTAACTATTACAGAACCAAAGGAGAATTTGGTGACCCTGTATTTAAAGATGATTATTTTAAAATTGGCGATACATCTTACATTCCCGGTCTCAGGACTATGGGAGGCGAATTACCGCCTGAACCGACAGGTGTATTCAGGGTATCCGGTACTCCATATAACTTCTTCCAGAGAACAGATGTAAGTTACATAGGCGGAAAGTTAGATGCTACACTTGCACTTTTAACCAAAAAGATGGGTAACCATGAGTTGAAATTCGGTGGTGAAATGAGATATCATGATTTAAAGAAAATGGTATTCTATACACCGTCTATAGCACAAAGTAATGATATTAGACGTGAATATATTGATTCAATAAAAGCATTGCCTGACCAGACTTTATGGAATAAATTTGTAGAATCACAAAGAGATTTATGGTATTCAGGTTCAGGTGCAAGATTAAAAGGCTATGGTTACAGCATTCAGGACCAGTTCGGAAATGATATAGTTACTGGTGAAGATATTGAAGCAAAGCATCCTATAGTTGGTGCATTTTATCTCAGAGATAAAGTTGATTTTAAAGACTTCTCATTTAACGGTGGTATCAGGATAGATTATCTTGACGTTAATTCGGAAGTATTAAAAGATATCCATAATCTGACAGGAGCCGATCAAAAACTTCTGACAGATGATGATTATGAGAAAAGTAAGCCAACAATAGTAGTAAGTCCGCGTTTAGGATTCTCTTTCCCGATAACTGAGAATACAGTATTTGTTGCTCAGTTTGGTAAATTCATCCAAATGCCTCCGCTTGATTACTTATATCTAAATAGAGTAGCTTTCTCACAGTTCTTTAAAACTTCATTGCAGGATGTTGCTGAAAACTCTTCATTGAAACCGGAGAAGCTCACTTCTTATGAAATTGGTTTTAAACAAAACGCTCTGGATGGGTTATTGAATTTTGGAATAACTGCTTATTATAAAGAGACACAAGATCAAATCGGCATTAATAAAGTTATAGCATCAGAAACAGTACCGATAGGATACACAATCTATATGAATTCTGATTTTAGTGTAGCAAGAGGTCTTGACATGTATCTGAGTTTAAGGAGATTCAACAGGCTGGCTGCTGATGTTTCTTATACTTTATTATACGCATCAGGTACAGGTTCAGAACCTGGACAAAAGTTAAACCTGGTAAACCAAGGTACAGAATATCCGAATTTCACATTCCCGCTTGATTATGACCAGAGACATACCGGCAGTATCAATCTGGATTATAGGTTTGGCGGAGATGAAGATGTACCAAAAGGTGTTATGGGACAGATACTCAAGAATTTAGGTTTAAACTTATTATTCAGTTTCAACAGCGGCAGGCCATATACTGCAAGAAAATTACCGACATTGCCATTCAACCCCTCGTCAGGGCAGGCACTTTCACCGAAAAATGCAGTATACAGAAACTGGAATTACAGCTTAGACTTAAAGCTTGATAAAACCGTAAACGTATGGAAGACTAATTGGAATTTTTATATCTATGTAACTAACTTACTAAATTCTGAATTAGTTAACCGTGTTTGGGAATCTACCGGAAGACCGGATGATGATGGTTACTTAAATACACCACAAGGAAGCATTGGTGCTACAATTCCAGGATATGTAGAGAACTACAGATTAAGGATTCAGAATCCTTTTAACTGGGGTGCTCCAAGACAAATTCGTTTTGGTATTAAGGTTAACTTTTAATGAATTATTAAACTTAAGAAATTTTTCAAATGAGAATTATAAATAAATATCTTATATTATCCCTGATCTTAGGTCTTAGTTCTCTTGTCTACTCAGGACCGAGGTATGGAGGAGATATAGTCCCCACACCGGTGTCAACTAATGTTGTTATCCAACAAGTCTCTCTGGAGCCAAACAACGTTAGGGCATATTTTTATAATACCGGGATATTCAATCAGGATCTAAGAGTCAGTAATACTCCCGGTTTTGAATGGCCAAAAAATACAGGCCAGTTTGCTTGTTTTACGGCAGGTTTATCTATAGGAGCATTTGTGGACGGGCAGTTAAGAGAAGCAATGTGCTCATATAAAGGTGAATATGCACCCGGATATGTTGAAAACACTTCCGGTGTACCGATAGCTGTTACAAATTCAAAATTCAGAATATATAAAGTTGCATCAACAGATAATATCAACAATAACCCGGACGTTGCCGGATGGGCAGATATGATACCATTTGGTGCTCCGTGGACTGATATCAATCTTGATGGTATATACGACCCTTCAGTTGATAAACCGGGTATAAAAGATGCTGCTTATACTATTTTTGGATGCTTAACAGATGGTTTTCCAGAAGAACATAAAGTTGGTGAAGGTTTTGGAGGCGGTACGTCTCCATTATTTGTTGAACTGCATTTAACTGCATGGGCATATACTTCTCCGGGTTTGGAAGACTTACAATTCGTCAACTGGGTTGTAATAAATAAAAATACAAGGCCATGGGAAAAAACTTACATGGGTGTAACTGTTGACCCTGACCTTGGTGGTGCAGATGATGACTATATTGGCTGCGATACTAACTTAAATATGGGATTCGTCTATAATGGTGATAATAATGACGAAGGTTCTCATTCCTATGGTGCAAACCCACCGGCATTTGGAATGGACTATTTTACCAGTCCTATCAAATTTACCGGTGATCCAAACGATTCTGTTGTGTTCTTTGATCCTCCGGGTTCAAACAACAGAATAGTAAAGTACCAGTGGAAAGAACTCGGGTTGTCTTCATTCGTTTATTTTACAAATACAAGCACACCCGGACCGACTTGTGAAAAAGATCCAAACGGTGAAATGGAACCTGCGTATTTTATGCTTAAAGGACTGAAGAAGGATGAAACTCCCTGGGTTTTACCTCCGGGAGGCAGTGCAAGCTTAATAACGAAATTCTGCTATCCTGGTGATCCCGAAGGACAAACCGGATGGAATGAAGGAAGCGGAAGTCCATCAGGCTCTGTACAAAACTGCGGCGGACCCAATGTATTAACAGGAACAGTTGTTGGCGTAAATCCACTTGGTGACAGAAGATTTATCTTCAATTCAGGCGGTGATGATTTCACAGTCAACATGAATGATACCCAGCACATTGTATTAGCTCAGTTTGTAGCAAGAGGTTCAAGCAATTTAAATTCAGTAACCCGTCTCAAAGGCGTAGATGCTGTAGCTCAGAAAATATTTGATGCTAACTTTAGTGTTATTCCTCCTCCTCCTCCTCCGAAAGTTACGGTCAGTATTGACCAGGACAATGCCAGAGGAACTGCTGCAGTAACATTAAGCTGGACAGATACATCTGAATATTACAATTTCCAGGATACATTATTCCATACAAAAGATGATTCTGCATACTTTATATTTGAAGGATACGAAGTATATGAAGTCAGGAAATCAATAAAAGTATTCCCCGATTTCAATAAACCTGAGACAATTACTGATGATATAAAATTAATAGCAATTTTTGATTTGGTAGATTCAATTGGAAATGTTGTTGATACATTCAGCACCGGTCCGGGACCTAATGGTCAGGAACAGTTTGCACCATTCCCGGTTGTTCCGCCATATACGATACCGAACCCACCCGGTTTCCCAAATTGTAATTATCTTGCAAATCCTAAGGTTTGCGGTACCGGATTAAACAGGCATATTACTTTAACAAAAACGCTGTTCGACGCGGAATATGCAGGCAATACTGATATTACTTTTGGAAATACTTATAAGTATATAGTACTTGCATATGGTTACAATACAAAACCGATAAGAGGACAGGCAATAATACGTAACTCATTATCAGCAAGCGTAATAACTGTTGTTCCTGAAGCACCGCTTGCAGGAACCAAATTCTATTACGGAAATGGTGATACGTTATTTACTAACAGGCATGATCTTGGTGTTATGCCAATAGTAGTGGCGCAAGAGAACGTAATAAATGCGAAATACAGAATTCATTTTAACTCATTCTTGACTCAAAATACTATTGCTTCATATGATCTTTTGAAATCAGTAAACGGAGGCGACTTCGTGACAATAAGATCTAATTTAGCAACAACACCAAATTCATTTACAGTAGATGATTCATCCAGGGTATTAGATGGTATTCTGTTTAAAGTTGTTGGTATCAGGCCAATACTTGGCAATGTTGGTGTAGTAAAAGATCCCGGCACAAAAGCAGTAGATTCAATACAAACCCGTCAATACGGATGGGAATATAAAGGCGGTCCAAGGAATCTTGAAGGCAGTCATTATCTGCAGGGCGGCGCGTCAAGACCATGGCAGTCTATATCTATGTCTTTATCATATCCATCTTCAGGTACATATACAAATATTGGATCAGCATATAAACCTGATTCTTTGAAAAATGTTAAGATAGTATTTACAGGATATGGAAGCGGTCAGGGGCAGATGGCATACAGATATGAATCAAATCCACCTGCAAATAATGTATATGGGTACAAGGAAATGAAAGAAGTACCGTTTAAGGTATATGAAATAGATCCTTATGATGGTACATCTGAACCAAGACAATTGAATTGCGCATTCCTTGAATTCCCGGATGCAACACCTGCACCTGATGGAAAATGGGAACCAACAACAGATGAATTAGGCGGAAAAGAAGTAGTATATATATTTGGATCAGATTACAGTGCAACTGAAAATCCGTTCTATACAGCTAAGAACCTGTTGGTAACTTCAACAATTGATGTTATGTATGTTTGGTCTGCTAAATTAATAAATTCAGGACCGGCATTTAGTAACAATGATGAATTATATATTTATCCTTATACAGCAACAAGACCAGGTGCTTTTTATGAAATAGATACAAAACAACCTGATATTGGAGTATCTACAATAGCATCTGAAAATAATGATTTGAACAATATTAAAGTTGTTCCGAATCCTTATTATGGTTATAATAGTCTGGAATCAACAACATCTGGTAGATTTATAACATTCAGAAGATTACCTAAGGCATGTTCGTTCAAGATTTACTCATTGAACGGTGATTTGATTAAGACTCTGGAGAAAACTGATGAGAATTCGTCTACATTGCAATGGAACATGACAAATGTTGAAAATGTCCCTGTCGCTTCCGGTATATATATTGTATTGATTGATGCACCGGGTATAGGACAGAAGATTTTGAAGGTAGCAATATTTACACCAGAGGAAAGAATCGATTTTTAGTGAAAATTTAAAATATGGACTTTCCCTTTCTCTCACAGGGAAAGTCCTGAATTAAAAAATTTTAAGGAGATAATCCAAATGAATTTTAAATTAATGAAATATATACTTATACTACTTGTTCTCTGTATTTCTTGCCAAGATGTTCAGTCCGGACCAAGAAGAAAATTAGGTACAATGGCCGCACCGGAATTATTAATTCCGCTTGGATCTATTGGTACCTCATTACAGGGTTCTAATCTTGCCAGTGTTACCGGCGTAGATGCAATGTACTGGAATCCGGCAGGAATAGCGCTGATTGAAGGTAAATCTTCAGACCTTATGTTCTCTCATATGAACTATGTTGCGGATATGAGTATGCAGTATTTTGCAGGCGCTATTAAAATCGGCACTTTAGGTGTTCTCGGAGCTTCGTTAAGAAACTTAAGCTTTGGTGACCCTATAGAAGTTACAACAGCCAATAGCCCTGAAGGTACAGGAGCAACTTTTAGCCCTACATACCTTATTGGAAATGTCTCATTTGCACGTGCAATGACAGATAAGGTTTTGTTCGGCACAAACGTAAAGCTCATCAGCGAAAAAATTGCTGATGTAAGTGCTGTTGGTTATGCGTTCGATTTCGGAATTCAATATATAGCCGGCCAAACCGGCCTTCGTTTCGGAATCGCGATTAAAAACCTCGGACCGGCAATGAAATTTGACGGACCGGGTTTAGATCAAACATTTGTTTCAAACGGCCAAAATGTTACAAGAAGGATTAACTTGCAGGAATTTGATCTTCCGACAAGTCTTGAAATCGGATTAGCATACAGCAGAACTTTCGGTAAAAATAATACAATTGCTGTATCTTCATCATTCCAGAATTCAGGATTCACAAGCGATGAATACCGCTTCGGTTTAGAATATAATTATAACAATAATTTCTTCTTAAGAGGCGCTTTCACGGTATTTCCGGATAAGTTACAAAATGAGTCTTTGTTTGGACCATCTTTCGGCGGAGGCTTTAAATATCCATTCGGAAATATGACTCTTGGCATTGATTATGCTTACAGGATACTCAATGAATCGGGATTTGATGCAACTAATCAGTTCTTTACATTACATGTTGGATTTTAGTCAGTAAATTTATAAAATTACAAGGACAATCGAAAGATTGTCCTTTTTTGTTATTAAAATGAAGAAATTAAATAAACTAATATTATCTTTCTTACTTTTAATGCCCTTAACTACTCAGTTCATACAAGCGGAATTCCGTTTTGATTATGATTTCTGTGTTTTCAAAAACCAGGATTCAAGATTAGCACTTGAATTCTATTATTCATTTTATCTTGACCAATTGAAATTTGATAAAACCAATGATGGGTATGAAGCAAGTGCATTGCTGGATCTTGAAATTATAGATAAATCTAACAGCAGTGTTGTTTTGAAACAGCCGTTTAATATACCTGTTTCAGTTAAAGATACAACAGGCATACTTAGAGCAAACAATACAAGAACAGGTCAGTTGAATATTATTCTGGACAGCGGACAGTACGTGTTCAGGGTTAAAGCAACCGATTTTAAGCACTCTGCTGATACTGCAAAATATGAAGATAACCTCTCGCTATCGCGTTTTGTAGAAAGCAAAGTGGCTATCAGTTGTGTCCAAATTTCAACCGGTATAGAAAAATCAAATGATGATAACAGCCCGTTCTATAAAAATACGCTTGAAGTTACTCCAAATCCTTTAAGGTTTTTTGGAAATAATCTATCGAAGATTCACTATTACTTCGAACTATACAATCTTACTAAAGAAAATATTTCTAATGATTATATTGTAAAATCCGAAATAACGGATCTTAATGATGTTATTATTAAAGAAAATGAAAAGAAATATTCAGTAAAAGCAGGTTCGAAAGTAGAAGTTGGGACATTTGATATATCAGATTTAAAAACGAACACATATAAACTCATTATTAAAATCATTGACGATAAAAATAATGAAGTAATTCGCAACCAGAAAAAGTTTATAATATATAATCCTGATAGTACTGTTACCACACCTGATTTATCGAAAGAGAATTATCAGTTAAGTGATTATGCGGTTTACCCGGAAGATAAGCTTGATGAAGAGTTTAAGCTTGTAAGCTATATTGCAACTGATAAGGAAAAGGAACAATATGATAATATGAATAATCTTGAGGGCAAAAGAAAATTCATGTTTGAGTTCTGGAAATCGAAAAGTATAACCAAAATCGATTATATGCGAAGAGTAAAGTTTGCGAATGATAATTATGCATTTGATTTTACAGACGGATGGAAGACTGACCGCGGCAGAGTATATGTCACATATGGTCCTCCGGATGATATTGAAAGATTCCCATTTGAATCAGATAAGAGAGCATATGAGACCTGGAGATATAACAGCCTTCAGGGTGGGGTTATATTTGTTTTTGTTGACCTGAGCAATGCAAGCGGAAATTACGGGCTTGTTCATTCAACTGCCAGAAATGAACTCAGAAATGATTCATGGCAATCAAGGTTAAGAATTAAGTAACATTTTTTTAAATGAAAACTTTATAAAAACGCTGTATTAAAACTAATACAGCGTTTTTTTATACACATTTTTTTATGTTTATAAATACAGTTTTATTTAAGATATTTGTAAATTAACATCTTATAAACTTAGTTTTATTTGAAGATAAAATATCATATTATAGCTGCATCTTTTATTTTATCTGTACTTTTGTGGCTGTCATTAAATATGAACCAGACCTATGAAGTACAGAGAAATATTCCTGTGCATTTTAATATAGAAAAACCGTTTGCAGTATCTAATCCTGTTCCCGTAAGTTTAGATGTAAAACTAAAAGGAGCCGGATGGAATCTGCTTAGACTTTTCACATCAATGAATATTGATTTTGTATATGATGTAAATGTGAACAGCGGGCAAAATGTTGTTTTAACCCGGCAGTATCTTACCGATAATCTCGGGTTAGGACAAAATTTCGTTATTTCCAGTGTGAGACCTGAATCTTTATTTGTAAATATTGGTAAATATGAAGAAAAGTATGTAAAAATAGCTCCGAGAATATATGTTGGCTGTATTGAAGGTTACCAAACTGTAGGAAGACCTGTCTTCACACCGGATAGTATTAAAATAGGAGGCGCTTCCGAAATATTAAGAGGGCTTAATCAAATATATACACAGGACCTGATATTTAAAAATGTTAATTCCAGTATTACAGAAATGGTTAGCCTGTCGGATAGTTTATCAAATATCATATGGCGTTCGCAGGATAATGTCGGAATATTTGTAAAAGTAGAATTGACTGCCGATAAACAATTTCAGGGAGTACCGCTTAAGGTGTCCGGAATACCCCAGGATAAAGATGTACTGCTTATACCTCAATTTGTTGACCTGCAGTTAAAGGGCGGCGTAGACCAGCTTGCCCGGCTTGACAGCTATAAAATTGACGGTGTTTTAAATTATGAAGTCCTTTATGCCGATACTACAGGTGCGGTTACACCAATATACAACTTACCTGAAGGTATAATTATTATTTCTTCCAAACCGGATAAAATTCAATATATAATAAAAAAGAAGTTTTGATAAAATATTTTAAGAATGAAATAAATGCATTAATAGAAGCTGTAAAAAAATTAAGCTTTAAAGAAAGCTTTATCTTTATTGCAGTTGCTGTTATTACGTTTCTTTCAATGACATATGCTTCCCCGAATTTCTTCCGCAGGATGTTTGACACAGATGATGATAAATTTTACTCAACTCTCTATTGGTTTGCCACTGACGGTTTCCTGATGTTTATACTGCCGGTGCTGATGATATGGTTTGTTCATAAGCAAAAGCTGTCTGATTTCGGTTTCAGAAAGGGAGATTCTAAATTTGGATTCAGAACGTATATCCTGTTTGTTCTAATCATGCTGCCTGCTGTCTGGTTTATCTCGGGTTCTGAAAGCTTTATCAAAGCATACCCGCAGGCAGGTTTAAGAATACGCGAGAATCCTTCTATGCTTTTATATTACGAGCTGTTTGTTGGATTTTATATGCTTGGATGGGAATTCTTCTGGCGGGGTTATATGCTTTTCGGTTTAAAGGAAAGGTTTGGCTATTATGCCGTATTTATTCAAATGCTTCCATTCTTTATCCTGCACAGGGGAAAGCCGGAATTGGAAACTTTTTCATCTATCTTTGCAGGGCTTATACTTGGAATACAGGCATTAAGAGCCAATTCTTTTATTTATTGCTTTTTAGTACACTGGACTATTATGATATTTGTGGATGTAATTTCCGTATTGAGATATAAAACCCAGACTTATGGTGTCGGGTTCGATGCATTATATAATATTTTTTTTAAATAAATTTATACTACAATGAGACTTTGTATTAACATAGATCATATTGCAACTTTAAGGCAGGCAAGAAAAGAGATAGAGCCTGACCCTGTTCTTGCCGCCGGTATTTGCGAGCTTGCAGGTGTTGATGGAATTGTGTGCCACCTTCGTGAAGACAGAAGGCATATCAATGACAGGGATTTAAGATTATTAAAAGAAACCGTTAAAACTCATCTGGATCTGGAAATGGCTGCTACTGATGAAATGGTTTCAATTGCTTCTGTTATAAAGCCCGATCTTGTTACGCTGGTTCCGGAAAAAAGAGAAGAAGTAACAACAGAAGGGGGGCTTGATATTGAAGCTGCGAAAGTAAGAATTGAAGGGGCAATTGATGAATTAAAAAAAGCAGGTATCAAAGTGAGTGTATTTATTGAACCATTACCTGTAAATGTTGATTCAGCATTAGAGGTTGGATCTGATATAATTGAAATTCATACCGGTAAATATGCAAACCAGAAAGAGCCAAAAGATAAAATTATTGAGCTGGAAAAGATAAGACAAACTGCATTACTGGCAAGAGAGCTTGGTTTGGGTGTAAACGCAGGTCACGGTTTAAACTATATTAATATAGCACCAATAGCAAATATAGAAGATATTGACGAGGTAAGTATCGGTCATGCAATACTTGCAAGGGCTGTATTTGTTGGCTTAGACCGTGCTGTAAAAGAAATGCTTGAAATAATACGAAGAATTAGAAGATAGAATGGTATTTTCAGAAGAATTAATTAAGAAATTAAAATCAGCAAAAACAGTTTCAGTATTAACCGGAGCAGGGGTATCGGCAGAAAGCGGTGTCCCTACGTTCAGAGACCCGGGCGGAATATGGGAAAAATTCAGACCTGAACAATTAGCTAACTTTGAAGCATTTATGGCTGACCCTGATTTTGTATGGAGCTGGTATCAGCACAGACGTGAAATAATGCGTAACGTCACTCCTAATCAAGGACACTATGCACTTGCTGAAATGGAAAAGATATTTCCTGATTTTAATTTGATTACACAGAATATTGATAACCTTCACCGCAGAGCAGGAAGCAGAAAAGTAACAGAGCTTCATGGAAATATTGAAAGAAACTATTGCATAAAGTGCCGGAAAGATTTTAACGATATTGACCTGACACAGAAGAAAGTTCTTAAATGTGAATGCGGGGGCTTGATACGTCCGGATGTTGTTTGGTTCGGAGAAATGCTTCCTTATAACGCACTTAAGTTCGCTGAAGAATGTGCAAGAAGCTGCCAGGTATTCTTTACAATCGGGACATCAGCGGAAGTTTATCCTGCGGCTCTTCTGCCATTGATAGCAAAGCAATATGATGCTTATGTTGTCGAAATCAACACACGACCTACTGCGATATCAATGGACGTGGACGAAGTAATTGAAGGAAAAAGCGGAGAAATTTTAAAAGAATTAACAGATATAATAAAAAAAGAACTCAATAAATAAAAGATATGCATACTATTATAGAACCATTCAGAATTAAAAGCGTAGAGAAAATTAAATTTACAACAATTGAAGACAGGGAAAAAATTTTAGAGAAGGCATATTATAACCCGTTTTTAATTCCCGCCGAAGATGTATTGATAGATTTACTAACAGACAGCGGAACATCAGCGATGAGTGCACAGCAATGGGCAGGCATCATGGATGGAGATGAGTCATATGCCGGCTCAAGGAGTTATTTCAGGTTTGAAGAAGTTACAAAGAAGATATTCGGTTATAAACACATAATACCTGTTCACCAGGGACGGGCAGCAGAAAGAATATTATTCACAAACTTTCTAAGCAAAACCGATGAGAACGGCAACCTGATAATGACAGGCAGAAGCAAGGGAATCCCGAATAATAACCATTTTGATACTACAAGAGCTAATATTGAATTTAATGATGCCGAAGCAGTTGACCTGGTTATTGAAGAAGGAAAACATCCCGCAACAATACATCCTTTCAAAGGAAACATAGACCTAGTAAAGCTCGAAGAATATATTCAAAAAAAGGGAGCAGAAAACATTCCTGTTATTATGCTAACGATAACGAATAACGCCGGCGGTGGTCAGCCGGTTTCAATGGAAAATATTAGAAAAACCGGTGAGATTGCAAAAAAACATGGGATACCATTTTTTATGGATGCATGCAGGTTTGCAGAAAATGCTTATTTCATTAAGCTGAGAGAAAAAGGATATGAAAATAAATGTATTCTTGAAATTGCACAGGAAATGTTTTCATATACCGATGGATGCACAATGAGTGCTAAAAAAGATGCTTTTGCTAATATTGGCGGTTTTGTTGCTATGAATGATGAAGAGCTTTACACACGGTGCAGGAATCTTTTAATCATTACAGAGGGTTTTGAAACTTATGGCGGTTTAGCCGGAAGAGATATGGAAGCTATTGCCCAGGGATTGGAAGAGATTCTCGATGAACATTATCTTCAATACAGGATTCGTTCAACAGCTTATCTCGGAGATAAATTAACCGCTAATGGTATCCCGATAATTCTTCCTGTAGGAGGACATGCGATTTATGTTGATGCAAAAGAATTTTTAAGCCACATTCCTGTGGAACAATACCCGGGACAAGCACTTGTATGCGAGCTTTTCAGAATGGGCGGAATCCGTTCTGTTGAAATTGGCAGTATTATGTTTGGTAAATATGATAAAGATGGGAAAATGGTGCCTGCCGATATGGAACTTGTGAGGTTAGCTATTCCAAGAAGGGTTTATACACAAAGTCATATTGATTATGTTGCTGAGGTTTTTATTGAGCTGAAAAACAACAAAGATAAGATTAAAGGTGTTAAGATAATAGAAGAGCCGAAATTTCTGAGGCATTTTACTTCAAAATTTTCATTAGTATAATATGACGACCCTAAAGGCAGTAAACCTTGTAAAAACATATAACAGAAGAAATGTAGTGGATGATGTTACACTGACCGTAAAGCAAGGTGAAATAGTGGGATTGCTGGGACCAAACGGTGCAGGCAAAACCACTACATTTTATATGATTACAGGAATGATAAAAGCTGATTCAGGGGATATATATCTTGACAGGGATGATATATCTAATTTGCCGATGTATAAAAGAGCCCGGCTTGGCATTGGCTATCTTCCGCAGGAAGCTTCCATATTCAGGAAAATGACTGTGTACGAAAATATTTATTCGGTTCTTGAATTTATGGATATGGATAAGATAGAGCGTGAAGATAAAACAGAAAAACTGCTTAAAGATTTCGGAATAAATAATATTGCTGACAGTAAAGGTTTTATGCTTTCAGGCGGTGAAAGACGCAGAACGGAAATAGCAAGGTCTATTGCAACAGATCCTAAATTTATTTTACTTGATGAACCTTTTGCCGGTATTGACCCAATTGCTGTTGAGGATATTATGAAAATGGTTGCACATTTAAAAGACAGGGGAATAGGTGTTCTTATTACCGACCATAATGTTCATGAAACTTTATCCATTGTTGACAGGGGCTATATATTGATAGAAGGAAAAATTTTCAAGCAGGGAAATTCATCGGAGCTTGCAAATGATGAAATGGTAAGAAAGCTTTACCTGGGAGAGAGCTTTAAGCTGGATAGATATATTAACACTAAAAAAATAGAAGAATAAATTTTTTTGAATGAATAAAACTTTACTTGCAATAGGTGCACATCCTGATGATATTGAGTTTTCCTGTACAGGTACAATGCTAAAACTAAAAAAACAAGGTTATGATATTTATTATATTGTTGCAACAAACGGTGAACATGGATTTAAGATAGCTGATAAACCAAAAGAACAAAGAATAAAAGTAAGACATAAAGAACAGCTAAATGCTGCTAAAAAATTAGGTGTAGAGAAAGTTTTCTTTTTTGGTTACAGAGATGGTTTTTTGAAAAACAATGATGAGTTGAGAAAGAAGCTTGTAAAAATAATAAAACTGGTTAAACCGGAAATAATCTTTACATTTGACCCCGCCAATAAAACATTCGATAATATAAATCTTAATCATAGAGACCACAGGTATATAGGAGAAGCAGTGTTTGATGCGGTATTTGCTGCTAAGAACAAATATATGTATCCCGGAGAGCCCCACAAAACTGACTACCTCTACTTGTTCGGTTCTGATAAGTGCAACTATTATGAAGACATTGCATCAACTATAGAACAAAAAATTGAAATCCTGCGGGAACATAAGTCACAATTCAATGATTTTGATAAAGTTGAGGAATGGATAAAAACATATCTTTCTAAATTTACCAAAAAATATAAGTATAGCGAAGCTTATAGGGTAGTGCAGATAGAGCAAATGTTCAAATAGTTGATTTAATAAAAATAGATGCCGTTTTATACAAAAATTAGCAGTTTATTTCCCGGAAGGCTAACGAGAGCTCAATATTTAATGATTGGTTATTTACTATTTACAAGCGTTGGAGCTTCTTTGTTAATGCTTCCACTATCTTCTACACAAGGTGAATCACTTTCATTGGATAACGCTCTTTTTACTATTACGTCAGCGATATCTGGTTCCGGGTTAACGCCGGTAGATATCGGCAGTTATTTTTCAAGTTTTGGTGAAATTGTAATACTTATTTTTATCCAGGTTGGTAATGTTGGCTATATGTTATTTTTTGCTCTGGCTGTAATTTTTTTCGGAGGAAGGCTTTCATTAGCGAATAGGTTAATGATTAAGGAATCAATCAGCTATGGTTCTATTGATATAAAAATTTTTATTAAAAAAGTTTTCAAGTATACAGTAATTATTGAGTTTATTTGTGCAGTTCTTCTGACATTGTACTGGACACAATTTTTTCCGTTACTAACGGCAATTAAACATGGTGTATTTCATTCTGTCTCAGCATTTTGCACTGCAGGTTTCTCGCTTTTTCCGGATAATCTTATCTCTTACAGAGACAGTTATTTTATAAATTTAGTTATTATATTAACATGCTATGCAGGAGCATGCGGATTTTACGTGCTCTATGATATTTCAATTTATACTAAATGTTTCCTGTCCAAAAAAACAAGGGGCAGGTTGTCTGTACATACAAAAACAGTTTTAACTGTCAGTTCTCTTATAATTATTACAGCTACATTGTATTTATTCATATTTGAGAATAATATTCCTTCATCCGGCATTGATAAGCATTTTCTCCATTCTTTTTTTCAATCTGCTTCAGCATCAACAACAGTGGGTTACAATTCGGTAGATTTAGGAAAAATGAATGATTCATCATTATTTATGCTGGTTCCTGTGATGTTTATAGGAGCATCGCCAAGCGGTACAGGTGGCGGCATTAAAACTACGGTTTTTGTTTTGATGCTAATTTCTTTATTCACTTTTCTAAAAGATAGGAAGAACATTAATCTTTTTAAAAGAAATATCCCATCTACAATAATTAACAAAGCATTCTCAATCGGGTTGCTGGCAGTTAGCTGGTTGTTTCTTTCAGCATTAATTATTTCAATAGTTGAGTCGCACCCGTTTATTAATATTTTGTTTGAGTGTGCTTCAGCGTTTGGGAATGTTGGTTTATCGACCGGAATTACGCCGTCTTTAACCCCTTTAAGTAAAATATTTTTATCCTTAACTATGCTTATGGGAAGAGTTGGACCTTTACTGGTTGGATATACTATTTTCGGTACTCCAAAACCGGAAAATTATCAATATCCTGAAGCTAATATTTTAATAGTATAATTTATATTATATGAAACATTTTGTAATTATCGGTTTAGGAAGATTTGGCTATCACTTATCAACTTCATTATACAGGCTAGGAAACCAGGTGCTTGTAATAGATCTTGATAAAAGGGTTATAGATTCTATAAAGGATCTTGTAACTGAAGCTGTAATAGGGGATGCAAAAGACATAAAAGTTTTATCGGATTTTATTGATGACAGTATAGATACTGTTGTCGTTGCTACGGGTGCAAGCATTGAAATGAGTGTCTTAACCGTTCTTAATCTTAAGAATCTCGGTGTAAAGCACATAGTAGCAAAAGCCAAAAGTGAAGACCATGGGAGGATATTACGTTCACTGGATGTTAATGAGGTTATATACCCCGAAAAGGATTCTGCATACCGTTTGGCTGAGGAAATGTCAATCTCAAGCTTGGTTGCCCACATCCCGCTGGCTCCCGATTATAGTATTGTAGAAATAGTTACACCTGAAAAATTTTATGGTAAGTCGTTGGAAGAACTGCAAATACGTAAAAAATACGGTGTAAATGTTATTGCAATAAAAGATGTATTATACGATAAATTTGATGTTATACCAGATAGCAGCAAAAAACTGCCGCCTGATTCTGTAATGTTAATAGTCGGTAAAACAGATGAGGTTGTAAATCTCAATTTTTAGTCATATTTTTGATATTGTGACTAAAATTTTTTGTATTATTGAAGAATTTAAATAAGTGATAGAATTACTACCAGATAATAACGATGAAGATGACCCTGCTTGTAAAGGCAGGGAGAAACGTATCTTTTCCATTCATTCCTCCATTTCAGGATTTACGAACTCCTTTATTCAATTCATTATCAATCTCTCAAATATAAAGGTCTATGCAGGTTTCTGAGGAAGAATTTCAGCTATTAATGGAACAAACCATGGAATCCATTCCCGAAGTATTTAAAAAACGGATGGATAATATTGTGTTTCTTGTTGAACCGTTTCCTTCAGATTCTGATCTTTCACGGCTTGGAATGAAAGATGGCAGGAATTTGCTTGGATTATATTCAGGAATACCATACAGCCAAAGGTCTACATGGTATACAGGTGCCATGCCTGACAGGATAATTTTGTTTCAGCAAAACATAGAAGCCGTTTGCAAAACAAAAGAACAATTAATAAATAAAATAAAAGAAGTAGTTATACATGAAATAGCACATTACTTTGGAATGGATGAAAAGCAAATAAGGGATGCAGGCTATTAAAGACAATGCAATTTAACATTAACAAAAAACCAAAAAAAAGCAGCCTTTTAACAGGTAAGACTACCAAAGTTATTGTTCTTACAACTGTAATGTTCACCTTTATATCATATTGGCGGGCAGCATCGGTTGTTATAAGCGATCTTGGCTCTACAGCATATTATATTGGCGGTATTGCAGAGACATTTATCGGTAAATCTGCCCCTTACTTTATTTTAATGGTTATGTTTTTCTCACTTGCTGTAAGGGCTGTATATATCGAATCGTGCGGTATGTTCACACGCGGAGGTGTGTATAGAGTTGTAAAAACTGCTTTAGGCGGATTGTTTGCAAAAATTTCTGTATCTGCTTTAGTGTTTGATTATGTCCTGACAGGTCCTATAAGCGGTGTATCTGCTGGGCAGTATTTAACAGGTCTTATAAATGATTCATTGTTTCATGGTGGAATAAACTTTGCTCTTAACAGGGATTATTTTTCAATGCTGGTTGCTATTGCAATTGTAATGTATTTCTGGTGGGAAAATATTAAAGGTATTGAAGAATCATCAGGCAAAGCTTTCAGGATATTTATTATCACATCTATAATGGGGGTGATATTAATTTCATGGGGTGTAATTACTTTATTAACAAAAAATGAACCATTCTTTTCACATTTCCCTGCGTTTGAACCGCATCTGACAGACGAATCATACGGCTGGCTAAAAGATATTGACTGGATTAAAACAATTGGACCGCTAACTGTATTAATCGCATTCGGGCATTCACTTTTAGCACTCAGTGGTGAAGAATCGCTGGCACAGGTTAACAGGGAAATAGAATCACCTAAGCTTAAGAATCTTAAAAAAGCAGCAGTGATAATATTTATTTTCAGTGCTATACTTACTCCTGCAGTCTCTTTCCTTGGTATTATGCTTATACCTGATGAGATTCGTCTGGCTATATACAAAGATAATCTGATAGGCGGTATTGCAATGTTTGTGATGGGTCCAGAATGGCTTAAGCTTATGTTTCAGGCATTTGTGGTGCTTGTAGGCGTGTTAATCCTCTCCGGAGCAGTAAATACTTCAATTATTGGTGCTAACGGCGTTTTAAACAGGGTTGCAGAAGACAGGGTGCTTACAGATTGGTTCAGAAAACCCAGCAGGAAATACGGTACCACATTCAGGATATTAAACTTAATTGCGGTTCTGCAAATAATAACCATTATTTTATCCCGGGGTGATATTATAGTATTGGGGGAGGCATATGCCTTTGGTGTTATCTGGAGCTTTACTTTCAATGCATTTTCCATGCTTGTATTAAGGTTTAAAGATAAGCGTCCGCGTGAGTGGCGTGTTCCTTTGAATTTACGGATTGGTAATACAACTATACCAATTGGCTTGTCAATTGTTTTTATTGCATTATTAAGCGTTGCTTTAATTAATTTATTTACGAAGCCAATTGCAACGGTATCCGGAGTAATATTTACATTTGCTTTCTTTCTGATGTTTGTGATATCCGAGTCCATTAACAGGAAAAAGCACAGGCAGGAACAAAAGCTGCTTGAAGAAGCTGCAGAAAGTGATAATGGACCGGCTCTTGAATATTTTAATTTAATCTCAGAAGACTCCATATCACCTGAAACAATTGGCAGTGAGCTTGAGGATAGGATTTTAGTTGCCGTGAGAGACCCCGGAAATTTAAAACATTTGCAAAAAGTTATCTATGAAACAGATACAGATAAAACAGATATTATAGTTTTTATCGGAAGAGTTTTCAGGGATAAACAAAATATGCTTGTCAGCCAGGACCTTGAAGAAGATGAAAGGGAGTTGTTCAGCCAGGTAGTAAACGTTGCCGAAAAGATAGGTAAACCGGTTATTCCGCTTGTAGTCCCTACAAATAATGCATTCTTTTCCATTGTAAGTGTTGCACATGCTTTGAAAGTAAGGGAAGTGATTTTGGGATTATCGGCAAAATACAGGCCGGATGTCCAGCTTCAGCAGCTTGCTCTGTTGTGGGGTACTGTGCAGTCCGATGAGAACCAAAAATTGACCATAAGAATTATTACAGAAGACAAAGAATTCAAGGAAGAGTTTTAACCATTTATTGTTTAATTTTCAACAGGGAAAAATATCCCTTTTAATTGAGGATATGGAAACTTATATTTATAAAATTTATTAAATATGTCAAAAATTATATTCCAGATAAATTACGATATTCTGCCCGAAAAAAGGGAAGATTACCTTACTGCTATTAAAGAACTGAAAAGCCATATTAATTCAAATGCAGATAAAACATACTTTGTGGTTGAAGATAAGAATAAAGAGAATAATTTTACCGAGATGTATATTTGCAATAATGAAACAGAATATGAGAATATTGAGAATAATATGGATGATGCCGTTTTTGAGTTGACAAACCGTATGTTCAATGATTATATCATAGATAAGAAAGCAAAATACACTACTCTATTTGAGATAGATTAACCGGCAGTAAACCCCATGTGAATGCTCACAACAGACTATCCAATCCAATCTTTTGTACCTCTAATTCTTCTTAACTTAAGAAGTAATTTTTAATTAAATTAATGCAGTTATTTAAAATTTTTAAAGAGATTCCTGTGTTTTTGTACTTATATGCCTAAATTAAGTAAACCGAAAATAGATATAAAAACTGATAAGACATTAAAATTCTTTATTGCCTTTGCTACTGCTATTGTAATAACAGCTATGTTTCCCAGGACAGAGACAATAGAGGCAGATTATACCGTTGGCATGATTTGGGGCAAAGAAGACCTTATTGCACCATTCAGTTTCCCAATCTATAAAAGTGAACCGGTATATCAGCGGGAAGTACAGGAAGTTAGAAACAGGATATCTCCTGCATTTGACATAAATGAACCAAAACAACTGGGCAAACTAAACTGGCTTGATTCGTTAAGCAGTTTTTTAACCAGGGCGAAAAAAGTTCTGGACTACCAAAATGAAATAAATAAGGAGAAGAATCTTCCGGAGGAAAAAAGAACTACCAGTGAGCAATCTTTGAATGGAATAAAAGCTGAATTGAACCATGCTTTTAGCGATAGTGACTGGAATGCACTTTATAATATCGTTTATTCCACAAGCTCGGGTAATTTATTTGATAATTTCAGGAAAAAGCTTATCCAGACGATGACTCAGGCAAATAATAAGCAAATTATAAATATCCCGAAGAACACAATTCAATCTGGTAAAATATCTTTCATAAAAAATAAAGTAGAAGAAACTATTGATATTTCACAGGTACGAGATACATTGGAAGTCATGCAAATGTTAAGAAACGATTATGAAAGCTATTTCCGTAATGATGAATTAGCAAAAATTGCTCTTAAGATCTCGGGGAAGTTTATTTATTCTGATTTCACATATAATAAGGAAGAGACAGATAAAATTATTGCATCAGTAACAGATGCCGTGCCGCGTACATTCGGGATTGTACGTGAAAATGAAAGAATTGTAAGTAAACATGACCCAATTAACGAAGCAACAAAACTGAAATTAGACTCGTACTACAAGATACGCAATGAACAAATGGGTGGCCGTGATTTCTGGGTACAGCAAGGGGGCAGGTTCCTTTTTGTATCGCTCATGATGTTTTTACTTGGGATTTTCCTTTTTAAAATGCGTTCTTCTGTTTATGAGGATAATACGAAGCTTATTCTATTATCAACTATTATTTTACTGCAGTGTTTATTCTCATACATTTCTATTAACCTTGAGATAAATTATCCGATAGAATATCTGATATTTGTACCTGTAGCAGCGATGCTTTTGACAATTGTTTTTGATTCACGGCTTGCGGTTTATACCATAATAATAATCTGTATCCTGGTATCAGCAATTCGCGGCGGTGATTATGATATTTTTGTTCCTAATTTTGCAGCTTCGATACTTGTTGTCTATTCTGTCCGGGATATAAAACACAGAACGCAAATATTTATTTCGATGATATATATCATCGGCGGATATATTATTGCCATACTCGCAATAGGGCTCGAAAGATATGAGAGCTTTAGTATTATAAAGACTCAGCTATACTTTGCTGCTTTGAACTCGGTTTTATCACCTATTCTTGCCTATGGATTGCTTTTATTTTACGAAAAAGTCTTCCGTGTTGCTACTGACCTTGTATTTCTTGAATTAAGTGATTTTAATCATCCTCTTTTGCGTGAGCTTGCATCCAAAGCTCCGGGTTCATTTCATCATTCTGTTGTGATGGGTAACCTATCGGAACAGGCAGCAAAAGAAATAGGAGCTAATCAGATACTTGCACGTGTCGGATGCTACTATCATGATATAGGAAAGATAATATCACCAAACTATTTTGTTGAAAACCAGCTGGATTCAAGAAATAAACATGAGCAGTTAAATCCATCATTAAGTGCTAAGATGATAATTGCACATGTGAAAAACGGGATAAAGCTTGCCGAAAAGTACAGGATACCGCAGGAAGTGATAAATTTTATTCCTATGCATCACGGTACAACCTTAGTATCATATTTTTACGAAAAAGCACGCTCAGAAGAAGACCCGGATGACACTGTACATGATTATATTTACCGCTACCCCGGTCCTAAACCACATACCAAGGAAACAGGCATTGTAATGCTTGCAGATTCCGTGGAAGCGGCTACAAGAGCTATAGAAGACCCTACACCTGCAAAGCTTGAAACGCAGATAGATGAGATAATTAAATCACGTTTTCTTGACGGAGAGCTTGATGAATGTGACCTTACATTACAGGATTTAATCAAGATAAAATACAGCTTCCTGAAAACAGTTGTCGGAATACATCATCACAGGATAAGGTATCCTGAACAAGTAAATGAAGAGTAAAAACAAGCTTATTTCCATTGATAAAGATAAAAGAGATGAGCATATCAGGAGATTTCTACTTTTTGTTGAACTGGAGAAATCTCTTTCTGATAATACACTCGCTTCATATGAATTTGACCTGAAGAAATTCAAGGAATTTATTGACCTGTATAAGCTCCGGTCTTTTTCGGATATAGAAGAGAAACATATTGAAAAATTTCTTGCCTATTTAAGAAAAGAATATAAAGCTTCAACCGGTGCAAGAGTACTTTCATCATTAAGACAATTTTTTGATTACCTGATAATCAGGGGAGAGACGGAAATAAATCCGTTCGCAAATTTTGATTCACCCAAACTGACACGCAAGCTTCCTGAAATATTAACCTATGATGAAATTATTAAGATATTAAACCAGATTGAAGTTAACGTTCCTTTAGGACTGCGTGACAGGACAATAATTGAAACTATGTATGCCTGCGGCTTAAGAGTAAGTGAGCTTTTAGGATTAAAAACATCGAACATTTATGCGGATGATAATATAATCAGGGTATTTGGCAAAGGGTCAAAGGAAAGAATAGTGCCCATTGGCAGTGAAGCACTGGAATGGATTAAGCTGTATTTAACAAATGCACGCCCAACTATGGCAAACTCACGTTCGGAAGATTATTTGTTCCTGAACTGGCGCGGAGGAAAATTATCAAGAATGGCTATTTGGGATATTCTGAATAAGTACACAAAATTGGCAAAAATAGAAAAGAAGATACATCCTCATATACTGCGGCATTCATTTGCAACTCATTTGCTTGAAGGCGGAGCCGACCTGAGGGCTATCCAGGAGATGCTTGGTCATGCAGATATAAGTACAACACAAATTTATACTCACGTTGATATTACTTACCTAAAGGAAGTACATAAAACATTTCACCCGAGAGCTTGAGAGTAAATGTCTGAATCACAGATTACGCAGATTAAACTGATTTCACTGATAAAAGCCAATCTCTATGATTTTAAAAATATATAAGGCAAAAAGAAATATTTGAGGTAACACGGTTAACGCTTTCCTAAATTTGATAGATGGGGCATAAACGAAATATTGACAAGAATACATCTGTGCAATCATCATCATCAGCGAAATCTGTGATTCAGACAATCAAATAATAAGCGAAATCAGTGGTCAAACAATCAACTATCACACTTCTTCATTCTTAATCTTATATGCATATTTCAATGCTGCGTCGTATTCATTCGGAATAATTCCGTCAAGGATAGCTTCTTCAATCATAGATTTAATTTCACCGACTTTTTTAGATGGTGGAATATCAAATATCTTCATAATTTCATCACCGCGGACAGGTGACTGGAAGTTTCTTATCTTATCTCTTTCTTCGACTTCTAAAATTCTTTTTTCCACACGGTCAAAATTGCCAAGAAATTTTTTTACTTTATCGGGGTCTTTGGATGTAATATCTGCCCTGCACAATTTCATCAGGTCAAATATAGAATCACCTGCCTCAAATATTAATCTCCTGATAGCCGAGTCAGTTACATTCTCATCTGCAAGAGCTATAGGTCGCAGATGCAGACGTACCAGCTTTTCAACATAAGGGAGCTTATCCAGTGGAAGCCGCATTCTATTGAAAATCTTCTTCTGCCATTTTGCACCTAATTCTTCATGCCCGTGAAATGTCCAGCCGGTACCTTCAATGAATTTCTTTGTGGGAGGTTTCGCTATATCATGCACAAGTGCTGTATATCTTAACCAGAGGTCATCTGTCTTACGGCATATATTATCAAGCACCTGTAAAGTGTGATAAAAAACATCTTTATGGTGAAAATCTTTTCTCTGGTCAACTCCTTCAAGCTGTGCAAATTCCGGAAATACTATTTCCATCAATCCTGTTTTTTGCATTAATTTTAAGCCAATCGAAGGTTTTGAAGACATCAGAATTTTGAGAAATTCATCGGTAATTCTTTCCTGGGAAACGACTCCTGTATTATCATTCTTCAATCTCAGCCGTTCCTTCATTTGCTGAATACCTTCGAATGTTTCGGGATGAATCTCAAACTGAAGCTGTGAAGCAAACCTGACTGCCCTCATCATCCTAAGCGGGTCATCGGAAAATGTCTTTTCCGGTTCAAGCGGTGTGCGGAGGATTTTATTTCTCAGGTCTTCAAGCCCGTTAAAAAGATCTATAACATCGCCATAATCATCTTTGTTCAATGATACAGCAAGTGCATTGATGGTAAAATCTCTGCGCGATAAATCATCTTTCAGATTTGAAAATTCAACATTAGGTTTTCTTGAATCAATGTCATAACTTTCTTTTCTTGCTGAAGCAAACTCAATTTTCCACCCGTCTGTTTCGAGCAAAGCAGTTCCGAATCTTTTGTAATAGGCTGATAGCTTAACACCAAATTTTTCTGCTGCTGAATCTGCAAATTCTATTGCATCACCGATTACTGAAATATCAATATCGTTGCATTCTTTATTCATCAGTGCATCACGAACGTAACCTCCTACAACATATACAGGGACTTCTTTTTCCACAGCTAATGCAGAAATGTAAGCAAGTATTTTATTTTCAAACTTATATTTTTTATCTGAAGTTATGTTCAATTTAAGCTATTGAAAAATTTTTGTTTGTTGAAATCTTTTCGATTATTTTTTCGGCAACTTTTACTGCCTGCTTGGCTTCTTCAATTGTAACTTTTACTTCTTTATTGAAAATAATACTATCAAAAAAAGATTCCAGTTCATTCCTGATAGGGTTATTATCTTTTACGTCTGCTTCAGGTTGTTCCATAACAATTTTTCGGGTTTCTGATACCGGGAATGAAAAAGGTGAGGAATCAATATCCGAGTTATCAATAATTCTGTAAATTTCCGATTTGTTTTCAGCAAAATCTATTGAAATATAAGCACTTTTTTGAAATAACCTCATCTTCCTCATCTTCTTCAGTGAAATCCTGCTTGCTGTTATATTTGCAACACACCCGTTTTCAAATGTAATTCTTGCATTAGCAATATCAATGTTATCTGAAATTACTGCAACACCGTTTGCATCAATTGTCTTAACGGGTGATTTTACAAGATGAAGTATAATATCAATATCGTGTATCATCAGGTCATGTATAACCGAAACATCCGTTCCCCGCGGATTGAACTGCGATAACCTGTGTGATTCAATGAACAATGGCTGTAAATTATATTTGGCAAGTGATGTAAGTGCAGGGTTAAACCGCTCCACATGACCAACCTGAATTTTGCAGTTTGTGTTTTTTGCAAGATTAATTAGCTCGTTTGCTTCATTCACGTTTGAGGTTACTGGTTTCTCAATAAAAATGTTGATACCTTTTTCTATTGCTTTAGCTGCTATATCGTAATGAGTAGAAGTCGGGGTTACTATAATAACTGAATTTATTTCAGAAAGTAATTCATCGTAGCTGTTAAATGACTTAATTTTAAATTTATCTGATATCTCATTTGTTCTGCTCCCGTCTATATCATAGATTCCAATAAATTCAATATCCTGCCGTTTATTTGAAATTTCATTTAATAGTTTACAATGTATAGAACCCAAATGACCGCAGCCAATAAGTCCTGCTTTTATTTTTAAGTTGTCCATATTAATTTAATTCTAATGTAGCTCTGTGCATTATCAGCACACCTGTAATTGTAATAATTCCGCCAATAATAAAATATGTAGAAATTTTTTCAGATAAGAAAATAACAGAAAATATAACAGTCAGAATCGGAGCTAGGTTTGATAAAGTTGTTAATTTACTCAGTTGGATTGTCTTTAAAGCATAATACCAGACAAAATAGGCTAAGTAAGCTACAATAACAGTTAAAAATAAATAGCCAATAACACCCATCATAGTAAGATTAACAAATGTTAAGTTTGGCAAATCATAAATAAATAATGGGATATAAAGTGCACTGCCCAGAAGAAAAACATATGCCTGAACCTTTAAAGCTCCGTATTTTTCTATAATTTCTTTACCAAATGATAAATAGCTTGAGAAAGTTAACACAGCAAATATTAATAAAATATCACCTGTCAGAACATTGGACTCCAGTTGAGTTTGAGTTAAGTTCTCATAAAACACGAAGAAAATACCAACTACTGTTAATAAAATGGCAGCCAGTTTAATATAATAGAATTTTTCGGATTTTCTGAGTACTGCAATTATATAAGCATACACCGGATTCATAGCATATATAATACCGGAATGTGAAGCGTATGAAAGTTTTATTCCATTAAGGAAAAAAAACTGGTTTAACGGAATGCACAATATTGCAAGAAAAATTAATTTGGGATAATCTTTTTTATCAAACTTAAGATTACCCCTTCTTAATTTTAAAGTTATATAAAATAAAACCGCTGCAACACCGAAACGGAAAAAGCCAAGTGACAGCGGAGAAATTTCACTGACTGTTATCTTCCCGAATATTGGAGTAAAGCACGCTGCCAGAGTAATAAAAACAAGCAGCATCAAATCTTTCATTTATTCAGCTTTCTTGGGTGCTGCTTTTGCTCTGGATTCTTTTATCTTCTGTTTTGCTTTTTTAACTTTTTTTCTGTGCTTTGCGTTTGCTACTTTTAATGGTTTGTTCATTTTATTTATTTAGTTTTTAATTATGCTAATGTTATTTCTTTTGATTCATAAACATCCTGGATTGCATTAAGAAGCTTTACACCGTCTTCCATCGGCTTCTGGAAAGCTTTTCTTCCTGATATCAACCCCATGCCGCCTGCTCTCTTATTAATTACCGCAGTCTTTACTGCTTCCTTCATATCGGATTCACCTTTTCCTGTTGAAGCTCCGCCTGAATTGATTAATCCTGCACGCCCCATGTAGCAGTTTGCAACCTGGTACCTGCAAAGGTCAATCGGATTATCTGTTGTCATTTTCTCATATACAAGTTTTGAAGTCTTTCCAAACTTCAATGCATTGAAGCCACCGTTATTTTCGGGAAGCTTTTGCTTTATAATGTCAGCTTCTATTGTAACACCAAGATGATTTGCCTGTCCTGTTAAGTCGGCAGAAACATGATAATCTTTATCACCTTTTACATTGAATGATGAGTTTCTCAGGTAGCACCATAATATTGTTACCAATCCAAGTTCATGTGCATATTCAAACATTTCGGATACTTCCTGTATTTGTCTCGTTGATTCCTCCGAACCGAAATAAATAGTCGCACCAACTGCTGCAGCACCCATATCGAATGCCTGGTCAACACTGCCAAAAATTATCTGGTCATGTTTATTTGGGTAGGTTAGAAGCTCATTATGGTTGAATTTCATAATAAAAGGAATCTTGTGTGCGTATTTTCTTGATACAGCGCCAAGCACGCCAACGGTAGAAGCTACAGCATTGCAGCCGCCTTCAATTGCAAGTCTTACAATATTTTCAGGATCGAAATATACCGGGTTAACTGCAAAAGATGCTCCCGCAGAATGCTCAATACCCTGGTCAACAGGCAATACTGATAAATATCCTGTGCCTGCCAATCTACCATGATTAAAAATACTTTGCATGTTTCGCAGTACGTTTGGTGAACGGTCGGAATCTTTCATTACCCTGTCAACAAAATCAGGTCCGGGTGCATAAAGTAATTCTTTGGGTATTGTACCGGATTTATGTTCAAGAAGGCATTTGTCTTCTCCAAGTATTTCGACAATTTTATTATACATGTTTCTTCTCCTTTTAACTATTTAAATGGTAATTTAATAATTTTACACTTTGATTCGAAGCTATCTGCTTTTAATGAATAATTTTTTCCGAAGTCAAGGAAAACGGTCCTGATAAATCCCAGCCCTATGTTACCGAATTTCTTTGATACTGCTGTGCTGGTTATATATCCGCTTTCTTTACCTTCAAATATTATTCTGACATTCTTATCTTCAACAGGAGGCAATGGCAAATCAGAAATTATACCAATCATATGTTTGCTTATTTTATCATATGCATCAAGGCGAGCAATTACTTCCTGCCCGATATAGCAGCCTTTTGTATAGCTTACATATTTTTCTAAGTTACATTCCAGCGGATTTGTCTGCTCAGTCATTTCTTTTCCGAAAGCAGGAATCCCGTTTTCAATTCGTATTGTATCAAATTCATTATCGAAAATCTCGCGGATATCATATTTTGTTTTTAACTCTTCAGAAAAAATTCTTTTGAACTGGAATGTCTCATCTTCTTTTGCGTAAATAAAGATAAATCCTCTCAAAGCATCATCATTAATAGCAATAATAGAATCTTTCCCTTCAAGTTTATCTATATAAAACCCGTTACCGGGCAATGCATTTATATCAATTCCAAACATTCTATTTGCAAAATCTGCAGTATTATCACCAAAAAATAAAATCGAGCCATGCGTACCTGCCAAATCCTCTGAATTGAAATCGTCCATTATTGTATACTTCCCGAGGTGGCTAATAACATTTTCAGCATTACCTGCAGAACATGCTGAAAAAACAAAATCCCCGAAATTGTATAAGGTCAGCAGGTCCACAAATCTACCCTTATCTGACGTTAAAATTGACTTTTCCCATTCAAACTCTTTAAGTGAGTTAACATCGTTGGTAGAAAGCCGGTTTACCAGGTCTAATCTGTCATTGCCTGTAAACTTTAAGTAATCTTTTTGTATTTTATAAAAATTCAACACAGTTAATCGCAAATATACCTTTTTATACGTACTTATTCAAAGCAATTAATTGTATATGCAGTATTAATAAATACTTTCGAACAGGTTAAAAAACAGTAATGCAGGTTGAGATGGCACTTTGATAATTACTTAAGATGTTCCGCATGAGTAAAAAATATTAAAATAAAATCGATTTTTTATAAAAAATACATTGAAAATCTTTAAAACAAGCCGTATTTTTTACAAATCTCCCATTAAATAAAAGAACTATGCTTAAAGAATTCGGGCAGGACCTAAAAAGGTTAAGGGAATCCAAAAATATAACAATAGCAGAAGTTTCTGCCCAAACGCGGATTAATCCTAAGTTTATAGAAAAGCTTGAAGATGGTATATTTGATTTTCAGCCGGATACATATATCAGAGCATTTCTAAGAGAATATGCACGCAGTATGAATATAAGTGAAGAACAGATATTGGGTGATTATAATAAAGCAAAATCAGGATTTTATTCTAAGAGAAGCTCCAAAAAAGAAGATGTAAGTTCACCCATTAAACTTGTTCAGGAACCCGCTGCGGAGAAACCTAAGGAGATTGCAAAAAATAAACCGGAAGAAAATAGCGATATAAAGAGCGAAGTAAAAAGCGAAATAAAAGATGAAACATTCGGAACCCCGAAGCAAACACGTAAATATGATGATGAAGAAGATGAAGAGTATTCAAATAAATCATGGACACAAAAAATTCTTTTAATACTTTTAATATTGGTTGCTATTGCAGGTATATACTACTTATATACATATTTGAATCAGTCGGATAATAATCAATCAAATGTTAAGCCAAAAGAGTTTAATGAAACAGTAGAAGGATATGAACAAAAGTTAAACGGTAAACAGGAAGATACAACAACTGCAAAAGATTCTGCTGCTGTTACCAATACTGTAAATGATTCATTAAAGCTAACAGTTATAACATCAAAAGATGTGAGAATAAAAGTATACGTAGATGAAAAAAGAATAGTAGAAGGAGAAATAGTTGCAAAAGATTCAGTCATAATGTTTGCTAAAGACCAGTTCAGGTTCAGTGCTTCCGGAAATTCAGGAGTCGATATTTACCTGAACGGAAAATACCTTAAAAAGCCATCTCATCTATCAACAAATACCATTAAAAACCTTGTTATAAACAAAAGTGGTATTGTCAGTGAATAATTTATTATAATTATACTCACCCTAAATTAATTTTAAAATGGCGGAAAAAGCAATTTTAAAACGCATTAAAGAGCTCAGGGAAAAGCTTCTTGATGCAGATTATAAGTATTATGTTTTAGCTCAGCCGGATATTACCGACCTTGAATATGATATGTATATGAATGAACTGCTAGAGCTTGAAAAACAATATCCTGAACTGGTTACAACCGATTCACCATCACAGAGAGTGGGAGGGCAGATAACAAATGAATTCCCTTCTGTCGTTCATGAAGTGCCGATGCTTTCACTATCCAATTCATATGATGAAAATGACCTGCTCGAGTTTGATAAAAGGATAAAGAATCTTTTAAAGGGAGAGAAATACCGCTATGTTTGCGAATTAAAATTTGACGGAGCTGCGGTTTCTTTGTTATATGAGAAAGGTGAGCTGATTCAGGGTGCTACACGCGGAGATGGATTCAGGGGTGATAAAATAACGACAAATCTAAAGACTATCCGCTCTATACCTCTGAAGCTTGATATTAAAAGCATATTTAACACACTTGATATTGAAGTAAGAGGCGAGGTCTTTATTAAAAAGGATGACTTCATAAAGATAAACGAGAGGCAGGAGACAGAAGGCGATAAGCTTTATGCAAATGCCAGGAACACCTGTGCCGGAACACTGAAGCTGAAGGACTCAAGTATTGTCGCTTCAAGAAATTTAAATATGTTCTGTTATAACCTCAGGCACAGGAACCCTGATGAACAAAAGAAACTGAAATCACATTTCGAAAACCTTAACATACTCAAGAAACTTAAATTCCCGGTCAATGATAAATTTACATTAAAGACTTCAATCGAAGATGTTATCAAATTCTGCGGTGAAGTAGATGAATACAGGGAATCACTTCCTTACGAAATTGACGGTGTGGTTGTTAAAGTAGATTCACTTGAACAGCAGGAGAAAATTGGCAGTATCGCAAAAAGTCCACGCTGGGCAATAGCATATAAATTCAGGGCTAAGCAGGCAGAAACCAGGCTTTACAAAATTACATTGCAGGTAGGCAGAGTTGGAACCATTACACCCGTAGCAGAGCTTGACCCGATATTTTTAGCAGGCTCAACAATATCCCGGGCTACACTTCACAATGCGGATGAAATTAAACGCAAGGATATCCGTGAAGGTGATTATGTGATAATTGAAAAGGGCGGCGATGTAATTCCCAAAGTTGTTGAAGTGCTTAAAAACAGAAGACCTAAACCCGTACATCCCGAATTTAAAATGCCTGACAGCTGTCCTGTCTGCAATTCGTTGCTTGTAAGACCTGAAGGTGAAGCAAATTATTTCTGCATTAACTTTTTATGCCCCGCACAGGTGCAGGCAAGGATTGAACATTTTGTAGCCCGCAATGCTATGGATATTGAAGGACTCGGGTACAGTATTATCGAACGCTTTATTAAGGATGGCTATTTAAAAGATATCACTGATATTTACGGACTGCCTAAACATGAAAAAGAATTAAAGGTGCTTGAACGCTTCGGTGAAAAAAGCATCGATAACATTTTTAAAGGAATCGAAAGGTCAAAGGAAAGACCGTTTGAAAAAGTTTTATTTGCTATCGGTATCAGGCATGTTGGTGACAGAACAGCACGCATACTTGCAAGGCATTTCAGGAATATAGATAATTTATGCAATGTTTCACGCGAAGAGATAGAGCATGTTCATGAAATCGGACCGAAAATAGCCGAGAGTGTTTATGAGTTTTTCGGGAAAAAGAATAACAGGATTCTGCTTGACCGCCTGAAAAAAGCAGGGCTTCAGTTTGAAGTTACCGGTGAAGAGCCCAAAGCAAACAAGTTTACGGGATTAACATTTGTGCTGACAGGTACACTTGAAAAATATAAAAGAGACGACGCTAAAAAAATCATAGAAGATTTCGGCGGCACCGTCTCCGCTTCTGTAAGCAAAAAAACCGATTTTGTCCTTGCCGGCTCTGAAGCGGGTTCAAAACTGGTTAAGGCATCGAAACTTGGTGTAAAAATCATTTCCGAACAGGAATTTGAGGAAATGATAAAAGTTTAAATACAGCGATTTTAGAAAAACCCCAAAATCCACTAATTAGTTTTATTGTTAACCAATATTACTAATTATTTTTCTTAGACCGGATTTTTTTACAAATTATATCTTTTTTACAAGCTTATCTGACCTATCAATTATACCAGGCTCACAAAAATCTTACGACGCGAATCAACCATTTACAATATTGACAAAGAACGACAATGAGTGATAAATTTCAGCAGCATTCACTACTATATAAAATTAATACAGAGAATGCCGCTTGTCAAGTTTTAACTAAAAATAGTTTGGAGTGTATGGAGTGTGTTGAGTTTATTGAGTGTATAGAGTGGGATTTTGAGCTATTTTAGGCATTTTTAAATTAATGCAGCAATAAGCAGGTAAGGATTCCCCTCTCGAGAGGGGTGAATCCCGATGGAGCGATAGCGGAAATCGGGAGACGGGGTGTGTTTAAGAATGAGCCGAAAACCCCTAAAGTATCACTTTAACTCTAAAATAATAGCGACACACTTCATCATTATTACCCAAAAAACCAGTGGGCAGGAGTAGTTTTTCGAAAACCGCATTTCCTGCTCATAATTGCCATTTTTTGAACAATTTTTAACACTTTGGTCACGAGTTATCTGCTTATAGAGTAATGAGTTACAGTCATTTTATGAAAACTCCTGCCCAAAACCTGCCCGTAAAGTGCCCATAGAGTGCCCACTGGATGAACATAAAGTGCCCGCTGAGTGCCCGCTGGATGACCGCTGGTTTTTTTACTCATCCTATGACTAAACTTAGCAAGTACATCATATTTTTAAAGCTCAAAGATATCTATATAATATAGTCATAGGATGAGTAAAATCGAATAAGTACCCAAGACACAGACGCAATAATCTGTCCTGAGAAAAATAATGATTGTATTACGGATTAAGCACTATTGAGAGATTTTGGTGAAATGCTATACAAAATGCACCTGCAAAACGGCAAAATATGTCTTTGTTATTAAATAATTTATAATGTAAATTGTTATGTAATGGATAAACATATTCCTGCCATTTCCCAAAGTGATAAGTACAACTGCCGGATACTTGCAGATAATAGATTAAACTTAAATTTTTAAAAATTGTTTGCTATTATTCTGAATAAAAAATCTTGCTTTACAAACAGACCGCCATAGTTGGCAAATTAAAATCAATTTTTATATTAATTTCATAAGAATTAAAAAAAATGAAGTATTCAATTATAATATTATTTTTTTTATTGGTTTTCAATAACTACGCTCAACCGGTTAAGGTAAATGAAAACTATTATTCAGCTAAAGATGAATTCACGAATGATATATTCAACTGGCAATATATTCAGTTACCTTATCCTTTTAATATCACTGATATTTTCTTCAAAGATTCTTTATATGGTTGGGCAAGTCACGAAGGAAATGGCGTATTTAGAACTACTGATAGTGGATTCAACTGGGATACCAGTAAATTCGGTACAAATAATCATATTGGAGGAGTACATTTCATTGATAGATATACAGGGTGGACTGTTGGCGTAGGCGGAAAAATCAGAAAAACTATTAATGGAGGGATAAACTGGAAAATACAAGACTATGAACCTTATGCAGGATATTATAACAAAGTTCATTTTTTTAATTCTGACACCGGTGTAGTTATTGGATCCAAAAATGGACCTTACGGATATATTATTAAAACTACAAACAGTGGGAATAACTGGTCTGAAATTTTTATTTCTAATCAAATCTATACAGAATTAAAAGACCAATACTGGCTTAACTCTGATTCAGGATGGCTTTGCGGTTCAAACATTCTATTAAAAACAACCAACGGTGGAACAAACTTCATTAATTATTATACCAATATACCCCCAACACAAAATGGTTCAAATGCCTTACTTGGAATTGATTTTGTAAATGAAAATACGGGATGGATATGTGGAAGTAACTTAGAACACAGAAATATATATAAAACGACAAATGCAGGATTAAACTGGTATTTTCAGAATAATCCTGTTGCATCATACGAATATGCACAAGTTAATGACATTAAGTTTATAAATTCCGATTCCGGTTGGGCAGGTTCTTTTGTTGGTATAATATTATTTACAAGTAATGGAGGCAGTAACTGGTTAATTGATCTTAGTGCAAACGATGAATTCTGGAGTCTTTGTAATTATAAAAATTCTAAAATATGGTCAGGCGGTGCACATGGTAAAATCTGGTATACTTTAATAAATCCACCAATAGGTGTAATAAGTAATAAAAATCAAATCCCTTTAGAATACCATCTCTTTCAGAATTACCCGAATCCTTTCAATCCATCAACAACAATAAAATACGATATTTCCAATTATGCACAGGTAACATTTAAAATATATGATATACTCGGCAAAGAAATATATTCCTCAAACGAATTCAAAAAAGCCGGAAGATATGAATTTGAATTTAACGGCAGTAATTTTGCATCGGGTTTGTATTTTTATAAATTAGAAACCGGAGAATTTAAGCAGGTTAAAAAGATGGTACTTATCAAATAATATTTCATAAAAAATCAGTCCTGCCAATAACCGGCAGGACTGATTGTAATAAATTTATATTTTATATTGTCAATACGTGTGGATTATCCGTATCATTAATGAGACACCCATTTTCGTGGGTATGCTATTATTACTACTTCATAAAGTTATAGCTGAAATTAAAATACAATCCGCCAAAGAAGGTCTTCTCTTTGCCTTTTAAGCTTTCAATTCCTCCATTAAACAAATTAGTATAATAATATCGTACATTCATACTAAGTGAATTTTTACTGCTGGTGAGGTAGTCAACACCTATACCTGCAAAAGCACCGACTGTATACTTAGCACGTGCATGACCAAGTGAGCTTATTATTCCTTCATTATACGGCGCATAAATTATAGCTGTAGGTGATACACCAATACTTAAATGCGGTCTTAGGTCATCGGTTACATCTTCCCTGAAAAGACGAAACTGCAGACCTATATCAACCGGTACCATGAACATCCTGTTTACTTTGTTTGGTACATAAGTGTTTCCGTATATATCGGATGTTTCAAACTCCCTGTCATCTTTTGCACCGGAAAATTGAATACTGCCGAATGCCGAAAGGTCTTTATTAATAAATTTATAATAAGTTGCTCCCGCGCCAAATCCGTTATCGGAAAATGTGAGGTTAACTGTCCACTTTTTGAAGGGTTCCAGCTTTAAATATTCTTCGAATGAAAGATCGGAGGAATTGTCCTTGTCAGTCAGCATTAAAGTCTGATTTGATATCTGGGCATGGCTCCATAACGGCAGCAAAAAGATACCCAGAAGGAGAGCTTTTTGTAATTTCATAGGCTTATGTAATTAAAATCAGTTGTTAAATTCAACTTAAATAATTAAGTTTATTAATTAAAAATAATGGAATAAAATATTATTATAACTACCAGATGGCAGGTAAAATAGAAATAAAATTTAATGGGAATACTGTTAATCTTAGTAACACCCCACATCTCTTTTTAATTTCAGGACCATGTGTTATAGAAAATGAAAAGCTGACACTTTCAATTGCCAATAAAATTAAGGATATTTCTCTAAAATTACAAATACCGTTCATTTTTAAGGCATCATATAAGAAGGCAAACAGGACCAGCGGGAAATCCTTTCGTTCTATAGGTGTTCAGAAGTCGCTGGATATACTAGCTAAAATACGTGAAAATCTTCAAGTACCTGTTTTAACGGATGTTCACTCAGAACTGGAAGCATCTATTGCAGCCGATTATGTTGATGTTCTCCAAATCCCTGCATTTTTATCCCGGCAAACAGAATTACTGGAAGCTGCCGGTGAAACAGGAAGGATAGTTAATATCAAAAAAGGGCAGTTTTTATCACCTGAAGACATTGAATTCCAGATAAAAAAAGTGGAAGCAACAGGGAACAAGAAAATAATTGTAACAGAAAGAGGCTCTTCGTTCGGTTATCATAATCTTGTGGTTGATATGCGTTCACTTGCAATAATGAAGAAATTTAAGTACCCTGTAGTGTTTGATGCAACACATTCACTTCAGATGCCGTCATCGGTGAACGGAGTATCCGGCGGAAGTCCTGAATTTATTTACCCGATGGCACGCTCAGCCGCCGCGATGGGAATAAACGGAATATTTATAGAGACACATCCGAATCCGGCAAAAGCATTAAGTGATTCAAAATCAATGCTGCCGCTCAATAGGCTTGAAGGATTGCTGAAACAAATAATTGAAATCCATAACCTGGTTGCAAAATTTAATGACTAATACTGAAATTTATACAAAGCTCGACAATTCGATAATAGAAAAGTTAACGGCTATTTGCGGCAAAGAAAATGTGCTGTCTGATGAAGATACAATAAAAATTTTCAGTGAAGATGAAACCGAAGACCTTTCGTTTCCCCCGGAAGTAGTAATTAAGCCGGTAAATGCCAAACAAATATCCGATATATTAAAATTAGCAAATGAGCACAAAATACCGGTAACTCCCCGCGGCGGCGGTACAGGGCTATCCGGCGGTGCGTTGACCGTATATGGCGGAATCTGCCTTTCTATGGAGAAATTTAATAAAATACTTGAAATTGATGAGAAGAATTTCCAGGCAGTTGTTGAGCCCGGAGTTATAACACAAACTTTTCAGGAAGAAGTTGAGAAGCTGGGATTGTTTTATCCTCCTGACCCTGCTTCAAGAGGCTCGTGTTTCCTTGGCGGAAATTTGGCGGAGTGCTCCGGCGGTCCAAGAGCTGTAAAGTACGGCGTTACAAAAGATTATGTATTGGGATTGGAAGCAGTTTTGCCGACCGGAGAGATAATTCAAACAGGCGGCAGAGTGCTGAAAAATGTTACAGGTTATAACCTGACGCAATTAATGATAGGCAGTGAAGGCACACTTGCCGTAATTACAAAGATAATATTCAGGTTAATACCGCTTCCGAAATTTAAGAAAGTAATACTTGCGGCATTTAATACATTTGAAGATGCGACAGATGCAGTTGCGAAGATATTTCAGAACGGTATTACACCTTCTGCAATAGAGTTCATGGAAAAAGCCGCAGTTAAAGCCGCTGAAGAAAGACAGAACAAGAAATTTCCCAATAGTGAAGCAGGTGCTCAGCTATTTATAGAAGTTGACGGGAATTATCCTGAGCTGCTTGATAAAGATATTGAGAAAATAGCTGAAGTGGTTTCAGAGTTTAATCCGCTGGATTTACTTTTAGCCGAAGACCAGCAAAAGGTAGAAGATGTTTGGGCATTGAGACGGGGAATTGGTGAGGCAGTAAAATCAATTTCAGCATATAAGGAAGAAGATACGGTTGTTCCGCGTGCAAACATGACAAAGCTTGTAAAGGGTGTAAAGGAGATTTCAGGGAAATATGGAATTACTACAATATGCTACGGGCATTCAGGTGACGGGAATATACACGTGAATATCTTAAAAGACAAGCTTGATGATGAAACATGGGAAAAGAATATTGATAAAGCTATCAGGGAGATATTTGAATTAACAGTATCATTAGGCGGCACTATATCGGGTGAGCATGGTATTGGTTATTCGCAGAAATCATATTTACCGATTGCTCTTTCAAAAGCGGAGTTAGACATAATGAAAAAAATTAAAAAAACATTCGACCCCAATAATATATTAAATCCGGGAAAAATATTTACAGATTAATGATAACATCAGAATTAAAAATCAGGGTGCTTTATGCACATACAGATAAAATGGGAGTGGTATATTACGGCAGGTATTTTGAATATTATGAAGCAGGCAGGAACGAGTTTTTAAGGAGGCTTGGGTATCCGTATTCAAGGATAGAATCACAGGACATAATATTACCTGTAATTCACGCAGAATCAAATTATTTTGCACCTGCACTGTATGATGATGAAATAGTATTGCAGACAATGCTGTGTGATATTCCCACTGTAAAAATTAAAATTTATTATATATTAAAAAACAGCAAAGGCGAAAAGCTGGCGGAAGGGCATACAATACACAGCTTTGTGAATGCCATAACCAGGAAGCCCATGCGTCCGCCTTCAGATTTCATAGAAATTGTTAAATCAAAAATGGATTCAATAATATGATAGAACAGGCATTATTGGAAATACTCCGCTGCCCAATTGGAAAAGTAAAGCTTAAGGAAGAAAACAATTTCCTGGTTTGCACTCGCTGCGGATTGAAATTTCCCATTAAAGATGGAATTCCTGTAATATTGCTTGATGAAGCAGTTCTGCCTGAAGGTGTAAAGCATATTTCAGAAATTAAATGTGCAAAAAAACAATGACCCTACGCCAATATTATAAAATCCATATCAAGGAAATTGAAACATTAATAGCTTTAGCTTTAAAAGAAGATAAAGTTAAAAATGACGTCACAACAGCTTTAACCTTTGATAAAAAGAGCGGTAACAGAAAAATATCTGCGATATTGCTTTGTAAACAAGACGGGATATTAGCAGGAATCGACATGTTTAAAAAGGTTTATAAGCTAATAAATCCCAAAATATCATTCAGGGTAAGCCATAAGGACGGCGATTCAATCAGCAGAGGCAACCCGGTTCTTGAAATTACCGGACCGGTAAAAGACCTGCTTACCGGTGAAAGGACTGCTTTAAATTTTCTGCAAAGGATGTCCGGTATTGCTACGCTGACACATCAGTTTGTATCACAATTGAAATATGAAGGTAGTTCGGTACTGCATACAAGGAAAACAACACCGAATTTCCGTGTATTTGAGCTGGCAGCAGTAAAAATTGGAGGCGGGCAATTTCACAGGTATGACTTAAGCTCATCAGTAATGATAAAAGATAATCATATAATCGGCTGGGATTCATTAGATAAAGCATTGAAAAATATACACTTTAAGCGTTTAAACAGGAAGTTACTGAAAAAGTTTGAGGTGGAAGTGAAATCGATAAAAGAACTAAATATCATTTCTGAGGATTATTCTGACTATATTGCAGTCGTGATGCTTGATAATTTTAAGCCGGAAGCAATCGGAGAAGCTGTCAATATTTTAAATAAAAAAGGAATAAAGATAGAAATCTCCGGTGGATTAAACATTGAAAATTTCAAAGAAATGCAATATCCCGGCGTTGATTATTATTCCGTAGGTATGCTTACCCATTCTTATAAGTCTTTAGATTTTTCATTAGAATTTTAAATTTACGGGGAAAATAAACTTTTAAATAATTGATTATTTAGTAAATTATTAATAAGTTTGGTAAACCCTCTAACATTATATTTTTAAGGAGAATAAAATGTCAATTAATTACAAATTAAAACTAATAATCGCCTTTTTGGTCGTTTTTGGAATGGCATACATATGCAGCTCAAGTAAAGATGATACGAAAAAAGAACAAACGAAAGAAGAAACAAAAAAAGAAGATACTAAAAAAGAAGATACTAAAAGAGAAGAAACAAAAACCGACGATACCAGGAGAGAATCAAGAGGCAGTGCAAGAATATATTTCTGTGAAGATGTAGATAAAGACGGATATCCAATCACCGAAAGCAGCGTATTCAACATCAGCCGCAGCGGTGGATATTTTAATTTTCTTATAAGATTATCTGATGCAATCAATTGCCGTTCAGTAAGATATGAAATTTACAAAGAAAACAGTTCCGGCTCAGAAGTATATAACACGACTATTTACCAGGATACAGAAAAAGACTGGGTATGGTTTTATAAACAAGTAACATTTTATGATCCGGGTAACTATAATGTTTATGTATATGATTGCGATAATAATAAAATTACTACAGGAAACGTTAAGATCAAATACAGATAAATTTTAATAAATAACAAAACCTGTCCGGTAAAGGTGTACCGGCAATAATTAAAAAGGAGAAATAAATTGCTTAAAAAGTTACTAACAATCGGTTTCATTGCTTTCACTTTAGTGATTCTTTCAGGTGAAGTAACATCCCAAACCTTGTATTTCTGCGAGAGCGTTGATAGGGATGGTTATCCTATCACAGAGAGCAGTGTCTTCAACATCAGCCGCAGCGGCGGGTATTTTACGTTTCTTGTAAGATTACCTTATGCAATCAAATGCAATTCGGTAAGGTATGAAATTTACAAAGAAGACAGCCGCGGTAATGAAGTATATAACACAACAATTTACCAGGATACTGAAAGAGACTGGGTATGGTTTTACAAAGAGGTAACATTCTATGATCCGGGCAGATATAATGTTTATGTTTATGATTGTTATGATTACTTATTAACATCATCAAGTGTTAAAATTCAGTACAGATAATTTAAGATCTTAATTACATTTTAGGTCAATTCTTAGTTTATCTGAGAATTGACCTTTTTACTTTATGCTGGATAAAATAAAAAGCCTTTCAAAGCAAACTCTGATATATGGTACTAGTACTATAGTTGGAAGGTTTTTGAATTTTATTCTGGTTCCTTTTTATACAAATGTTTTCCCTCCATCAGAGTATGGCATAGTAACCCTTGTATTTGCATACACTGCTATGTTCAATATCATTTACTCACTTGGGTTTGAATCAGGATATTTTAAATTTGCATCAACACTTGAAGTAGGAGATAAAAAAGAAAATTTTTCACTTCCATTTATTACAATACTTGTTAACTCACTGATATTTTCCGTTATTATTTATTCCTTTTCCGGTACAATTACATCATTAATAAGCCTTAAGCCGCAATTCATTTATTTTGTAAAATATTCTGCAATTATATTATTTTTTGATGCACTTTGCTTAGTTCCATTTGCAAGTCTCAGACTTCAAAACAAAGCAGTACAGTTTACAACCATAAAGGTAATAAATATTTCAGTAAATGTTGCGTTAAATTTTATACTGGTTTTAGGTTTCAAATTGGGTTTGGAAGCTGTTTTCATTAGTAATATCGCAGCTTCATTTGTGACCTTAATATTATTAATGCCTATAATAATAAGAAATCTTAAGTTCAGTTTTAATAAAGAGCTTTTTGATGAATTATGGAGGTTTTCACTTCCTTACATCCCTGCAGGATTAGCTTCTATTATGGTACAGGTGGTAAGCCGTCCAATTTTACAATTCTTAACTGATGAAGAAACAGTTGGTATATTTCAGGCAAATTATAAGCTTGGGATATTTATGATGCTTGTAGTTGCAATGTTTGAATATGCATGGCGTCCTTTTTTTCTGAATAATGCTAAAGAAAAAAATGCGAAAGAAATATTTTCTAAAGTTATGACGGTTTTTGTAGGATTTGCTTCGATTATTTTTATAGTCTTAACTTTCTTTATCGAAGATTTAATCAGGATTCCATTGCCTAATAAAGGCCATTTAATTGGCGTTAAATACTGGTCAGGGGTATTCATAGTTCCTATAGTCCTGTTCTCATTTCTCTTCAATGGAATCTATGTAAATTTAATGGTCGGAATATACGTTGAGAAAAAAACAAAATATTTACCTTTAATAACAGGGCTTGGAGCTATTGTTACAGTTGTTCTTAACTTTCTTTTAATTCCGGTTTTTGGTCTCTATGGGGCAGCAATTGCAGCTTTTGCAAGCTATTTTTCTATGGCAATTTATATTTACTTTGTTACTCAAAGATTTTATCCTGTAAACTATGAGCTGAATAAAATATTTATTATTATTGCTATTAATGTTTTTACCTTAACTTTATTTTACCTGTTCTACTACAATATATTTCCAAATTTATTAATACTGAAAACCATCGCAGCAATAATAATAAGCTTAGCTGTAATACAAATCTCGGGCTTAATTAAAGCAAAAAAATTATTGTTTAAGAAATCTTAATGTTTGTGGTCGTGGTCATGTCCGTGGTGTTCTGCATGAAGCTCTTCCAGCATTTGTTTTTTCTTTGCACCGGATTTTGCTGAGGCAGTAACAATTAATGAAGGCACTCCAATATCATTCATAACACATGGAATTAAAACCGAGAAGATAAGAATCGGAATGAACAATAAGGCTTTTACAGAAAGCAATCCCACTCCGAATGATATTAAATATAATCCCGCAGCTAAAGATGATAATAAAATATGAGCAGTATGAGTATATCTCGAAAGTTTCCTGACATATTGAGAGAGGAAATATCCAATAACAGCACCTGTAATAATAAATGTCCATGAAAGAACCGGCTCATCAATCACGCATAAATGGAATTCCATATTGTAGTTAAGGAAAAGTCCCCCGATATAAGGAAATACAACATCGCTTAAAGAACATGTTAAAGCCGAAGTAGCAATTGCAAGTCCGAGACCGGTAATTATGCCGGTTTTGTATCTGCTGAACAAAGCCGCCGGTGTAAGTGAAGCAAAGAATAAATGAGAAATAAAGAATCCTTCAAACAGGTTTTCCGAAACTAAATTATTGCCTGAAGAGGGAAGAAAAGTAAACCTGGCGATAATTATAAGTATTGCTGCAATGAAAACCGCCAAAACTGTAAACCAGATATGATTTGACAGCTCTACAGCAAAGATATTTTTATGCTCATGCTCTACTATTTTTGTCCCATCTATTTCTTTTGTCTGCATTTTATATCAATTTATGAAAATTATAACAGAAAATTAAGGAATATAATTTTTCAGCATCTCCTTAATTTCACCCGGAGCAACAGATTTTCCTTCATTCAGGTCATTTATTATGTTCTGAATTATTTGTTTGGCTTCTTCCTTTTTGTAATCTTTAATAAAGCCATCGTAATAATGCTCACCTGACATAGCACGGTTTATTTCCTCATGCTTATTGTGTTCATTGAGCTCCGTGTAATAAACAACCCTGAAATTCTGGTTATAAAGTGTATCACGGTATATCTCAAACATTATTTTTTCCGATTCAAATGCCATAATTTTTTATATATATCTGACAAATTTATTATTTATGGAGTTACGAATCAAGTTCATAAAGTTTGTAAGGTTCTTTTAAGTTCTTTAAGTTCTTTAAGTTCTTTAAGTTTGTTGAGTTGAACACTAGAGGCAGTGCCAGATGTTAGTTTGAAACTTTCTCTCAGAAGGCAGTGTCAGGTCTTAGTTTGAAAGTATGGAATATCTTAGATTAACCGATAAACATTACGAAGGAAGAAAGTACTCAGATTAACAAAAATTGACCTGACACAGATACGCAGTATCTAACTTAGAGGATTTGTATAGACACGAATGATTTTAATCTTCCGGAAATCCTACCTTGATAATAGAATCATCACCCAAATAATAATTCCTTGC
>Ga0105092_10000030_pt1:0-65000 | contig 66155 bp, 63 predicted proteins | sample PPLLak2March2015_FD_87021 | JGI IMG/M metagenome (GOLD analysis project Ga0105092, IMG submission 87021) | Freshwater sediment microbial communities from Prairie Pothole Lake near Jamestown, North Dakota, USA - PPLs Lake P7 Core (1) Depth... | ecosystem: Environmental > Aquatic >... | reverse complement strand
ATACCGGAAATTTTTGCTGTTTCACGCCTGTTTTTGTAGCTTTTTTTCATACCGGAAATTACGATGGTCAAATGGAGGCAAAAAGCCGGGAGTTTGAGGTATTGGGTTATGAAATCAGGATGATGTATTTTTAGTGTGTAAAAATCCTCAAACTGAAGAGTAAACAGGTGCAGCCGTTGTTGGTGTTTTCCACATACAACTATATGGAGGAATGATAAACACAGCAAAGCTCTAATTTTATGGAGAGATGCCGGGTTTTTGATTATTGGCGAGGAACACTAAAAACGTCAGAGAACCCCGCCCGGAACAGTGGAAGATGAACCCGCAGTATGATAAAGACAGCAGGTACCGCCCGAAAATTCCACCTGAAGAAGCAATGGCACTGAAAGCGATTATTGAAGCAAGCAGGAGGGGTGAGATTTAAGTTTATACTCCCGGTTAATGAAAAGCACAGGGCATATGAACATCTCCGGAAGAAAGAACGGCATTGAGGGATTTGTAAAGGATATTTAGGATGATGTCCAGCACAGGCGGCGTTAAGAAGTAAGTAAGTATAAAGAACATTCTGCCGAATGATAACCGGATACCGGTTGAAGAGTTTGTGAAGATGGTGGAGGTGGAATAATGTAGCATAGTTATTCCAGACTTTTTAAAATGTATTAAAATGTAATAATGCAGTGTAAACATAAATATTCATATCAGTGTGTACATAAGTAAAGATTTTTTATTTTATTTTTATTTACACAATAATCATGGGTAATGGTTTCACGCTTTTTACCAAAAGTCTAAAAAAATAACAAAAAAATAACATTTACTTTAAGAAGCTGTGTATTATTGTCATTTTATAGTTTATTTTTATTAATTTTTGTTTAAATTATACTGCTCTTTTGGCATTTCATGATGTTCTATTATTTTTTATCAGCTCATTGAATAACTTTTGAATGTCCCAAAAAAAATAATTTTAAGTCCACTAAGGTATCCAGGCGGAAAAGGTTCTTTCTATAAATATTTATCGGAGTTAATGAATAATAATGATATTAAAGGAGGTAAATATTACGAACCATATGCGGGAGGTGCTGGAGCTGCGCTTGCGTTATTATCATTAAATATAGCTTCGCATATTTTATTAAATGATGTAGATTATCATATTTATTGCTTCTGGAAATCTGTTCTAAATAATAACGAGCGGTTTATTGAGCAAATATATAAGATCCCAATAAAAATAGACGAATGGAATAAACAGAAAATTATATATAAGAAACCTTCAAAGCATTCAGTTTTCGAGGTCGGATTTTCAACTTTCTATTTAAATAGATGTAATCATTCAGGAATACTTGAGGCAGGTCCTATAGGTGGATACAAGCAGAATGGAAAATGGCTTATTGATGAAAGATTCAATAAAGATTCATTAATTGAAAGAATTTCAGAAATAGGGAAGCACAGAAACCGTATTGAGATGAAGAATATGGATGCAATTCAATTTATGAAGAAGTATTTACCTAAAGGAAATGAACGAAGATTTTCGTTTGTATACATAGATCCACCTTATATAAAAGCCGGTGAAAAATTATACCTGAACTATTATACAAAAAGTGATCATAAAAAGCTTGCAGGATATTTATTAAAACAAAAGGAACTTAAATGGTTAGTGACATACGATGATGATATTTTTATAAGGTATTTATATACCTCATGTCAAAAGTGGCTATATTACTTAGGCTATACATTACAAACCAAAAGGAAAGGAAAAGAACTCATTATTGCACCTGATTGGTTAATATTACCAGATAAAAAAAAACTTATCTGTAAAAAATGGAAAATAAATAGAAAAATTTAGTAAAATAAAAAATGAATAATTTAAATAATTGTAGATTTTGTGACATTCTTTCCGGTGTGTACACATACCGTGAAATTGACCAACCTATTATTAGTAACAAAAGTTATGTCGCAATAGCATCGATAGGTGCTTTTGTTGAAGGTTGGACTTTAATTGTTCCTAAAGACCATAAGTTTTCTATGAAAAATTTTTATAATGATATTGAATTTAATGATATCTTTATTAAAGTCTCTTCTCGGTTATTTGAAAAATACGGCCGTATAATAGCGTTTGAACATGGGGCAAACTGTGAAAATTCAATTACTTCGTGTGGAACAAATCATGCACATATCCATTTAGTACCTTTTAAAACATCATTATTGCCAGATCTTTTAAAATCAGGTCTTTTTTGGGATAAAATAAAAGCTTCTGAAATACCTGATAAGATAGGTCATAATGAATATCTTTTTTACACAGATCTTGATAAAGATATAAATTGGATAAATACTGTTGGTTATTTGCATATTCTTGATAAACCTAAATCCCAATTTTTCCGCCGCTTGATTGCTTCTAAATTAAATTGTTTAGATAAATTTGATTACAAACAATTTCCATATATTGATACAGCTTTACTTACAAGAAATAGGTTTATTGGAGTAAAATAAATTGCATATGAATAAGTTAATTGAAAAGCAAAATGGCTCAGATAAGGAATTAGATACTATAAAGAATATTTATGATGGAGATCCAACTGACGGTAGAAAACCATTTGAATGGAAATCACGATGGTCACCTGAAGCTAGAAAAGAAATGAGGTTTGAAAGTATATATCTTTTTTTTATCTTTTTTAGTTCTATTTTTTTTCTGTTTGTAGCTTGGCAAAATTGGCTCGGTATATGGCTCTCACACACACCGCAAGAATTCTATTCTATAAGAAAATACTCTTTTTATGCCTCATCAGGTATGTTAGGTGGCATTGTATTTGGAATGAAATATTTCTATAGAGTTGTTGCAAGAGGACATTGGCATCAAGATCGAAGACCCTGGAGATTAATGTTGCCATTTATAGCAACTGCAATATCTGTCATCGTAGGTGCAATGTTAAATGCTGGAATGATGATTGTTACGGCCCAGGTACCAATTTCTGCTCCTTCAATAATATCTATTGGTTTTCTTGCTGGTTATTTTGCTGATGAAGCAGTAGGGAAAATGTACGAAATTGCAAACGTAATATTTGGAAGAAGTACTGCAACTAAAACAGAAAATGAAAAGTAACAAAGAAAAAAAAACTCCTTTATTAAAACCAATTAATTCTGTTTTCTTTGTTACTGAAAATGGCCCAACCGAAATTCCTATTGAAAATATTGATGCAGATACAATAGGTCAAAAAGCCTACGGGCTAACATGCTTACCCCGTCAATGGACCCTACCTTTCTTAGTAATATCTAGAATTTTTTTTCAAAAATATAAAAATAATACTGTCCAGAATAACAACTTATTTACTAAATGTTGTGAGTATATACTTGAAACAACAAAATTAATTGGATTTAATGAAGATGAAGATATTATAATTAGGTCTTCAGCATGTACGGAAGGTTTGGAAGAAAGAGGAAAATATTTCTCTATAAAGGGTAGATTAAATAATTTATATATATTATTAGAAGATTATTTTAACAAATTAGCAATAGATGAAATATTAACAGGTGAAAACGTACCTCTAATAATACAAAAGTATATTGAACCAATATCTGCAAAAGGACATCTCTCAAACGAGAGACGTTGTTATAAAGATACAAGGGATTGGCTTGGTGAATTTGAAGATGCAAGAAAAAAAATTAACAGTCCGTTCCAAATTAACCTCAGAAATTGGCGCAAGGAAATTGTAATTGGCAATTTAATCGATAAACCTCTTATATGTAACTTATCTGCATATGTTTCAGAAGTCCTTAAAATACCGGCTGCATGGGCATACAGGCAAAAACTTAGACTTCACTTCGAATGGGTATGGGACGGGAAAATAATCTATATAGTACAAGCTGACCAAGAATATAATGTAGTTGGTACAGATCCTACCAAAATAAGCAAGGAAAAATTTAATATAGAAGATAAATTCATACCTAAGTGTCTCGAAGAAATTAATATAGAACATGCAAAAAAGTATAATAAAATCAAAAACGTTTTTACTTACCTTAAGTTAGGCCTTTCTATAACTAAATTATATGTTTTAGAGAATCAATCAGTCATTGAAAGTTTATCCAAGGGATATATTACACCTGAATTGGAATCAGATATTAAATTCTTAGTCAAAGGTTCTTTGGTTATTAGGATGGACTTAGCAACGGATGACATAAAAAGGCGACAATTATTACCTAGAACCGAGGAAGTTCGAGATTTTAATAAAGCTCTTAAATGGTTGATTTCAAAAAGTGGTGAAATTAAAAAACAAACAACTGACAGTATTGCATTTATTTTTCATAATTTTATCCCTGCAACAGCTTCAGCATTTGCATTAGCATCACCTAAAGAAAGGAAAGTACAAATTGAAGCCTTATGGGGTTTACCTGAAGGACTTTATTATAATGCACATGACAAATACATTGTCGATACAAAGACACCTAAAACTGATGAATTACAACAAAAGCTAAATGAATTTAATATATATAAAACACTAAACTTTAAACATTTTTTTGTTTCACCAAATGAGCAAGGTAATTGGGAAGTAAAGGTATTGAAACCTCCGTTTGATTGGGGTACTACGATAAGAAAAGAAGATTGGATAAAGCAGATAGCTCTTGAATCAAGAAGAATTGCAGAAGAAGAAGGCACACCATTAAGCATTATGTGGTTTATTGATGTTTCTTTAGAGGGTATTAAAACCAAGATTTTACCTTGGTATCATGAATATTTCGACCCCAAAAAATCAAGTCGTGCATTGACTCATAGGACGAAAACTCCGTTCGATAAAACACTAACCATTCGAACTAGTGCGGATGTTGTAGAATTACGAAATGAGTCAAATTCAACAAAACCAAGAATACGTAGAGTTAGAATCCAATTACAAGAAGAAAAGCTTTTACGGGATAAAAACACTCTACGTTTAATCGGAGAGCTCTGTCATAAAATAGGAGCAGTTATAGTATTAGAAGGTGGTGTCTTATCACATGCATATTACCAATTAATAGATACGAAGGCAATTGTTGAAGTTCTACATCCTTTCAGTAACTATGAAGAGAAAAGAGATTTTAACAAACTTGTTCGTGATAAGATTTCAACAAATATTGAATTAGGTGGCGAGATTGTAAATAAATCTAAGCTCTCTGGTGAACCCCTCCTTAAAGCATTAAGGGAAAAATTGGTTGAAGAAGCATTTGAAACTCTAGATGCAATAGATAAGAATTCCATTGTAGATGAATTAGCTGACGTAAATGAAATTGTTGAAGGTATATTGTCTCAAATTAATGTTACAAAGGAAGAACTGTTACAGAGACAAAAACAAAAAAGAATGAAAGCAGGCGGTTTCAAAGAAGGTATTATACTTTTAGAAACAAGAAATCCAACTCCTATTACTAAGTTAAAAGAAAATAATTACTCATTATTTGAAGAAAAGAATACTGTTAAATCAGAATATCTCAAGTTGGACGAAAGATTATTAATGAATCAAATATATGGAATAGATAGATCAACTGATAGACGTGAACATCCAGCAGCAAGTGAAGCTATTTTACGTCTTAAAATTCCTATTGTAAGAGATAATTGGACAGCAAGTACAACAGAAATTGGGTCAGATGAATTAATAAATGATGTTAGAGCAAAAATTACAGGTTCACGTATTGGGTCAAAAATTCATATTGAACTTTCAATATTTTCGCAATATATACAGCTAAATCTCCCATTTGAAGAAGCCGATTCCGTAAGTGATAAAAAACTTGAAGACTCCTAAAATTATGATATTAATATTTATTTTGTAATTTTAATTATTTGTCACTATTTTTTAAATAAGTTTATATTTTTCACACAATCATCATAATCTTTCCGCTCTTTTCCAAATTGCATTTCATGCAGAGGATTCTCACGTTCAATGCTGTTAAACTTGTGCCGCCTTTGGAATAGGGTAAATCATGGTCAAAATGCAGATTAGTATTTGAACCGCATTTTATACATCTGCCTTTTCTGTTCAGGTATTTATATCCGTTCGCTTTGTTTTCCACCAACAACCATATGGAGGAATGATATACACAGCAAAGTACTCATTTATGGAGAGATTTTGGGACTTTGGCTGCCGGTGAGGAACCCGCCCAGGCGGACTGACGCTGCTCCTGAAATTAGCAACAGAGCACACTGAGCACACAGAGCACACTGAGCACACAGAGTACACTGAGACATAGTCATTTAAACTTATTTTTTAGCATTATTATCTTATTTATAATTGCAAATTATTTGAAAACATTTTTATTATGGTTTTAATGTCTCTGTGATCTCTGTGGTCTCTGTGGCTTTAATATCCGGGAAAAGAAGAATAAATCAGGAATTACAGAGGAATAAATTATATCACACTAAACCTCCGGCTTGATTTTAAAATACATACGTTATATATTTGTATAGCGTTCCGCCTGAAGTGCGGGATGCCGGATATCTGTTACTGAAGAACTCAGAGCAGCCTTTTCAATTGCGAATTGCGAATTATGAATTGCGAATTGAATATTCAATTCGTCATTTGACATTCGTCATTCGTCATTGGTAGGGCTGCTTTTTTTTTAATTAATAAATCCCGAAGCGGAGCGTAGGTCCCGTTCACGGGATGATGAATCCCGGAGCGGCGCGTAGGTCCCGTTTACGGGATGATAAATCCCGAAGCGGAGCGTAGGTCCCGTTCACGGGATGATGAATCCAATAAATAATCATGAAAAATCAAATTACAGCAAAACGTAAAATCCCGGTTCCGCTGATGATGACAGGCAAAGGAATTGCTGCCAAAATATTAGTGAAGCTTGACAGGTTCTGCGGTGAGCTTGTTGTACTGCGGAAGAAATCCAAATACATGCCAAAGGTAACATGCAATACACTTATGGTACAGCGGATGGCATCGTTTGGGCTGGCACCTGAGGAGATAGCATTTATATACGGCGTAACCGGCGTGCAGTTCAGCAAAGCGGTGCGGCAGAACGCTGAGCTTAAAAGAGCTGTTGAAGGCGGCAGGCAAATAGCTGATATGGCTGTAACGGATTCTTTATTCAAAAAGGCAGCGGGTTATTACAGAAAGGAATTCCGTATGTTCAAATACAGGAACAGGATGTACCGCGAGCCGTACAGCAAGTTTATACCGCCGGAAATGGGTGCAATAATAATGTGGCTTACAAACCGCCGCCCGGAACAGTGGAAGATGAATCCGCAGTATGATAAAGACAGCAGGTACCGCCCGAAAATTCCGCCTGAAGAAGCTAAGGCACTGAAAGCGATTGTTGAAGCAAGCAGGCGGGGTGAGATTTAAGCTTATACTCCCGGTTAATGAAAAGCACAGGGCATATGAACATCTCCGGAAGAAAGAACGGCATTGCGGGATTTGTAAAGGATGTTAAGGATGATGTCCGGCTCAGGCGGCGGTACGAAGTAAGTACAAAGAACACTCTGCCAAATGATAACCGGATAACGGTTGAGGAGTTTGTAAGGATGGGGGAGGGAAAGTAACTGGATATATATTATGCTTCCCTCACACTTCCTTCCCAAGTACAAATTTGAAGGAGGGTAGGAGAGAAAGTGCAACTTGGTGAGGAGAGAAAAACAATATGTAACCCTTATAAGTATTTGATTAATAATAGTTTATGTGCTATTTTTACAGGTACAAATTGAAATGCATTTCATAATAAAACTTTCAAAAGCATGAAATCAAAAAGTATTTTCATTTTAATTCTTTTCTGTTCTGTTTGCGGTTTGTTTATTTTTACGGATGAATGTTGTAATTGCCCTGTTGAGACTCTTGATTCAACTGAAGTAGTACCAGGTAATAGTCCGTTTCAGTTTTCATCTTACAATCAGAGTTATAGAGTTATTTCACAAAAGAACACTTATTATGCCGGACACGATGCAGATTCATTCAGGATTTATTATGAAGACAGCACTATTGATAATTCTTCACCAATCGTAGTAAAAGACGGTGATAACAATACAATCACAACAATTAATTCACCGGCTGCTAAAGGTTCTGTTACAATCCGCGGTAATGTTGGTCATCTTGAATATTCAAGAGAATTGAATCACACCGGCGCCGGTTATTTAAAAATAAAAAAATTTGTAAGATACAAAACCAAAGGCAGGGTCACAATGCCGGCACTTGAAAATACTGTAAGCAGCCGCACAAAGTCGATGCCATTAAAATTGAATGAGCCGGTAAACGTATTTTTTAATAAAGGTGATGCCACAACATATTTCATGACGGTCAGCGGTATAGGAGATAAGGCGGTAGATATTTGCATAAGCGGTCCCGCAAAAATACTTATGAATGACGATCACCTTAATGGCGGTGGATTTATCTTATCAGAGCAAAATGCAATGGAAGTCCATGGCGGAAAAGATGGCGGAATTGTACATATAAAACCTGTGAATCCACCCAGGGACAGATTATATTTTACTGTTGTTTCAGTCCCGGACTCGGGCGGAGTTGTAAGGATAAGCGTTAATGAAAATGAAGAGCTCTTTGGATTTGTTTTCCACTTTAAAGGATTTGCAGAGGATTTTAATATGAATTCTGATGCTGATTTCGAATCAAGAATTAAAATAATTATAAACGAAACGAATAAAGCTCTATATGATCTTACGGTAGGCAGGGTAAGAATCGATAGCGTAAAGGTGATTGTAACACCGGGTATACCACGTGAAAGAGCTGATGCGAAAGTTGAAATGTTTGCCTTTCCCGGAGATTTATTAAGGCAGCAGGCTTACCCGGATTTGTTTGTATTATTAGACCGTGATTGGTGGCTTAATGAACCTTTTGAATACGCAGGTCATATTTTAGCGCATGAAATTATGCATTACAGATACCGGCTATTAGATGAATATTCCAAGATTGACCCGAACCCCAGGAGGAGCGAACAGTGTCCGCCGTGTTTTATGGCAAGCTTGAATTTGACGCTAAGCTTCTGTCTGCCCGGCACACATAATCCTTATAATTTGATAAGTACCGGGTTATTAAAGTCATGCTGGACAGTACTTGCCGGAAGGTTTGATATACCGGTACCGGATAAAACACCTCCATATATATTGAATGAATGGAATAGTAATCAATTTCCGCTGGATGCGTTTGAAATATCAGTTGAGCATAAGCCATTTTAACCTGCTGTATGATTACAGGATAACGGTTGAAGAGTTTGTGAGGGATGAGGAGGGTTAATAGAATATATTTTTTTGTTGTCCCGGCAGATGATTTTAATTATATTGTATAATTATGGCTGATGTACATTCAAAGGAAACACGAAGTTATAATATGAGCATGATCAGATCTAAGAATACAAAACCTGAAATGCTCATCCGCAGTTACCTGCACAGACAGGGATATAGGTTCAGACTGCATGACAAGAAATTACCAGGTAAACCGGATATAGTATTACCAAAATACAAAACTGTAATTTTTGTACATGGCTGTTTCTGGCACGGACATAAAGGTTGTAAATATTTTGTTGTGCCAAAGACAAGAACTAAATGGTGGCTTGAAAAAATAAATGGAAATATTGCAAGAGATAGGAAAGTTACAAACGATTTAAGAAAAATGGGTTGGAGGGTGATAAGTTATTGGGAATGTAGTATTAACAAGATGAAAAATAAATTAATATTAATGAAAAGAATACATAAATATTTACAAGAGACGTGACTTAATAAGGTTAACAATTGTTAAGTCTATATATTTATGATTACTGTCACAAATTTGAGATAGAATACTCATTGCTTTTTCAAGATTTTGAATAGCATAAACTTTATCTCTAACTGAAAGAAAAATTGACCCAATATTATAATATGCCATTCCTTCTATTTGTTTAAATCCTAACTCTTCTGAAATTTTTAAGGATAAGTAAGAATATTCAAGCCCCTTATCGATATTAAAAATATTAAGATAATAACCTGCTAAATCCAACAATACCATGCATTCACCTTGCTTATCACCTATTGATTGCGTAACAGAAAGACTTTCCATTAAATATTTATAAGCAATATCAACGTTACCCATTAACAAGTGAGAATTTCCGATACTGCATAATTGACTACCTTCTGCTTGTTTATTACCTACATCTCTAGAAATTTCCAAACCTTTTATTGAGCATTGAAGTGCCATCGAATATTCACCTGTTTCGTTATAAACTAATGCAAGATTACCTAATGTTGTACCTAAGCTAAATTTTTCATTATGTTGTTCTGATAATACTTTTGCTTTGAGCAAATTCTCTTTTGCAGAGTTAAAATCACCTAAATTCCTAAATAAATTACCAAGAGCTTGCAATTGACTTATTTCGCCTTGAATATTACCCATTTTTCGACAAATAGAAAGAGATTTTTCTAATAATAATCTGGCTTGATAATAATCACCAAGTGCGTTTAGTGCCATACCCATATTACCCATTTCACTGCTTACAGCTTTTGGATGATTAAAGTATAAAGCATCATTTATTGCCTTTTGAAAATGATCAAGAGACAATTTGTATTGTCCAATGTTATATAATAAACGTGCAATAATTAAGCTTTTAAAGCATAAAGTATTTTCATTAATTGTTTTATTATACCATTTATCAATAGTGTAAGGCCATGAAATTTGAGGGTAATAGATTTTTTTATATGGTTTTTTTATTAAAGATTCCCAAATACATTTGATTAAAGTATCCGTGTTAATCTTAATCCTCTTGCCATCATATTTTGTAAACGGGTTCTTTTCAACATTCATTGATATTTCTTCAATAATATTAACATTTTCGTTACAATTACTCTGTTTATGATGATCAATTAAATAAATATAGCTTTTATCTTTGTCTAAATTTTGAATTTGTGGCGAAATATCAAATATATCTGAGCAGCTATAACCTAATACAATAATATTATTGTTAATTGATTTAGAGAAAAATTTATTAATAACTTCTAATTTGCACTGACAATGTTTTCTAGTCGCAACTTGTTTCATTGTAACAGCTAGCTCATCTTTTTTAGAAACACATCCATGAATTTTAATTAATTTAATTTTATTATCACACCAATTTATTTTTTCAAAGTCGTTTTCATTTAAAAACACATTGTAGTGATAACCCTTTTTTAAACCTGAATTATTAAATGCAGTTTCAAATAATAAATCAAAGTTTGTTGTCAAAATATTAGTGATAAACCCACGTTTAGCTAATTCAGCAATTAGGTAGTGATTTGTATTAGGTTTTCCATTCTTAAAAATGGCAAGTATTTCCTCAATACTTGCTTCATTTTCAAGTAATTCCATAAAGGCTTCAAAAGGATAGCTTGAGTTGTTTAAAATATCTATTTCGTAATTGTTTATCCCTAATTTTTTTAAGATATAATTACGTAAAGAATTTGCAAGAGGTAAACCAGAATTAAATGAAACCCCAGCACCGCAAAAAATGGCGATTGTATTTTTTGATATTACTTGAGCAATGTTGTTTAGTATCTGAATATTTGTAATCAATATTAATCAAAACACATTAAATATTATTGTAGACATGTAATAACATTTGAACTAGATCACTGATATTAAATCTTTTCAACTCTGTTTTATCATGTAAATAATCATAGACCCTATGGACTTTTAGGTTTGCTTCTTTTCTAAATGGTTCAACTTTATTAATAAATACATCAATATTTGGTCTTAGACTTTGCTTAAAATGATTTTTCCTATTTTTAAGATTCAAAACCATAGAACTGAATGATCTCTGGTAGTTTCTGCTGGTATCAAAATATAATTCTACGTTGTTTGGAAATTGTTTCTCTAATACATTGTATAGCAAGTTTTCAACCATTTTTCGAGATAGAAAAAAACATGCATTCGGTAAATTATACCTGTAACATTTATTAATTTCTTCTTCAAGTTTATTGTAAAAATTTTGAGGATAGCTTATTTTTATATCGATTAATTTTTCATCTACAGGCGGAGATACAGTAACGGGTTTTATTGAAATGGTTTTTGTCTTTACCGTTGTTTTTCTTGCTTTCTTTTTATGTATTTCAATTTCACTTCTTCTATCAATAAATACTTTCAAAATTGAGAGCCTTACAAAATCAATTAGATCTTGGAATTCTTCATTAAAAATAACACCTTCACGTGTAGTTGTATCAATAATTTTTGGATTTTTTAATTTACTTAAATGAACCATACCTAACACAGAAATATTTCTAGGACACATTGAATTGTTCTGAGCCGCGATTTCTAAATTGATCCAGTCATTACCTGGTTCACCATAAGGTTTTACTCTAAAATTATCTCTATAAATTTTTACACCTGAATATTCATCAAGTGTAGAATTTATCATATTCATTTCTGATGGATTTAACTCTATACTTAATGCGTCCTTAAGATATTTTACATTTCTATAATAAAAATAAAGTTCAAAAGTAACATCTCCGCATCTTAATCTATTTGAAATTTTAAAAGCATCATTTTTAACTTTTCCCTTCAGGGTTTTAAATTCATAGCTAATGTCATTACCGCTAGAAAGCTTAGTTTTTAAATAATATGTTGCTTTATCCAGAAATGCTGGTCTTATTTTAATAAAATTGGTAATATTCTTATGGAATTTGGGAATTATCTGAAACTTTTTAACTTTTTTGTTTGGCGGATGTAGTAAATAAATATCTCTTAATAAATTTTTTTGATCATTTTGATTATTCCAATCATGTTTCAAATTTGAAATCTCTATTTTTGTTCCGGTATAATTTTTTTTCTTTTTAAATTTATAACCTAAATTTATTACCTCGTTTGCTAATACATTTTCTTTTTGATATTCATTCCAATTAAATTCGATTTTACAACCATATAATTCGTTTTTGGGCATTGTTAACATAGTCACTTTATTACCTAGGCTTTCAGAAGATAAACGCCCTAAACCTTTTTCACCTATTAAAGTTCTGCTTCCGTTCTGTTCAATTTCTATAAATGATTTATTAGGTGTAGCTATGTTAAACCATTTATCTTGCAAATCAATATCCGTCATTCCATTACCATTATCCGTTATATCTATTATTGCTTTACTAGTGTTTACATTTTTGAAATCTATTTCCACTTTTGTAGCATCAGCATCGTAAGAATTTTTTATAAGTTCCAAAATTGCAACATTCTTATTAGAAATAGATTCTTCACCCAATTTTTTAATCAAATTACCGCTTACTTTAAATCTATAAGGTATGGGTTCGCCTATTATTTTTTCCATGTTTATATAAGTTTTTTATAGAAAATGTTTTATATTATTGGCTATCATCTTTGAAATAAGAGGAGGAACTGCATTTCCAATCTGTTTAAAAGCAGAAGTTCTTGAACCTTCAAAATAATAATCATCAGGGAAAGATTGTATTCTTGCAGCTTCCCTGACTGATATTGAACGTAACTGTTTTTTATCAGGATGTATATAATAATGACCATCTTTTGCGATATGGGCTACTAAAGTATGTGAATAAGTTCCTTCCCCATTAACTACTTTAAATCTATCTAAAAAGCTGCTAATATTATTATGTGTTCTATCTTTATCAGGTAAGTCTGTATATTTTAATCTTATTTTTTCCTCATTCCATTTCTCAATTGCTTTTCTGTATATTTTCAAATCATGTTCATTATGTGGTCTGGTTATATGTTGCGTTACAAAATCCAATCCATTTCTTATTTCTGTTTTTAATAAATATTCTGAAGGTTCTGATAGATATGGTGTTCTTTTCAAAATCTCACCGGCATTTAAAGCAGGTAAATCATTAAATAAATTATTTACTTTAGCATTATAATTTACTTCCTCAAATTTGGGATACTCAAATTCCTCATCTTTAGGATATCCAAAAGCAATGAATCTCTTTCTTTTCTGTAATACTCCATATTTAGATGAATCTAATACCTTTCCCTTAATTTTATATCCGCATTTAAGAAAATAATTCTCAATTTCTTTAAATAACTTTTTGTTATCAGCACTGAGTATTCCAGGTACATTTTCAAAAACAAAAAATTTTGGTTCAAATTCTTTTAAAAATTTGCCATAATGTTTGTAAAGGAAATATCTATCATCATTTTTTACATTATCTTTACCAATCCTTGATCTCCCAACAGTAGAATATACCTGACATGGTGGGCCACCAATAATAACATCTACGTTTTCCCTGTTAATTCTTTTTAATTCATTTCTTATCTTTTTAAATATATTCTTTATGGTTATATCACTTATTTCTTCATTAATTACTGTATTAAGTAGTTCCTTTGGTATTAGATTATAAAGTTCATCCCTTGTTATCTCTTCTTTTAAATACTGTAAGTATTTATCAAGCTTGTTATAATCTTTTAAATAATGATATGCAATTCTGGTTTTGAGAGTGAAGCATGAATCTTTATCCATCTCAACATGTGCAATTGGTTTAAATCCTGCACGAATAAAGCCCTCTGATAACCCACCAGCACCTGCAAACAAATCAATAAAAGTAAGTTTTTTTAAATTATTATTTTTTTGGAAGGAAGTATTCAAGTGGCTTCTTGTATATTTTGGAAAAATCTTTTAAGAGAAATATGTCTATCTTAACCTGTCCGTGTTCAATCTTTGAGATATATGATTGTGTAGTTTTCAGCTTCCTGGCGACGTCGGTTTGGTCAAGCCCAATTTCTATTCGTGCTTGTTTCAATTTCTGGAATAAGTACTTATATTCTTTAGAATAGATACTTTTGGACATAATTCTCCACACAAATTTATATTCCATTTGCTCATATGCCAAATTGGAATATTCATAATTTTGCAAAAAAGAACAACAATTTTGTGATTATATTTCCAATTATGTTCTGTGCTTTTGGTTGTGATTCCCCCCCCAAGACCCCTCCAGGGGGAAATCGAACCGCGGCAATTTGTTATTTATTATTCCATCTGTTTTAAATAATTTACGGTTTATGGAAAAGAAACTTAGCAGAAAATTATTATATATATTTCTCTTTGCAATTGCATTTGCATTTGTGGAGTCGTCTGTCGTTATATATTTACGGAAAATATATTACCCGGAGGGATTTCAATTTCCCATCAAAAGGAGCTATGATGCAATACTTATCATTGAGGTGATAAGGGAATTTGCAACAATTGTAATGATGGCATCGCTTGGTGTACTGCTATCGCGGAAATTCTGGGAGGGGTTTGGGTATTTCCTTATCATCTTCGGCATATGGGATATCTTCTTTTACATCTGGCTTAAAGCGGCAATCAACTGGCCCGCATCGGTTATGGATTTCGATATATTGTTTTTAATCCCCGTTCCGTGGATAGCTCCGGTGCTGGTACCTGTGATAATTTCTGCTGTTATGATAATTATAGGATATGATATTGTGCGTATGTTCGATAAGGGATATAACGTAAAACCGGGCTTACTGCACTGGGGAATGGTGCTGGCGGGCGTCGCGGTATTATTCTATACATTCATGAGCGATACCGGTGCTGCATTTTACGAGAAATATCCCGAGCCGTATAACTGGCTGCTCTTTGCTGTGGGGATAGGGTTGTTTGCAATTGCACATTTGCTTTTGAGAAAGAGGACTATGAGTTCATAAGGTTCATAAGGTTCATAAGGTTCATAAGGTTCATAAGGTTCATAAGGTTTATAAGGTTTATAAGGTTTATAAGGTTTATAAGGTTTTCCTCCTTACCAAATTTCCATTTGGTAAGGTTCTGACCGTAGTATTATAATATCCTGTAATACTTTCCCAAATAGAAATTTGGGAAAGAGGGGTGCCGATTTTACAAACCTTACAAACTTTATGAACTAACTCTCCCACGGAATTTTTATGCTCAGCTTCTTCAGCTTTTCTTCAAGCTCGGTGCGTTCGCGGCTTTGTTTTAACGAACCATCTTCTTTTAAAAAGCCAAAGCTCTTTGCAAGCTCAATTGCTTTGTCGTTATTGCCGGTTAATATTTCCTGCATGATTTGGTACTCAAGATGAGTAAAGCTTGTTGCATTGATATGATAATCCTTGAATGCCTGCCATGCAATGGGGCACCACTTAGCGAGAATCTCATTGCCAATGATATTTGCATACATCCTGATTTCTTCCTGAGCGTGTTCATCCATTCTCAGCCGCAGGAAATTGAGGAGATTATGCAGGTCAACCTTCCAGTACGCCTCTGTATATGTCGCAAGCGGAAGGTCTTTTCTCGCCTGTTCGCGTGCTATGCCTTTAGCAATTCTTTCTTCATATATTTCGCGTGCAAGCTTCTGGAAATCCTTTTCCTTCTGTGAAAAATACGAGCCGGTTTTTTCATCCATATATCCTGCGCTGCCCTGCCTGTTGCCTGTTGACTGCAAACGCCACTCACCGGGGTTTGTGGATTGTGCGTTATCAATTGCTATCGAGTAGCGTGTGGAATACTCATTTACATTTGCCATCCTGTGCCTAATCCACTGACGCCATGTATCCATCGGCACACGGACATGAAGCTTTATCTCGCACATCTCGAATGGTGTTGTGTGGTAGTGACGCATGAGGTAGCGGATGAGTCCTTTGTCTTCATGAATTTTTTTAGTGCCGGCACCATAAGATACGCGTGCCGCCTGTACAATGGATTCATCGGTGCCCATATAATCTATAACACGAATAAACCCGTCATCGAGCACCTTGAACGGAACGCCGAGAATTTCATCAAGTTCCTCTACGCAGAGGCGGTTCAGCTTTTGGGTTACCTGTTTTACATGTTCTGCGTTTAAATCTGTTGAATTATGCAATTATTATGTTCCCTTCCTGATAATATACGAAGATAATGATTTGGTATTTTATTTAAAATAGAAAGGGAGGAAAGAAAAAAATGTAATTTGCAGGTAAAATCGGCAGTTTTGACGCTTTACAACAATTGATAGGCGATAATATATAATATCTGGTCTATGAACAGGGCGACATTATACTTTGATAAATCATTATTTTATATTATATTTACGTCATGTTTTACCGCGGGGAAATTATTGACGTTAATTTCTTCATATCTAATTTTCTACAGAATCTTCATCAATAACATCCTGTTATTCCCCGTTTATCGAACTGCTGCACAACTGTCACATATTGTAAAATTATATTTTAAAAACAAAAATGAAAAGAATAATTACAAGCTTATTTCTTTCCGGAATAACCGGAAAGAGTATCCTGCCTTTTTTATTATTCCTGTTTTGCTCAGCCGGTTTTCAGTCGCAGGAAATTATTGAGATCGATCTGGCAAAGCAAGAAAGCGGGAAGATTATCAAAAAAACAGTCAGCCAGGATGTGGATCATGAGATAAAAATAATTAACAAGCTGCCTGATAAAAAATATAAGTATTCATTCAGGACGATTCATGTTGATATCCCACCTTTAGATGTTTTTAAATCAAGCGGCAAAGAAATACCTCAATGTAGAGATGAGAAAAAAGCTATGTTGGAAGATTATAGAAAAAAGCTGGAATCAGAAAGTGAAGAAAAGCAGGGAGCAATAATAATAAAAAAGATGAAAGAGTTAATAAAAGAACTTGAATTGATTAAACTGTGTAAAGAAGATGAGGTTGTTATTTATGCAAAAAAAATAGTTGAAAGCAGCGAACAAACATTACAAGAAAAATTTGAGGTTAAAGAAAACCAGGTTGTCGTATTTACCATAAAAAGGAAGGATTCAGACAAGGAATGGATAGTCAGGTTTGAGCCTGAAAGCGAATCACGCGGAACATGGTTACTTTCATACGGGCTTTCATTTATATCCAATATTTTCAAAGAGCATTCAGAATTCATTGCGGAAAAGAAAAACGATACACTGACCGTAGTATCAAGGTTTGAAAAGAACCGGGGTGAAGGTGACCTGGCTCCCGTAGTATTTTACAGTTGGCTGCCAACAGCACAAAAGGAATCGGATATTGTTTTCGGACCAACGCTTGGACTTGGTTATGATCTTAAAAATCCTGTTGCATTCGGCGGTTTAATTTTAACATATAACTGGAACCTGAACCTTGTATTGGGTGCATGTTTCAGACCCGTTAAGTGTCCTAATGAATCGTTCAAAGAAGGATTAAAGATAGATGCTTCAGAGCTGGAGAATCTTAACCGGAATACTATTGAAGTTTATCCCTTTATTGCATTCACTTTCAGGTTTGGGTCAAATCCGTTTTCAGGCAAATAATATTTATGGCAATGGTAACAGGAAAGCTTAAAATATTTATAATGTTCGCAAACAGACCTCCATAACAATCTTGTAAGTATCTTCAATTCTTATTGTGCTGCAAATTCAGCAGCGGATGTAATGTTGTGAACAATAACTTTTTTTAAAAAAATAATAAAAATAAATAAAATGTCATTTACACAATTCTTTACAGTAGACAGCATGCTCACATTAACAGGAGCAGCAGGTGCAGTATACCTGATTTGCAACGGTATGCAAAATGCACTTAATTTTAATCCGAAATGGTTAGGTCTTGTACTTTCATTATTTCTTTCATTTGCAGGTATTTTCAATGTAATTAACAACGACAATACAATACATTTAACTTTTTTAAGTATAGTTGTGGGATTAGTAAATGGTTTCCTTATATTCGCAACTGCTTCGGGCGGTAATTCACTTACCAGCACCTCTCAGGGCAGCAAACCGCCGGGTAAAGAAGGAATTGCGGAATCAAAACCCGGTGAAAGTAAAAGAAGCTTTTTTACATCGTGGAATATATAATTAAACAAAAAAATGGAAAAAGAAATATTAGAAAAATTAAGCCAGAGAATAAAGGATGCTGAGATATTAAAGGAGATAAAAGATAAAATTGATTTCAGCTCCAAAAGCTCAATAGAAAAATCCCTTGTTCAGAAAATTGATGGACCGGTATTTAGAAAGTTGCTTATAGCAAATGGAGCAAAAGCCATAAGCAGCATTAGCCATGAAATGGGAACAAGTGCTTTAACAGAGGCAATAATACTGCTTCACGGAAGACCGGCTTTATTAATACAGGATGACAAATATGAGACACCAGAAAGTGAAATCTGGACAAACCGTTTAGAACCGTACCGGGAGAAAATCATTAATGCAATAAAAGCAACGGGCAGGGTAGAGCTTAAGAACCACACAGACTATGAATGGGCAGGGACAGGATTCCTGTTAGAAAGCAATTTTATCATAACTAACAGGCATGTCGCTGTTCTTTTTGGTGAAAAAAACAGATCGGATAAATTTGTTTTCAAGATGAATCCTGCAGGAAAAAATATACATGCTTACATAGATTTCAAAGAAGAATACCATTGCCCTGAAGAAGCTGAGTACGAATTAGATGAAATATTATATATAGCGGAAGACAGAAGCGATATACCTGATGTAGCAATATTAAAGATTAACGGGGTCAATGACGACCCAAAGCCGCTGCCATTGCAGTTAGGATTAAGTCCTGATGAACCGCAGTATGACCAGATAGTAGCGGTTATCGGCTATCCCGCTGAAGACGGTTACAGGAATGACCCCAAAGAGATGAGCAGAATATTCAATAATATATATGATATAAAACGTCTCCAGCCGGGCATGGTAAAAGCAAGTACATCCGGAAATGAATTTACACATGATTGCAGTACACTTGGCGGAAATTCAGGTTCTCCTGTTATTGATGTTAATACAGGCAAGGTGTTGGGTTTGCATTTTAGCGGCAGTTACAGGAAAATTAACTATGCTGTAAAATCTGTTTACCTGCAAAACCTGATTAGACAGATTTGTTAACATTCCTGAACACCTGTGCAAAGTATCTGTTAAAACGGAGATAAAATTTTTTATTTGCTTTAGCAATATTTTTACTTATTAAAAATAAGGAAGGGGATCAATTTGCCTGATGGTTTTCTGTGAGAATATTATAGAACGGGATAATACTTGTAATCCTGAATATTTATGCTAAGCATTCAGTAATTCAGAGACAATTTTATCTCTTTACTTAAGCACTTATTTTTAGTTAATTTACATCAGGAGAAAAGGAGGAATAGTTTATAGAATAAAAGCTATCAATTAAAATCTATTCTTTAAATCAAAATAGTCCGGAGACTAAATTGAAGAATATAAAATTCCTCTTGCTGACGGTTTGCTGCTCATACGTTTACTTCTTGTTTACTTCAAATGTCTTTTCTAAATTAATTACTGCCATGAGAAAAATATCATTAGTATTATTCTTCACCATACCATTGGTTTATTCACAGTGGACCGTTTTAAATCCTGCTTACTGGTCACTGCCGCAATTCAGAACAGTTGATTTCTTTGATGCAAATTATGGAATGACTGCCGGAGATTCAGGAAGAATCCAGTTTACGTCTAACGGAGGAATTAGCTGGGTGAATAAAAATTGTTATTCAGCGGTAAAATTTAATTCTATAAAAGCATTATCACAAAGTACATATATTGCATGCTGTGATTCGGGAAAGATGTTAAGGACTACAAATTATGGTGATAGCTGGACAAATTATGGAAACCTGGGAAATATGAATTATTTATGTTTGTCGTTTCCAAATAATATGACCGGATACTGCGGAGGTATACAAAATCTGATGAAAACTACAAATGGTGGTGTTAACTGGCAGCTTCTTAAAAATAATGTACAGGTTTGGAGTATGTATTTTCTCAATACACAGACAGGATGGCTCTCGGTTCTAAATAATACATTTTCATTATTTAAAACAACAAACGGTGGTATTAGCTGGGACACAAATATTAATACCCCCAATATGCTGACGAACATGGTTTTTATAAATGAGATTACAGGTTGGGCTGTATCACACGCCAATACTTTTTTAAAAACAACAAACAGCGGTACTAGCTGGGAGTACGTGAATGCAAATTGCGGTTAAGCTTTCAATGTCTGTTTTGTCAATACCAGTACAGGTTACACATCTGGGTCATGGGGATTAAGCATTACAACAGATGGTGGAAATAACTGGGTGAAGAGATTTAGTTATGGTGCTTATTGTTTTAGTGTAATGAAATTTCTAAATGTTAATACCGGATGGTTGATGTTCAATAAGTATGACACTTACAGAATGATTGATGGTGTGAATTGGTATAATAACTCTCCTAATATTGACATAACACTTAACAGCGTTAAATTCTTTGATTCAAATACTGGATATGCTTCTGTTAAAGATGGCAGTATAATTAGGACAACAAATGGAGGAAATAATTGGGTCAGGACACCAACAGGTTCATTGAACGGATTAAATTTTTACTTTCTCAACTCACTGACAGGATGGGCTGTAAATACTGAAAGGGTATTAAGAACAACCAATGGTGGTTTGAACTGGATTAATACAGGATTTTTATTTAATCAATCTCAACAATTATTTTGTTTACCGTACTTTATCAATGAAAATACCGGGTGGATTGGGACAGATTCCGGTAAGATTTTTAAAACTACAAATAGCGGATTTAACTGGATTCAATATAAAATAAACACTCCATCTTATATATTGAACATCATAGCCCTTGATATTAACAGTTTATTAGTTTCAACTTTAGGTGTTGATACCATAAGAGCTAAAATTTACCGTTCTTCAAACGGAGGAAATAACTGGCAAATTACAAATACAACTCCAACAAATTTTTATTCTAACTTTAGCTTTATAAATTCTTCAATAGGATGGGTTGGAACATGGAATGGCAAACTGCAAAAAACTACAAATGGTGGATTAAACTGGTTTATTGTTTACGACAGTGTTGACGATTTTAGGTTCAGGCAAATTATGTTCTTAAATGAGAATACTGGATGGGCAATGTTTTTTAGCATATTTAGCAAGACTACTAATAGCGGGTTGAATTGGATTAGTCAGGTTGCATATTCCGGTAACGCACCTGTAAATTGTTTTGATTTCATTAATGAAAACACCGGTTGGGCAGTTGGAGATTATGGATTGATTTTAAAAACCACAAACGGCGGATTGATATTTGTTGAACAGCAGGGAACAGAAATACCGAAAGAATATTCTTTACATCAAAACTATCCAAATCCCTTCAATCCTTCAACAAAGATAAAGTTATCAATACCGTCAAACGTAAAAGGTGAAACGTCAAACGTGAAGCTTTTTATCTATGATGTTCTTGGAAAAGAAATTGCAACACTCGTGAATGAACAATTAAATCCCGGCACATATGAGGTTGAGTGGAATGCAGGTAATTATCCATCGGGAATTTATTTTTATACTTTAACAACAAGTTCATTTACACAAACAAAGAAGATGGTTCTTGAAAAATGATATCAATACTTAAAATAGTTTTGATTTTATTGATATTATTGACTTGCTGCAATAGTGAAGCTCAATGGACTCAAACAAATGGACCTTATGGCGGTATTATTACATCATTTGCAAAATCCGGAAATAATATTTATGGCGGTGTATTTGAAGATGGAGTTTATTTATCAACAGACAATGGATTAAATTGGAATAAAACTGCCTTCGGTATCCGGCAAGTAACAGCTTTAGCAACTATTGGTTCAACTTTACTTGCAGGTACCAGGGGAAGCGGTCTATATAGATCTACCGATAATGGTCAGAACTGGACTTTAACATCAATAAATAATTACTGGGTATCTTCACTCACTGTAATAGGTTCAACTGTTTATGCCGGTGCCGGTTTAGCAGGATCAATTCCCAGAGGGTTGTATAAATCAACTGATGAAGGATTGACATGGAATTTAACTTCATTAACAGGTGCCCAGGTTTATTGTATCACAAAAATAAATAACAATGATTTATTTACAGGAACAGATCTTGGTGTTTTTTTTTCATCAAACAGCGGACAGAACTGGACACATATACTTTCATCTGTTTTTAATATATATACCATAGCATACAACTTACCTTATATTTTTGCCGGGACAGATAACGAAGGTTATTATTACTCCACAAACTATGGAACGAATTGGCAAATAGGTCAACAGAATTACTGGACTTATCGAGACTTAATAGTTATTGATACAAAGATTTTAGGTGCAACAAGCGAAGGTGTTTATTGCTCAACAAATAATGGGTTTAATTGGACACTTGTATCGCCTGTACTTCAATATAATAAATTTTTAAAATCAGGTACAGAAATATTTGCAGGTTCAAGCTCAGATGGAATATATATATCAGTTAACAATGGTTCAAACTGGTCTAAATCGTCGAATGGGATAAGAGGTGAATACATAATGTCAATATCTGCCAGCCAAAGGAACAGCATTATTTATAACAATACTAATGGTTTGATTTCAGGGGGTTCTGCTGTATTTATTACTTCAAATAATGGTAATAATTGGTCTCAAACTTCTTTACTTCCGCATAATGGTGTTAAAAGCACTGCTGTTAATGGAGAAATTATTTATGCCGGTACATTTAGACATATTTATATTTCAACAGATTACGGTATCAATTGGGAAACAACTTCATTTAATCAGGTTACAGATATAAATTCACTTGCTTTTGGTAAGAACAAAGTATTTGCTGGTGTTGAATGGGGCTTGTACTATACAACAAATAATGGGCAAAACTGGATAAGGGATTATTCTATTAGTGGGAATGTGTCTTTTATATGTGCAAAAAATGGGACAGACAGCAATAAAATATTTCTATGTTCATATAGCGGTATTTACATGTCAACAAATGACGGAAATAATTGGACTCTATTGTCTTTAAATAATAACCATGTTTTATCATTAGCTGTAAGAGATTCTACTTTATTTGCAGGCACTGAATATTATGGCATATACCGTTCTTTAGATAATGGACAGACATGGGATACAGTATTTAATAATACCTATTACAAAGTAAATGCACTTTTTATAGAAGGTCAAAATATAATAGCAGGAATGGATATATTAACAGGAATGATTGATACTATTGGTGGAATATTAGTTTCTACAAACAATGGAGAAAACTGGTTTAGCGGCAACAATGGATTAGATACTTCTAATGTTCTATCACTTGCTGTTACAAATGGTTACGTATTTGCAGGCATAACCGGCGGCTCAGTCTGGAAACGTTTATTATCTGAGTTAATAAGTATAAATATTATCAGTAAAAATGTTCCGGTAAAATTTATACTGTATCAAAACTATCCCAATCCCTTCAATCCATCTACAAAGATAAAGTTTGATATAGGAACCCCCCTTAATCCCCCCTTTGACAAAGGGGGGACAGCGCACAGCGCAGGGGGATTAACAAAACTTATTATCTACGATGTGCTTGGAAAAGAGATTGCAACACTTGTGAATGAAGAGCTAAAGCCCGGCACATATGAGGTTGAGTGGAATGCTGTTAACTATCCTTCAGGAATATATTTTTATACTTTGCAGGCAGGAGATGTTATGTTTACAAGGAAGATGATATTGTTAAAATGAAGAAAGCTCATATTTCTCTAAATGTTTCTTTTGGATTTAGAACCGGTACAAAAATATTCAGCTCTTATCAGTGAAATAAGTGGTTATCAGTGTAATCTGTGATTCAGACTCTATATAATAAATGAATTGCAGTTGACAAGGGGTACGGGGTTAATTATAAATCTTATTTAATAACATTCATCATCGGTTAATTAGAGTTTTCAAGGGGTAATCAGGTAATTAAAGTCTGGAGTATTTTAGAAAGATTGTCCTGCTTTTAAAATCTATCGTTACCTATATCAGTAACCCCTTGTCTATGTGCAATTGTCAATCTTCTTTAAACTCTCAACTCCCAACTCTTGAACTCCCAACTCTTGAACTCCCGACTCTCCGTCTCTCAACTCTAATTCTCTATTGATATTCTCAAATCTTTCCAGTAAAATCCCGTAATTTTATTAATTTATAAAAAAATGGACCAAGGACAATACAGGACTTCATTTGACCAGCCCATGATGGAGCAAAAAGTTTACGGGCGGTCACGCGGTTTTAAGGGATGCCTGCTGTATATTTTGTTATTCATAATATTAATGGTTGGCTTAGCCGGTGTTGGTGTTTATCTTTATACATCCGTGCTGTTTCCGAATAAAATTAAAGGCGACCTGCTCAATGTTACTTATGTTCCCGGCAAAGATGCTGAGAGCGGAAAGCTGTGGATTGTAACGGACGGCTCGTTTTCATACATACAGGAAACAAAATCACCCGGTAAATATTCTGTTGGCAGGGAAGGGATATTCTGCAAGACATGGACATACATTTATGACCCTGTCAATCAGCAGGTTTTGAAAAAGCTGAAAACAGATTATGATGAGCTTCCGCCAAGACCGGAAATGTTTACGAAAGATGGTAATGTATGGATAGTAAGCCAGGAACAATTTGATTATGAACCAATGATAAATATATTCAATGCCGAAACAATGGAACCTGTAATGGATACAAAAGGATTTATCAGTAAGCATGAAGAGCTCAGCTCGGGCATAATAAATCTCAGTGTAACATTTGAAGAGCCGCGTCATTTTAATATTAAAACACGCGATGGGCAGAGCTTTGTTTATTCAATTGAGCTTGATGAATTGTTTACTAATTATAATGACCTGAGAGTCAGGATGATTGGAGAGGGTCCGGAAACAGTCAACATTTTTGCATTAGGTGAAAAAAGCAGCGGACCGAGAAAAGTATTATATAGAGTAACCGGACCTGCAAAAGAATTAAAAACAAATTCGTTATCCGAAAGCTATCTTGATGATGCTAACACGCTGAAATTTTTCACCAAGTCTACTGCACAAAAGCTTACACCCGATAAAGTATATCTTGAAGGATTAATATTATACCAGGATAAAGATGCAGTGGTTATACTTCACCAGGACCAGGTTGGAAAAAATGCATCAAGAATGCTGACTTGTGTTGGCACTGACGGAAAATTAATGTGGACAAAAAACCAGGATGAGCTTTTCGAAGAGCTTGCAGTTACCGAAGACGATGCTTTTTCAGTTATCTTTTTTATGAAAAGTAAAATCAAGGCAACCCGTGAAGGTAATTTACTGTTATTTAAGTTTGAACCCAAAGGAATAATTGGCTTTGATTTCAACAGCGGCAAAAAATTGTGGACACTGGAGATTTAAAAAAATCATCTTAAAGAAAAATTAGAATTTAAATACATATTGCAGTTCATGTCCTCACCCCCCGGCCCCCTCTCCTATGATATATGAGAGGAGAGGGGGAGAAAATGATTATAGATTTCGTTTTCCATGCGAGATCTTGAATAACTGCTCCCCCTCTCCTAACGCCTATCATAGGAGAGGGGGCCGGGGGGTGAGGACAAGAACTGCAAAATACGGCAACATTTAAAATCGTAAGAAATTTAAATAAATAAATAAAACTGAATGAAAAAAATAATTAAAATTAGTCTGATTGTAATTATTGCTCTTTTTTTATTGATACAGCTTTACAGGCCTGAAAGATTTACAACTGCTGAGGTAACTCCCGACCATATAACAAAAAAATTAAATGTACCTGCAAATGTGGAAAGCATTTTAAGGCGTTCATGTTTTGACTGCCACTCCAACCACACAAATTGGCCGTGGTACAGCAATGTAGCTCCTGCATCATGGCTGCTTGCTGATGATGTTGAAACAGGGAGAAAAGAAATGAACTTCAGTGAGTGGGGAAAAATGCCGGAATCAAAAAGGGAAATTAAGCTTGAAAGTATTTGTGAAGAAATTGAAGAAGGTGAAATGCCCCTGCCGAAATATTTAATACTTCATCCTGATGCAAAGCTATCAGATGCAGATAAAAAGATATTATGTGATTGGGCAGAATCACAGCTTGAAGGTGCCGGCTCAGAAGATGAATCTGAACATAAAGGAAAAGATGATAAGAAATAAGGGTTGACGGGTTGCAGGTTAAAGGTTGCAAGTTGCATGTTACAGGTTGCAGGTTGAAAAATTGGAAGATTAGAAGATTGGAAGATTGAAGATTGAAAAATTGGAAGATTCCGAAACCTCACCCCCGTCCCCTCTCCACATGGAGAGGGGAGATTCGATTGATTAAGAATTCTACTTGCCTGCCTTTGGCAGGCTTGACTGCCTCCGGCAGTAAGGGATGAAATTATGGTAGAAATATTTATCCGATACAGAAAAGAACCCCGAAGGGGTGATATTATTATAGCTAGCATATTGGCAAAGAAAAAAATCCCGAAGGGATGAAATTATGGTAAAAATATTTATCCGATACAGAAAAGAACCCCGAAGGAGTGATATTATTATAGCTAGCATATTGGCAAAGAAAAAAATCCCGAAGGGATGAAATTATGGTAGAAATATTTATCCGATACAGAAAAGAACCCCGAAGGGGTGATATTATTACGGAATTGTTGTTTCTGAAAATTACGGTTAATTTGTTGTAATTATTATATCTAACAATAAGTTTTTACATAACTTTAACATAAACTAAAGGAGAAAAATATGTTCAAGGCAAAACTGCTTTTAATTTCGTTTTTTTTGCTGAGCTTCTTTTCAGTAAATTTATTTTCACAAGACCAGTTCCAGCCCCCAAAACCGCTTGAGATAAAAGTGTATGATGCTATGGTCGGCGAGTGGGAGGGTGTCAGCGATATGATGGGTATGAAATCCAATGATAAATTAAAAATATACTGGACATTGAACAAGCAATTCCTGGTGATGGAAATGAAGAGTGTTGGAGTTGACAATCCCAAGAATGTGTTTAACGCAATCTGTTATTATAGTGTTGATAAGGACGGAAAATCTGTATCATGGTGGTTTGATGACTGGGGAACAGAAATGGCAATGTCGGGTACAGGCGTTATAAGTGATAATAAATTCACTATTCTTTCATCAAACTCGATGATGAAGGATGACAGAACCGTGGAAGTAAACGGCAGCGAAATGACCGTAAGCGGTGTTACAACTTGGACGCAGGGAGGACAGGAAATGAAGGCGGAGAGCAAAACGGTTTTTAATAAGAAATAATTTTTCAATATTTTTTTCATTATTTTCGCAGGACAGGTTTTTTTGCCTGTCCTTTTTTTATTATTATTTTATGCCAATAAAACATATACCATATGCCGGCAAGTTTATTGATGATTATATCAATGACCTGCCTGAATTTTCAAAAGCAATCTGCAACAAGCTGAGGGAAATTATTTTTGAAGCTGAACCGGATATTATAGAAGACTGGAAATGGGGTCCGAATTATTACAAAGACGGGATGGTCTGCGGATTTGCCGGATTTAAACAGCATGTGCACTTTTCTTTTTTTAATGGTTCAGCTCTAAAGGATACAAAGAAAATCTTTACCGAAGGTAAAGCAAACCAGCACAACAGGGGAATAAAATTTAAGAATGTAAATGAAATTGATGAGAAGCTGCTGATTAAATATATTAAAGAAGCTGTAAAAATAAATGAGAAGGGCTTAAAGCCAAAAGATAAAGAAATAGAAATTCCTGCTGATTTCAAAAAAGCATTGAACAAAGCAAAGCTGCTGAAATATTTTGAAAATACAAATTTCACAAACCGCAAAGAATATTGCCTGTGGATAACCGGTGCAAAGAAGGAAGAAACAAGAAGCAGGAGAATTGAAAAAGCTATTGAGAAAATAGGTAAAGGTTTAAAGTTTTCCTGAATAAAAAGTTTATAAAAAAGTTAATTAATAAATAACCTTATACAAAAGTATAATAATAGGTTACATATTAATTTTTGTTTTTAATTTCAGTTCCTGTCCTCACCCCCCGACCCCCTCTCCTATGATATATGAAAGGAGAGGGGGAGAGTGGATAGATTGAAAATTTCGTTAAAATTAGAGTTTAAAAATGTAAAATGAACTCCCCCTCTCCTAACGCCTATCATAGGAGAGGGGGTCGGGGGGTGAGGACAGGAACTGAAATTACCTGTTTATTTCTTGCGGTAACAAATTGATTTGTAATTTGTAAAAGGTCACTAAATAAATAATCATATGGAAACAGATATAGAAAAATTAAAATATCCAATCGGTAAATACGAAGCGAAAAAAGATATATCAGCTGCAGATGTAAAAGGGTATATCAATACCATTGAAGCACTGCCGGCAAAGCTGCGTAATGAAGTGAAAGGATTAACTGAAGAACAGCTTAATACGCAGTACCGCACTGGTGGATGGACGGTAAGGCAGGTAATACATCATTTACCTGACAGCCACCTGAATGCTTATACAAGAATGAAGCTTACTATCACCGAAGATAAGCCTACAGTAAAAACATACGAAGAAGCAAAATGGGCAGAGCTGGAAGATGCAAAAAATGCTCCTGTGGAAATTTCACTGAGCCTGCTTGAAGCACTGCATAAGAGGTGGGTTATATTTCTCCGTTCATTAACGGAAGAACAATTGAAAAGAAAATTTATTCATCCCGATTTGGGAGAAATGTCACTTGATGGATTGGTATGGCTTTATGCATGGCACTGCGCGCATCATCTTGCACATATAACTGAATTGAAGAAGAGAGGATTCGGTGAGTGAGGAGAGTGTATAGAGTGCGTTGAGTGTGTAGAGTTTGGAGAGTTCAGAGAGTTCGGAGAGTTTGGAGAGTTCGGAGAGTTGGAGAGTTCTGAGAGTTTGGAGAGATTGTAACGTCAGCACCCTCTTTCTAAAGTTTCATCACACTCCTCTTTCCCAAATTTCTATTTGGGAAAGTTTTTAATCTTGAGTTATAGATTAATTGTTAATTACAGTATAAACTTTCCCAAATAGAAATTTGGTAAAGAGAAGTAGAGGATAAATTTGGTAAAGAGAAGTAGAGGATAAATTTGGTAAAGAGAAGTAGAGGATAAATTTGGGAATATGGTGCAAAGGATTTATATGAGAAAAAAAAGCAGTTAGTATATGATAAATTAATACAATTCTATCCTATCATGATTAAAACGATTTTAAAATGGTTAAAGTATTTAGAGGCATTATAATATTTTATTCTGCAGTAATTAATATTATTAGCGGAGCTTTTCTATCCGGTCTTTTAACGGAAGTGTTTTGGGTTCAAGGGGCGGCTCAAAATGGTTTAGACTCGAATACGGCAAATATGCTGAACCCGGAATTGGTGCGGTTATAGGTTTGCTTATTGGTTTACTTATTTTCTTTTTATCCAAAAAATTTTCTTTCCCTTTCAAAAGTGAACAGAACACTATATATTATTTAAATATTTTGCTCTTATCAATTTCATTTTTTTTTGTACAAGTAATAATACTATTATTATTAATGATTATTATGCGTTAAACAATTAAACAACAATGTCTGACTCAAACTTTAACCGGGATTTTTTTGTAAGGAAAATATTTATCAATAAAAACATTGAAGATGTTTATGAGCTGGCTGCAACTCCGGCAGGAATTGCAAAATGGTTCATCGATAAAGCAGAATATTGTTATGATGATAACAAATTCCGGGGAGATAATGAACCTGCTCAGCCCGGTGATAAATATAAGTTTTACTGGCTTTACAAAGATTACTCCGCAGATGGTGAAGTAATTGAAGCTGAAACAAATAAAATTTTTAAATTTACCTTTGGCGGTGCAGGTATTGTTACAATAACATTATCTGAAGAAAACCAAAAAACACTCGTTGAATTGAAACAGGAGAATTATCCCGGTAAACAGTACGATATGGATGCTTACATCAATTGTTATGTGTGCTGGACATTTTACTTAGCTAATTTAAAATCCGTGATGGAAGCAGGATTTGATATGCGTGACAGGGAAGATTATCTTGAGGGATTTGTGAATAAATAACTCATATTAAGTGAAGTAAATTATCCGGTCATTCTTTATGCATCTAAATAAATATGCACCATTCTCACTGCTGCTTTCCATATCTCTTGATGAATATTATCATTATTTTTGTATGAAAATAATTTAACCTAGAAATATTTTCCAGATGGATGAAACTACAAACAATTCCTTCCGCGATAAGTTAGCAGAAAGAAAAGTATGGCTTGCAGTTATTCTTAACCTGTTTTGCAGGGGACTCGGATACATTTATATCGGAGAATTAAAAAGAGGTTTACTTACATTTGTTGTTTTAATGCTGCTTGATTCAATTCTTATTCTCTCTTATTATTTATTCCCGCCTGAATTATGGCTGCTGCTTTTGATTGTTGTTTATCTCTTTGTATTTTCGTGGCTGGTTTTTGATACCTTTAAAAGGACAAAAAAGATTTACCGGGACTATGAGCTGAAGAAATATAACAAATGGTATTTTTACACAGCAGTATATGCTATATTTGTTGTCATTTTTTCCTTATGGAATAATTATTATAAAGATATGCTGATAGATACTTATGTTGTACCTACACAATCAATGGATAGTACAGTAATAAAAGGAGACAGGTTTATTGTAAACAGGGCAGCATACGGATTACAGGCGGCTCCGTTCAATAAATATTTTTGTACATATAACCGCCCTGTTCCGGGTGAAGTTGTAATTTATGTCCATCCCGGTATGAGAGATGAAGTTGTACCGAAAGAAGAAGTATCTTATATAAAAAGGTACATTGGCGGACCCGGAGATGTTGTTGAGATAAAAGAAGCCAGGGTTTATATCAATAATGTATATTATGAAGACCCTCCTCTTGTAAAGCATTCTGAAAAGTATGTTAAATCAAAATTGGTTAATTCAATGTTGTTTCCAACCGGATGCGATTGGACGGAAAATGATTACGGACCAATTACGGTCCCCCAAAAGGGAGATACTTTAAAAATAGATATGAATAATCTTCAGCAATGGAAAATATTTATTCTGCGGGAAGAAGGTGCGGTTGTATATGATGATGTCATAATAAAAAGTGTACTGGAAAAAGGAATTTATATTGTAAAAAAAGATTATTGTTTTGTCCTTGGTGATAACCGTGACCAATCGCTTGACAGCAGGTTTTTTGGTTTTATACCGGTGGAAAACATTTCCGGCAGGGCAGAGCTGATACTGTATTCAAAGGTACCGGATGGGGATTTCAAATGGTCAAGAATTGCACAACGCATCAGGTAGCCGGTTTTATTAACTGTATAATTTTTATATACTCCACAGAAAATTGCTTAAAAATCAATTTATTTATTTTTCTCCTTTTTAATTATTCGATTTCTAAATATATTTGGTTTCCATTTTAAGTAAAAAACCTAAAATACAGGTTTAAAGGAGAAAAAGCCAAATATGTCTCTGTTGAAGGATAAATTAGCTGAGCAAATCCCACAGCTCAGGGAACGCGTACAAAGCCTGGTAAAAGACTACGGGAAAAAAGTTGTTTCTGATATTAATGTTGAACAAATGCTTGGCGGGTTAAGAGGCGTTAAATCTTTGATCTGTGATACATCAGAGGTGGTCATTGATCAGGGATTGATAATCAGAGGATGTCCTATTGATGAGTTAGCATCAAGACTACCGGAAGAAGTTTTCTGGCTTCTTCTGACGGGTGAGATGCCAAATAAAAGGGAACTCGAAGACCTGCAATCAGAATTGAAAAAACGCTCTAAGGTTCCTCAGTATTTGTGGTCAATCTTAAAAACATGCCTTGTTAAAGATGATCCGCACCCGATGACGATATTGATATCAAGTATTGCAATTCTTGAGCGTGAATCGAAATTTGCATATCATTACTCACGCGGTATGAAAAAAGAACAATACTGGGAATTTGCACTTGAAGATGCACTTGACCTGATAGCACTTCTGCCAAGTCTTGCCGCTGGAATTTACAGGTTAAGATTTAATAAAGGTCATCTTATCAATTCACGGCTAGAGCTTGATTGGGCATCGGACTTTGCTCATATGCTTGGTGTTGAAGGCGGAGATGAGGAATTTGCAAAGCTGATGAGATTGTATATGGTTCTGCATTGTGACCACGAAGGCGGTAACGTAAGTGCAAGAGCCTGCCATACAGTTGGTTCTGCCTTATCTGACCCGTATTATGCCGTTGTAGCCGGGCTTTCAGGGCTTGCAGGTCCATTGCATGGATTAGCAAACCAGGAAGGTATTAAATTTGTTCTTGATGTGCTGGAAAAATTCCACGGTGTTCCAAGTGACGAAGACCTGAGAAAATATGTAGTAGACATTTTGGCCAGCGGAAGGGTTATTCCGGGTTATGGACATGCAGTTTTAAGGGTAACCGATCCAAGGTTTACAGCGTTTCTTGAATATGGTAAACAAGTTATGCCCGATGATCCGCGTTTCCAGGTGGTTGAAAAACTTTATGAGATTGTGCCTAAGGTTCTCATTGAAGGCGGAAAAGCTAAGAATCCATGGCCGAATGTTGATGCATCATCAGGTGCATTGCTTCAGTATTTTGGAATAGTAGAATTTGATTATTATACATTGCTGTTTGGTGTCTCCCGTGCGCTTGGGTTATGTGCACAGTTAGTTCTTGACAGGGCAATGGGATTCCCGATTACCAGACCCAAATCGGTAACACTTGACTGGCTCGTCAGGGCAGTTCAGTCTTAATATTAGATTTTTAAAAATAATATAATATAAAGAGAAATTTATTTATAAATATCTCTATGGAAAACCTAATGCCGAATATTGAACAAGCTGCTGAAACCGGGGAAGAAGAAATTTCTTTACCCGAAGGAAGCAGTTTTGCCGGAATGCTTATACCTTTTTTACTTGCTGTTTATTTTCTCCTGGCTTTTATTCAATTGCGTTCAAGCAGCACAGATTCTATTTCTCCGTCCGGACAAATTAGCGATGCCCTAAGCTCAAAATATCCTAAGATAAATTTCTTAGCTCTGCTGACTAAAGATGAATTCAGCAGCAATCTGAGAGATACTGTTTATACAGATAAGGATTTATATCTTGAGATGAGGATAGATGAACAAGCTCTTTATGTCCATTACAAAAATGGTCACATAAAAGAATATCCGATATCAAGCGGAAATAAGTATTTGAACAAGGGTATAGAATCACGCTCGGGCTTATTTGCAATATTTTTGAAGGAAGAGCTTCACCTTTCATCCCAGTTCAATGATGCAAAGATGTTCTATTATATGCCCTTTAATATGGGCATAGGTTTTCATGGCCTTGCCGGTACCGGCTATTACGGTAATCTCGGCATAAGACCTTCATCACACGGCTGTATCAGAATGAGAACAAATGATGCAAAAGAATTATTCAAGCAATGCGAAGTGGGGACACTTGTTCTTTCTCACCGCGGCAATACTGCAAGGGTAGTAGCTTTTGCTCCCGAAGGTTTTTCAAATCAAAAGGAATACAGCAAAGAAGATTACATGAACCTGATGGCTTACAATTTAAACTCTATTTACGAAGGTAAATTTTTTATAAATCCGCCTCAGAGGTTTATTGTTGACCCTTCTATTATTCCAAGGATTGGAATAAACATTGGAAAAGAAGAAGATATTCCTGAATCACAGCAAGTACCTGTTTTTATAAGGCAAACATTTGAAGTTTCCGATGTTGTTCGTATTAAGGAAGCAAAAATATTTGAAGTTGCATCAGAGTTAGACCCTGAAATTGCTGAAACTCTTGCACTTAACAGTGAAAACGAAGAAGAATATATTCAACCTGTAGTAGAATCCAGTCCTGAGCTTGTTAAACGCCTGGTCTATAATCCGGTTGGAATACTACCATATTTTCCTCCTAATAAATAGAAACTAATATACTTAAATAAATGGTTAAACTTGTAGCTTTATATAGAAATCCTGCAAATGCAGAAGAATTTGAGAAGCATTACACAGAAGTTCATATGCCTCTCGTTGAAAAAATTCCGGGTTTATTAAAGACAGAAGTAGCCATGTTAAAAGGATTTCCCGGGCAGGAAATAAAGTACTTCAAAGTAACAGAAATGTACTTTGAATCCCTTGACAGCCTGAATGCCGGTATGGCTTCTGCTGAAGGTAAAGCTTCTGCCAGAGACCTGATGAGTTTTGCCAAAGATTATGTGGAAATGTACATTGGTGAAATAAAGTAACTTAGGAAAAAAGAAGTTTCTTAATTGTTGTTTTTATATACTTTTTTTTCTATACTGCATGATTCTTTTTTAGAATTATTGCAAAAAGGAACTTCAATAGTGTATTTAAGTATAAGTAAAAAGTTTAATAATATAAAAGAAGAAAACAATGGTAACCGATAACATTCAATTATTAATGGACACTGATTACGGTGCCCCGGAATTAAAGAAGACATATCAGAGATTCTTTGCAAGAGGTCTGGTTCTGGCAGTAATTATCCATGTTGTTTTATTGTCGGGATATCTTGTTGCAAATTATGTAAGCAATTTAAGTGCAGAGGAGCAGGACAAGACGGGTCCGCAGCAAAGAGTTATTAATTTAACGGACCTGGAGCCGCCTCCGTCAGCAACGGAAGACGAGACACCTCCTCCGCCAAAGATTGAGGAGCCGGTTGCTGCGCCTCCTAAAGATCTTACTGCTTTAACGCCTGAGCCGGTTGCAAAGGAAAAAGCCGAAGAGCAGACTATTAAGACACAGCAGGAACTTGAAGATATTAAAACACCTGTTTCAAGCGTAGGTGATACGGGCAAGTTTACTTACAGCGGTCCTACTAAGGTTGAGGAAAAGAAGATTGAAGAGAAAATAGAAAAGAAGGAAAAAGTAGTAGAAAAATCTACTTACCAATCCTTTGAAGTAGAGAAACCGCCAGAGGTAGTTAACCTTTCACAGGTAAGAAGCTCGATGCAATATCCTGAGATAGCACGCCAGTCAGGTATAGAAGGCAAAGTTTCTGTAAAAGTTCTTGTAGGAACAAGCGGGTCGGTAGAGAAAGTCGGTTCGGTTTCAGGGCCTGATGTGTTTGCAGACGAAGTCAGGGATAAAGCTGCGAACCTGCAGTTTACACCCGGGCTGCAGAATGGGAAGCCGGTAAAAGTTTGGGTTACAGTACCCTTTAACTTCAAGCTGCAGTAATTTCAGCTTAAGAAATTTCAATATGAAGAACACTTTGGTTCTTCAAACAGAACAATAAGTGAAAATATATAATTATTTAGTAATTTTGATTTCCCTCACCTTTGTGGTGGTGGGAATTCTTATTTTAAGCAATGTCTTTTCGACCGGTTACTTTTTCAGGAACAACGAAACGATGAGATATGCTTTTGGTTCATTATTGGTCGTATACGGTTTATTCAGAATATACTCTGCATATATCAAGATAAAACGGGGCGATAGAAATGAAGAAGAGAATAGGTATAGATTATAGTATTAATATTTAAGAACTTTGTAATATCAAAGTTAAAAAAATTCAATGCTATGAAAAAGAAATTGTGCGGATTACTTTTATTATTTTTGATTCCTGCTTTGTTATGGATAAACGGCTGTGATTACGGAAAAGTAAGATCAGTAACGACAATCGGAGATATTACTATAGGTGTAGATGAAACAGAATCTCCGGTAATAAAAAAGGAAGCTGATGAATTTATGCGTCTTAACACGGAATCAAAAATTAACATGCAGCTTAAAACAACGAACGAGCTGATGGCTGACCTGCTGAACGGTGATATGAAAACCATTATAGTTAACAGGGAATTCAACCAGCAGGAAAACGAACATCTTTCAAAGTTCAAAATTGAAGTAAAGAAAAACAAAGCTGCTATTAATGCCATAGGAGTTATAATTAACCCCTCCAATCCAATCACGAAACTTAATTACACTGAACTGCGTAAAATATTTACAGGGGAGATCACAGATTGGAAAGAGCTTGACGGAGACAATAAGGATGTTTACAAGGGGAAGCTGAAGGTCTTTATTGCAAGGAGAAATTCAGGAATACACGAGATTTTTAAGGAAAAGGCACTGGGATGGAGTGAATATGCAAAAGGTGATGTTATTTGCAGCACTTCAACTCAAATGCTTAACGAAATAAAAAGTAATGCAACGGGAATTGGATTTATTTCAATGAGTTGGATTACGAAATTTGCAGATACATTAAATACAGATGTTAAGCCCGTTAAGATAGCACCAGTAGATTCTGCGGGCAGGGTGGGTGATTATGTGGGGCTTCACCAGGCATATATTGCGAATAAATCTTACCCATTGATATTTGATGTATGGATATTATCGAGAGATTTTGATATGAATCTTTCGGTTGGTTTTACAAGTTTTTTGCTTGCTTATGAGGGGCAAAAAATTATTTTAAATTCGGGTCTTGTACCGGTAACACAGCCCGTAAGAATTATTCAGTTAAATTAATTTTATTTAAATATATGTTCAATATAAAAAATATTATTATAACGACGTTTTTGTTAATGTTCATCGGTTTAAGCGCGTTAAATGCACAGGATAAGCTTAAAGACGGAATTAATTCCGTGAAACGCGGCGATTACCTGAAAGCTGTTGAACAGTTAAAAAGTGCAGTAAGCGGAAGCGAAAAAGATTCGTATGATGCTAACCTGTATTATGGAATTGCTTTGCAAAAAACAGGTTCGCTTGCTGATGCCGAAAAATATCTTAAGGCTGCAATTAATATTGATAATGAAAGGGCAGAAGCATATTCATCACTGGGCGAAGTTTACAGCGAACAGAAAAAATATACAGAAGCAGAAAGCAATTTCGAGCTCGCGAAAAAATATTTACCTCTGAGCAAGATGTCGGATGACCTTGAAAAGGAAGAAAAAGAGCTTATTGTTGAAGTACTAAGCAATGAAGCGGAAAATTATATTGCACAGGGCAAGGTGGATAAAGCTATTGCTTCACTTACAATGGCGAAATCTTATGATAATAATAATCCTTTGATATTTGTAGGTCTCGGCGATGCATACCTTGCAAGAGGTGCTTTTGATCCTGCAAAGACAAATTATGAACAGGCTTTGAAGATTAAAAACTTTGCTGCTGCTCATTACGGGCTTGGAAAAATTGCCTTCAGGCAGAAAAAATATAACGATGCACTGGAGCAGCATAATAAGGCAACTGAAGCTGACCCGAACTTTGCTGAAGCATATTTTGAAAAAGGATTGATATATTATCTCAGTGATAAGTTTGACCCTGCACTGGATGCATTTAAGAAATATTCAGAGTTAAAACCCGGTTCACCGCGTGGTAATATTTATTATGCAAAGACTCAATTTGCAAAGGGAAATTTTGATGAAGCTTTGAAACTGCTTGATGAAGTTCTGAAGATAGATCCCAAATCAAGCGAGGCCAATAAGTACGTAGCATACATCTATGTTGAAAAACAAGATCCTGACTCAAATGTAGTAAAAAAATATCGTGAAACTGCTGATGAATTCTTTAACAAAGTTCCGGAAACAGACCTGATTCCTGAGGATTTTGCAAAAAGGATTAAACTTGAAAATGAAAAAAGAGAGTATACTAAGGCAGGTGAATATTTCAATAAAGCAGTAAAGTTAGATTCAGCATATGCAGATGCATATTTTGAATACGGTAAGGCATTATTCAATAATAAGCAGTATGAAGATTCCAGACTTTTGTTCAAACAAGCTGTAGATTTTGGAATATTAAACCTTGGAGCTTATATATATGAAGGTTTGACATATTATTACCTGAAAGATTATGTAAATGCAGAGTTGTGGTTCGATAAAGCCATTGAGCAAAAATCCGATTTCGCACTTTCATGGCTATGGAAGGGTAATGCCCAGGCATCAGGCGGAAAAATTCCGGAAGCTATTGAATCTTACAAAAAGGTAATTGAAATTGACCCCAATAACCAGGATGCAAAAGACCAGATTGCAAAATTAGGCGGGAATAAATAATTTTCATGGAAAAAGTTCTTAGATTTATTGAATCAAACAGGCAGAGATATATTGAGGAATTGAAGAAATTCCTGAGTTTTCCGAGCATAAGCACTAATCCTGAGAACAAAAAAGATGTTGAGGAATGTGCTGAGTATATTAAAGAACATTTGGAAAGTATTGGTATGGAAAACACTAGGGTGTACCCTACAAAGGGGCACCCTGTTGTTTATGCTGACTGGCTGCATGCCGGCAGTGATAAACCTACCGTTTTAATTTACGGGCACTATGACGTTCAGCCGGTTGACCCGGTAGAACTTTGGACTACTCCGCCTTTTGAAGCTGATATCAGGGGAAACAATATATATGCAAGAGGTGCTGCCGATGATAAAGGGCAGGTGCTGATTCATTTAAAAGCTATTGAAGCCCATCTTGTAAATAATAAGAAGCTTCCTGTTAACATTAAGCTGATAATAGAAGGCGAAGAAGAAATTGGCAGTGAGAACTTAGATGAGTTTATAAAGTCAAATATTGAACTGCTTAAATCAGATGTAATTGTTATCTCCGATACGGCAATGTATGATAAAGAAATGCCTGCCATTGGTTATGCATTACGCGGATTATGCTATATGCAAATAGAAGTTACGGGACCAAACCGTGACCTGCATTCAGGCTCATACGGCGGCTCGGTTGATAATCCTATTAATGCACTTGCGCATATTATATGCAAACTGAAAGATGATAAGGGAAAAATTTTAATAGATGGTTTTTATGATGATGTTTTACCATTGAGTGAAAAGGAAAAAAAATCATTCTATGATTTGAAGTTTGATGATGAAAAGTATAAAATAAATCTTGTTGTTGATGAGCTGTTTGGTGAGGAAGGTTACAGCACTCTTGAACGGATTTGGGCGCGTCCTACACTGGACTGTAACGGCATATGGGGCGGGTTTTCGGGTGAAGGAGCAAAGACAGTGCTTCCTTCAAAAGCTTACGCAAAGGTAAGCATGCGGCTTGTTCCAAACCAGGACCCTGATAAAGCTGCCGTGTTGTTTGAAAAATATGTGAAAAAGATTGCGCCAAAATCGGTGAAAGTTAAAATATACAATTTACACGGCGGAAAACCCGCTATGACTCCTATTGAAAGTAAATGGATAGATGCTGCATATGTTGCGTTAAAACAGGCATTTGGAAAAGACCCCGTGTTCATCAGGGAAGGCGGTTCAATACCTATTGTTGTTACATTCCAGGAATTGCTGAATGCGCCTACAGTTTTGCTTGGCTTTGGATTGCCCGATGAAAATGCACATTCTCCCGATGAACATCTTGACTTAAATAATTTCCAAAGGGGAATAGTTACTTCCTCGATTTTTTATCATGAACTTGCTAACTTGAATAATTAATAAGTAAACTTGTTATCTTGAATAATTAATAAGTAAATTTGCTATCTTGAAAAAATTAAACTAATATTATGCAGGCAAAAACAATCTCAAAAACAAGAAGAGTACAGGTAAAGCAGAAAAAAGAAATTTCTTTTCCGCTGGAGAAAACAAATTTTTTAATTCTCGGACTTGGTATCATTGTGCTGATTATAGGTTATGTATTGATGTCGGAAAACTCAGTTGACGGATTTCTTCCTACTGTAGTATCACCGATATTGCTGGTACTTGGATATTGCGTTATTATCCCATACGGAATATTAAAGAAAACAAAGACTGCAAATACAGTAACAGAACCAAATACAGCAGCAGCAGTTACACAAGCACCTGCATCAAAAGTCAGTTCAAACATCAAAACCAAATAGTTTCATTTTTGAGCTTTTTTTAAGCCGGGTTACCTTTAATCCGGCTTTTTTTATTTTTACAAATCACCCTAAACGGTGATTTAGCTCTAACTTTTATATGTTAACTTTGTTAAGGTAAATAATTACATATCATTACAACTTAAAACTTTTTAAACCACCTTGATATGACAAAACAAAAATATGATTGGTCACAATTCACCCAACGCGTGGCAGTAGCAGCTCCTGTCGATAAAGTTTTTAATATGTGGACAGATCCTGAGCTTCTGCGTAATTGGTTTGTGGCCGATGCAAGAATGGAATTAAAAAAGGGGGGAGATTACGAATGGACCTGGTTGGGCGGAAGCAAAGAAAAAGGCAAAATCCTGGGCTCAAGAAAACCCAATAAGCTTGCTTTTACCTTTGCCAAAAGCAAATGCGAAGTCATTGTGAAAAAGGATAAAAGAGGTTCACTTGTCATCTTAAAACAATATGATATACCTACTAGTGACGATGAGAAAGTTAATATACACTTAAATTGCAGCTGCGGCTGGACTTTTTATCTGACAAACCTGAAAACTTTCATGGAATTCGGGATTGACCTTCGGGAAACTGATATGGACCTAATTACGGAAGGTGCTGTATTGTATTAGTAACATGATTTTTAGTAAATCAAAAAAGGCGGTCTTAAACGAACCGCCTTTTTGATTTATAAAAACTGTATTTGTTACCCAAATAATAAATGTTAGTGTAAAATTATTTTATCAGTGTCATTTTTTGTGTCTGTGTGAACTCACCTGCAGTTAACCTGTAAATGTAAACTCCGCTTGGAAGCTCCGATGCATCAAAATTTACTTTATAAAAACCTGCGTTTTTTATTTCATTAACAAGCACTGCAACTTCCTCTCCCAATGTATTATACACGGATAGATTTGTAAACTCTTTCTTTGGCAAGCAGTACTCAATAGTTGTTGCAGGATTAAACGGGTTCGGATAATTCTGCATTAAGCTAAACCTTTCCGGAATCTCATTATTGCCTTGTATGCCTGACATATCAACGGCACTTACAAGGTCAAGAGAAAATGAAGAACCATCATATATTGCATTTGTAACCCATTGCCTGAAACCGATGTATATATTTGAACCGGATGATACGAGTGTACCGATCGGATAAGTATAATGCACCCAGCCCGAATCACTTGCCGTAAAGTTCAGGTTGGCAACCGTAACATTCATTGCGGCAACAGTTGGTGTAGTTGTAGAAATCTTAATATCCATATGGTCAATGAACGTACCGTACTTTCTCAGCCAGAATGATAATGAACCGGACGCAGTAATATTAGTCAGCAGGGGAGTTATAAGCCACTGGTCATTTGTTGATATTCCGCCTGTAACATGGTTGCAGAAAGCCACGGCATTGCCTCCGCCTGAAGGAACAGTGATTGAGCCGCCTGAGAAGCCCGGGACAGGTGCTACGCCTGCCAGAACGCGGTACCAGCCCGATGCACCGGTTGCTACATTTATCTTAATCCACCCTGCAGGCGGGAATGTAGTTCCTTCGAATGATTCATTTATTGCACTTAACGGAGATGTTAAAGAAGGTCCGTATTGTATGTATTGGTAAGCAGTGTTCGATTCATAACACGCAGAGAAATCTTTTTTATTAACAATATTATCTCCTGAAAATCCGGAAAACGTAGTTACAAAAACCAATAGAGAAACAATAAAAAAAGTAATTCTTGTTCTCATAGTTATTTATTATTAAATTAATAAATATCATTTAATTATAATTGATAAAAAGGATTCATTCAATCTAAAATCTTTGACCGCAAAAGTATCCTGCAAATTGAGATAAATATATACAGGTTGTTTATTGACATACATGGTAATTAATAATATTAGCGACAGTTAACGGGTGAGGGAAATTCTCAAAAATGCCCCTTCACAACTTTTGTGCCATAATTTTTGTGTATTTTTTAAAGGGAAGATTTTGGGGTTTTAGGAATAAGCCGTTTCTACCGGAAAACTTTATACGCGTTTTTTGCGATTCCTGCACAAAACCGCCATTTTTGATGCAAATTTTCAACAAAAAATTAGCTGTAATTGCTTATATTAATATAACTTAATCGTAAAAATAAAAAACGTGATAGTATTGGGATAGATTGGGTGGAATTGTATTAGGAAATGATTGTGTGCAGAACAAATAGAAAGTAATCCGGCTGGATTTTGATTTGACATCAAACAATAAGCCGGTCAGAAATTCCAACCGGCTTATATTGGCTTTAACTGCGTACTTATATCTTTACTTTACCAGCACTCCCGCTTTGCGGGATTTCTGATAAAATGATAAAATCACTTCACCAATACCATTTTCTTCATATCTGTAAACTTCAAAAGCATTGTCAGGCCTGCTGCCTTTGGCAGGCCTGACAAAGGCAGCAGGCTTGACTACCTCCGGCAGTAAGAGACGACATCGTTATAAGTTAAACATTCAGAAATGAAAAAAATACTTATGGGAATGTGTCGGGTCATTTGTTGGAAGAGGGAGATAATTCTTATTTATACTGTTTTCATTTATAGCTGAGATATTTTTATATTTTCAAGATGAACCTGATACTGCCCCTGAAACTCTCAACACTGAAACTCTCAACACTCAAACTCTCAACACTCGAACTCTCAACACTCGAACTCTCAACACTCAAACTCTCAACACTCAAACTCTCAACACTCAAACTCTCAACACTCAAACTCCCGACTCTCAGACTCCCGACTCTCAGACTCCCGACTCTCTATTTGAATTGAATCACTTCTTCATTTTGGTTAATTTTAAAGTATATGAATACTCCTCAATCCCGTTCCAACAAAATTGCACTGGCATTATTATTAGTAGCCGCGGTGTTCTGGCTTGGTGCAATTAATATCAGAGCCCTCATAGGCAACGAACTGCTGAGCTATGACCAGTTCGATTTCAGAACATCTATACCTCCTGACAGGGAAAACACAATTTTTCAGTTAATGTCAAATTCTTCTCTTGTCATAATTATCAGTTATTTTATTGTGCTTGTTTCGGCAACATGGTTTCTGAAAACCACAGAGCTGAAGTTCAGAGAGAACGGCTGGCTGCTGATGAGTGCAATTTTATTTTTCATGTTTGCACCTGTAGAAATTTACACATATTACATAGATGTGAAGTTCATGCTGCTGTTCCAGACAAACCCGCCGAACCATGATGAGCTGTTACGCTTGTTCGGCAAGCGTTTGGGTGCGTTAAGCGGTGTACCTGTTATTGCATTGTTATGTTATTACACAATAATTATTCTCGCTGTTTTTAAACCGTTAAAGAGAACAGTTGAGAAGTGATAAACAAGAAGAAGAAAGCCGTTGCCCCGGAAGTTAAGCAGGTGCTTGCAGAGCTTGAAGAGGTGGTCCAGCGGCTTGGATTTACAGTACGTTATGAAAAAGGGAACTTTGAAGGCGGCTATTGTCTTCTAAAAGAATCTAAACTATTTGTAATCAACTCAAGAAACGAACCTGAGAAGAGGATATCTATTATAGCACGGAATTTAAAAGATATTGGAGTGGATGATATTTTTATTAAGCCGCACTTAAGAGAGCTTATAGACAGCGAAGCGGCTAAGAAAAATAAAAAAGATACGCCCGGGGAATGAAGATAATAATACTTGGAAGCGGGACATCGCAGGGTATTCCGATTATCGGGTGCAAATGCCCTGTTTGTACTTCTTCCAATCCGAAGGATAAGCGGCTCCGCGTTTCGGTTTATATTGAAACCAAAACACCTGCAAAAGATACTCCGTTAAAAATATTAATTGATACATCGCCCGATTTCCGCCAGCAAATGCTTGTTAATAATCTCAATGATATTGACGCTATTTTATATACACATCATCATATAGACCACATCATGGGTCTCGACGATATTAGGCAGATAAACCAGCTCCATCATAAAGCGGTTGATGTTTACGGTAATGAAGATACCATTAACCATATCAAGCGTGCGTTCAGCTATATATTTGATGAGAACACATACAAAGGCGGCGGAATACCTAATATCGATACAAATGTAATTACAACCGGGACTTTCAATGTTCACGGTGTTGATATTGTGCCAATAAAATATTTCCACGGACCGACTGTTGTGTTCGGTTACCGCATCGGCGGATTTGCTTATATGACCGATTGCAGCATGATACCTGAGGAGGAATTTACAAAACTCGCGGGACTTGACCTGCTTGTTATTGATGCACTGCGTTACAGACCTCACCCCACACATTTCTCGATAGATGAAGCTGTGGCAGTAACAAAACGTATTAATCCAAAACAAACATACTTCACACATATGACGCATGATTTACTTCACGATGAAGTGAATGCAAACCTGCCGGAAAATATTCAGCTTGCCTATGACGGGCTCACCATTTCAATTACGAATGACGTCCCGCAAGGCGGGATTTCGACTGCAGCTTAACAGCAGCAGTCTCAAAATGACGAGTGACGAATTGAGTTTATAAGGTTTATAAGGTTTATAAGGTTTATAAGGTTTGTAAAGTTTGTAAGGTTTGTAAGGTTTGTAAAGTTTATAAAGTTTGTAAAGTTTGTAAAGTTTATAAAGTCGTCATCCTCTTTCCTCTTAATCTGATAAATCTGATAAATCTGATAAATCTGATAAATCTGATAAATCTGATAAATCTGATAAATCCAATGATTCTTTTCTCATTGTAATCCAATTTAAAAATAAATATTTTTGCTGCTAATTTTATTTATAACATTAAACAAATATATATGAAAGCAGTTATACTTCAGGAAAACGGGGGAATTGAAAAATTAATTTATACAACGGAGCATCCTGTTCCGCAAATAAAAGCAAATGAAGTGCTTGTAAATATAAAAGCAACAACTATAAACCGTGCTGACCTTGTAATAAGGAACGGCTACCCGGGTTTATCATTGAAATTCCCGCATATCTTAGGCGGAGATATTTCGGGTGTTGTTGCTAAAACAGGAAGTGATGTAAAGGATTTTAAAGAAGGCGATAGGGTAGTGGTATGGTCGATTGTTTCGGAAGCACCTGATGAGTGGGCACGAAAAGGCAAAGCAGGGCAATCGCCTTCATGGCAGTATTTTGGGATGCACAGGCAGGGCTCGTATGCTGAATATACTCCCGTACCTGAATCATCACTAATCAAATTACCGGATAATGTTTCCTTCGAAGAAGCTGCGTGTTTACCCGTTGCAGGTTTAACAGCTTATCATGCAGTAATGACAGTAGGAGACCTGAATAAAGGTGATACAATGTTTATCTGGGGCGGAACGAGCGGTGTGGGCACAATTGCAATCCAGCTTGCAAAGGCACGCGGCGCGGAGGTTTTTGCAACGGCGGGTTTTGAACATAAGTTAAAACATCTTGAGCAAATGGGTGTTGACCATATTTATAATCACCGTAATGGTGAAAGCATAGATGATAAAGTTTTAGAAGAAACAAAAGGACATGGAATAGATGTAATAGTTGATTATGTAGGACCTGAAGCATTTCCGAAGAATTTTAAAATGGTGAAGAAGGGCGGAAAGATTTTATTCTGCGGAATTCTTACAGGGAGGGAAGCAATGGTAAGCCTGCACCAAACATATTTGCGGCATATCAGCCTGCTTGGTATGTACCTTGGTGAAAAAAGAGAGCTTGAAGAATTGGTCAAGCTTATCGCTTCCGGAAATGTAAAGCCGCACATCGGCGAGACACTGGAATTAAAGGATGCCGCAAAGGCACATCAATTAATGGCAGAAGGAAAAGTGATAGGGAAGATAGTGCTGAGAGTCTAGAGTCGGGAGTTGGAGAGTTGGGAGTTGGAGAGTTGGGAGTTGGAGAGTTTTTTATTTTGTCAGTGTCATTCCCGCGAAGGCGGGAATCCATTGAAGTAGATTCGAATAATAAAGAGTATTGGAAGATTTTGTAAACTTTCAGTGTTTATTCAATTTTGATAGATAATCCGTATCTATATCAGTGGATTCCCGCCTTCGCGGAATGACAGGTAAAAAAAGGAATGACAGCTGGAAGAGACTACCCGCTTTCGCCCCGGAGGGGCAAACGGGAATGGCATAATCTTACGTACTGTCAGTGTCCAACCTCACATACATTCCATTCTTTAATACCGGGACACACTTGCTCACATTTACCTGTGAAGCAAGTAAAACATCTTCCTCGTATCCGCGTTCTATCAATTCCTGTCCTGATATAGAATTACTTAATGTTTCGAATAAATTATCCTTAAATGTTTTAAAGGCAGATACTGCCATATCACACTCATGTGAGAGTTCACCTTTAATGTGATGTAGAATTGCACCTGCTCCGATAAGGTCTTCAATAGCCGGTCTCAGTGTGCCATCACTCCATTTTTCACCTGCAGGAATTACAGTAATATTTTTCCCTGCAATTGCTGAGTATTGTGCGACTGCTTCTGCATTCCTGAGGCATCCGCAAAGTGTTATCTTGTTTCCTGTTGATAATGAAAGCTCAGAGCCGTTTGGTGAGGGAAGGACAAGCTTTGTACCGCTTGTTATATTTATTAATGAAGAAGGAGATAAAGAGTATTCTGTTTTACTTCTGTGCAAAGATGCACATACAGCATTCATAGATTTTGCATAATCAAAAGCAGTTTCATCTTTGAATTTATATGGGATAATCCCTGCACCGTTATTTACTGCAATATCAACACAAGTGGAAAATGAAAGAGTATCAACTATGATGAACACATCAGATGAATCAATGTAATGCTTTATTCCATTTAATCCCCATTCAAGATTTATATGAAATAAGGATATATCGTTCATTGTAAATTGTTCATTGCTAATTGTGAAATTATTTCATCAACTGTCTCTTCCACTGTTTGTTCCGTGTTATCTATCACCACGCCAAAGCCGGGGTTGTTTACACCAATCGAGTAATGATATCTAATTCTTTCGGTTTCCCATTCTGTTAATTCTCTTCCATTGCGGTTTGATAGTGCAGTTTCAAGTGAGGGATTTAAAGTAAAAAAATAAATCTCCTCTCTTGATTTTATTCTTGCCGTCATATATTCAAACTCATCTTTGCTGAGAGGATATGTTACAATAGAACTAATTTTTCTTGTAGAAAAGCTGTTAATAATAAGTATAGTATTATCCAGGTTAATAGGGATAGATTCTTCCAGCGGCATCCAATCGATAAATGCACGCAGGTCATCCACTTCGATATGTGCAGTCCGCGGCAGCTTGTTCTTCAGCAATTTTGCAGCAGCAGTTTTGCCTGAGTTAATTGAACCATTAATGAAAATTACCATTTAAAAAACCTCACCCCATTCCCCCTGTCCCGATAGCTCGGGATCTCCTAAGAGGGGTTGTTATAATTATTACTTAGAAATCAACGCAGCGACAGCTCCTGCCGGGTCTTGTATTACACAGAAATTAAAATGACCCATTTTTCTCGGACCATCTATTACTTTTCCGCCGAGTGCAGTGCATTGCTCAGCGCTTTTATTTACATCTTCCACTGAAATATATATCAGCCATTGCGGCGGGATGTTTGCATTTGTGCCCCTTGCGTGGCAAATCCCCGCTATAACTTTATCTGTACCCGGTACTTTAATATTATAGTCACAATAATCACCCATATCATGTTCGGAAGCTTCCCAGCCGGCAACTTTGCTGTAAAACTCTTTTACTTCATCTGCATTTGGGACGGTTAAATCCTGCCACGTAATTGAACCAATTCCGTTATTTTGTTCAGACATATTTTATTAAATTAAATTTTATTATGTAAACTCTTAGAAATTACCCGAAGCTGCCACTCCCGGTTTATTTTGTAAATCATTTCTAAACGCCGGGTTTTCTTAAGCTGAAGCTTGCCTTGTCTGCCCGTTGCAGTCGGGCCTGCCTCCGGCAGGTGTCAGGTGAATCCGGAAAAGCAGAGTTGATTTTATTCTATTATCTGATTTTGTTAATTTGAGATAATCCATATCGTCAAACTAATCCGCCTGGGCGGACTGACACTGCTCTTAACTTCCTAACTCACAACTCTCTAACTCACAACTCTCAAACTCTCGACTCCAGATTCACCAGTGTTCTCCATACTGCAAGCCATTTATCATTTTCCTTATTGAATACGAATAAATCCCTTCCTGTTTCGCTGTAGGTCTTTTCATTCATTTTATATATGATATCGAACTGATAGCTTACTATTGCGGTACTGCCAAACACATTTATTACAGGGTCGGATTCTTTGTAATCATTAACTACAGAGTTAGAAACAAAATCTTTATAGCTTGCAACACATGCATCCCTGCCTGACATGATTTCGTGTAAGTCAGCCCCGGTTATTGTAATATCAGGATGAAAATAAACAGCAATCTCTTCTGTTTTATTATTAACCCATGCATCATTGATTTGCTGTACAATTTCCCAGAGCAGAGACTGCTCTTCGGTTTGAAATGAAGTCATAATATTGTAAAAATGAAATTATTAAAGTGATGAATTAAATATTCAATCCGACAGCTTCAAACACTTCCTTCTTTACGGCGGAAGCGGTTATTCTTGCCTTCTCTGCACCTTTACGCAGTACTTCATGGACATAATCCATATTGTTTTTAAGCTCTTCTCTTTTTTCCCTGAATGGCTTAAAATGTTCGAGTACTTTTGCAAGAAGAAGCTTCTTAGCATCACCATAACCAAAACCACCGGCACGGTATTTTTCTGCTAATGAATTTTTCTCTTCTTCCGTTGCAAAGTAAGAGTATAATTTATATACGTTGTCTTTTAGCGGGTCTTTCGGTTCTTCAAGCGGGGTGGAGTCTGTTACAACTCCCATTATTTGTTTCTTAAGCTGTTTCTCGGGAGCGAATATCTCAATTGTATTTCCATAGCTCTTGCTCATTTTTTGCCCGTCGGTACCAATTACAACAGCAACTTCCTCGGGAATATACGGCTTGGGTAATTTAAATACTTCGCCATACAACCTGTTGAATTTTCCTGCCAGGTCTCTTGCAATTTCCACATGCTGCTTTTGGTCTTTGCCAACCGGGACGATATCAGGTTTATACATTAATATATCAACAGCCATAAGAACAGGATAATCGAACAAGCCGACGTTAATTTCCCTGTCACCCTTTGCTTTTGCATCTTTATAAGCATGAGCAAGCTCGAGCATGCTCATTGGGGTTAAGCAGTTCAATATCCATGTAAGCTCAGCATGTTCATGCACATCACTTTGCCTGAAGAAAACCGTTTTATCGGGATTTAAGCCCAGGGCAAGATAATCTAAAGCAATATCCAGTATTAATTCACGAAGGACGTGAGGTTCTTTTACAGTTGTTAATGAATGGAGGTCTGCAATAAAAATAAAGCTGTCATATTCATCCTGCATTGTAACATGATTTCTCATCGCTCCAAGGTAGTTGCCGAGATGTGCTTTACCTGTTGGCTTAACGCCGGATAAAACTCTTTTTTTACCGGATGTCTTATTGGTATCTGTCATGTGAGTTAATCGAATTTCTTTTTGGCAAGAACAATGGCACCGACAATTGCAGCAAGCAGTACGAATGAGACAAGCTCGAACGGAAATGAAAACGTTGTATATAGTTCATTGCCTATTACTTCTATAGTTCCTATTGTTTCTGCAGAAGAATGGATTTCGCGGTATTTATTCATGTAACTGAAATAAACTGTAATTGCCAGTACGGAGAATAACAATAACGATATTAAAATGGCGCTTAATTTTTTATATGTAATTTTCTCCGAGAGCTTTGATTCATCGTGCAGGTTAAGAAGCATTATTACAAACAGGAAGAGAACCATAATTGCACCTGCATATACCAATACCTGTATTATAGCTATGAACTGTGCTCTTAAGAGCAGGTATATTGCAGACACACAGAAAAAATTTAATATTAAATACAGGGCGCTGGTGATAGGATTTTTGCGTGTAACCATCATCAAAGCACCAAACACCGCCAGAAGCGAGAAAAACAGTATTAATATATTTTCAAAAGTAAACTGCAAGAAATTTAAATTATGGTTAAAAATAAGTGCCAGATATAAAATAAAACTATAACCCGGGGACAACCCCAATCCCGCTAAAGCGGGACGCGCCAACCAGTTCGGCAACATGGAACAAATTTTTTTCAAATAACAAGTGCCCGGGGCCGGAATCGAACCGGCACTGGGGGACAACCCCAATCCCGCTTAAGCGGGACGCGCCTGCCAGTTCGGCAACATGGAACAAATTTTATTCAAATAACAAGTGCCCGGGGCCGGAATCGAACCGGCACTGGGGGACAACCCCAACAGGATTTTAAGTCCTGCGCGTCTACCAGTTCCGCCACCCGGGCTGATTGCTCTATATCAATGAACTTTTATAGTGATTGAACAGCAATAATAGTTATATGGTATTTTATATTCAATGAATAAAAAAAGTGTATTGAATAATGTTTATTCAATACACTCCACACACTCAATATTATTAGCGCACTATTTCTGTGATTCCTTAATGTAAGGTCTCAGTGATTGTTCTAAAGCAGGGTTAAGCTGAATTGCCTTTTCCCAGTCTTTTACTGCAAGGTCCCGCAGCTTTAAATATACATTCGCATGTCCGCGGTTAGAGTATGCATCTGCAAGTGAAGAATCAAGCTGTATTGCTTTACTATAATCTAAAACTGCTTTATCATAACTTTTCAGGTTAGCATAAGCATAACCTCTTGCATTATATATAGTAGGTTTGTTAGGGTCAAGCTGGAGTGCCATATCAAAATCGCTTACAGCCTGAATATAATTACCCGTATTCATATTGGCATAACCCCTGTTAATGAATGCATCTATGTTTTTGGAATCCATAGTGATAGCTATATCATAATCCCTCAGCGCTAAAGGATAATTCTTTAAGTTAGCAAATGCATATCCGCGAGTATTATAATAAATCGGCTTACTAGGATTAAGCTCAATAGCTTTTGCAAAATCGGCGGCTGCATTATCATACTGCTTAAGGTTAACAAATGCAAAGCCGCGGTTTGAATATGCATCTTCAAATTTCGGATTCAATTGCAATGCTTTGGAGTAATCATTCACTGCTGCATTGAAATCATTCTTCAGGGCATGGATGTATCCTCTCCTGTTATAATGTGAAGCATTCTTCGGTTCATACTGAATTGCTTTATCATAATCCTGTAATGCTTTGTCAAGTTCATTTTTAGAAATGTAAGTATAACCCCTGGCATCATAATACTTGGATGAAGCAGGATTCAGGTCTAAAGCTTCATCAAGGTCTTCAATTCCTTTATCAAGATTATTTTTCGAAATATATAATTTTGCACGCTGGTAGTATGCTTCAGCGTTTACCGAATTTAAATTTACCGCCATATTGAATTCACTCAATGCAAGGTCGGTTTTTCCTTCATTAAAAAGGTCAATCCCCATTTTCAGATGGTCATTGGAAGCTTCAGGATTTTTAGTGCACGCGCTTATAAAAATTGCTAAAAATGCTGCTATAATTATGAATTCTATCTTAAATACTGTATTTTTTGCCATTTTTTTAAATAATTTGTTAGACATTTTTTTAACAGAAAAATCTTTTTTTATAATTCAATTTCTATATGAAAACTGAAAATATTTAGTTAAATTAAGGATAATCAACTAAATATTTACCACTCATGAACGGAAGAATCAAATTTATTATATCTATATTAATTCTTTTTTTAATCACAACTGCCTGTAGCCGCTTTAGTGGAGATAGAAGTGTTGATAAGAAGCAAACTACAGGAAAAGAAATACCGGAACAAAAAGACCAGTATAGAATTGCCGAAAATTACAGTGATAATAAATCACAGATAATTGATCTGATAATAGGACCTGCAACTTTTGATACTGAATATAAGGGTAATTCAACTTTTAATGCAAGAATTTTATATTCAGACGGAACAGTCCTTGACATACTGGCTGATGTTACCGGTCCGTATAAAGGGACTAAAACCATAAATGTTCCCAAGACGTCCCAATATATTCTTGATGTAAGATGTCAGGGTATATGGTCTGTTTACCGTAAATAATTTTTTTATTTAATTAATGGGCGAACTCTGTTTATTCTCGCTCTTAACTCAGCTTCGTATATCGGGTTTAACTTTATAGCTTCTTCCCAGTCTCTTATAGCTGCCTGGAAGTTCCGCAAATTTGCATATGATGTCCCGCGGTTATAATATCCTTTTGCAAGGTGCCTGTCTTTTATTAATACCGTGTCATATTCTTTAACCGCAAGTTCGAACTCACCGCGTATATCGTGAATATTTCCCTTATTAAAATTTGCTATAGTATCATTTGGCTTTAGCTCAAGTGTTTTATTATAATCCGTCATTGCTGAGTCATATATCTTAAGCCTTTCATAAGCATTACCCCTGTTCATATAAGCAGAATGATTTTTGGAATTCAATTGTATATATTTATTGTAATCTTCAATTGCTTCCCGGTACATTTTTATATTCTGAAAATGGTTGCCTCTGTCTAAATAAGGCCCCGGCCGTGTTGGATATTTTTTTATCAGGAAGTTGAGTTTTTCAAATGCCTTTATGTTATACACTTTGTAAACGCTGTCACGCGGAATGCTGTATCCTCTGTGATAAGTTTCCAGAGAATCACGATAATCAAAATTCCCCGTTCCGTAAATTTCGGTGCTGTCCCCGATGCGTAATCCTGTATATGTTATTGAACCTGTATCCATACTTTGGGTTTGAGTGATACTGGTTATCTTATTTAAGCTGTCTTTTCCGCTTGTTGAATCACTATTATCCGTTTTACTGCAGCCGGTGAATAAAACCGGTAAGAGCAGTATAACTGCTATAAAGGCAATTGTAAATTTTTTCATATGTAAAAATTTGATTTTCTAATTGAAAACTTAGTAATTTAACTCATTAATTTCAATTAACATAGTATAGCTTATTTCGTGAGTTGTTATGAGTGAAAGTTATAATGTATCAAATGTAAAATATTCCAATCTTTCAATCCTTCAATCTTTCAATCTTTCAATCAATCCTTCATTCTTCTTAATAGATTCATTTGCAATCTTTTTCTTAAAATCACGCATTTTATTTGATAACTCTTCATTACCCAGTGCAAGTATTTCCATAGCAAGGATGCCTGCATTTTTACCGCCGCCTATTGCAACTGTTGCAACGGGAATTCCGGGCGGCATCTGTACTATCGAATACAATGAATCCACCCCGTTTAGTGTGCTTGTTTTTATCGGAATGCCTATTACGGGAAGAATAGTATATGCAGCAGCAACACCGGGAAGATGCGCAGCCCCTCCGGCACCGGCAATTATTACTTTTACGCCTTTCTTTTCAGCTTCTGTTATATATTCTGAAAGAAGATGCGGTGTGCGGTGCGCTGATATTACTTTCATTTCATAATTGATATTAAATTCATCACAAATAGCTGCCGCTTCTTTCATCGTTGGCAGGTCGGAATCACTTCCCATCAATATGCTGACTAAAGTATTATTTGTATTCATATATATGATTTTAATTCTTAACTTTTATGTGAAGGTGTTAAAAGCTTTGCTCCGGATGTTTTATATTTCAGAATCATCTCCAGCACTTCGCCGACCGCATCTTCGTTGTTTGTACATTTTGTAACGTAATCTGCTTTGCGTTTAAGCTCAGGTATTGCATTCTTCACTGCAATATTAAATGCACCGTAGTCAAATAAAGGCATGTCATTGTGCCAGTCTCCGATTACAGCAATATTTTTTCTTTTCAGCTTTAAATGGTTGACAAGCCTTTTAACACTTTTCAGCTTGTCACTTCCTTTTTTCTTTATAGTCAGAAGATAATATTCGTTGGATGGAGATTTTGTAACATTCAGAGCTAAACCAATTGAGTGCGGAAAGTTTAGCTTATCCTTAATAGCTCTTACACTAACTTTATCTTCGCAATAGATTAAAATTTCAAGTATATTTTTCACATTATTGAAATCAGGTACTTCTTTAACGGGAGCACTCAGGCGGGTATATTCTTTTATCACAGCATTACGCGGAGTGATGTAAAGATTATGCTCATCGCACATTGTTATTTTGCCGTAGTTTTGCTCTGATAAAGAAATTGCCTTTTGTATTGTCCTGTCTTTGATAGTTCCTCTGTACACAACATTTTCATGCCTGTCTTTTATTAAAGCTCCGTCTAATGTAATAAAGGGGATATCAATATCAAGCTCCTCAGCAATATGAGCCGAATAATAAAATGACCTTGCCGAAGAAAGAGTACAAAAAATGTTAATTTTCTTCAGCTCTTTTGCTGTATGTAATGTTTTTTTGCCAATTTTCCCGTGAATATCAACAAGCGTGCCGTCAATATCTACCACAATTAGCTTTATTTCTTTTAACTGATGTTTCATTAATTAAAAAAATGCCTGTTACGAGTAAATTTTCAAGTCCTTTTCAATTTAACAAACTCCTTAATTAAAAAACATTGAAAAATTTATAGAGTTCAGAGAGTTGTGAGTTTGAGAGTCCGGGAGTTGTGAGTTTGAGGAGGTTAGGGTTTGGGTGTTCGGACTAAAAAGAATGTTTAATAAATAAATATTGATTTATTTTAGAATTAAAATTTCATAATTTGTATTATTCAAAATTAAAATAATGTCAAAAATAAATAGATTTGAAGATATACTTGCATGGCAAAAAGCAAGAGAGCTAACCTCTGATTTATACAAAGTAATGGAATGCGGAAAATTTCAAAAAGATTTTACTTTAAAAAATCAAATGTTGGGTGCTGCGTTATCTATAATGCTAAATATTGCCGAGGGATTTGGCAGAAGGACAAACAAAGAATTTGTCAATTTTCTTGGCTATGCACATGGTTCAACTGCTGAGGTTCAATCAGCACTTTATGTTGCTTTAGATCAGAAATATTATGATTTAGATAAGTTTAACTCATTTTACGAAAAATGTGATGAAGTATCGAAATTAATAATGGGTTTTATGAAGTATCTTGAAAATAATTAAAGTATTTAAAAACTTTACAACTCCGAACTCTCAAACTCACAACTCTTTAACTCCCGGACTCCCGACTCTTTTTGCACTTTTTCTTTATTGAAATACCGTTAAATTTGAGGATATGAAGTACGATTTTAATGAAATAGAGAAAAAATGGCAAAAATACTGGGAAGAGAATAAAACTTTCAAAGCTGAGATTGACTATTCAAAACCAAAATATTATTGTCTGGATTTTTTCCCGTATCCGTCGGGAGAAGGGCTTCATGTAGGTCATACTGAAGGATATACTGCGACCGATATTATGGCACGCTATAAGCGAATGAAGGGCTTTAATGTACTTCATCCCGTAGGATGGGACGCTTTCGGTCTTCCTGCTGAACAATATGCCGTTAAAACGGGTATTCACCCCAGCATTACATCACAAACAAGTATAGATAATTTCAGAAAGCAGTTAAAATCTGTAGGTTTCTCATATGATTGGGATAGAGAAATTGCGACAATAGATAGCAAATATTATAAGTGGACACAATGGATATTTCTCCAGCTTTACAAAAAGGGATTAGCATACCAGGCAGAAGTTCCGGTAAACTGGTGCCCTGAGCTTGGAACAGTTCTTGCCAATGAAGAAGTACCCGAACAAGTTGAAAAGGGATACTCTGTAGTCCGCCGCCCGATGAAACAGTGGATGCTGAAAATAACTGCGTATGCCGACAGGCTTCTTAATGACCTTGAAATGCTCCAATGGCCTGAAAGCACGAAGGAAATGCAAAGGAACTGGATAGGAAAATCAGAGGGAGCAAGAGTTTATTTCAGATTAGAAAAACCTGCCGGGAAAGATTCAATCCTTGAAGTATTTACAACCCGTCCTGATACATTATGGGGTGCAACATATATGGTTATTGCACCTGAACATCCGCTGGTTGATATAATTGCATCAGACGGACATAAGGATTCGGTAAATATTTATAAAGAGAATGTAAAGAACAAATCAGACCTTGAACGCCAGCAGCTTGATAAAGAAAAAACAGGTGTATTTACAGGTGCATATGCAATAAATCCCGTAAATGAACAGAAAATCCCGATATGGATATCAGATTATGTCCTTATGGGATACGGCACAGGTGCAATTATGTCGGTACCTGCACATGATGAGAGGGACTGGGCTTTTGCAACAAAATATCATTTGCCAATAGTTGAAGTTGTAAATGGTGGAGATGTAACAAAAGGTGCATACACAGAAGAAGGAGTTGCTGTTAACTCGGATTTCATAAATGGAATGAAGACCGAAAAAGCAAAGCAAAAAACAATTGAATGGCTTGAAGAAAGAGGCCTGGGAAAACGTGCAATTCAATATAAGCTCCGCGACTGGCTATTTTCAAGGCAGCGTTACTGGGGTGAACCGTTTCCGGTAATACATCTTGAAGACGGTACAGTAAAGGCAGTTGATGAAAGCGAACTGCCGGTTACACTGCCCGAAGTTGAATCATACAAGCCGACTGGGACAGGAGAATCACCGCTTGCCTCAATACCCGAATGGGTTAATACAATTGATAAAGAAACCGGGAAGCCTGCAAAAAGGGAAACCAATACAATGCCTCAATGGGCAGGTTCCTGCTGGTATTACCTGAGATATTTAGACCCCGATAATGACAATATATTTTGCGACAAGGAAAAAGAGAAATACTGGATGTCGGTTGATTTCTATTTAGGCGGGGCAGAGCATGCAGTGCTTCATTTATTATATGCAAGGTTCTGGCACAAGGTTTTATTTGACCTGGGATATGTATCAACTCCTGAGCCATTTATCCGCCTGTACCACCAGGGTATGATATTGGGAGAAGGCTCAAGTAAAATGTCAAAATCACGCGGGAATGTTGTAAATCCTGATGATATTGTAAATACTTACGGAGCTGACACGTTAAGATTATTTGAAATGTTCCTTGGCCCGCTGTCTGCTTCAAAACCATGGTCACAAAAAGGAATTGAAGGTGTGTTCAGATTCCTGAACCGGATCTGGAGATTATACATAGATGAGAATGGACAGGTAAATCCGAAGATACAGGATATTGAACCTGATAATGAAACGGAAATATTGATAAATAAAACCATCAAATCCGTCACCGAAGATATAGAAGATATGGATATGAGATTCAACACATGTGTAAGTGAATTCATGATATTTCTGAATGATATCTCGAAGCTTGAAGTTATGCCGCGGAAAGTGATGGAAAAATTTATATTATTAATGTCACCTTTTGCTCCTCATATTGCCGAAGAAATATGGCAGAAGCTTGGCCATACCGGAACAATTACTTTTGAAAAATGGCCTGAATATGATGCAAAAAAACTGCAAAGAAATTATATTACGATTGTAGGACAGGTGAATGGTAAAGTAAGAACAAAGCTTGAAATTGAAGTTGGAACCGGTGATGAAAAGATAATTCAGCTTATGAAAGACGATGAGAAGTTTAAGAAACATATTGATGGTAAAGAGATAGTCAAAGAAATAGTAGTTAAGAATAAATTAGTTAATATAGTAGTAAAATAGATGCTTCACAGCCGGCATTTTTCACTAAATGAAGCAAACAGTCTGCTTAATGAACTGAAACCGTATATCAATGAGATGATTGAGCTAAAATCAAAGCTTAATGAGAAGGGATATGATGTTTTCAGGCACCAGTATTTCGGAGGAGAAGGACCAAACGGAACAGGTACTTTCCCTGAAGAAATGGAAAGGCTAATAGACTGCATAAAAGTTATTGCTTCAAACGGAATAATGATAAAGAGCATTGATAACGCTTTGCTTGATTTTCCGCATATCAGGGCAAACGGTGAAGAGGTTTATTTATGCTGGGTGTACGGCGAAGAAGATATACAGTACTGGCACCGGGTTCAGGATGGTTTCCCGGGAAGAAAAGATATAGAAGAGCTTTAATTTTGGGCCGGTATATAATCGGCCCTTTTTATTGAATAAAAAAATGAAAATAATAAATAACGTTATAGTTAAAGCTATACCAATTGTTCCGAGAGGTATAGTCAGAAAATTCGCTAATAAATATATTGCAGGTGATAAGTTATCCGATGCAGTTAAAACTGCAAAAGAGCTAAATGCTAAGGGTTTTATGGGTACGATGGATGTTCTTGGCGAGCACATCAAAAATAAAGGTGAAGCTATGCAATCACGAAAAGAATGTATTGATGTACTTGATGCAATTAATAAATACAAATTAGATTCAAACCTTTCTTTAAAGCTTACACAGCTTGGCTTGCAGCTTGATTTCGATTTCTGCTTCGATAACCTGAAACACATACTTGATGCTGCACGCAAATATAATATCTTCGTCAGGATAGATATGGAAGACTCATCCTGCACAACAGATACTATCAGGATATTCGAGAAGGCAAGAGATTACTACCCGAACTGCGGAATAGTTTTACAGGCATATATGAGAAGAACAAAGGATGATGCGGAAAAAATGATGTCTAAAATGAAAACCAGTTTCAGGTTATGCAAAGGTATTTATGTTGAGCCTGAAGAAATAGCCTTCCAGTGCAAAGAAGAAGTAAACCAGAATTATCTTAAGGTTCTGCGTTTCATGTTTGAAAAAGGAGCATATGTAGGCATTGCAACACATGATGATAAGTTAGTAGATGGTGCATACCGGATAATAAAGGAAATGGGTTTAAAGAGGGAAGAATATGAATTCCAGATGCTGCTTGGTGTACGTGAGAGACTGAGAGATAAAATACTTGCAGACGGGCACAGGATGAGGATTTACATACCATTCGGCGAGCATTGGTATGCATATTGCGTAAGAAGATTTAAAGAGAATCCCGAGATGGCAAGCTATGTAATGAAAGCTTTATTCACAAACGGGCGATAGTAACAACACTTTATTGCGAGCGTCAAACAATTAAAAAACATATATTAGAAGTTCTAATATATGCGGTTTTAATTCTCATTAACGTTAAAAGCGAAGCAATCTAATTGGATTTTGAATAGTAAAAAACAAGGGGCTGAATGCCCCTTGTTGTGTTTATAATAATTTTATTTTAAAATTGCTTTTTGTATTGCCGGTGTATTTGTTCAACCCTCCTGAGTTGATGACTTAAGACCCTTAACAGTAACTGTACCTTTATCGGCATCATATGTTGTTTCATAAACTTTTAAATCCTTCTTAGCAGGACCCTCGGTAACTTGACCGGAAATAGTGTATTCGGAACCGTGGCAAGGACAGATAAACTTACCCCCCGATAATTCAACTGTGCAGCCCTTATGGGTACATATAAGGTTAACTGCAGTAAATTGTGTTTCAGATGTTCTGATTAAAATATTGTCATCATCAAGCAGCACTGAGCCGTTAATATTAGCCAGCGCAGCGTTTTTTGTATCCGAAAGCTTTACAACAAGGTCTGAACCATCCATATAAAACCTGCCGAACTTAGAACTTGCCATAAGCTTTGTTAAATTGAGTGAAGACAGTGCAGTTCCGCCAACAATTACTCCAAGAGCCGAAGTTTTCAGAAATGCTCTTCTTGAGATTTTGTCTGACATTTAAGTTCTCCTTTTTAAAAAAATCTGTTTAAATAACCTGTTCCCAATCTGAATACCCGGAGATTAACATAACTTCAGTTGAACAGGGTTTCATCGTAATACCGGATTCATACTTTCTATATCTACTACGATGAATGTAATTGATATTTATTAGTTAAAGGATTAATGGCTTTTATTTGTTCCATTTCATCGACTCGTATTTATCTCTTAAACTACCCATATCCATCATTTTATAATAATTTATTAACAATAAATCATACTTGCAATATAATTTCCAAAATATTTAATTTTTCTGAAAAAAATGCAAAATATCTCATCATATATATATATATTTGACAAGCAGGATTGGAAAAAGTTACAAAAGAGCCGGAAGAGTATAGAGTTATATAGTTGCGAGTTCGGGAGCTTAAAAGACAAGAGGAAACTTTGTAACAGGAATAATCTTCATTTATTAATGATTTGAATAAATAATTCGAATTTCCGATTAATCATTGCCCCTTGTTTTTCATAACTCATAACTCCTAAACTCTCAAACTCTCCACTCTCAAACTCCTAAACTCTCAAACTCTCCACTCTCAAACTCCTAAACTCTCAAACTCTCCACTCTCAAACTCCTAAACTCTCAAACTCTCCACTCTCTGAACTCAATTGAAATAGATAACTTTTTCTTTTAATTTGTTTTCTCAATTTAAAAAAAGAACTGCATGCCAATAGAAAAAGATATAGAAAAACTCTTTGAGAAGTCAAAGTTTACACCAGCTGAAAACAAAAAAGCTGAAGCTGTTTTCAAAGAGCTGGTTAAGTTGCTGAATTCCGGGAAAGTCCGTTCTGCAGAAAAAGTTAACGGTGAATGGAAAGCCAACAGCTGGGTTAAAAAAGGAATATTGCTCGGTTTCAGAATTGGACGATTAAAGGATATTTCCATTGATAAAAATTTCAAATATTTCGATAAGCATACGTTAAAGCTTAAGGCAATCAAGTTATCGGATGGCATACGGGAAGTACCCGGCGGTTCTTCAATCCGCGACGGTTCCTATATTGGCAAAGGTGTAATATGCATGCCGCCGATGTATGTTAATATCGGTGCATATGTTGATGACGGTTCTTTGATAGATTCACATGCGCTTGTCGGTTCATGTGCACAGCTCGGGAAGAATATCCACCTATCGGCAGCTGCCCAGATTGGCGGAGTGCTTGAGCCCATTAATTCGGTACCCGTTATAATTGAAGATGATGTAATGATTGGCGGAAATGCCGGAATTTATGAAGGAACCATTGTTTCAAGGAGGGCGGTTATTGGTGCAGGATGTGTAATTACAGGTTCAACTCCCGTGTATGATACCGTGAAAGGAGTCATATACAAAAAGACAAAGGAACAGCCTTTGATAATCCCGGAAAATGCAGTGGTAGTTGCAGGCTCACGCCCTTTAAAATCACAGTATGGAATTGAAAATAATTTATCCATCTATACTCCTGTAATAATAAAATACCGCGACGAAAGGACCGATGCGGCAACGGCACTTGAAGAATCATTAAGATGAAGATTGCAGTAATCTCGGATATACACGGAAACCTGGAAGCTCTTGAAGCGTGCCTGAAAAAGATAAAAGAGCTTAAAGCAGATAAACTTGTTTGTCTTGGAGATTTTGTAGATTACTGTGCACAGCCTAATGAGTGCATAGAACTTGTATTAAAACATACGGATAAAATTGTTCTTGGCAACCATGATGAAGCCCAATTCCATTACAAGCTGGCAGAGGGCTTTACGGAGAACGCAAGGATATCTTCACTTTACACAAGAACAATACTTGATAAAAAATATGTAGATATTTTTAAATCACTTCCATACACACTTTCCGAAGATAATATTTTTTATGTTCATGCATCACCTTATTTACCTCACGTATACAGCTATATATTAAAGCATGAGACAGCCGCAATAAATTTCGGTTATTTCGAGGAGAGAATTTGCTTTGCAGGTCACTCTCACCGGCCAATAATCTTTGAAGAAACTGAAACACTTGTAAATACTGTTGATATAGATATATTAGAACCCTCAAAGAGATATATTGTTAATGTTGGAAGTGTCGGGCAGCCAAGAGATGGCAATCCTGACGCTAGTTTTGGCTTTTTTGATACTGAAAGCAATGAATATTTAAACGTCAGGGTGCCATATGATACCGAAAAATCCGCAGAAAAAATTAAAAACGAAGGTTTACCCCTGTTTTTGGCCGAAAGGATACTAAAAGGGGTATAATTATTATAAAAATTTCTATATTTTAGCAGACTAAGGGAATTTATACTTTATGAATGTAAAACTTGAACCACCATCCTGTGCATCATGTCAATCACGGCTTACGAATGTATTCTGTTCGTTAACCGACGACCAGCTTGTAGACCTTGCAGTTGAAAAATCGTGTAACCTGTATAAAAAAGGACAGCTTGTATTTTTTGAAGGCAACAGGCCAACAGGATTGTTTTGCGTTAATAAAGGTAAAATAAAAATATACCAGATAGGAATTGAAGGCAAAGAACAAATTATACGTCTTGCTAAAGATGGCGATATACTCGGATACCGTTCCCTTATCAGCGGTGAGCTTTATACCGCTTCAGCATCTGTTATAGAAGATGCAAATATTTGTTTCATCCCCAAAAAAACCTTCTTCGAATTAATCCAAACCAACTCAGAGCTATCAACACGAATGATGAAACTGCTTTCGAATGACCTAAAAGCAGCAGAAAAAAGAATAACAGGGCTTGCTCAGAAACCTGTCCGTGAAAGAATGGCAGAAACAATTTTAATGCTGAAAGAATTTTATGGACTTGATACCGATAACAAAACGATAAAGGCAAATCTTTCAAGGGAAGATATTGCTAATATTGTTGGTACAGCTACAGAAACTGCTATCCGTGTGCTTTCGGAATTCAGGAGTGAGAAGATACTTGAGCTTGTCGGTAAGAAAATACAGATACTTAACACGGATATGCTGATAAAAGCAGCAAATGTGTTTGATTAAACATGTATCAATCAATAAATTGTAGTTCATTTTAATACCGGTATTTGCTTATCGGAGCAAATATAAACAGCATTTAAAACGTTTATTTTATGATTTAAATCATTTCCGGTTATGACCTATATCATTTTAGGGTTTACCCGTATAAGTTATTTTTGTTACAGAAGAATTAATTAAAAACTAAAATTATAGCAATGAATATAATGGAAGCAGCTAACAGGAATTACTTTGATGCGGTTTCATTCCTAGAAAACAAGCAGGAAGAAATAATGGACAATCTTCTAAAGCTTGAAAGGATATCATGGGAAATCGAAAGCATGGTAATTAATGATGCCGTATTAAAAGAGCTGAAAGACCTGAACCAGGCTTTATTTAATGATCTTGCAAAGCTGTTTACTGCTGAAGAAGATGTTCTGTTCCCGGAGCTTCAGCATGTGCTTCCCGAACCAAGCTCTACTGCTGTAATGAAAAACGAACATGACGTAATACTAACATTAAACAATTCCATACTCGAGCTTTTAAATCATAAAAATGTTGAGGATGTAAAAGATAAGATACAGTCCTCAATGATATCGCTTGTTGATATACTGCAAAGGCATCTCCATAAAAAAAATGAGGTTCTTTATTACGAAGTCCAATCGATGATTCCGCGTGAAACACTGGATGAAATTTATATAAAAATGCTGAAAAGATTTGATAAACCATAAATCCGGTTACTTAACCGAAATTTAACAATTAATTAACAAAATTCTAAGCGAACTTTAGTTTTCCGAATGTTATATTTGTAAATCTAACTTTAACACAACTAAAATTTAACGGAAAACAAATATGAAAATTAACAGGAAGACTTACCAATTCTTCTTTTTCTGCATTTCAATTTTTTTATTTCTCCTTTCATCAAATTTAACAGCTCAAACAACCAGCGGCGGGAAACTTTCCGGTTTGGTTTTTGGAGATTATTTTTATAAGCTTAGCGGAGATTCATCAAACTTCACGGGTGAATTTGCCCCTTACCCGAAAACATACCAGGCGTTTACTTTCAGGAGAATTTATTTAACCTACAACCATGTTATTAATGAAAAATTCTCGGCACAGTTCCAGCTTGAATCAAGTGAAAAGATAATAACAAGCACACGTTACGGTGTTTTTATCAAAACAGCTTTTCTTGAATGGGCAAATATATTCAAAGGTTCTAATTTACAAATTGGTTTAGTTCCAACAGCTACATGGGCATTAAATGAAAAATTCTGGAATTACCGTCCAATAGAAAAAACTTTAATAGATTTCAGAGGGCTTGGCGGTGCATCTGATATGGGAATAACTTTAAAAGGAAATTTTGAGAAAGAAGGAAATTATGGTTACACTGCAATGATAGGAAACGGAAATGGTCAAAAGCCTGAATTTAATAAATTGAAAAAATATTATGCTTCACTGTTTGCAAAACCTGTAAAGGGTCTCACAATTGAAGCATATTCTGACTTTGAACCGTTTGGGGATGTACCAAACGTAACTGATACTACTCTTTCTGTTAAAAGAAATAAAATGACTCTCAGAGGATTTGCAGGTTACCAAACAGAAAGGTTAGCTGTAGGCGGAGAATTTGTTCAGCAAACACAGAAGAATTTCGGTGCCGGTAATACCGATGTAGTGCCGATGGGATTTTCATTTTATGTATGGGGAAATATTTTAAAAGGTAACACTAAAACCGGAGAGAATATGCTGAATGCTTTTGCAAGATTTGATATGTATGACCCTAACACTAAAATTGATTCTGTTGGTTTTAAAGAAAATTTCCTCACGGCAGGTTTAGACTATATGCCGTTTAAGGATGTTCATTTTATGCCGAATGTATGGTTTAATTCTTACACAGATAAAAGCTCTGCTAACATAGAGAAAAAAGCAGATGTGGTTGTAAGAATGACATTCTTTTATGTGTATAAATAGAGTCTGAGAGTTGGGAGTCTGAGAGTTGGGAGTCTGAGAGTTGGGAGTCTGAGAGTTGGGAGTCTGAGAGTTGGGAGTCTGAGAGTTGGGAGTCTGAGAGTTGGGAGTCTGAGAGTTGGGAG